>Ga0247727_10000103_pt1 | contig 185724 bp, 186 predicted proteins | sample WisWelCaveWW1625_FD_202498 | JGI IMG/M metagenome (GOLD analysis project Ga0247727, IMG submission 202498) | Biofilm microbial communities from Wishing Well Cave, Virginia, United States - WW16-25 | ecosystem: Environmental > Aquatic > Deep subsurface > Groundwater > Cave microbial mat... | reverse complement strand
CCCCCTACCCCCAGATCCTTCGCGGAGATCGGTTATTCAGCGAGCGAGCGTATCGGCGCTCAGGATGACGGTTGACCCCAGGTACGTTAGAGGTGCATCGACTGGTTATCTCGCGCGCGATCTCGGGCGTCCACATCAAGTAGGGGCGTAGCGCACACCTCGTAGCTGCAGGTCTTCAGACCTGCCCCGGATGGGGCGTCGTCGACCCGTTCACACGCCTGCCCCACCGAAGAGATCCTTCGCGGAGATCGGTTGTTCAGCGAACGAGCGTTTCAGCGCTCAGGATGACGGGGCAGCGCTAGGGGCCGAAGCAGATGCCGAAGCCCTCTTCGATGAGGGGATCGACAGTCTCGAAGAACGCCTCCGTCAGGTGGTCTATGCCCTTGCCGTCGTGAAGTTGGTCTTCGTGGCCGGCCTTCTCGAGCCCCTGGGCCATCAGGGTCCGGAAACTGATCAGGACGTCAGTCCTGTAGCCGGCATCCTCGACACCGCTGATCACGTGCTCCACGCCTGCGGGGCAGAGGCCGACGATTTCAGGATCGCCGAGGATCCTCTCGAAGGAGAGAAGAGTGCGGGAATGGGCGCCGGCCGCCGCGTTGCCCTGGGCCGAGCGCTGGGTGTTGTAGCACTCAAAGGCGTAGGCGGACGCGCCCATGATTAGCGCGACGAACGCCGCGAGAAACGCCACCAGTAGCTTTTGCTTCATCGGGAAACCTCCTTATGTTGTCAGCTTATCGACGCCAGCAATGATATTTAGGCGCGAATAGAGTGTCAAGTACGTGTAGCCATTCCGCGCGGCGTGGCTAACCCCCAAGCTTGGGATCCGAGGCGGTTCACACCCAACCACGCGCCAGATCCCTTCGGGGAGAGGAGATACGTTTTTGCGCAAGCGGGAAGAATGGGCGCTCAGGATGATAGCGGCGCGCCAGTGCCGAGCTGCTGGCGGTCAGAGAGCATGTAGCCGCGCTTGGGTACCGTTTCGATACACCACGGAGCGGCCTGGGCGAGCTTCCGTCGCAGCCTCGAGATGTGGACGGTGAGCTTCTGGACGTGCCCGGATTGCTCCTCGCCCCAGACGCCGGCCAGCAACTGGCGGCGGGCGACGACGGCGCCGGCGTTCTCCGCCAGGTGGAGGAGAATCTCGAATTCGTAGAAGGTTAGCTCGATGCGCTCTCCGGCGACGGATACCTCATAGGCACGACGATCGATGAGCAGGTTGCCGAGTTGAAACCGTTCGGTCATCCTACCATGATGGTCGGTTGGGATCGCCCGACCGTTACAGGCGTGTTGCAGGTATGTTAACGGCCTGTTACGGAGGGGGCAGTACTCAATAAACAGCAATCAGCGATTGGCGACACTTCGCGCGCTGGGTTGGTTAACATCTATTGTGAAGCTAACGTAGGTCGGCACATTTAGGTCCCGACTAGTGAAAGGTGAGCATGGTCGCAACATACGAGACGGAGAACGAATACGGGCGCGGGGTCGTCAAGTCCTGGGCCTCGATCCTGGACGACAACTGCCGGGCGCAGGCGGAGCGGGTGAGCCGCGTGCCGATCCTGGACGGCCACCTAGCGCTGATGCCGGACGCGCACTTCGGCTTCGGGCCGCCCGTGGGCAGCGCGATCAGGACGCGAGGGGCCGTGATGCCGTACGCGGTGGGCGTCGACATCGGCTGCGGGATGATCGCGGTGAAGACGGACCTGCAGCGGGGGGCGCTGGGCGGGCATGAGGGGTCGGTCCTTGGCCACATCAGGGAGCTGATCCCTTCCGGCGTCGGCCAGCAGCACAGGCATGCGCTGCCGCAGGCGGAGGCGTTCGTGAAGGCGAACGGGCTGCCAAATGGCATCGGGCGGGAGAGCACGCTCAAGGGCAGGCAAGGGCCGCTGGCGAAGCAGCACCTGGACCTGTCGCGGCGGGCGCGCATCCAGTTCGGGACGCTGGGTGCGGGCAATCACTTCGTCGAAGTGTGCGAGGACGCTGACGGCCTCGTCTGGCTGCTGCTGCACTCCGGCTCGCGGGGGATCGGCAACCTGTTGGCGACGGCGCACGTGGAGGTAGCGCGGGGGTTCTGCGCCGAGAACAGCATCGCGACCGAGGACCGCGACTTCGCCTACGTCACCGCGGGCGACGAGCGCTTCGACGCCTACATCGCGGATATGCTCTGGTGCCAGAAGTATGCCTATATGCAACGGGAGGCGATGATGGACAGCCTGATCGAGGCGGTGTCGCGAGAGGTGGGCGAGGGGTGGTCGGAGCTGGAGCGGATCAACTGCCATCACAACTACGCGGAGGAGCTGGAGCCGGGCGTCTGGCTGACCCGCAAGGGCGCGATCGACGCCTCGGAAGGGAAGCTGGGGATCATTCCGGGGAGCATGGGCGCGGCGACGTACATCGTGCGCGGGCTCGGCGACGAGGAGTCGTACCGGACAGCGCCGCACGGGGCGGGGCGGATCATGGGCCGCAAGCAGGCGCACCGCGAGCTGGACGTGGAGGCGTTCCGCTCGCAGATGGCGGGGAAGACGTGGCTGGACCGCGACGCCACGAAGCTGCTGGACGAAGCGCCGTCCGCCTACAAGCCGATCGAGCAGGTGATCGCCGACTCCGAGGCGTTGATGGAACCGGTAACGGTGATCCGCCAGTTCGTCAACTATAAGGGGCTGTAGGGGATTGATAAGCCATGCAAACTCTGGCTGAATCGGTACAATGTTCGCGTGGGCGTGTTAGCTACGACGTTACGCTGGCGGGTGGTTGTCGGCGTTTTGCTTATAGGTGCGGCCGCTGCTTCATTCTTTGCAGTTCGCACTCTCACGGACAATGGCTCGTCCGCCAGGGCGGACCCACCGAATCCATTTGAAGATTCTAATTGGTTCCAGGCGGCGTTCGACGAGGACCTTGCGAGACCGCAGCTAGAGCGTCGAGTTGTGAATGGCATCACGGTAGGGCCAGAGATAGAACTCTCGCCCACGAGTGGGCTGTGCCAGGAGGTTGGAGTACAACCGCAATACATCCCAAGCGAACTCATCGAAGAACGATCCATGGGCGGTCCACTCGAGATCGCACCTTCTTACCTCCCAAGCGGAGTAGAAAGTGCGGGCGCCGAGGGATCAGAGTGCAGTGGTACCGTTGTTGCCGTCGCCAAGTACTACGAGGTGCCTAGCCTAGACAATCCCGCCGATCCTCGTTTCTTACTATGGGCCGGGGGCTCCTTTAGCATCTCACGACGACTCAGCACGTCCCCTCAGCACGAGCTTCATGGAGCGCATGAGCGCGTTGGGGCGATTGACGTCGCTAGTCACCCTGCTGTGCTTATGCGCCCAGTGATACCCCTTGGTGTGGACGCAGGCATCGGCAGCTTTGCACTCGTCATCTCGGACCCTAACGGCGTCGTCACCGCGCTCGAAGGAAACGGTCTACCGTTGTCGGAGTTTCTGACAATAGCTGAAAGCCTCTACACCCAAAGTCGATGAAACGCATTACCTTCCTCATTGTCTGTCGAGCGCTGATGGGAGCGATTGGAGCTATGTTGTCAGCGAGACCGCTGAAGGGATCACCTACAATCTCTATGTTCATCCCGCGGCTACGGGTTCGCTTACCTGTGGTTGGCAGATGGTGGTTGCCCAGCAAATCGCGGCGGACCCGCGCTCGACTGGGACAATGCGGACGATGGTACAGCTGGCGCGCACCTCGGCGGCCCTGGGCGAGGCGTACAAACGTAGGGGCGGGGGCGTAGGGGCGGGGCGGCGGGGAGACCTGGCTGGCCCCTTCCGCACACCGCCTGGCAGCCACGCACCCGAATGCTAGAATAACGACGTCATGGAGCCGCGCATCCAGTACTGCACCACCAGCGATGGCGTAAGCATCGCCTACTCGGCTATCGGCGAGGGCCCGCCGCTGGTGCATCTGCCATGGTGGCCGCTCTGTCACCTCCAGATGGAGTGGCAGCTCCCCGAAATCCGCCGCTGGTATGAGCGGCTGGCAGGGGGCAGAACTCTGGTGCGCTACGACAGCCGCGGCAGCGGACTGTCGGACCGAGACATGGCGGATTTCTCGCTCGAGGCAAGGATGCTGGACCTTGAGGCGGTGGTGGATGCCCTGAACATTGCGAGGTTCGACTTATACGCGACCCTCCACACCGGGCCGCTAGCTATAACGTATGCCGTGCGCAACCCCGAGCGAGTGTCGCACCTGGTGCTCTGGTGCACGTACGCGCTTGCTTCAGACTGGTTACGGTCTTCGCGAGTGCAAGCAGTGCGCGCCCTGGGAGATATTGACTGGCAGACGTACACGGAGACGGCGGTGCGCGCTTTCGGGGCTGGGTGGGAGGCAGACGAGGTTGCCCATCGACTGGCTGTCTTGTTCCAAGAAACGGTTACGCAGCGGGAATGCCAAGCGTTCATTCCAATTCTCAACGCGGTTGATGTCACGGAGCTCTTGCCGCAGGTGACCGTGCCGACGCTCGTGCTTCACCGCCGCCAGTGGCCCTTGCTTGGGGTCGACGTGGCGAGAGGGCTTGCCGCGCGCATTCCGAACGCTCGGCTGGCTCTTCTTGAGGGCGAATCTGTTCTTGCCTACGTTGGCGACATGGAAGCAGCGTCGATCGCAATCGACGAATTCCTGGGCGAGAGCGAAGAACCTCCTGCTGCGCCAACCGCCCTGCCCTCCGGCACCGCCATCATCCTCTTCGCCGACATCACCGACTCCACTTCCCTCACCGAAAGCCTCGGCGACACCGCCTTTCGCGCCAAGGCCCGCGACCTCGACGGCGCGCTGCGGGGCGTCATCGGCGAGCACACCGGCACGGCGATCGACGGCAAACTCCTCGGCGACGGCGTCCTCGCCGTCTTCACCTCCGCCCGTCAGGCGATCGAGGCGGCGCTGGCCTGTGGTCGCGCCGGCGACGAAGCCGGATTGCCGTTGCACCTCGGTCTCCACGCCGGCGACGTGATCCGGGAGGAAGGCAACGTCTACGGCGGCGCCGTCAACGTCGCCTCGCGCATCAGCGGCCTCTCCGCGCCGGGTGAGGTGCTGGTGTCGGAGACGGTGCGCTCTCTGGCGCGGCCCTCGGCGGGCGTGGCGTTCGAGGACCGTGGCGAGCAGTCGCTCAAGGGTGTAGGGGAGGCCGTGCGGGTGTGGGCGGTGCGGGAGGCGACGTGATGTTGCCGCTTCCCCCAGGCCAAGTTGAGATTCCTGATTTCCCGCGCTGGGGGCTCCCGGAGTATGTGCTTCGCTGGCCAGAGATACCAGGCCGCCCTGTCCTGCAACTCGGCGGAGACGTCCGGACGCCGTGCGAGGTGGGACTTGAGGAGCTCACCTCTCTTCAGCGGCACGAACAGATCTCGGAGTTTCACTGCGTCGCCACCTGGAGCCGACGCGGCCTCCGCTGGAGTGGCTATCTGTTTCGCGATTTCTACGAAAGGGTCTCCGTCCCCCGTGCGCAGCCGAACGCGGGTGCGTATCTGGTTTTGAGGGGCCTGGATGAATATTGGACGAGCCTCTCGCTCGATGACGCGCTCGCCGAAGAAGTGATGCTTGCCGACAGCCTCGATGGCGACAAGCTCTCGGTGGAACACGGCGCGCCGATCCGCCTCGTGGCGCCTGCTCACTACGGCTACAAGAGCGCCAAGCATCTCTGTGGTCTGGAGGTGAGGCGCGACCCACCGGGCACGAAAGCCGATACGGAGCACCCTCGCGGCCGCGTTGCCCGGGAGGAGCGCGGACAGGGCCGCCCGGGGCGGGAGTTCAGGGCGATGTACTCCGCGGCGCTCGCCTCGATGCTTCAGTACTACCGGAACCTCAAACGACCAGGCGACAGCTAGAGCGTGGGGCAGGGCACACAATTTCTTGAACTCCTCAATTGACCAGCGTCGGCTAATCCGTGTCGCCTATTCTGTTCAGCAGTTCCCCTATGCGTGGCCGTCACCGACGGACGCGGAGTCCGCGCGACGGATGCAGGCCGGAAGCTGCGCATCCAAACATGCGCTTTTGGATGAAGAGCTAGTCGCGATCGGCTTCTTGAGCCTGCCGCTGCTCGTCGTCGGCCCGCTCGTACCCGCGACGCTGCGCAGTGAGCCCGAGTGTGCCGAAGGGGCTGAGCTTCTGGAGGTGCACGAATGCCTGACGGTGCTGACGCCGTGGGCCGGGCCGTTACGGGTGGATGTGACATGGGATCCGCCGCTCGTTCAGCAAGGGCTGCCTGGAACGCTGGATTGGGATGGCCGGACAGACATGGCATTGGCCATCGGCGAGTGCGGGCCGGGCTGGTCGGTCCCGCGCGAAGGCCTGCGCGAGGCGAAGGAAGCGCTGCGGGCGCGCCTGTATCGGCCGGGAGAGCGCGACAAGAGGGACGCGATGCTACGAGGAATGGCGGAGCGATTCGCGAAATGGAGGATGGGGCGGTGAGCCCTCAGCGGGCGTGGGGTTTGAGGACCGGGGCGAGCAGGCGCTCAAGGGCGTGGGCGAGCCGGTGCGAGTGTGGGCGGTGGTGGAGGGATCGTGATGGAGGCAGAACGTCATTCGCCGCGCATGTTCGATGCAGACGTCAATCTGTTGCCAGATCGTCGCCGCCCCTTCTGGTTCTCCGTTCTGACGCGACAGTAACCAAAACGTTATTTCGTACCTCGCTTTCCGTCGCCACCATCTTCATCCCGGGCCGGTGGCTGGACCTGCCCGAGTGTGTCATCTTCGAGCGAATGTTTGTGGTGAGCCTTTGTGAACGCGTCCCAATCTTCACCGCTGTCGAAGTCCATCCAGTCCTTAGCGCCTGATAGCCAGCGCCGATACAGCGCCTCGCCGTATGCGTTGTCGTCGTCTGTCATTTCGTTCGTCTTTTCGGCAGGGAACTCGGTGCGAGGCGGAGGTGATTGCCGGGAGAAGCGCTTCGGCTTCGATACCTCCCTCCACGGCGGGCAGGCAGCCTTCCTGGCGTTTGGTGCGATGCTTCGATGAACTCAGCACGAACGGGTATGAAGTCAGCGCGGACTGGGAGGAGCGTTCGGGTCTGGAACGGCCACTAGCCGGGCATGTCGATGAAGTGGCCTAGCTTGTCGCGCTTGGTCTCCAGGTAGCGCCAGTTGTGCTGGTTGGGGGTGGCCATGATGGGGACGCGCTCGACGACTTGGAGGCCGTAGCCCTCTAGGCCGGCACGCTTGGCCGGGTTGTTCGTGATGAGGCGGATCTCATGCAAGTCGAGGTCCTGGAGGATCTGCATGCCGATGCCGTAGTCGCGGCGATCGGCGGCGAAGCCGAGGGCTTCGTTGGCCTCTACGGTGTCCATGCCGTGCTCTTCCTGTAGCTGGTAGGCCTTGACCTTGTTGCAGAAGCCGATGCCGCGGCCCTCCTGGCGCATGTAGACGAAGACGCCGCGGCCCTCGGCGGCGATCTGCTCGAGAGCCAATTCCATCTGGTCGCCACAGTCGCAGCGCTGCGAGGCGAAGACGTCGCCGGAGACGCACTGGGAGTGGACGCGGACGAGCACGGGCTCGGGCGTCGAGATGTTGCCGTAGACGAGGGCGGCGTGTTCGTCGGGGTCGATCTCGGAGCGATAGGCGTGGAGGATGAAATCGCCGTAACGGGTTGGCAGTTTGGTCGTGGCGACACGGTCGATGAGCCGCTCGCGTTGCGTGCGATAGCGGATCAACTCGGCGACCGTAATGGCCGTCAGGCCGTGGGCAGCGGCGAACCGTTTCAGCTGGGGCCGGCGCATCATCGTGCCGTCGCGGTTCATCATCTCGCAGATGACGGCGGCAGGCTGGAGGCCGGCCAGGCGGCAGAGGTCCACGGAGGCCTCGGTCTGGCCGGCGCGCACGAGGACGCCGCCCTCGCGGGCGCGCAGCGGGTAGATGTGGCCGGGCATGACGATGTCGTAGGGGTTCGATTCAGGGTTCGCCAGCACTTTGCAGACTTCGGCGCGGTCGTGAGCGGAGATGCCGGTAGTGACGTTGTTGCGCGCGTCGACGGAGACGGTGAAGGCGGTGCCGAAGGTGGCCTGGTTGTGCTGGACCATCATCGGGATGTGCAGGGCGTCCAGGCGCTCACCGGTCATCGGGACGCAGATGACGCCGCTGGTGTAGCGGAGGATGAAGGCGATGTTCTCGGGCGTGGCGAACTCGGCGGCGAGGCAGAGGTCGCCCTCGTTCTCGCGGCTCTCGTCGTCGACGATGATGACGAAGCGGCCGCGCTGGTAGTCGGCGATGGCGGCCTCGACGCTGCCGAGGTCCGCAGGCTCAGCGGACGCGCGGGCCTTGCGGTGCGCTTCGAGGGAGCGGATGGGCTCTGGGCGGGCTTTGGGCTGCGGCATGGGGCCTCCTGTCAGCTTGTCGCGTCCTCGTCTGGGTACGCGCAACGCTTATTATAACGTAAACGTTAGGGTTTGCAATTCGCAGTAGGCGTCGGTTCGGCGTGCGAAGGACGTTCACGCCCCGCCCCGCCGTTGATCCCTTCGCGGCGATACATGGTTCCGCGCGCAAGTGTTTCGGCGCTCAGGATGACTGCCTGGAACGGTCGACAGATGGGTCAGCCGCCGAGGGTGAGGAAGGCGTCTAGGGCGTCCTGGGTGATGTCGCCGCTGGAGGAGCGGAGGACGATGACGATGTTTGCGTTCCACCAGATGGAGACGTGGGCGGGGATAACGCGCCCGGCCTTGGCAGCAGGCCGTTTCCCGATCACGAGGTCCCAGTCCTGTGCGGGGATTTCGTGACCGCGGTACACGAAGATCGCAACCTCTGCGGATTCGCTGCCGCGCGCCAGCGTCGCGTCGGAGGGTGTTATGGCGAAGCCGCTGAAGTCCGAGGCCGGAGGTCCCGGCTTCGCTGTGATCTTTTCCGCCTGCCAGACACGCTGCAGGTCCGAGAAGTTGTAGGGGCTGCCGCCGCCCGGTGCAACGGGAGCGGCCGTGGGAGACGATCGAGGCGACGGCGTAGCCGATTGCCGCGCGGACGGAGATCCGGGGCCGGGGCCGGTGTCGCTGGAGTTGCCATCGACTAGGGATAAGACGAGCAGTCCGGCACCAACGATGAAGCCTCCCAGGACCAGGAGCACGCCGAGGGCCCGGAGGAGCTGCGACACCGTCCCCGAGCGAGCGCGGGGCCGGCTGGGGGTCTGCGAAAAGATCCGCGGGGGGAAGGCGCCGGAAGGCTCATTGGGCCGATCGGCCTCCGGAGGCGGGTTGGGTAGTGAGGCGTCCGCTTCACGGGATCGCGCGCTGTCGGCGAGCTCTCGGGCCTTCCGGCGGTCGGCTTCGGCCTGGGGTGTGAGGCCCATGCGTTCGAAGACGCTGGCGCGGTTGGCGTAGGAGTCCGGATAGACGGGCGCTATCACGATCGCCTGGTTCAGAAAGTCGAGGGCCTCGCGAAGGTTGCCAGCGGCAAAATAGCGCAAGGCGGAGACGTTCTTGGCAGCCGCGCGCCCGAAAGCTTCGGCGCGGGAATCGGGTTCCACGTTGAGGTTATTGTACAGCGGTCAGGTAACCGGGGTTAGCGATCGTCAGCAGACAAGAGTTGCTCGACGTAGCGGGCTATGATGTCGGACTCGAGGTTGACGCTGTCGCCGGGCCGTTTCCGCGTCAGGCTCGTGTGCTCCTGGGTGAACTGGACGAGGGAGACGGCGAAGCTTTCGGCGTCTTTGGCGATGACGGTGAGAGATGCGCCGTCGATAGTGATGGGGCCTTTGACGACGGTGTGGCGGAGGATGTCTGTCGGAGCGGAGTAGCGCGCGATGATTGCGTCACCTTCCGGTGTCAGGGAGATGAGGCGGCCGACAGCCTCGACGACACCCCGGACGATGTGGCCAGAGAGGCGGGTCGTGGGGAGAAGTGAGCGCTCCAGGTTGACGGGATCGCCGGGACGGAGGTCGCCCAGGTTGGAGCGGCGATACGTCTCGGGCATGCAGTTAAACGCGAGCGACTCTTCGTCTAGGGTGACGACGGTGAGATCCACGCCGTTGATAGCGATGGAGTCGCCGGGCTTCGTGCCGTCGAGGATCAGCGAACAGCGGACGCGGAGGGAGCCGGCGCCGGCTTCGAGCGTCTCGCCGACCTCCTCAATGATGCCTGTGAACATGAGTAGAAGGTACTAGGAACAGGTTGCAAGGAACAAGGTGTCAGGGCTTGCGGGCGATGAAGGCGGCGTAGTCGAGGTAGGCGTCGACGGCGCGGCGTTCGAGGGCGACCGTGGATTCGACGCCGTCGGCGAAATCGAGGTCGACGGGCTGCGACGCCTGGGCCTCGCGGGCGACTTCCAGCATCGGCCGGAAGTAGTCCTCCCAGGCGGAGCGCGGGTAGACCTCCGTGCGTTCGACGCGCAGGCCGGCGGCCTCAATCGCCGCGGCGTATTCGTCGAGCGAGAGCTTCGGGTCCATCTCGGCCACCCAGCGCCATTCAGGGCCGAGGGGCGCCTCGGGCTTCGTTCGCCAGACGGCATCGGAGACGATGACCCAGCCGCCGGGCTTCACCGCGCGGGAGATCTCGCTGAGGCAGGGCTCGAGGCCGACGATAGAGGGAGCGCCGATGCAGTAAGCAGCGTCGACGGAGGCGTCGCGAACGGGCAGCTGGCGGCCGTTGGCGCGCACGACGGAGACGAGGTCGCGGAGGTTGAAGAACCAGGCCTTGGCGGCAGCGACGTGGATGAAGGGATCGTACAGGTCAATGGCCAGCACGCGGCAGGCGAAGCGGCCAGCGAGCGAGGCGGCGGCTTCGCCCTTCCCGCAGGCGACGTCGAGGAGGACGGTCTGCTCGCCGGGATCGACGGTCTCGGCGATGAGATCAACGGTCTCAGCGGCGGCGGGGGTGAGGTAGTCGCTGCGAGCGTAGAGGCGGACGAAGTCAGCCATTGTCGGGATACGTCGGGTAACCCGTCATCAGGAGATCGTCTCCCAGATGCTCGGTGGTTATGTCGCGGAGGCGGAGGGCGTCCGACATGAGGGCAGCGCCCTGACCGGCGACGGCGGCGGGGGCGTCGGCGGCGCCGATGATGAGGGGGGCGATGACGGCGTGCAGCTTGTCGACGAGGGCGCGGTCGAAGAAGCCGCCGAGGATGACGCCGCCGCCCTCGACGAGCAGCGAGAGGACGTCGCGACTCGCCAACTCCTTCAGGAGGGCGAGGAGGTCGATGTGGTCGCCGCTGCGCGGGAAGGCGACGACCTCCGCGCCGCGCGCCTCGATGGACGAGCGCCAGGCGGCGGGGGCGCCTTCCGCCGTCGCGACGATGATGTTCCCGGCTGCCGAGAAGACCCGCGCCATGGGTGGCACGCGACTGCGGGTGTCGACGATGACTCGCAGCGGCTGGCGCTGGGCCTCGCTCTCTCCCGGGCGGGCGGTGAGCAGCGGATCGTCGATAATGATGGTCTCGCTTCCCACGAGAATGGCGTCGATGCGAGTGCGCAGCTTGTGAGCCCACTCGCGCGTCTGGGGGCCTGAGACCCAGCGGGAGTCGCCGGAGGCGGCGGCGATGCGGCCGTCCAGAGAAGCGGCGAACTTGGCGATGACGAAGGGGAGGCCGGTAGTGCGGTGCTTGAAGTAAGCCTCGTTGATCCGGCGCGCTTCGTCTTCGCCCTCGCCGGCGACGACGCGGACGCCGGCGGCCTCGAGCGCGCGATGGCCGGCGCCGCTGACCCTGGGATCAGGGTCGGCGATGGCGTAGTGGACCTCGGCGATCCCGGCGGCGACGATGGCGCCGGTGCAGGGGGGCGTGCGGCCGTGGTGGGCGCAGGGTTCGAGCGTCACGTACATGGTCGCGCCTCGCGCCTGGTCGCCGGCCCCCCGTACGGCGACGACCTCGGCGTGAGCGCCCGGCGGTGGCTGCGTGACGCCTTCGCCGACGATCTCGCCGGCGACGACGATTGTGGCGGCGACGGTGGGGTTCGGGGAGGTGTGGACGGTCGCGTCGCGCGCGAGGTCGAGGGCGCGCTGCATGGGGGCTTGCATCGTAGCGCTATGATAGCGCAGCGGCCCGGCGCGAGCGCGGCAGGTCTCCCCGCCCCGCTGCACCGCTCCGCCAAAGACCTGCAGCTACGACGACGGGTGACAATCGTCTGCTAGCGGGTGGGTTTGCCGACGAAGTCGCGCCAGTTGGCGCCGAGTTCGGGCCCGATGACGACGGCGACGACACCGACGAGGATGATGAAGCTAATGGACCAGAGAACAGCGGTGTCACCGGATTCGCCTCTGGTGATCGCCCTGATGATGCGGCGTGCTCGCATGGCAACGAATAGACGAACGGGCTGCCATCGTCGTTACGGTAGAGATATACTATCGCCGCGAAGGAAGGAGGCGCGCATGAGCAACGAGACGATCACGAGGCTGGTGCAGGGATTCCGCACGAACCGCGAGCGGTTCGAGGCGTTCTGCCGGTCGCTGAGCGAGGAGGAGTTGGGCCGGCCGGTGGCTGACAGCACGTGGGTGGTGAAGGACTTCGTGAGCCACCTGGGGACTCTGGATACCGTGTTTATCCGCCAGTTCGAGAGCTTCGCGGCGGGTAAGCCCGCGACGCTGGGCCAGAGCGAAGACGGGACGCGGTTCGACATCGATAAGTGGAACGACGCGGAGATCGAGAAGCGCAAGGGATGGACCCTGACGCAGATCCTCGATGAAGCTAAGCCAAACCGAGAGCGCTTCCTGGAAGCGCTCTCGAAGCTGACGGACGAGCAGATCGAGCAGACGATGCACTTCAGCGGGGACAACAAGCGCGACCCGGCGGACATCCCCTTCAAGCTGTTCCTCTCCGGCCTGGCGCGGCACGACCCGATCCACGTCGCGGACATGGTGAAGGCGCTGCCCGAGCGCGCGGCGGAGCCGGAGCTGGCGGCCTGGCTGGACGACACGGTGGTGAAGTGGTACCAGACGACGATGGCGGGGCCGCCGCGGCGGTAGGGTACGAGTCAACCGCGAAGGTAACGGGAGAGCGATGGAGCCGCAGATACGGTACGTGCTGTCGCGGCATTTCTCAGACTGTGGCCACTGCTAACCCGAACGTGCGCGTTTATCAGCCGGAAGTGATAGCGCTCCCCGACTCATACGAATCACCATTCCGGAATCTTTCGTAATCCAAGCCCGAAATGCAAAAACGAAATGCCCAGGCCTAACGTAGAAGGAGGCCTGTTTTGCCAAACAAACTCATTATGCGGATGATCACCGGGACGCACGAATTCTGGTACCGGTTGACGGGCGGACTGATTGGTGGGAGCTTCGGCAGGGCGCCGATCCTGCTGCTGACGACCACCGGCCGCAAGTCCGGCAGACAGCGCACTATGCCGCTGCTCTACTACGCGGACGGCGACAATCTCGTCGTCATTGCCTCCTTCGGCGGGTCGGACCACCACCCGGACTGGTACGTGAACCTGCTGGCGCACCCCACGGTGCAGGTGCAGATCGGCCGCGAGACGAAAGCGGTCGTTGCGGAGACCGCCAGCCCGGAGTTACGGGCCCGCCTCTGGCCGCTCGTCGTCGATATGTACTCGCAGTACAGCGAATACCAGAAGCGAACAAGCCGCGAGATCCCCGTGGTCGTGCTGAAGCCGGAGGAGTAGCCTCAAGGAGGCTTCCAAAAGTAGGTCAGCCAGGCGCAGGGAAGCGCTGCTTGAAGGTGAAGGCCTCGGGCGTTGGACCGTGGGCGCGCAGATGGTCCAGTCGGTCTTCACCCTCGGCGACGGTCGGCGTGTGTCCGACCGGGACCCACCAGAGGACGAGGTGGGCCTCGGCGGGCGCCTCGAACCATTCGCGGCGGCGTCGATAGACCTCTGAGTGGGCGCTGCGATACGTGTAGTCGAAGAGCGACTCGATGGACTCCCAGACGCTGAAGTTGATGAGGATGAGGGGATCGCCGCGGACGCGGATGGATGTGGAGTTCCCGTCCTCGGTCTGATGCCGCCAGACGAAGCCGGGCGAACGATCGCCGAGCTGGTTGATGCGGTCGAGATCGGCGACGAAGTCGGCGATGAGCGGATCGTCGAGGGGGGCGACGAGGCGCGCAAGGTTGTACTGGGCGATGTGGTAGGCAGGGCCCGGACGAGAAGCCATCGTGCTCTCAGGATATAGGAGGTAGGATGTGGGAGGTAAGGGGCTAGACGTAACTAGAGGTAAGAGGTAGGACCCCTCCAGCCCCCTGTAGTTAAGAGCCACGAAGGAGGAAGCGAGATGGCGGGACCATCAAATCGAGCGTTCATTGGCGTAATGTCTTCGTTACACAAGCTGGCGTACGGAATGACGGGCGGGATCATCGGCGGGCAGTTCGGGAAGGCGCCGATTCTCTTGCTGAGGACGACGGGGCGCAAGAGCGGGCGGGAGAGGACGACGCCGCTTCTGTACTACCGCGACGGGGACAACATGGTGGTGATCGCCTCCAACGGCGGCGCCGACTATCACCCTGGTTGGTACGTGAACCTGAAGGCGAACCCGAACGCGAAGGTGCAGGTCGGCCGCGCGACAGCGACGGTTACGGGCGAGACCGCGAGTGCGGAAGACCGGGCGCGTCTGTGGCCGCTGATCACGGAGATGTACAGCGACTACGCGGAGTACGAGAAGCGCACGAAGCGCCAGATCCCGGTGGTGATCCTCCGGCACTCGGGTTAGGGCGGGGACGAAGGCAGGTCTCCCCGCCCCCGGTCACCTCCCGCCAAAGACCTGGAGCTACGATGGTTGCGAGCGTGCGCGCCCCTACGAGTGGTCGAATTCTTCGGAGATGCGGGAGGGGGTGGGGCCGGTCTGGCCCTGGTACTTGGAGCCGAGGCCAGGGGCGCCGTAGGGTCGATCGGCGGGAGTGGTCAGGCGCAGGAAGCTGATCTGGGCGATGCGCATCCCGTAGAAGAGGGCGATAGGCATCTGCGACTGGTTGGAGAGCTCAAGGGTGAGTTTGCCGGTCCAGCCGGGGTCGACGTAGCCGGCGGTGGCGTGGACGAGGAGGCCGAGGCGGCCCAGCGAGGACTTGCCGTCGACACGGGCGACGATATCGTCGGGAAGCGTGATCGTCTCGATCGTCGCGCCGAGGCAAAAGACGCCCGGCTGGACAACGAAAGGGTCGCCCTCGTCGATCGTTGTTAGCTCCGTCAGGTCATCAACCGGCTCGCGGACATCGACGTAAGGACGGCCGGTCGTGCGAAAGGTGCGGAAGGAACTGTCCAGGCGGAGATCGACGGAGGCGGGCTGGATGGCCGTTTCGTCGAGGGGCTCGATGCGCAGGCGGCCGGCGGCGAGTTCTTCCTTTATGGTGCGGTCGCTGAGGACGCTCATGGGGGCAGGATAGCAGGAGGCGAGCGCCGGAACGAATGAAGACACCGAAGCCACAAGTCGCGACGTTATAGCTATGGAACGACGTGGGCCTTGCGGCGTAATGGCCACCTGGTCGTAACGTTAGGCGACACGAAGCGTCGAATTTGTTGGAGAAGATGCGCGAAGAAGCAGTTGACCGAAGGGCCGTGGCCTTTGACCCGCAGGAAGCCGATCTAGTAGAACGGGCGAAGGCGCGGCTGCCGGAGGCCTGGACGGAGATCTACAGCCGTAACTATCGGCTTGTCTACCGCTACGTGCACGCGCGCGTCTTCGAGAAGGAGACGGCCGAGGACCTGACCTCGGCGGTATTCGTAGCCGCGATCAAGGGGATCGACTCGTACAAGTACCGCGGGACGCCGCTACTTGGCTGGCTCTACCGGATCGCCAGGAATACGGTGAGCAGCCACCAGCGGGAGATGCTGGGTCCGCGGATGGCGGGAGCGAGTGCGCTGGAGATGCCGAGACGGGTGATCACGCGCTTCATGAGGCGCGCACAACCGCTTCCGGAAGAGAGCCACGACATTGGCGGAGGCGCCGGGGAGCCGGGGTCGCTCATCGAAAGACTGGCGCTCAAGGACGCGCTCGGTCATCTGACATCACTGCAGCGCGAGGTGGTGATCCTGCGCTTTTTCGTGGGGCTCAACACCCAGGAGATTGCCTCGGCGATCGAGAAGGATACGCCGGCGGTGTATTCGCTGGAGGCCCGCGCTCTGGGCGCTCTGCGCAGGCAAATGGCAGAAAGTTAAAAAATTTTCTCCCAGGCCGACGAATTTCGGCAATTGTGGCGATAGACCATAGGTAAGGCATGAGGAAAGTGGACTGATGGACAGGGAACTTCGAGAGATTCTGACGAACAGCCTTCGGGACATCGACGGCGGTTCGAGCGTCGAGTCGTTGCTGGCGCGCTACCCCGGAAGGGCCGAGGAATTGCGCCCGCACCTGGAGCTTCGAGAGAGCATGACCTCGACGGTTGGAATGGAACCAGATCAACTGGCAATGAACCGAGGACGGGCACAGATGTTGTCGGCACTTACCGGAAGTGGAGCTACAACGATGCCGATGATGCAGAGAGTACTGGCGTTTAGCGGAGCGAAAATCGCGGCGGCGGCCCTGGCCTTTGCCCTGTTCGGCGGCGCGGCCGGCGCTTCTGCGGCGCTGGGCGGTCCGGACCCGGCGGGGGAAGTGCTGTCGTTCGTCGGCGTGAACAACAACAAGGACGACGGTGAAGCCAATAACGTGGACGACGGCCAGGTCGCCAATGTGGATGATGCCTGCGGCGACGAGAACAACGGCCACGGAAACGACGCAGACGGCGTCGATGAGGATAACCCCGGGCAGGGTCAAGGCGGCCCTAACGCGGACGTATCGCCAACCCCCACGCCTGAGGCAACGCCTGAAGAGACGCCCGCAGCCTGCCCCGAGGAGACAGAGGACGCCTGCGGCGACGAGAACAACGGTCACGGAAACGACGCGGACGGGGTCGACGAGGATAACCCCGGACAGGGGCAGGGCGGCCCCGGCGCAGACGATGATGGCGACGAGACACCAACCCCCACGCCGGAGGCAGCTCCAGGTGAGACGCCAGCGGCCTGCCCCGAGGAGACAGAGGACGCCTGCGGCGACGAGAACAACGGTCACGGAAACGACGCGGACGGGGTCGATGAGGACAACCCAGGTCAGGGCCAGGGCGGCCCCGGCGCAGACGATGATGGCGGCGAAGCAACTCCAGCGGCTGACTGCCCTACCCCCGGAGCAGACGGGGAAGGCGACAAGGACAAGGGCCACGGCAACGACCCCGACGGCGTCGATGAGGACAACCCCGGGCAGGGGCAAGGCGGCCCCGGCGCAGGCGAAGATGGCGAAAAGCCCGGCCAGTCGGGCGAGGAGCACGGGAACAGCGCGTCCGAAACGGAGGGCGAATAGCTGACCCAAGAGGTCACACTTAACTAGCAGATAACGTACTTTCCTCCTCCACCTGAGCGACCCTCGCGATGAGCGGGGGTTGCTTACTTTTTGGGCGCGTACCAGCCGTGTTCCAGCGGGACGCATCATCGCCCGTTCGTCCTGAGGCCCTCGTAGGGCGAACAGGTGAGCGCGCACGGACGGTAAGATGTACACTTGAAGCCCTGGAGGACATGGGATGAAGAACCCACTGTGGGTCACTCTTGGCGCGCTGGCGATTCTAAGCACAGCCACCGTCGGCGCTTACGTCGCCGTAACCACCTTGAGCGAGGACACCACGACTCCAGCCGTGCGAGACACGGCGACGCGAACGCCCGAGGCGAGATCTACAACACCAACCGAGACGTCGGTGCCCACAGCGACGCTGCCGGCACCGTCAACCTCGCCTCGGCGCCACCCAGCCAGTACCTGCCGCGATGACCCCTTTACCATCTGCAATCCTCGCCACTTCTTTGGAACTAGTAATTTGTCAGAAAAGGATCCGCGCCTCCCGTATTAGCAGGCCTCCATCCAGATCATCATCTGGTACCAGGCGATTGATCGCGAGCGTAAAAACAGCTGGGGCCACGTTCGCGCGTGGCCCCAGCGAGGCGGGAGGACTTGTGCCGGTTTCTACTGGAGGGCGTAGGTGACGGCGATGTTGGCGTAGACCGTGACCTCGGAGGCGGACTGGTTGCCGGCAAGGGCGATGTCCTTCGCCGGGTAGACGCCGTAGCCGCTGCCGCAGGTCGTGTCGTCGAAGTACGAGAAGTTCGACGCGCCGACGACGGCTCCGGCCGTGACACCGAGAGCGCTGGCGAAGGTGGCGACGTTGTCGCCGGCGTCTTCGATGGCGGCTTCGAGGGCCGCGAATTGCAGCGCCGCGCAGTCGTTCACCGTGTAGGAGACGCCGTTGCCCTGCATGCTGATCCCGTCGAGGTTGGCCGCCGCGTTGGTGGCCGCGTCGACGACCGCGTTCACGGAGTCGAGGTTCTTCACCGTGGCGCGCAGGTTGGCGCTGGCGTAGTAGCGGTCGACGTAGGTCTGGCCGACGAACTCGATGTCGCCGCGGGCGACGCCGGCGCCGACGATGGCGTCGATAACCGCCTGCAGGTCGGCTTCCTCGATCGGGCTGACTTCGGCCGGCTGCTCGGCAGGCTTATCGGGCTCAGTGGTGCCATTGCCGGTGCCTGTAGAGCCGTCACCCGGAGCGGGGACGGGCTCGATCACACCCTGGTTGGTGCCGAAATAGAAGTCGATTATGGCGCTATCAGCGTCGGCGCTGGCCGAGCCGTAGCCCTGGACCGTCAGGCCGGTCCCTCCGCCGCCCTGCTGCAGGAACGGCGCTGAGATTCCATCGCGGCCGAAGCCGCCGATGGAATCGCGGGTGACGCCCGTGTCGCCGGGCACCGGCGCGCCGGCAGGCTCGTCAGCGCCCCTGCCTCCTGACGTATCGGACTCACTTCCGGCCGGGAGGTTTCCGTTGGTCAGGGCCAGGGCTAGGCCCTTTTGGGTGCGGATGCCTTCGCGGGAACTGTCATCGCCGCCGCCGCCGCAGGCGGCCAGCGTGAGGATTGCAATCCCTGCGAGCGCCCCGAGGATGTATCTGGTTTTCATGGCTGGTTCCTCCTTGTTGCTTTCTTTGTTCTGCTTCTTAGACGTAATGCCTGTTGACGATGTTCCCGGTCATCGCGGGGTGCGGCGGTTCGCAACGGCAGTCGCAAGTACGCTGATGAGTACGGCAGCGAGGGCGACCGCTAGCGCGATCTCGATCACCCGGACAGTCGAAAGGCCGCCGTCGTCCGCTTGCGAGAGGGATTCTGCGCTCTTATCGTCAGCGCCGCCTTCGGCTTGCCCGTCGGGTGCGCCGACAGCGGGTGAGTCGATCCCGCCGGCCGCAGGTACGCAGTCGCCTGCGGTCACGCCTTTGTCGACGCCCGCTGCGGGCGTCGCGGTGACGCCCACGGGTTCTGGCGCCGTCGTGACGGCGGGGGCTGTGGCGCTCGCGACGCCGCTGTCCCCGCCCTCACCGCTGGCAACCGGACAGTTATCACTATCACGGCCCGCAGCGTCGAGTTGTTCCTGCGTCTTCGGGTCCTCAGAGGCCGCATCCGCCGGAGGCTGCGACGCGGGCGATGCCGCGAAATCGCTGCCGTTGTCGATCACACTGTTGTCCGTCTCAAGCATCATGTCGGCCGTAGCGGAACGCTCGCTCTGGCCGCCGTCGCCACCCAGAGGCACGTTCGTAACGTCGCCTGTGAGGACAACGGCCAGGGCTACGGCGAGTGCCGCACCGGCCAGGCGCATGCCGCCCGCGAATTGGGGCAGCCTCTCTCGCGCCGGGGCCGGCCTTTCCCCTACCAACTCAGGAGTAAGCGCGAAGGATCGCGGCGCGGCAACCGAAGGAAGATCACGGACCGCCAGGGCGATGGCGCGCAGGCCTTCCAGCTCCTGACGGCAGGCGTCGCAGGTCGCCAGGTGCTGGTCGACGGCCTTCGTGTCGCCGGCGCTGAGCTGGTTATCGACGTACGCGGACAGCTGATTTCGGTAGCGGTTGTGTCTGTTAAACAAGGTCATGGGTCTCTTTCCTCACTAGCATGACGAAAGCGGTCGGGTAAAAGTTCCCCGTGTTCCTGGACCAGCTCCCGAAGCCTGGAGCGGGCGCGGCTGACGCGGGATTTGACGGTGCCCAGGGAGACGTTCATGGCGACGGCGATCTCGGCGTAGTCGAGCCCCTGGACATCGCAGAGGACGATCGTCAGCCGTTGCTCGTCCGGAAGGGCCGCCAGGGACCGCTTGAGGGCGCGATTGAGCTCCGAACGCTGAGCGTGCTCCTCGGGCGACGGGCCCGGATTGGGCAGATCGATCGCGAGCGTATCCTCCTCGCCTACTGGGGCATCAAGTGAGACAGCGGGCCGGGAACGGCGGCGGCGCAGTTCGTCGTAGCAAGCGTTGGCGGCGATGCGAAAGAGCCAGGCGCGGAACGTCGCGCCTCGGAAGCGCTCGATCGAGCGATAGGCGGAGATGAAGGCGTCCTGCGCAGCGTCCTCGGCGGCCTGCGGCGCCGACAGCATGCGCAGGCAGAGCTTGTAGAGGGGGTTCTGGTAGCGCTCGACGAGGCGGTTGAAGGCGGCGAGGTCGCCGTCGCGGCTGCGAGCGATGAGGTCCTGTTCGTCGGGCTGGGTTTCCACCATTAACCATGATAGGCGCTCGGGGACAGGGGCAGGAAGCCAGAGTAGTGGCTCAGTTTGAGCTGGGCGGGGGGTCGAACAGCGCCAGCTCGGCGGCATCGGGCGCTTGGAAAATGCGGAGCCACCCGTCGAAGTGAGCGCGGCGGATCGGGTAGCTGTCCCAGGGTGGCTCGGAGTTCCGGGCCTCGATGCGCCGCCAGAGTTCCTCGGTAGGCACGTCGAGGTAGTGCAGTTCGACGCCGGCACTAAGTGCACGAGCAGCGGACCGCATCTCGTCGCGCTCGATCCGCGCCCAGAGCCCGAAATCGAGGACGACGCTCAGGCCAAGGCGCAAAATCTCTTGTGTGAGGCGCCAAAGCTGATGTTCGACCTTCTCTCGGGTCGAATCGTCCCAGGGCGTGGAGCCGACGGCCCAGAGCCATTCATCCTTCGTGAGGCGCACGGCGCCCCGGTCCGCAGCTAGCTGCGTTGCGAGTGTGGTCTTACCTGCCCCGGGCAACCCGCAGGTGAGGATCAGTCGGGCCTTGGTCACGGCGTCTTTGTATTACACCTTAGTGCGCGTCCACCAGACAAGACGACGCCAGCGGTTGCCAGCGGTCTAGCCGATCATATCTGGGCGATAAGAAGTTGTCGGCCTGCTCGATTCAAACTGACCCACTACCGAAGCCAGACGCAGGAAGCAGGAGGTAAGACGTCAGAGGTCGGTTGGAAGAAACCGGTGAGGCTAGAATTACGTCTATTCATAGGTGAAGGCGCTGTATACTTGGTAGTGCACGAATGACCGATTTCGATGAGACAGAGGGCGGCGAGCCCGAAGGTATGCCCGGCGGACCGCCGGATGAGCCCGCTATTCCGCATTACGACCCGCTATTCGCGTCCTGGGACGAGGCGGCGAGAGCAGGCCAACCTCCGGACGACATTGACGACTCAGTCGCCTGGCTGCTTGGCGCGAGTGCCACGAGCTGGCCGACGCCGCTAACCGCCGCTGCTGCGTATCCAGACCGCTACACTCCGCCTTACGCCGGACGCATCGGCGAGTTGGCGGCGTCCGCTCAAGAAGGGGCGATCGCCCTCCCGCGAGCAGAGCGAAAGTGGCTCGTCACGGTGCGCGAGCTGGCGGAGACGGTGCTTCTGGCCGTGCTGATCTTCATGGCCGTGCGCGCTTCGTTTCAGAACTTCCGAGTGGAAGGAGCGAGTATGCTGCCCAGTCTGGAGAACGGCCAGCATCTGATAGTGAATAAGCTGAGCTATGCCGAGATCGATTGGAGCCTGTTCAACTTCCTGCCCTTCGTGAGCGCCGATGGGAACTCGATCAATCATCTGTGGGATTCGCCAAACAGGGGCGACATAGTGGTGTTTCGCGCTCCCACAGCGACCAACCGCGACTTTATCAAGCGGATCATCGGACTGCCCGGCGATACGGTGGAGATCGTCGAGGGGACAGGTAAGGTGATGGTGAACGGGAAACCGCTGGCGGAGCCATACATCATGGGGACAACCGGCTGCGGGGTGCAGTGCAAGTGGGACGTGCCCGCGGCCGACTCGGCGAAGTCCAGCGCCCAATGCGGGTCCAACGCCTGCTATTTCGTGATGGGCGATAACCGCGAGAACAGCAGCGATTCGCGACAGGGTTGGCTGGTGCCGGAAGAGAACATCATCGGCAAGGCGCTGGTGACCTATTGCGCGCCGAGTACTCCTGCGCCGTGTCCAGGGGGCGGAGGGCCCCACGCTGACCTCGCCCCGAACCATTCGGTCGCCGGCGAGGCTTCGGCAGAGGAGTGATGACGCCCGCAGCGACTGGGGCGGAAGCCGAAATACTCCTGCGGGACGCGGGGGCGCTGCTGGAGGGTCATTTCCAGCTGGCCTCGGGAAAACATTCGTCTATCTACATCGAGAAGTTCCGGCTGCTGGAGCGGCCGACACAAACGGAAGCGCTATGCCGCATGATCGCGGACTGGGCCAGGGGGCTGAGCGCTGAAGTGGTCGCCGGGCCGACGACCGGCGGCGTGATTATAAGCTACGAAACAGCCCGCCTCCTCGGCCTTCGCGGTATCTTCGCGGAAAAGAGAGGCGAGGGGCGGTCTTTCCAGCGAGGGTTCACGATAAGGCGGGGAGAGCGAGTGCTGGTTGTGGACGATGTGCTCACGACCGGCGGTAGCGTCCGAGAGGTGTTGGACGCCGTGCGTCGCGAGGGAGGCGACGTGGCCGGAGTGGCGGTGCTAATCGACCGTACGGCCGGCTCGGTAGATTTCGGGGCGCCGTTCTTCGCCTGTCTGACGGTGGACGTTCCAGCGTGCGAGCCGGACGGCTGTCCTGAGTGTGAGCGCGGCGTGCCGCTGAAGATCACGTAGCGGGAAGAACGACCCAGCCGAGAAGCGGTGAGTATGCTGTCGGAAATCCAATCGGCGTTCGTCCTGAGGCAACCGATCGGGCACCTGGCATCTGCCGATAAGAAGGGCCGGCCACATGTTGTGCCTGTCTGCTTCGCGTATGAGGACGGACGGTTCGTTATCGCGATCGATGAGAAGCCCAAGCGGACGGAGCGGCTGAAGCGGGTGCGGAACATCGAGGAGAACGGGCAGGCCGCGCTGGTGTTTGATCACTACGACGAAGACTGGCGGCGGCTGGGCTGGGTGATGGTGCAGGGAGCAGCGACCATTGTCGACGACGGGGAAGGCCATACGCGAGCACTGGCGGCGCTACGCGCGCGCTACGAGCAGTACGGACTGATGGCGCTGGAGTGGCGACCAGTGATAGTGGTGACGGCGGAGCGAGTGTCGAGCTGGGGAGAGTTGGCGTAGGGCCGGGTGATCATAGTGCGATTCGCTGGCCGAAGTCCCGCTGGCTCACCGTGACGGGTGCTGGCTAGCGCGAAGAATCTCGGCGGTCTGGAGTGCCTCTGCATGCGAGCCGCCGAGATTCTTCGCTACCGCCGGCGTACGTGATTCCAGTTCGCTCGCTGGTTGGATAACGACCAGCACCGCGCTGCGGACGGCTCAGAATGACGAGTGTGCCAGTAAGCGCCGGCTAACTTCCGGCAGCCGGCGCAGCCCGCGTCTCCGCAGCGAAGCCGGCTTCTTTATGGTGGCCGTCACAGAAGGGCTTGTTCTCGGAGTGACCGCAGCGGCAGAGGGCGAAGATCTCGCCTGGCAGGTCGAACTCGTTGCCGTCGGCGTCGACGACTTTGACCGGGCCACGGACGCGGTAGGGGCCGTTCAGGCGGACGATGATTTCGGTTTCGGCGTCAGACACGGGGCAGATCCTTTCGCTAGAGGCGGATGGCCGGTTGATGATAGCACAGGGTCCAGTGTCAGTCCGGGATGCCGCCCCACCACCACCCCCCCCGCTGGAAGGCTAACCCATCCGCTACATCAGGTGGTTCGCGAGGAACGCGGAGACGATCTCGGCCAGGCGGTCGTCCGAGCCCCACCAGAAGTGGTCGACGCCCGGGAGGATGACGAGCTCCGCGCGATCCCCGAGGGGTTCGCTGATGCGGGCCAGGGTCGCCGTATCGGAGTACTCGTCGCGGTCGCCAGATACGAGAAGCACAGGGCACGAAGCGTCGATCTGAGAGATCGCGCCGCTGATCGTGGGAGTCGAGACGCAGATGAGGGCACGAGTGGTCTCATCCACCGAAAGGACAGCCATCGCCGCGCCAAATGAGTAGCCGGCGAGGGCGGTCCGGTCGCCATCAATCTCCGGCAGCGAACGCAGGTGAACAAGGGCGGCTGCCACGTCCTGGCGTTCGCCGCGGCCGTTGTCATGGGCGCCTCCGCTGGCGCCGACGCCGCGGAAGTTGAAGCGCAGCGCGGCGACGCCGCTGTCGACGGCCACCTGGCAAAGCGTGGCGACGACGTTGTTGCGCATGTCGCCGCCGTACTGGGGATGCGGATGGCAGATGACGATTCCGGGAGCGGGAACGGTGGTGGGTAGGTGCAGAGCGCCTTCGAGCGTGAGGCCGTCGCTCTGGAAGGTGAGGGCCCGTCCTTCGGCTACGTCCACGGCTCCAGGTCGTCGTTGCGCTGCATGGCAAAGAGGATCGTCTGGTCGAAACGGAAGCCCGTGACGCGGCCGTCGCGATCGCGGATCGCCACGACGCGCGGAAGTTGCGGGGCGCCGGTGTCGAGGACGAAGAGATCGTGCTCGTCGCCGGCCGGAACGAGCCGTACCCCGCCCTTCCAGGCGCCGCGGCGGGAGTGCAGGATCAGGCCGCCGTCGCGGGTCGAGATCTGGATGCGCCCGTAGGTCGTGAAGACCCGGAAGTTGGTCAGCGGGCCGGGTATCGGCGCCTCGTAGACGCCCCGGGCAGAGGCCAGGACCGCAGGGTCAACCGGGCGGTCGGCGACGGTTTCGTCCGGCGCGCCCAGCACAGCCTGCACGATGCGGGTGCGAACGTCGTCGAAGTAGTCGTACACGAGGTTCATGTGGATGAGTGTTGCGAGATTGTCGTCGGGAAACACGGCGATGTGGCTGTTCCAACCGCCGAAGGCAGATCCGCCGTGCCCGAAGTTGCGATGGCCGAAAAGCGAACCGACGGAGAAGCCCAGGCCCCAGGAGGATAGGCGCGGATCGGGACGCCAGTGCGGCGAGACCATCTTCTCGAACGTTTCCGGCTGGACGATGCCGCGACCACCGGCCAGCAGGGCCGACGCGTACCTGCCCATATCCGGGATCGTCGACTGCGCGCCGCCGGCCGCGCCGCGGCCCCATTCGGCCAAGAACTTGCCACGGATGTTGTGGCCGTCGACGCTCTGTTCGTCCGGGATCGTCTGGCCGGCGCGCTCTCTCAGTTCGCGTTCGTCCTCGCTTGGCACGCGGTGATAGCCGGTGCTGAGATCGGGGTGCGCCCTATCGAACACATCGCTGTTAACCATCCCGAGCGGCTCGAAGATGCGGCGCCTGGCCACGTCCGGGAACGGCTCGCCCTCGATGCGCGAGATGATCTCGCCGAGGAGGAAGAAGCCGTGGTTGGCGTAAGCCCATTTCGTGCCGGGCTCGACCTCGATCGTGAACCCTTCCGCATAGCCGTCGACAAGAGACTTGGGTGTTTGTTCGGCGGAGAAGAGGAGGCGGAACGGGTCGCCGATTTCCTTCAGTGTCGGGGCCTCGCCGACGCCGCCGGTGTGTGTGAGGAGATGCTGGAGCGTGAGCGAATCGGCGTGGCCGTCGAACGGTATGTCGGGCAGGACCTTGACGACCCGATCATCGAGCGACAGCCGACCCTCGTCAACGAGCGCCATGATGCAGAGTGAGACCATGGTCTTGGTGATCGAGGCGATGCGCTGGCGGTGATCGGGCGTCATCGGCGCGGCGGACTCGATATCCGCGACGCCAAAGCCCTCGGCGTAGATCAGGTCATCGCCGGAGACGACGCCGACTGAGAGGCCGGGCAGGTGATGCTTTTCGATCAGGCCCGAGACCGTATCGCGGATGCGCGCGATATCCAGGGTCGTCGACTTGAGCATGGTGAGGGGGATTGTAGCAGGTCTACTACACTGCGGGCTTCGTCGCCCACATATCGAGGCGCATGTAATCCGCGACGAAGGGGCGACCGTGCCGGCCGATGACTTCGGCGATGACGGCGCGCAGGTACGGCTCCTGGTGCTCGTCCGGCAGGCGTGAGACGCGGTCCTGGAGGATGATTGTGCGCAGGTACAGGGCCGCGTCGTCTTCGTTCTCGAACGGCACGGGTGACGGGAACACGGAGGCACGTACATCCGACCAGCCCGCCGCTTCCAGCGCCTCCTTCGCCCGTTCAGGCGAGCGATAGGTGCGGGTGTCAACGATGTTTCCGAGATACTCAGCGAACGGTTCTCGCTGATCCATCCTCGCGGTTGCGGCCATGAGCCTTAGGTTATTCGCGCCGCCGCCGCACTGCGCGCGCAGGCGGCCACCGGGCTTTGTGGCGCGCAACAAGCAGCTGAACAGCGCATCGTCGTCGGGTATCCAGTGGAAGACCGCGTTCGAGAAGACGACGTCAACCGGCTCGGGGAGCGTGAAGTCAGTGAGGCTCGCGTGGATCGGGATCACGCGTGTTTCGCCGCGTTCCGCCAGCGAGGCGGTGAGCTTCTCGATCATCTGCGGCGAGGTATCGACGGCGTAGATCGTGCCGTGGGGCAGCTTCTGGAGGAGATCGAAGGTGACGGAGCCGGAGCCGCAGCCCGCGTCGAGTACGGTCTCGTCGCCGCGCAGCTTCAGGTCTTCGATGACCGCCTGCGCCCAGCCGCGCATCGGCGTGCCGATGCGCTCGTAAACCTCGGCGTCCCAGTAGGTGCGACCGGTCGTCAATCGAAGACCAGCCAGAAGTCCACGTCCGACTTCTCCTCGTCACTCAGCGTGAGGAGAACGCCGTCGCAGAGGTCCAGGATGTTGTTGCGGTAGATCCTCGAAATCTCGCGCGGATCGACCTCCGGTTTGAACCTGTAGCCGGCGAACCATAAGCCCTGCAGCACGAAGTTGACATGCTGACGCGAAATCTGCGGCCGGTCCTCAGCGGGAATGCCCGAGCTGATCTCGATACAGCGATCACGGACGGCCTTGGACGTGCGCGTCATCTGGTAGCCGTTGGCGTTAACTTCCTTAGCGATCGCCGTGAACAGAATGCGATAGCCCGACGGCGAGAGGCGCGGCGCTCCCGTGGCGTTGGAAATCCTCTTGATCAGGTCGGCCAGCCCTGGATCCAGGTTGGACAGCGGATCTGGCGCGCCGAAACGGGGGTCGGCCTGGCGGCGGGGGTCGAAGACGTAGCCAACGCCGATGCCGCTGACCTCGAACCCGACGGTGGGCGCGATCGTGCGAATCAGCTCGCCAAAGTTCGCGAATCCGGCCGATTCCCAGCCGGCGGCGCCGCGAGACTGAATCACCGCACGCAACCGCTGGGCCAGGAACGGGAAGGAGAGCGGTTGCGCTGAGTCTTCGGTCAGCCGCACGAGTTCATCGGTGACCGACCGCCTGATCTCCGCCCTGTCTTCCGGCGAACGCGGCGCCTCGGCGGCCACCGGCTGCGCTGGCGCGAAGATGTCCGCCCCGGCGCTGGATACGCTCCAGGGATCACCGTCGAGAAGGGACAGGCCGGGGCTCTGCGCCACGATCGCCGCCGTCAGGCGGCGCAGGGCGCCGTAGCCAAGCCAGTCCTCGCCCTTGGCGAACTCCCTGAACTCGCGATAGATCGGCGGCAGGTCCTGCGCGGGCACCTCGCCTCGGTCTTCGACGACCTCGCCGACTCTCGCGGCCATTCGCGTGAGCAGTTCGTTCGTCACTTCACGCCGCGACGTGACGGGGGCCTGGGCTTCTTCGGAAGGCGCCTGGATAAGGCTCTCCAGGAACTCGGCGACCTCAATCACGTGATCTGCCGCCGCTCGATAAGCCGGCGAGGCGAAGCCGACCGTGGCCACGATCGTGCGCCGGTTGTGCGAGCGAAGCCGCAACAGCACGGGCGTAAAGTCGGCGTCAGCGGACATGATGATGAACTCATCGAAGTGGGTAGTGTGTTCGAGTGTATCGAGGATGTCTATCGCCATATAGATGTCGGCGCTGGTCTTGCCTCGACCAGTCATCGGGGGGCAGTCAACAACCTGGAACCCGGCGCGCATCATGTCGCTGCGGAAGCGGCCGAAGGACTGCGGGTTGAGGTAGCAGCGGCGCACGAGGATACGCCGCTGAGCACCGTCTGTACCGGCCGCGGGCCCGTAGTTGGTTAGCCTGTCCAGCCAGGCAACGGGGTCGCCGGCGAAAGCATCGTTTTCAGGCTTGTCGAGGCCGATATAGATGTTGTCGAAGTCGACGAACAGCGCCGACCTGATCTCGTTCTCCAAGCTCACCGCCCCGTGAACACGGGCGCGCGCTTCTCGGTGAAGGCCTGGACGCCCTCGCGAAAGTCCTGGCTGCCGAAGAGCGGCAGGAGCTGGAGGAAGACGTGGTGCACGCTGGCCTCGAACGACTCGTCGAGGCCGAGGCGCATCATGCGCTTCGTGGCCTGCACGGCGAGCGGGGCGTTAGTCGCGATCTCGGCGGCCAGGGCGCGCGCCGTGGGGAGAAGCTGGTCGGGCTCGACAACCTGGTTGACGAGGCCAACATCCAGGCACTCCTGCGCGTTCAGCGTCTTGCCCGCCAGCGCGATCTCCGACGCCTTCGCCCAGCCGATTAGGCGCGGCAGGAGCCAGGCGCCGCCGCTCTCCGGCAGAATGCCTCGCTTCGTGGGTATGCAGGCGAGCTTGGCGTCGCTGGAGGCGATGCGGATGTCGCAGCCGAGCGCCACGTCCATGCCGTAGCCGGCGGCAGGGCCGTTCAGGGCGCAGATGACAGGCTTGTCGGTGGTGTGAAGCACGATGGGCGGGCTGTTGTTCAGATCGAAGCGCGCCGCGGCGAGCCCGCCGCCGCCGTTCGAGCCGATACCGGTGCCGGCGGCGAGGTCCTTCAGGTCGAGGCCGGCGCAGAAGCCGCGGCCGGCGCCGGTGATGATGATGACGCGGACATCGTTGTCGGCGTCGGCGTCGCGTAGCGCCTGGCTGAACGAGACGAGCATGGGGCCGCTGATGGCGTTGAGCCGGTCCGGGCGGTTGAGGGTAATCGTGGCGACGTGCGAGTCGACTTCGTAGAGCATGTCGGCGTATTTGGACATGGGTCGTGTACCTCCTGCGCAGAGTTTAGCAGAGTGAGCGCAAGTGGAGGTAAGGGTTAGTCCAGGCTCACCCTTAGGGGGTGTCTCGCGTTCTGATGTATGACGATACCTCGCGCGATGCTCAAAGGAGGAAACACATGGGCTGGATAATTCAGGTTGTGGTCGTGGCCGTGCTGGCTTCAGCCGTTTGGTGGGGCGGGTCCTATGTCGGCGGCTGGGCGCGAAGACACAAGGAAGACCGCACCATCGCCGTCGACACGTTGAACGCCACTCGCATCGCCGGCGTAGGGATGCGGGTGGCAGCGGTAGCCCTCGCGGCGCTCTCGATTGGGCTCAGCACCCTCGCTAGTGCTGTACATCAAGTCGACGCCGGTCACGTTGGCGTCATCCGGACGTTTGGCGCCATCACGGACCAGTCGGGTTCCGGGCTTGTTGTGACCTGGCCGATTCAGACACTTGAGGAAGCAAGTGTGCGTGTCGAGCGTTATGACGTGACAGACATCACCGCGTTCAGCAAGGAGACCCAGGACGTCGTGGTCAGCGCGACCGTGAATTATCAGGTGTCACCGAGGGCTATTCAGACGCTGTACAAGGACGTAGGCTCCGGTTATATCGACACTTTGCTGCGTCCACGCTTGATTAACTTCGTAAAGGAAGAGACGGTCAGTTTCAACACGGTCGACATCGCTCCAAATCGGGAGCAGATCAGGCGGACGGTGAGAGACCGGCTGAAGGAAGACCTGGAGCCATTTTCAATCGACATCGTCGATCTGCTCATTGAGAATATCGACTTTCGGCAGGAATTCAAGGCTGCTATCGAGCAGAAGCAGGTCGCCACTCAAGAAGCGTTACGCCAGCAGCAGTTGATCGAGGCGAGGAAAGCGGAGGCGCAGCAAAAGATCGAAACAGCGCGCGGCGACGCGGAGTCCGTGCGCATCGCCGCGGAGGCACAGTCAACGGCCAACAAGCTCCTGGCGCAGTCATTGACATCGGAGGTTATTCAGTTTCAGGCGCTCCAGAAGCTTGCCGACAACGTCCAGATCGCCCTGCTGCCCTCTGGCCAGGGCATTATCATCGACCCGGCGACGCTCCTGAAGCCCCTGCCCGAGTAGGAAGGCCCGTCCGCCGCCGCGATACCGGTGTAAGCCATCTATTGCCGCGCGTAGCGCGCGGGAGTAACCTGAACGCGGGGAGACACACGGAACCAAACGCCCTCGCGTGTCGTTTATTTCGCAGGAGCCGCCTCTTTTGGACGCCAGGGAAACCGCCCAGCGCATCATCGAGAACGTAGAGCGGGTCATGATCGGCAAGCGGTCGGCCGTGGAGATGGTATGACGCGAGCGCGAACAGTCGCCGTCTCGTTGCGCCGGGCCGGTCTTCACCTCCCGGGATTGCTCTCAATGCCCGCTGCTCTCGCGCTGATTGCCGCGTTGGCCTGTGGCTCCGAGGAGCAGGAGCCGAACCAGAGGGGGGATTTCGGTCCTTTGGCAGTCTTTGACGGTGAAGGCTTGGGCCGCCACTTGGCTAGCGGCGGTACAGGCAGGGTTGACATCGGGGACAACTGTGTCACAATCCACGGCGGCACGCTCTTGCTCGTCTGGGGCTCGACCGACGTGCGCTGGGACGAGGCGAAGAGGGAGATCACGTTCACAGAGGCTTCTAACCGCGAACGCGATCCGATCACCATTCGCGACGGCGACACCATCACCATCGGTGGCGCGGGCTGGCCAGACGATGTTCCGAGAGAACGGAACATCACGTGGCTCGCGGAGCCCCACGAGAGTTGCCCCACTCAGCAATGGGCCACCAGCTTTGTATCGAAGCCCTGATAGGTTGTTTGAGGTCGTTGAAGTATGACGCGAGCGCGAACGTTCGCCGCCTCGTTTCGTCAGGCCGGCCTTCACCTCCCGGGATTACTCTCGATGCTCGCAGCGCTCGCGCTTGTGGGAGTGATTGCCTGCGGGTCTGATTCTCCACCACCATCCAGTGCGCTATCGCCTACCCAAAGCCGACCTAGCAGCGAATTCGGACCTATGGCCGTCCTCGACGGTTTCGGGGGATCCGAATCCCTCGCTGGCACCGGCAAAATCCAGATTGATGACAACTGCGTGACGATGCGCCGGCCTGATGGCGTCGTATTTTTGCTCATTTGGCACGCGGCGGAAGTAAGCTGGGACGGGAAAGAGCGAGAGATCACCTTCTCCAGCCCTCCCCCCCCCCAGCCGCTCCGCATCCGCGACGGCGACATCATCACGGTTGGTGGCGAGGGGCTGCAAGATGACGTACCCGTGAAGCGTAACCTGCAGTGGCTTGCCACTCCGAGTCCGAGCTGCGACGGCAGGCAATGGTCCGTTTCCTCCGTGACGAAGCCCTGAGTTGCTTGCTGGTTTAGCGGAGTTGCGCGTGCTGGGCGTCACGACGCGGTCAAGGGGCGGTCTATTGCCGCGCGTGGCGCACGAGGAGTAATCTGAACGTGGGGAGAGACACGGAACCAAACGCCCCCGCGAGTCGTTTATTTCGCAGGAGCCGCCTCATTTGGACGCCAGGGAAACCGCCCAGCGCATCATCGAGAACGTAGAGCGGGTCATCATCGGCAAGCGGTCGGCCGTGGAGCTGGCCGTGATGACGCTGATGTGCGGCGGCCACCTGCTCATCGAGGACGTCCCGGGCGTCGGCAAGACGATGCTAGCGCGCAGCCTGGCGCGGTCCAGCGGCTGCAGTTTCAACCGCATTCAGTTCACGCCCGACCTGCTGCCGAGCGACGTTACCGGCGTCTCCGTCTATAACCAGCAGACGTCCGGCTTCGAGTTCCGCGCGGGCCCCGTGCTCTCGCAGGTCGTGCTGGCGGACGAGATCAACCGCGCCACGCCGAAGGCGCAGTCCGCTCTCCTGGAGGCCATGGAGGAGAAGCAAGTCACGGTCGACGGCATCTCGCACAAGACGCCGCAGCCGTTCATGGTGATGGCGACGCAGAACCCGATCGAGTACGAGGGGACGTTCCCGCTGCCGGAGGCGCAGCTGGACCGCTTCTTGATCCGCCTGGAGATCGGTTATCCCTCGACGCAGGACGAGCGGTCGATCATGCAGCAGCAGCGCGACGGACACCCGGTGGGCACGCTGGAACCGGTATGCGAGGCATCTGACGTCCACGCGCTTCAGTCGGCGGTGGGCGAGATCTACATCGACGTCCTGGTCCAGGAGTACATCGTCAATCTGATGAACGCCACACGCCAACACGACGCCGTGTATCTGGGCGCCTCGCCGCGCGGATCGCTGGCGCTACAGCGTCTGGGCCAGGCGAAAGCGATCCTGGACGGCCGCAACTTCGTGCTCCCGGACGACGTGAAGGGGCTGGCCTATTCGGCTCTGGGACACCGGATGATCCTGAACGCCCAGGCGCGGGTGAAGGGGCTAACGACAGCGCAGGTGATCGAGGACTGCCTGGGGCGGCTCACCGTGCCCGGCGTCCGCGCCGATGCCCGCGCATCCGGCCGCGCCGCCGCCGGCTAAGGGCCGTCATGGCACTGATCCGCGCGGCTTTCCGCTGGTTCTACCAGAATCACAACCTTATCTTCGTATTCGCCGCGCTGGCAGCCATGTCCGCCCTGGCGGCGATAAGCGGCTACTGGTTCTTCTTCCGAGCCGCCTATGTGCTGGGCGGGCTGATCGTCGTCTGCTTCTGGTGGGCGCGCTCGCACCGGGCGGGACTGGAGCTGACGATCGAACGTGCCGAGGACCGGCTCCAGGTGGGGCAGCAGGCCGAGGCGCGCGTGCGCCTGAAGAGCCACAGCGCGTGGACGAAGCTGTGGCTCGAGGTGGAAGACGAGACGGATATGCCGGGGTCAGCGCCCCGCACAGTCGTAACGCTGCCAGCGCGCGGCACGCGCAACTGGAAGGTGAGCATGCAGTGCCGCCGCCGAGGCGTCTTCCAGGCCGGGCCGGTGAGCGTCGTGACCGGCGACCCCTTCGGGCTCTTCCGCTTCCGCCGAACGTTCGGCGAGAGTCATCGCCTGATCGTCCTGCCCCGTCCCGAAGAGTTGCCGTACTTCTGGGCGCCGACGGCGCAGCTACCGGGCGAGGGGAAGGTCCGCCAGCGCACGCACTACGTGACGCCGAACGCCGCGGCCGTTCGCGAGTATTACCCGGGGGACAGTTACAACCGCATCCACTGGCGCAGCACGGCGCGCCTGGGCCGGTTGATGGTGAAGACGTTCGAGATGGACCCGACCAGCAACGTCTGGCTACTGCTGGACCTGGAGGCTGCGGCGCAGGCCGGCGAGGGGGACGAGAGCAGCGAAGAATACGGCGTGCGAATCGCTGCCTCCCTTGCGCATCACTTCCTGCAAACGGACCGGATGGTGGGATTGCTGGCGGCGGGACGAGAGACCGTGATCATGGACCCAACGCGAGGCTCGGCCCAGTACCAACGCGTCCTCGAAGCGCTGGCGGTGGCGGAAGCGAGCGGATCACAGCCGCTCGAGCACGTGATCGAGGCCGAGGGACGCCGGTTCGGCCGCCACACAACCGTGATCGTGATAACACCGTCGGCGAAGGCCGAGTGGGTGGTAGCCCTGCAAACGCTGCTTCAGCAGGGGGCGCGGGCAGCGGCGATCATCCTGGAGCCGGAGAGCTTCGGAAACAGCGGGGTCGCCCTGCCGCTGGAGGCACTCTCGGCGAGCGGGGTGCTCACCTACGTGGTGCCCTGCAGGTCCGACCTATCGCTGATGCTGGGACCCGCCGGCCTGGCCGGAGCGGCAGCAGAGCGGCACTGGACGGAGATCCCCTCAAGGGCCTGAGGATGAACGAATAAGATGGCCGAGCTGGAATGGGCGGGCACATCGCGGGCGGGAACCGCGCCTCTAAGCTGGTTGAGGCAGCTATCCAGCCGCTTCACGGATTGGGAAGACTGGCTGACACTGCTGCTCATGCTCGGAGCCGTGCTCACGGTCTCCGGCGCCATCGAATCGGGCGGCTGGTCCAACGATATGCCGGCCATCACCCTTATGTCGGCGTTGTCGGCAGTAGCATCGCTATTCCTGGCGCGATCGCGCTTACCGATGGTGCTGGCCTGGCCGCTGGGCGTGGTCTTCGGCGCCCTGGTGACGGTCTGGCTGACCCTGGAGAGCGTGGGGCCCGGCAATCTAGAACAACGTGTGGATGCGGTCTACTTCCGTTTCAAGGACTGGATCGACCTGGCTTTCGGCAACGGCGTAAGCAAAGACTCGCTTCCGTTCGACACTCTCGTGCTGGCGTTGACGTGGCTCGGAGTCCTCGTCGTTGGCTGGAGCGTCTATCGCTGGCACAACGCCTGGCTGGGGCTGATACCGGGCGGCTTCGCGCTATTCATCGACTTCGCCTTCGTCGGCGATTCGTTGACCGGGGCGATATTGCTCTACCTGTTCTTCGGCGCGCTGCTCGTAATGCGCACCAACTTGATGGCCCACCTGGCCCGCTGGCGCGAGCAGGGGGCAACGTATCCGCCGCTGATCAGCCTGACCTTCCTCAACTTTGGGACCTGGGTGATCCTGGCGCTGCTGGCGTCCGCCTGGGTGGCGCCGGTCGGGCCATTCTCGACTCCGGCGCCGGTGGAGCAGGCGATCATCGGCCTGGAGAAGATCGGCGCGAACTTCCTCCGGCTGGCCGGCCCGCTCCACGTGAAGAAGATCGTCCCGGTGCATAGTTACGCCGACGTCCTGCCATTCCAGGGTTCGGTGAAGCTGGGCGATCGCGAAGTGCTCACTGTGCAGGTGAATGACGCCAACCTCCGCGGCCCGTTCACGCTTCGAGGCGCCGTCTACGACATCTACTCCTCCGGTGGCTGGGAGGCCGGCGAGCGGGTGCCGGTCAAGCTGCCGGCCTACACAGAGGCGAGGCTGAAGGAGCAGATCAAGGCCGGAGAGGTAGCGGGCCAGATCGTTCCGCTAACCGTGACCGTCGAGCGCCGCAGCGTGGTGGGGACGGTGCTCTTCTCGCCGGGAGAACCAGTCTCGACGAGCGGCGAGGTCGACGTCCTTGTACCGGTCGGGGCGCTGGAGCAATTAACCCTCTACCCTCCACCGGAGCAGGGACCACGCGTGCCCGACGACGAAGCGTTCGCCGACTTCCTCAAACTAGACCTGGATGAGGGGATCATCCCCCTGGAAGTGTTGCGAGACACCGGCGGTCGGGTCTCAGGAGTGCGGGTATTTGACGGCGGCGGGCAGCCCCTGGCGGACACGCTGGTTATCAAACCGGCGGAGCGGTTAGGTGAGGGCAAGGTCTATTCGGTCACTGGCTTTGTCCCGGAACCCGGCGCCCATGCCCTCCTGGGATCGGGTTTCGCCTATCCCGGCTGGTTGCGCACCCGGTACACGCAGCTACCGGAGACGCTGCCGGCAGCCGTCGCCGGCCTGACATACGACGTCGTGAGCGGACGGACTGAACTCCCGGGCGATGAGATTTATTCGGAATCGTTCGGGCAGGTCCAGCCCTTCATCAACCCCTACGAGGCGGCCAAGGCGATCGAGCTATATCTGAGGGCGTACCCTATCGACTACGGGGTGGCCAAGACGGTCCCCGGGGAAGACGCCGTCTACGACTTCCTGTTCAATTCGCGCCGGGGGTATTTCGACTACCACGCTTCGGCGATGGTCGTAATGATGCGCGTCCTGGGCGTGCCTTCTCGACTGGCCGTCGGGTTCGTGATCGACGAGACGGACTTCGACGAGGACCGCCAGTCGTACTCCGTACGGGACCAGAACACCTACGCCTGGCCCGAGGTGTACTTCCCGGGCTACGGCTGGATCGCCTTCAACCCCACTCCAGACCGGTCCTCGCAGCTATCTCCTACGGCGCTCGTGAAGACCGATCCGCTACCGTCGCCCCCCCCGGCGGACGCGACGCCGCAATCGGACGAAGCGGACCCGATCTTCGGCTTCCCCGTCGAAGGTCTGGGCGGCGGCGGCGACGGCGCTCCGGTGTCCGGCGGGCGCAACTACAACCCGCTGATAACGGCGGGAGTAGCGGGCTTCCTGGCGATGCTCGCCGGCGCCGTCTGGCTGGGATGGCAGCGGTCTGTGGCGGGCCTTCCCTACTCGCAACAACTCTGGGAGAAGACCGTGCGTCTGGCGTCGTGGGGCGGGCACCCACCGCAACCGGGGCAGACACCGGCGAACTACGCGCAGCATCTGGAAGGCGCCTATTCGGAGGCGGAAGGACTGGGCGACATCGCCGATGCCTACGGGCGTTCGCGATACGGCCGGCCCGAGGCGGAAGGGAATGAGAGAGAAGAGCTCAAGGAGCTTTGGCCGCAGGTGCGCGGCGCCCTTCTGGGCGGTATCGCAGCGCGCGTGTTACGCAGGCGTAGTCGAAGCGCGACCGACAGGTAATTCTGAGATAGCCTCGTGGTCAATAGACACGGGCGCGCCGTCCGTGGTCTCCGGAGCCTGATCGATGGCGCTCAGCGTCGGGACGCCGGCATCCAGATACACCGCAACGTCAGCCAGGCGACGACCGCCATTGCGACCAACACAGCGAGGCTGCCGACCGCGAGGAGGCCGAGGGCGGAGCCGTTGCGCACGCCAGTAGAGCGCGGAGATTCGTTCGACTCGACAATGCCGAGAAAGCCGCCAACGGCGGGCGGGCCCGGGTGAAAGGTATTCGTGAAAGTACAGGTCACAGTCTCGCCTGGATCGACGTCGATGTTCGCCGTCGGTCCGCTGACGGTCGAACCGCCGTCCGGATCGATGCACGAGATCGAGATCGTCCAGCCGAGTTCATTCGCCTCCGTACAGGTGTAGGCGCCGGGGACAACGTTGGGGAATGTTTCGCTGTTCGCAAGGGTGCCGTCCGCGTCGTCGTCGAGGGGAAAGACAGCCAGTAGGCTACAGGCGAAGTCGAAGTCTTGCGGGCCGTCGGGCACCGCATCCTTTATGACGGTGACCACCCCCGCCTGGTTGTTGACGATCGTACAGCTAGCTGAGCCACCGGGAGTTATGGGAACGTTCAGGCAGGCCGACTGATCCGCGATGTAGCCGGAAGGCACGCTTTCAGTAGCCGTGCAGGTCGTGGCGCCGACGAACGCCGTGACGATGAAGTTAGCGGGGTCTGCTTCGGAGGCCGTAGTGTCGACGTTTGTAACCCCGCCCGATGTGCAACTAAGGCTGACGGTCACGTTAGCAGCGTTATTCGGGACGAAGTCCTTGCTCACGTCGAAGGTGGCCGTATTGGCTGTGTTGATGACCGTGCAGGAGCTGGCCCCTCCGGGGGTAATGGCTACGTTCAGGCAGGCGGTCTGGTTTGGGGTGTAACCTGGCGGAATAGTCTCAGTAGCCGTGCAAGAGGCCGGCGGCGTAAAGCCGGTGACGATGAAGTCGGCCGTATCCGGTGGGACCTCGGTGGCCGTTGCATCGTTTACGATTATCGTTCCCGTCGTACAGACGAGTGCGATAGTCACCGCTGCGGCGTTGTCATCCGAGAAGTTCTTGCTGACCGTGAACGTTGCGGTATTCAGCGTATTGACGATCGTGCAGGAGCTGGTCCCAGCCAAAGTGAGGGCTACGTTTTGACACGCCGACTGGTTGGCGGTATAGCCTGCCGGAATCGTCTCCGCTGCGGTACAAGTCGCTCCCACCAGGAAGCCGTTGATCGTGAAGTTCGCCGGGTCTGCCTCAGAGGCGCCGGGGTCGTCGTTGACAACCGTTCCGGATGAGCAGACGAGGCTGACCGCCACGTCCGCCGCGTTGTTCGGCACAAAGTCCTTGTTGACCAGGAACTGAGCGGTGTTGAGGGTGTTGATGATCGCACAGGCGCTGGTGCCACCGGTGGTGATCAAGATACCGACACAAGCAGCCTGGTTGGCGGTGTAGCCGGCCGGGACGGCCTCCGTCGCGGTGCAAATCGTGCCGGCACTGAAGCCGGTGATCGTGAAGTTGGCGGGATCGGATTCGGAGGCGGTCGGATCGTCGTTCGCGACAGTACCGGAGGTGCAGGATAGGGACACCGCGACATTCGCCGCGCTGTTGGGCACAAAGTCTTTGCTCACAAGAAACTGAGCTGTATTGGTGTTGTAAAACGTGCATGAGATGATGTCCAGTTTGCCGACGGCAATGTCGTTTACCCCGCTTCCGGCGGGCGTACCGACTGGATCGGGATCTGTGTCGGCGTCGGGCCCATCCGGCTTTGTACACGCCGCAGAAATGAAGACGAAGCCGGGCTCCCCGGGTTCAATGACATCGACTGTCGCTGAGTCGTCGATCCCGAGATCGATGTCAAAGAGGATGAGGCCGTTGAGGTCGGTGTCGCCGGAAGCTGGGAGCGAACTGTCGGGCGGGTCTACGTTGGTGGTGAATGTCCAATTTGCTCCGTTAGCCTGATCGCCCGTTGTCCCCAGGTTGCCGTCGCCGTCAATGATCTTGTGAGCGACGATGGTGCCTCCGCACAACTCCACCGCCAGCGTCTCCAAACTTGCGGCAAGAGTTGCAAAATTCGTCGTGATAACGTCAACGCTTGAGTTGATGGGCGCGGGCGGGCTGACGGTATTGCCGGTGACCGCGCTCATATTGACGGTATCAAGGTCGCCGCCAATGCCTACTCCGATGATGCGAGCACCGTCCGTCTTGGCCGTATCGGACTCATCCGTCGCCCAGTCCAGCGACTGCTGTTCGGTGACGGCGGCAACCACGGCACTGTGGCCGAGAGCAACATGGCCACCCCGGCGGTTCGGGTTGCCGTCTGAGGCGAAGACTATGACGTCGGGCTTGGTGGGACGATGGGGCAAGAGGCTGCGAGCGTCGAACAGGGCGTCATCCCAGTTCGTGAAACCGCCTCCGACAGCTGCGTCGATGGCGTTGTTGAGGGAGGTCTCATTGTTCGTGAACGCTTGGGTGACTGCTGCGCTGGTGTCGAATTCGATGATAGCCATTTCGGTGGGAGTTTCGGGGAGAAACGCTGCCACGAAGCTCTTGAGCGCCACCTTCATCTGCGCCAGTTCGGTACTGTTAATGCTGCCCGAGCTGTCGATCACCAGCACCATGTCTATTCCGCACGACTCAAGCAGGGGAGGATTCGCGACCGTGTACCAGATCGTATCAAGCGCCGTTAGCTGGGTCGCGGGCGTCGGGATACCGACGGGGCCATCCGCACTCTGGGCGCAGACCTGGCGAAATCCCGTTGCGCCCGCTGCCAGGCTCCACAGGAACGTGTCCGTATTGGTAGAACCGATTTCAGTAATGGCCATCCACGCGCTCCAAGAAGGATCGGAGGGGCCAGGGCAGCCGAGGGTCGGAGGCTCCACGTTGGCGAAACGCGCCTGAGAGGGGTCCGTACCCACCCAGGCGATCTTGAGGGTGACGGCCACGGAGTGCGTGACGGCCACGTTATCGTTTATCACCAGGGTCATGCTTGTTGCATCGGTGAATGTTGTGCTGGCCAGGAGGTTCCCTCCGTCCAGCAGCTCGACGGTATAAATCCCCACGATCCCATTCAACAGGTAGTTGTACGTAAACCCGCCGGCCGAAACGACGACTGGATCCGACGTGGTCACTCCGTCCGGTCGAGTGATACGCACCGTCAGCGTCTGACCCTCGAACGCCCCAAGGGAGCAACCCGTGACTATGACGGTCTCATTCGGTTGGTAGTCTTCCTTGTCCGTCGCGATCCCTGGGCCGCCGTCGACGGGGCCGCAGGACGCATCTGTCGGCAACAAGAAGCCAGGGCCAGCGATGTACGCGGCGATGACCCCCAAGGCTATCAGCGCAACGAAACCTGGTAGGACGCGCGTCGGCAGCAGGACACGCATGGTTAACATGTATTCTCCAGTGGCAACGCCACCGGGCTGTTGCTTACAACGCCGGCCTCTGATGGCCGTGTAAGCACATCAGCGGCTGGACGAACTAAGGAAGCTGCTGGCGAATATGGATGTATGGACACGGTTGCACCCCCACGCGTTCGCGATGATATTGGCGAGGAATCTGGCAGAATAGCGCGGAACGGCCAGTTCAGAGGCACCGTACGGCTAGCGTTTGTGGCCGTGCGGCGAGGCCACGTGGCCATCGCCGCGGAATCCAATCGCGAGATACGCGAACGGCACGCTATGATTGGGCGCAATGGAGATAGCGGCAACTCTCGCCCGGCGTACCGGCCTTTTCTTCGGCTGGTGGGTTGTGTTCGCCTCGGCTTCGATCGTCTTTCTCACCGGCGGCACCTTCTTCTACGGTTTCGGCGCCCTGTTCGACCCAATCGTTCGCGAGTTCGGCTGGAGCCGCGCCAGCGTCTCGTTCGCCTTCTCGCTCCGTTCCGAGGTCGGCGGGATCGCGGCGCCGGTCGTCGGGTTTCTCGTCGACCGAGTGGGCTCCCGGCGCCTGATGATGATCGGCGTGGTCCTCGTGGCCCTCGGTTTCGTGCTCTTGAGCCAGGTCGAGACGCTGTGGGCGTTCTACGGCGCCATCGTGGTAATCGCCATCGGGATGAGCGCGACCGGCGGCCCGGTGGGGATGGTGGCGATCGCCCACTGGTTCCGCCGACAGCGTGGAAAAGCACTGGCGTTGATGACCGTGGGCGCAGGCGCGAGCGGGGTGATGGTGCTGGTGCTGACCGAGCTCATCGCCGCCCTGGGCTGGCGCGACACCCTGCTGCTGGTGGCGGCTGCGCAGATCGCCATCTGTCTTCCACTCGCGATGAGTGTGCGCAACCGCCCGGAGGACCTGGGCCTGTTCCCAGATGGGGACGAGGCGGTGGGAGTTGCCGCGACGGAGCGGAGATCCGCACAGCAGTTGGAGTTCACGGAGGGGATGACCGTACGCGAGGCGGTCCGATCCTCCGGTTTCTGGAAGTTCGCGCTGGCGATGGGGCTGTCGAACCTCGGCGTAATGGCAGTCGTAGTGCACCAGATACCGTTCTTCACGTCGAGCGCCGGGCTTTCCGACCGGCTGGCAGCGGCTTCCGTGACCGCGATGACGCTCTTGAGCCTCGTCGGGCGGTTGAGCTTCGGGATGATGGCCGACGCACTGGACAAGCGCGTCGTTCTCGCCGCGGCGTTCGGCTTGACGGGTCTGTCGCTGTTGCTCTTCTCAACGGTGTACGAGGGATGGCAGGTGCTCTATGTGCTGCCGGTATTCGCACTGGGTTTCGGCGGCAGCATCCCCGTGCGCCCCGCGCTCCAGGCAGAGTACTTCGGAATGAAGGCGTTCGGGGCAATACAGGGCCTCATCTTCACGATCGCCACGCTGGGCGGCCTGTTCGGCCCCGTCTTCGCCGGTTGGATGTACGACCAGACGGAGAGCTATCGCCTGGCCTTCGTCATCCTGTCGGCAGGATCCCTCCTCGCCGCGCCCCTCGTGCTGACCGTGCCGAGAGCGCGTCTGTCGTAACGTCGAAATGTGACCTGCGTCACAGCGGATTTTGACTGCCTCGCCTACACTAATTACGGGCCCAGATGAGGTCCGCAGAAGTCCAGAAGGAAGGAGGCGATCGAGCATGATGTACAGTTACTTGACCGACGAGATGGTCTGGGCGCTCATCCGCGAGCGCGAGGACGAGGCTCGAAGCATCCGCCCTCACACTGAGGGATGGCCAAAGCAGGAGCGGGCATCCTCACTGCTGAACCCGCTCAGGCACTGGGTCACGCTGGCACTGGCGCGCCGCGCCCCGCACGCGCCGACCTACCGTTAGGTTTAGCCAGTTGGCTATGGCGCGCCGTAGCTCCGCGTAACACGCTACGCCGGCTTTGCTTTATGCTATGTCGCGCACCGAGCCTTAACACCGGAGAGAGTTGCCATGGCCTTGAGTCTGTCCACCGAAGGGATTAGCCGAGCCTGCGCCCGCCGGCCCTGGACGGTTATCGGCGGCTGGGCGCTGATTCTGGCCGCTTCCATCGCGCTCATCGCCACGTCGCTCTCGGGCGCACTCACCACAGAAATCGCCTTTACCAACAACCCCGAGTCCCAGCGGGCGCAAAACCTCCTGGAGGAGCGGCTGCGCGGTCCCGAGCCGGCGCGCGAAGTGGTGATCATTCGCTCTTCGGACCTCACTGTGGACGACAAGCCGTTCGAAGACTTCGTGGGAGCCGTATACGGTGAGATCGGCGCGCTCGGCAGCGACGTCATCGCCGGCGGGACCAACTACTACGAGACGAAGGACGAGACGCTTGTCTCCAAAGACCGGCGCACGACGATCCTGCCCCTCGTGATGGCCGGCGCGGCGGTCGATGCGAACGATACAATCGGCGGTGTGCTCGACACCGTCGATAAGGCCAACGGCGTCGACGGATTCCAGGTTCTGATCACCGGCGGCGCCACCCTCAACCACGATTTCGACACCGTCGCCGAGCGCGACTTGCAACGCGGCGAATCCATAGGCGTGCCTGTGGCGCTACTGATCCTGGTGCTCGTATTCGGCGCCGTCGTCGCAGCAATCATTCCACTCGGGTTGGGTATCCTCTCCATCATCGTCGCGATTGGGCTGGTGGCTCTGTTCGGGCAGGCGTTCCAGTTCTCGTTCTTCGTGACAAACGTAATCGGCATGATCGGCCTGGCCGTCGGAATCGATTACTCGCTATTCATCATCTCGCGCTACCGCGAAGAACGGGGCCGCGGCCTCGAGAAGCACGACGCGATTGCCGCCGCCGGCGCTACCGCCAGCCGAGCCGTCTTCTTTAGCGGTCTGACAGTCGTGCTCGCGCTCCTGGGGATGCTGATCGTCCCCGCCACGGTCTTCCGCAGCCTGGCCGTCGGCGCCATCATGACGGTCGCGATCGCCGTGCTGGCCTCATTAACCCTGCTACCGGCGATTCTGGGGTTGCTGGGAGACAGAGTGAACGCCCTGCGTGTGCCCATCATCGGACGTGGGTCAGTAGAGCGGGACTACGAGAGACGGGGAGGCTTCTGGGACGCGGTGACAAAGCTGGTGACACGGTATCCCGCCGTGAGTCTCGTCGCGGTCGCAGCGCTTTTGATTGCCCTGGCGATCCCTTATGTGGACCTGCACACCGGCTCCGCCGGCGTCGGCACCCTGCCGGATGGCACGCGATCGAAAGAAGGATTTTTGATCCTCGAGGAGGAGTTCTCCTTCGGTCTCGTCAACCCGGCGGAGGTTGCCATCACAGGCGATGTCCGCGGCCCGGACGTCCAGGCCGCTGTTAAGCGCCTCACGGTATCCATCGCCGATGACCCGGCGTTTAGCCCGCCCGCGCCCCTGCAGGCCAATGAGGCGGGCGATGTGGGCCTGCTCTCCTTGCCTGTCCGCGGTGACCCCACGGCTGAGCCCGCCATCCAGGCGATCGAGCGACTGCGCGAGCAGATTGCGATCGCCTTCGCAGGCGTGGACGCCGAAGTGCTGGTGGGCGGTCACACCGCCCAGAATATGGACTACTTCAACAATACAACCGACTACACGCCTATCGTCTTCGTGTTCGTGCTCGGCCTGAGCTTCATCCTGCTAACCGTCGTCTTCCGATCGCTGATCGTGCCGATCAAGGCGATCATCATGAACCTGCTCTCCGTAGGAGCAGCCTACGGACTTCTCGTGCTCGTCTTCCAGAAGGGCGTGGGCAACGAGCTCCTCGGCTTCCAGCAAGTGGACATCATCGAGGCCTGGGTGCCGCTCTGGCTCTTCTCGATACTGTTCGGGCTCTCGATGGACTATCACGTCTTTCTCTTGAGCCGCATACGCGAGCGCTTCAACCAGACAGGCGACAACAGCGAATCGGTCGCCTTCGGCCTGCGCTCTACCGCCGGCATGATCACCGGCGCCGCGCTCATAATGGTCGCCGTCTTCGGTGGCATCGCCATGGGCGACCTCGTCATGTTCCAGCAGATGGGCTTCGGCCTGGGCGTCGCGGTACTGCTCGACGCCACGATCGTCCGCTCCGTACTTGTGCCGGCCGCTATGGAGATGCTGGGGAAGGCGAACTGGTGGCTCCCCAGCGCCCTTAGCTGGCTGCCGGAACTGCGGGCGGAAGGGCGCGCCGAGGGTGGAGAGCGGGCGCCGGGCGGGGCAGAGGCTAGCTAACGATATCTTCCACATAGATATGTGTAAGGATATTCCACTAGTATTCGGTGTGGTATTATGTGGAACATGGTGAAGAAAGTCATTCAGGTCCCCGTGGATGATGACCTCCTCCAGGGTCTCACCGAATTGTCGGAGCGCGTTCAGCAGTCGCGATCAGAGGTCATACGTACGGCATGCCGGCGTTACATAGAGAACCAGAGGCGCGATCATCTGGATCGAATCTACGAGGACGGGTACAGGCGTCTCCCCGAGTCAACTGAAATCGCCGAATCGCAAGAGGCTATGATCGCCGACGTGCTGCCTGACGAGAGTTGGTAGTTGCGTCGCGGTGATGTCTGGTGGGCCCGCTTAGCGCCCCCCACCGGCCGTCGGCCCGTGCTCCTATTATCCAGAGAACGCGCCTACGCTGTCCGTTCCTCGATCACCGTCGCACCGCTAACGCAGACCGTGCGAGGCATCCCGGTAGAGGTTCCTCTCGGGCCCGCAGACGGCGTGGCCAGAGAGTGTGCAGTGAATTGTGACGGTATCGTAACGATCAGAAAAAACCTCCTGGATCGCCGGATTACGTCTCTGTCGGCAAACAAGATGGCCGCCGTGGAGCGCGCCATCCGCTTCGCACTCGATCTGGACTAGGTGCCCCCGAGCGGTGAACCGCAGCGGTTGGTGAGACCGTATAACCGGTACAGCGCCCGCCTGCACGCATGATATAATAGGAATCCCCAAGAATGTACCTGAATGGTGACTAGCGTTACTCTATCCCTGACACGCGCCTCTTTGCTGAGGGCATGTCTCAACGGCGCGCAGGCCGACTGATGGCGAGCGAGGAGACAGCGTCCACTAACGGTCGTTCGGACATACAGGGCACGCTTGCCGCGTACATAAGCCGCCTGTCCGCGCCATCCGCCCGCACAACCACCATTACGGTCCTTTTCTTCGTCGTCACTCTTGTCGCCTACTACCTGACGAAGGGCCTGACGACCGCTGCCAATGCCCCGGTGCGCCTCGCCGACGCGATCCTTCACGGCAGGCTGGATGTCGCCAATGGAAGCGAACTCGGTTGGATCGATTGGGCGTTCTTCGAGGGCAAGTACTACGTCCTCGAGCCGCCGGCCATGGCGATCGTGCAACTGCCCGGCGTCCTTCTCTTCGGCATAGACCTCAACCAGACGCTCGTATCTATCGTCATCGCCAGCCTCGCCGTCGCCGCCGTCTATCGGCTGATGGCCGGGCTGACCGAGAAACTCTCGGTGCAGATCTGGATGACCGTGATGTTCGGTTTCGGCACCATCTTCTGGTGGATGTCTACCCAAGGAGGGACCTGGTACTTCGCCCATGCCCTGTCGGTCCTCTTTCTCTTCGTGGCAATCCACGAGACACTCGTCCGCAAGCGGCCGTTCGCGGCGGGCTTCTTCCTGGGGGCCGCTTACCTGTCGCGGCTACCAGTGATACTGTCGTTCCCCTTCTTCTTCATCATGTTCTCGGACATGTGGCTGCCCGAATACAGCTGGCAGTCACTGCGAGAGTCGATAAGGCTCGGGCCCGCAGCGTTTGCCAAGTCGCTCAGGGAACACGTAAAGCTCCAACCCCTTGTGCTCCTCGGTCTCGGCGTCGGCATCCCGCTGTTGTTCAGCTTCGTCTACAACTACCTGCGCTTCGACAGCCCGTTCAATACCGGCTACTCGGTGTGGGCGGACCTCGATGGCGTAGGGCTTGGACAAGGACCCAAGGACATCATGCAATCGGGCCTATTCTCGACGGACTACCTCTCGCGCAGTGTGACGGTGTTCTTCCAGGCTGTGCCAGTGTTCAACGTGTCCCCCCACAACTCTGCCGCCCCGTACGTCTATCCGTCGTGGTCCGGACTGGCCTTCTGGGTTACTACGCCCGCCTTCCTCTATGCCCTGTTCGCCGGTGTGAAGAACAGGCTCGTCATCATCGCCGGCGCCGCCGGGTTAGCGGTCAGTATCCTCGTCCTGATCTTCGCCGCCAGGGGTCTCGGCTGGTTCGGGTTCGCGTACGACGCGGCCAACGTCCACTATTGGCCGCGGCTATCCGCCTTAAACGACTTCCTGTACGACTTCAGCATCTACCCGTTCCTGCTCCTCGCCGCCTACGGATTCCTTGTCGTCGGGCTCAGGAACAAGCTCGTTCTGGCCTGCTGGTTGGCCATCATACCGATCGCCGCCGTCCACTTCCTGTACCCCATAACAGGCTGGCCCATGTTCGGCTACCGCTACGCAATCGACTACTATCCGTTCCTCTTCCTGCTCACCTGGCTTGGGATGAGGGATACAATCAAGTGGCATCACGCCCTCCTCATCCTGGCTGGCGTCGTCGTCAGCGGCGCCGGCGTGCTCTGGATCAACATCTTCGACGTGCACAGCACGGGTGGGCTGCGCTGGGCCAACTGGTAGGGGTTCAGCGCGCTGGCGTCTTGCGAACGCCGCCGCCGCGCGTCTGCCACCAGATAACGAACAGTCCGGTGAGATGCCGAAAACCGATGCCCGGCAACTTGCGCAGGTGATAGACCTTCGTCTCACCCGCCGCCCTCACTCTATGAGTGATCGGCAGATCCACGATCCGATAGCCTTTGCGATGCACGCGAGCGACGAACTCCCACCAGAACCCCTCGCGAAAGACGCCTAACTCGTCCACCACCGCGTCCGCCACCTCCTTCTTCATGAGAAGGAACGGGCAGCTCGGGTCCTTCACGGGAACCCGAAACAAAAGCTGATATCCCGCCGCGAACGTCCCCGACATGACGCGCCGGAACGCTGAGTCGGCCCGGTTTACCCGGCGACCCATCACCACGTCGAAGCCGCCCGCGTCGCGCTTGTCCTGCAAAGCCCAGTAGTCGGATGGCAGGCATTGCCCGTCAGAGTCCAGGAAGAGTATCCACCGCGCCGTGCAACGCTTGAAAGCATCGCAAACGGCCAGCGAGTAGCCCTTGCGCGCCGGGCTGGTGATCAACTGCATCGGATAGGTATCCGCAAGGTTCGACAGTATCTCACGGGTGTCGTCAACGCTCCCGTCCTCCGAGATCACGAACTCAATCCGCACTCTCGGCGACAGCTCACCGTGAATCTCGGCGAGAGTGGCCGCTATACTCTCGGCCTCGTTGTGGACGGGGAGCACCACGTTCAGTTCCGGCGCTTCGTGGTTCTGACTCATAGGTGGAAGCCCCCTAGCTGCCTAGACGATCGTCTCCACCGGCTGCGGACGTGTGTCGGCGAACCAGCGAATCGTGCGGGTCAGCCCCTCACGCAGGTCCACCTTGGGCGTCCAGCCAAGGAGATCTCCCGCGCGCTCAATGTCCAGCGCACGAGTGACGACGCCCACCGGCTTCGTCGTGTCGAAGAACACTTCGGCGGGCTTGAAGTCCGCGATGTCATGGATCATCGTCACCACGTCTTTGATCTTAAAGCGAATGGAAGTCCCCAGGTTCACGGGCGTGCCATCACTGATGCGTTCAGCAGCCAGGAGCGTGCCCTCCACGATGTCGCTCACGTGCGTGAAGTCCCTGTCCTCCTCGCCGGTGCCCCAGACGAGGTACGGGTCCAGTCGCTCCACCGCCCGCCGGATGAGCGCCACGATCGCGTGCGTATCGTCCTCTCGTTCGCCGTAGGCGGTGACGTAGCGCACGATCGAGCCTTTCAGGCCATACTGTTGGCGAAACGCCAGTAGCTGCATCTCCCCCATCAACTTCGCCCAACCGTATTCGCGGTCGGCGTTCCCAGTCTCGCCGTCGAATGCCTCGTCCTCCTGCAGCAGATGGGTCGAGCCGTATTCAGTCTGCAGGGATACGGGGTACACACAGGCCGAGCTTGCGTACGAGAAGTGCTCAACACCGGCTCGCGAAGCCTCGCTGATGACGTTGAAGTCGAGCGCGAAGTTGCCGCAGCAGTCCGCCGGGTGAGTGTCTATGTAGCCGCGGCCGCCGATGGTTGCCGCGAGGTGGAAGACGACCTGCTGTCCCTCCATCGCTCGACGCGCCGCCATCAGGTCCTGCAAATCGCACACGACCAGCTTGTGCTTGCCCGCTCGCACCAGCCCAGACTCGCCGCTGTCCTCCGGCTTGAGGCCATGCGCGCTCCAAACGTCGAACAGGTAACGGCTGCCGGCCTTCGACAGATTGTCAGCGACGGTTACTTCCGCCCCAAGAGCCATGAGCCTATCGACCAGGTGACTGCCGATAAACCCAGCGCCACCCGTGACGAGCACACGTTTGCCTTCCCACACTCCCATCCCGGTGTTCTCCTCTCGCCTATGATCTTTCTTCAACGGGTAACCCGGCCGCGACAAACGCCGGTGCCGGCCGCCTTCTTAGCGTAAACAATTCTCGTAGCGATATCAGAGTCGCCTGGAGGCCAATGAGGCCGAACGCCGTGGTTAGAATCAGGATCAATCCGTGCGACACCACCGCCGCCGCCAGCACCTTCTCGTCCGGTCCCAGCCCCAGCGCGGAGTAGGCGGCCAGCCAAACGGCCTGGTAAGTACCGATATACCCAGGAGGAGCAGGCAACCCCTGCGATACCGCGACGACCATCAGGCCTCCGGAAAGCACCGCCGCCTCCGGCTCGAGACCGACCGCCCGGAAGGCGAAATACGCTGTCACGGCGTTCAGCGCCCAGACGGCCAGCGTGCCCGAGAACAGCAGCGCTTGCGTGCGCAGATCGGATTTCAGGACCGCGGCGCCGGAGAGCAGCGAATCGATCGCCGAAGAAATTCGAGCGCTGACAGCGGCCGGAAACGGCACTCGCTCCAGCATGCGCTCGCACCACGAGGTCACGCTCTCTCTCCTGCGAGCAAGTGCAAATGTCGAGGCTAGCAATGCGGTGGTGACCGCGGCGACGCCCATGCCGACAGCCCACAGCCAGACGTCGACGGAAGTGCCCTGAACACCGAGCGCGGCGAAACTCAGCAGGCCGATCGCCGCCAGGCCCCAGAGGTCCAGGAGTCGCTCCAGCATTACTGTCGACACGCCGGAGGCGAACGGCACGCCCCTTTGCGTGCGCAGAAGCCACGGCCTGGCCAGTTCACCCAGTCCCGGAGCAGCGTTATTCGCCAGGTACCCCAACGATGACGTCCAGAACACGAACGGAAACGGGTGCCGCCGCCCCAGGATAAGGTGCCACCGCGCCGCCCGCGCCGCGTAGAACGCCGCCAGCGCGCCAGCGGCGATCAGGACGTAGCCCAGATCCGCAGCGCTAAGTTCGTGCCCGATGGCATCCACATCAACCCTTGATACTAGGACCGCGATGGCTGCTATGCCCACCAGCGACAGCAGGATATAGCGCCGGAACGGGCGTCGATGCGCCACCGTCGTCCCGTCGCCGGTGGGTGCCGTCAGGTCTTCTTCGATGTTCGTCGCAGGATAGCTATCAGGCATTGGCTCTTTCGTCACCCGGGTGCGTCGCTTCGACCCCTTCAGAGTTGGCGAACCTGCTGATTCTTGAGAGAAGCAGCTGCGTAGGGATACGCTATAGTAACAATTGTCTCACAGCCTCCGTTACGTAGTCTAACGATTTGTTCACCCGCCACTTAGTGTCACAGAGTTTTGAGCCTTGCCGGTAGGCCGGTCGCTCCTTGGCGCAATCGGCCGCTGGTCAGCGCCCCCTCTGCTCTTCACTGTCACCGCCGTAATCCAGACGTGGCCCCTCGTTCTTCACGCCAAAAACAAGACGATCGATTGGCTCTTCTTTCCGTACGACGAATGGTTCTACATCTGGAGCCTCTGGTGGGTGAAGTTCTCCATCGTCGATATTCAGACGAACCCCTTTCGCACCGATTTCCTGCTCTACCCGCAGGGAGTTGATCTGCATCTGCAGCTCATCACCGTCTCCGGCGTACTCTCCATCCCCTTTCAAGTCCTGACCGGCAACCTCATCCTCTCGGCGAACCTCGTGCTCCTGGCCTCCGTGGTGTTGTCCGGCGTCAGCATGTTCGCCCTCGCCTACCACGTCACCCGCAACCGCCTCGCGGCGTTCGTTGCGGGCTACATATTCGCCTTTTCTCCATTCGTTCTCATGCACCTAACCGCCCACTGGAATATCTCCGCCACCTGGCCTATTCCGCTCCTCGCCCTGTTCCTCGTCCGCTTTCAGGAGTCGGGTCGCTGGAGAGACGCGGTGTTCGCCGGGCTGACCTGGTCCCTGCTCACCTACAATTGGACCGAGTACGCCGCCGATGCCGGCCTGCTCGTCGGCCTCTTCGTCGCCTTCTGGTCACTCGTCTACCTGCGGGAACGAGATTGGTCACGCATTCGCGGCCTGTGGCGGGGTTTCGGCCTGATCATTGTGGTCTGGTTCGTTGCTAGCTCGCTGGTGTTGGTTCCGGGATTGCAGACGGTCTACGACAAGAGTGTCTTTCTACCCGGCGGCGATGAGTACTTCTCGAGCGATCTCGCCACCTTCGTGACGCCCAGCCCGCTCTGGGGCGAGGGAACGCATTTCACATTTCCCCTGGGGCCGCACCTGTCTGTCGGCAGCGAGGAAGGCACCGCCTACCTCGGGTTTACCCCTCTGCTCTTGGCCGGTGTGGCTTTCGTCCTGCTGCGACGGCGACCTCAAGAGGTGCTCCTCTGGACGGCGGTGTTCCTCGGTTTCCTCATCCTTTCGCTCGGCCCCTGGCTGTACATCGACGGCGACAAGCACGTCTCGATCTTCGGCCTCTCCCTGTCGCTGCCCCTGCCTTACCAGATTTACGACCAGCTCCCGGTCTTCAAGTCACGGAGAATACCGGCGCGCATGATCATCTTCGGCATCCTGGGGCTGAGTGTCCTTGCCGGAATCGGGTTGGACTTCGTCATGTCCTGGCTCAAACGACAGGAGAAAGCGACCTTAGCGCGCAGCCTGGTAACACTGGCCTCGCCGGTGGTTGTGTTTGCGGCCGTATTCATCGGTGTTGACGAATACGGCCAAAACGTCCGCTGGCCGGGGTTGTACGCCGTCGTCGCCGGGCTTACAGCGCTCTTGGCTATCGGCCTGGTGGCTCGCCTGCCTTTCCTGTCGAATCCGGAAGCCAGGCCCCGCGCCGTCGCCGCCGCCTTCGCCCTCCTGGCGCTCACCCTCGTCGTCGTCGAGTACTGGAACCCGCCGGTCCACCTGTCGTCACTGGCGAGGCCCGCCGTCCTCGAGCGCATAGCGAATGAACCCGGCGATTTCGTCGTCGTCGACGCACCCCTCGGCCGGCGCACCGGCTTCACCTACACCGGGAACGATACCGGCGGGCCTATGGCCAACTACTTCCAGTCGGTGCACGAAAGGCCGTCTTTTGGCGGATACGTATCGCGAGTCAAGGATGAAGGCTTCGACTGGATACACAAGCAGCCCGCCCTCCGCGTTCTCGCCTGCCCCAGTTGCCCCGAGCTGCCGTCAGCTGAGGACCTGAACAGGGAGCGCGTACGCTCGTTCTTTCTCGAGCAGCGCATCAAGTACGTGATCCTCCACAAGCTGGACCCGCGCGGGCAGTTCATTGGCTTCATCGGCGAAGCGGAGATCACAAAAATGGACATCTACCTGCGCAACACCGTGCGGCTGGAAGTCGTCCATTCTGATGTAAGCATGACTGTCTACGAAAATCCTGACATGAGGCCACAGGTCCCCTGACGAGTGGTCTCTAAATCGCCGGCGCCCGTAGTAGAAGTGTGGGGAAATCGTTTGCCCGTGCGTGATTACGCTAGTAGACTCAGTGCAATGAATAGATGGCTCGTTCGAGTCGTCGCGCTGGGCGCACTGGCGGTCGCGGCTGCGGCCTGCGGCGGCGACGGCGAAAAGCCGAACCTGTTCGGCGTCCGCTCAGAACTCATCGCGCCTATCGGCACCATCGATGCCATGGCCTTCGCGCCCGACGGGCGGTTGTTCCTGGCTGAGCACTGGGGTGGCGACGTACGAGTGATCACAGCCGACGGGGAGTTACTGCCTGACCCTGTGATCCACTTCGACATCGCACCCGGCCTCGAGTGGGGACTCACCGGGCTGGCGATCGATCCCGACTTCGAAGAGAACCACTTCATCTACGTGTACTTTGCTGAGTTCCTCGAGGGAAGCAACACCGTCGCCAGGCCGGTCGTCATGCGCTTTACGGAATCAGCCAACAAGGGATCCGACCCAAAGGTGATCGTCGATGACTTACCCGACACACGGGACAAGCCACCCTTCAACGCCAGCGGCAGCATCCATTTCGGCCCCGACGGATACCTCTACGTGAGCATCGGGGATTTCGACGTGCCCAAGCTCGTAGGGCCCCTCAAGAAAGAGGCGCCGCAGGACCTGGGCATCGCCATGGGTAAGGTTCTGCGCGTCGACAAGGCCGACGGATCCGCGCCGGATGACAACCCCTTCGTCGCCGAGTCAGGCGCCGACCCGCGAATTTTCGCCTACGGATTCAGAGAAAACTTCGACTTCGAGTTTGACCCCGCCAGCGGCAAAATCTTCGCGACCGACAACACCTCCGTCAGCTGCGAGGAGCTAAACGTAGTCATAAGCGGCGCCAATTACGGCTGGCCGAAAGCGGGGGAGTGGCCGTACAATGACTGCCTGTTTGCGGGCGAGACGGCCGCGATCCATTTCTTCGCCAAGCAGGGCTTGCAACCGGGCGATTTCACCTCTGTGCTCGGCATCAAGGGTATGGGATTCGTCTCCGGCGACGTCTACCCGCTTCTCGGCGACAGCCTGCTCGTCTGCGGGGGCGAGAACATATACCGGGTGGCCTTCAGCGGAGCCGACCGAGCGAAGGTCACCTCCACCGACCTCGTCATCGAGGGTTGCCAGCAGGATATCGTCATCAGCCCGGACGGAATCGTCTACTACAACAGCGACAGCGAGATCCGCCGGCTCATGCCCGTAGCGCCCGCGACTAAGAATCCTTAGGCGCCGGCACTCAGCCGGTCAGCACCTCGATAGGATAAGCGTCGCTCCTCGGCGTAATAACGTGCTCTAGCTCCGGAAGGATGCCGGGGAGCACAGCGGCGCGCCGGCGGGGTTCGCTACGGATCTTGCACTGCAGACAGGCGACATAGTCGCCCCCCAGATCAGAGCTCGGCACCAGGTCGCCCAGACAGTGGGGGCACACGCGGTAGAGAGATGCGAGATCAAGCTCGCCGCGAATCCGACCCGGGAAATAACGCACGGCGTTTCTCCTTTCGTCTTTGTGGATCGCGCGCGGACGGCGCGGGGCGACCAGCGGCTACATTGAACCACCGTTCCGGAAACGTGTCAACCAGCAAACGGCGTAGATTAGGTTAACTCCAGGCTGGACGCGTGTTCGTGGGTCTCATATGCTGGGCGCGTTCTTAGAAGGAGGCCCCAATGAAAATAGGAGTATTCGCCGGCGGCGCCAACGATGTCGCGGGGCAGGTGCAGAGCATCATCGAGGCCGAAAACGACGGCTTCGACGGCATCTGGTTCGGCCAGGTCTTTGGCCCCGACGTGCTCACCGTCCTCGCCCTCGGCGGGCAAAAGACCACCCGTATCGAGCTCGGCACGTCAATCGTCCCAACCTACCCGCGCCACCCGCACGCGCTCGCCCAGCAGGCGTTGACCGTCCATGCCGCCAGCGATGGCCGCCTCAACCTCGGCATCGGCCCGTCGCACGCACCGGTCGTCGAAGGCATGTGGGGCCTCTCCTACGACCGACCCGCGGTCCACGTACGTGAGTACCTGTCGGTCTTGCTGCCGCTCATACGGGAAGGCCGCACCAGCTTCAGCGGCGAGATGTACCGGGTCAACGCCACAGCCTCCGTCCCCATCCCAAAACCGCTCCCCGTGCTCATCTCGGCGCTCGCCCCCATCATGCTGCGAATGGCCGGCGAGCTGACCGACGGCACCATCACCTGGATGGTCGGCCCAAAGACGCTGGAGACGCACATCGTGCCGCGCCTGACGAAGGCCGCCGACGGCGCCGGCCGACCAAACCCCCGAGTCGTCGTCGGCCTGCCCATCGCCGTCGTCGACGACGCCGCTGCCGCACGCGAGAAGGCCGCGCGCTCGTTCCAGGTCTACGGCACTCTCCCCAACTACCGCCGCGTTCTCGACAAGGAAGGCGCCGCCGGCCCTGCCGAGGTAGCCATCGTTGGCAACGAAGCGAAGGTTGAAGCGCAGCTGCGCACCCTCGCCTCCGCCGGCGCCACCGACTTCCTCGGCGGCAGTTTCCCCGTCGGCGACGACGTGGCGGCCTCGCTGGGACGAACCCGCGCCTGTCTGAAGGGGCTCGTCGGGAAGATCTGATCCCGTGATCCCCGCTGACCTCGCGCTGCTCCCCAAGGCGGAGCTTCACGTCCACCTTGAAGGCGCCCTACGCCCCGCCACCATGGAGGAGTTCATCTCGCGCTCCGCCCTGCCCATTCCGCGCTCGTTCACCGACCTCGACAGCTTCGTCGACATGTTCGGCCGCGTCTGGGCGACGATGAACCAACCGGGGGACTACGCCCGCATGGTACGAGAGTATTGCGAGGACGCCGCGCGCGCAGGCATCCGTTACGCCGAAATCGAGCTCGCGCCGGCGGGAAGGCCCAACGGATGGCAGGAGGCCGTTGACGCCGCGACCCAGCAATCCGACGTGGTGGTGCGTTTCACCGTAGGCGTCCCGCGCACTTTCCCGATCGAAGTTGGCTACGCCCTGCTCGAAGCCACGCGCGGGATACCCGATGTGATCGGCATCGGCCTCGGCGGCTCTGAGAACGGCTATCCGCCAGAAGCGTTCGCGCCTCTGTTCGACGAGGCCAGGAGCCGCGGGCTCCACTGCCTGCCCCACGCCGGCGAGGACGCCGGCCCCGAATCCGTTCGCGGCGCGCTCGACGCCCTGCGGGCCGAACGCATCCAGCACGGTGTGCGCGCCGTAGAGGACGCCTCGCTCGTCGCCGAGCTGGCAGCGCGGCGCATCCCGCTTGCGATGTGCCTCCACTCGAACCTGCGGCTCGGCGTCGTCCGCTCCCTGGACGAGCACCCCATACGCGAATTGTGGCAGGCGGGCGTGCTCCTCTCCGTCAACACGGACGACCCCGGCTACTTCGGCCACGACATGATCGACGAGTACAGAGAAGCCGGCCGTCTCCTCGACCTCGATCGCAGCGGCTACGGACAGCTCGCGCTGAACTCGGTCGAGGGCTCGTTCGCGCCGAAAGCCCTCAAGAAGCAGCTAAAATCAGAGATCGCCGCTTGGGTGAGCAAGGAGTGACGTCATGAAGGTATTCGTCGCCGGCGCAACCGGCGTCCTCGGTCAGCCGACAGTCAAGGCGCTGGTCGAGGCCGGCCACGAGGTCAAGGGGCTGGCGCGAGGGCCGGAGAAGGCGGAGCTACTTCGCTCGCTCGGCGCCGAACCGGTGACGGTCGACTTCTTCGACCCACCGGCGATAACAAGCGCGGTCGCCGACAGCGAGGCGGTGTTCCATATGGCTACGAAGATACCCTCGCTGATGGGCATGCGCTCACGCGGCGCCTGGCGCGAGAACGACCGCCTGCGCACCGAGGGCTCGCGGATACTCGTCGACGCGGCGCTCGCTGCCGGCGCTCAGGTCTATCTTCAGGAATCGATCACCTTCCTCTACGGCGACACGGGCGACGAGTGGATCACCGAGGACTCCCCAATCTCGCTGGGCTGGGTGGCCCTCGATAGCATGATGGAGGGCGAGCGCGAGACGCAGCGCTTCAGCCAGGGCGGCGGCCGCGGCATCGCCCTACGCTACGGCGCCTTCTATGCGCCCTACGCGGCGTCGACGCTAGACAGCATTCGCCTGGCCCGGCGACGCCTGCTGCCCGTTCCCGGCGACGGCGCCAACTACTTCTCCTCAATCCACGTCGACGACGCCGCCTCGGCGGCAGTCGCAGCGCTCGACTCCCCCGCCGGCGTTTACAACGTGGCGGACGACGAGCCACTGCCGATGCGCGACTACGCCCGAGCGCTGACAGACGCCTTCGGCCTCAAGCCGCCGCGCCGGGTGCCGAAGTGGCTCTTTCGCCTCCTCGCCGGCGGTCCCGCCGAGTACATCCTCAGCTCCCAGCGCGTCTCGAACCGGCGCTTCAAGGAGGTCGCCGGCTGGGCCCCGAAATACCCCAGCGTGCGCGAGGGCTATGCGGCGATCGCCTCCCAGATTGGGTCTAACGCAGCCTAGGGGAACCTTTTCCCCTCCCCCTCCGTCGTACTCCATAGGGATTACACAAGGAGGACCGACATGCGAAGACCACTCATCACAGCCATCCTCGCCGCCATCACGGTGGCGGCGGTTCCATTCATCGCCCGCGCCAGCTCCGCAGAAGCCTGCGCCGGCCTCATCGGCTCCAACGGCGCCGTCAACCTCGAGCGCACAAGCACCCTCGCCGGCTACCACAACGGCGTCGAGCACTACGTCACCGCCTTCAAGTTCCAGGGCAGCGGCGGCGAGTTCGGCTCGCTGATCCCGTTGCCCGGCGTGCCCACCAAGGTCGAGCGCGGCGGCGGCTGGACGCTCCAGCGCCTCGATCGCGAGACGCAGCAGTTCAACCTCGGGTTCGCAGCCGCGGAAAGTCTCGACGACTCAGCCAAGCGCGCCGAGGTCCTCCAGGAGGTGCGCATCGACGCCCTCGACATCACGATCCTCAAAGGCGGCGCGCCCGCCATCGCCGCCTGGGCCGGCGAGCACGGCTTCCGCCTCTCACCCGACGCCCCCGAGGTGCTCGACTTCTACGCCGCCCGCAGCCCCATCTTCCTCGCCGCCGTGTTCGATGGCAAAGCGGCCGCCGTTCGCGGCCAGGCGCTCGGCGACGGCACACCCGTCCACCTCACCATCCCCACCGACGACCCCTGGGTGCCCCTGCGCATCCTCGGACTGGGCAAGGCGCCCGAAGACCGCGTCGACGCCGACGTCTACCTGCTGACAGACCGCAAGCCCGCCCTGCTGCCGGCTCCCGGCCCCGGCCTCGATCTCCTGCACAGCGATCCGGCCACGGACCTCCTGCTCTCCGACCTGCGCACCGACGACGGCGGAAGCTGGGTGCCGGAGAAGGCCTGGCTTACCAAGCTGGCCGTCAACACCACCGCCGCGGACCTCAAGTTCGACTTGGCGATCGAAGCCAGCGGCTTCGGCCAGCCCTCCCGCGTCGCTGCCGGTCTCGAGCTTCCGGATTTCGTACCGACGGTGCTCCCCCTGGAGCGGTCCGCGTCCCCGGTCGGCTGGACGCTCATCGTCCTCGCCGCGCTGCTCCTCACGGCAATGGCCGCTGTCACCCTGCGACCAAGCGTGGCCCGCACGTGGACCGACCGCCGAGACTAGCCGCACTAACCCTGGCCGCAGCCGGCCTGCTCCTCGGCGCGAGCGGCTGCGGCGATGACGCGCCCGCCGAGGCGACGATCGGGATCCGCTTCTCGCGCTTCGAACCCGAGGCGGTTGCCGCCACCGCCGGCAAGCCGGTCACGATTACCCTGCGCAACGACGACCCCATCGAGCACGAGTGGATCGTCGGACCAGACGACGTCCACAAACGCCACCGCACCGACACCGAGCCGAAGCACGACCAGATCCCGACCGAGGTGACGATCCCGCCGCTCTCCACCCGCACCACGACGATCACCTTCGACCAACCCGGCGACCTCAAGTACATCTGCCACCTCCCGGGACACGAGAAATACGGCATGGTGGGAACGCTGAGCGTCACAGAGTAGCTGGGGTTTCGGGGAGACGGGAGTCTACGGCTCCTGGCGTTCGACATTGGCGATCTGGTCGAAGTCGGTATCGTAGCTAGTCACAGCGGTGAGGCGGAGCCGCTCCAGGTGGGCAAGGGTCAAGGCGTCTTCGAAGTCAAGCGCCGCGTATGACGTCCAGATTTCGAGCGCCCGAAGATAAGTTCGCTTCAAGGGGAGCTTCAACCCGCGCAACGTTAGGAGTGGGCTCAGCCTGGCAGCTATCTCGCCCGGCGGCAGCGCATAGTGCGCGCGGGATCGCAACACGTACGCAATCTCAGCCACGATCGCCTCAGACGTGGTAACGACCTCCCGCCCGGACTTGACGCGCTGAAACAGCGCAAAACAGGCATTCGCTTTGCTCTCGTCACCGGCGACGAGGTATCGCAGGAAGATATTCGCGTCAAGAAACTTCACGACCGCTTAAGCTTGGCGACTTCCCTGCGAACCCTATCTTCCCTGGCGGCGCCCACTATGGCGTCTAGTTCATCCGTACTCGTGGCCGGGCTGACAGAGCCGAAGGCTGATTCGAGGGTAAATCTCACAGGCATCAATTGGACGTGATCATCGTCAATAGTGAAGGCCACCTTGTCTCGGGGCTTCAGGCCTAGCAAGCGCCGGACTTCAACCGGTACGGTCACCTGGCCTCGCTCTGTCATGGTCGTGACGATCTGTTTCATTTCATCCACCACCATATCATTGATCCTCCGCACGTTCAATGTCTCGTAATAAGAACATTGGTCGCTGCCCGGGACATGTGCACCTCCAAGCAAGCGAAAGGGGCCAGGCTCCCGCCTGACCCCTTCACTGCCTGCCGTGTTGTCTTGCCTAGATCGTGATATCCGCCAGCAGATCATGCAGCCGCGTCGCAGCCTTCCTCACCGCGGCCGGGTTCTCCGCGTTCGCTGCCGCGCGCAGCTTCTTCAGCGCGCCGTTGATCTGACCGCGCTCCGAGCTGTCGAGCGCGTGGGCGAAGCGGTCTCGCGCCCACTCCAGCGCCGTGACATCGCCCAGGACCAGGCCGAAGTCGCCGGCGGCCGTGTCGATCAGCGCCTGCCGCGACCAGAGCTCAAAGCGAGCCAGGTCGATCTCGCTAACCGGCCGGTACCGAAGCTGGAAATCGAGCGCCGATCGAGCCACATCGAGAGAGGCGTTCTGCGCCGATGCGCCGTTCCGCGCAGCGACGGCGCTGCTGAGCGCCGCCAGCGCCGTGTCCATATCCTGTGCGACCATCGGCGGCACGCCCGTGCCTTCGTAGACTGCCCAGTCGGCGTTCAACGCCGAGAGCTGGGCGGAAGCCGTGGGCCAGTCGCCGGAGCCCGCGGCGGCGAAGATGGCGTCGGCGCCGCTTGACAGCGCAGCGAGTTTCGGCGGCACTGCGCCGCTTAGCTTGTCGGCCGGAACCGCGAGAGCGAGCGCCTCGAGGTCGCCGCCGACGTTGCCGGTGAGGAACTCGCCGTAGCCCGGGGCGAAGGTCTTGCCTTCGCGCGAGCCGTCCATGTGGAGTTCTTCCACAAGGATCGCGCCGGGAACAGGCCCGTGCGGGCCGTCCACCGTCACGCCGATCGACTTGACCGTCACTTCTTCGAACACGAAGCCCGGCGCGTTCTCCGGTCGGTAGACGTCGCCCACCTGGGGGTTGGCCGGCATGATCATGGCCGCGGGGCCGTCCTTCCCGGCCAGCCACGTGCCCTTGGTGTCCGCGACGGTGCCGGCCTCGAAGTTGAACACGTCCTCGCCCAGGTACCACACCGCCCCGTCATCTGCCTGAGCGTAGAAGTCCAGCGCCACCTCGTGAATCTCGCCGTCCAGGTACGCCACGTATTGCGAGACTCGCGTCTTCACGGGTGTCCCGTACAGGTCGATCGTCTTTGTCCCGGGCAGGAGTGTGGTCTCCGTCCGGAACGGCAGCCCGTCAACGTGCCCCAGGAGCAGCGCTGAGTGGAGGTCGCTGATCGGGAAGAGCGGGTTCGTGATCTTGAGCGGGTTCGAGAACTTCGGCGTGCCGAGATCGACCCGATCGCTGAGCGGAGCGCACCCCTGGCCGTTGTCCGTACCGCAGGCCTGCGGCGTCGGGGTCTGCTCGGGGCAGTCCTTGCCTTCGCCCTTCTCGTCCTTGTCGCCGGCCTCGCTCGTGTCGCCCTTCTCGTCCTTATCGCCGGCCTCGTCCTTGTCTTCCTTCTCGTTCTTGTCGCCGGCCTCGTCCTTGTCTTCCTTCTCGTTCTTATCGCCGGCCTCGTCCTTGTCGCCCTTCTCGTCCTTATCGCCGGCCTCGTCCTTGTCGCCCTTGTCGCCCTTTTCGTCCTTGTCACCGGGCGCCTCTGCTTCGCACCGAGTCGCCTGTGGGCTTGGACCACCGCCCGAGGCGAACGGCGACGCCGCCGTGAGGGCAGTGGCCGCGATGGCGAATATCGCCACCAGCGCCGCCGTCCAGTAGATTCGCTTGACCAACATCTGGGGCCTTCCTTTCTTCCTGCTGAGTTTTTCCGATGAACCCAGCGTAGAAGCCCCAAATGAAACCTCAGTGAACCCTCCCTGAAGAACCCGTGAAGTTGAGTTCGTCCATGGTAACTCGGCCCTGGACCGACAAGTCAGGGGTCAGGCTCACCCGTTAAAGGCGCGCCGCTCACCACATAGCATCCCGCAGAAGCCACGAGGCCAGCTTTGGCGACCCACACCTCAGGTCCCCGATCGACCCATCGGGGGTCAGGCTCGCACCCCTGCAGGCGCGCCGCTCACCTGGCGGTTCCGCAAAAAGCCACGAGGCCCCGCACAGCGACCACAGCTCAGCCTGACTCGGCGAACGACGCCCCTTCCGTTCCTCCTGAGGTATCGAAGGATGAACGGGCCACCGGCGCCCCGAATCGGTCCCCGATCGACCCATCGGGGGTCAGGCTCGCTCGCTACGGGCGCACTGCCCACCTGGCGGTTCCGCAAAAAGCGACGAGGCCCCGCACAGCGACCACACCTCAGCCTGACTCGGCGAACCACGCCCCTTCCGTTCCTCCTGAGGTATCGAAGGGTAACAATATACTTGACTCAGCAAGAAGGCGGGCGCGATGATACGAGGAGGCAGCGGTGCTTATCCGTATCACGAGGGACACCATCTGATCGTGGCTCTGCACGAATTCATTTACACAGATGAGAGTGGAACACATAGCGGCTCCGTGTATTGCATCGTGGCTGGATATAGGGGGTCGCCGCGTCAATGGAAGAAGTTCAGTCAAGAATGGCGGATGGTTCTCACACAGTTCAATATTGATGCGTTCCACTCCAACGTCTTCGTCAATCGTAAGAAAATCACTAATCCGGACAAGAATCCATATCTTCGGTGGTCAGATAAGAAGGCCCAAGATTTCCACGAAGCCCTCCTAGACGTATTTCGCAAGCGGCGTTTGTATCCAGTTGGAACCTCTGTTGATGTCCATGCATTTCGAGCTTGTAGTCACGCTGAACAATGCATTTTGGCAGGTTATGAGACAAAGCCAACGAATCGGCAAGGGCAGAAACCGGCTCCGTACCATCTGGCCTTTCGCTTCATGGTTGTCGATGCAGTTTCAGGGATTGATCCGACCACCGAAATACACTTTATTTGCTCGGATCAGAGACAATATCGACAGCGGGCACTAGACGGCTATGGCATGGCCAAACGAACGTGGGAGCACTCCGCGCGATCTCAACTTAAAGGTATCGGATTTGAGTGCCCGCAGGATTTTCCGGGCCTACAAGCGGCTGATCTACTTGCATATCATTGGTACAACTATTCGACTCGTGGGCGCTCTCGAATGAATACAGAAAGCGTCACAGCCATGAACGTGCTCACTCGTGGTCGTCCCGTAATGCCGCTTGTTGATTCGGCAAGTATAGAGCGGATATTTACTGAACTTGAAATCAGCCCGGCAGACCGTGAACGGCTACGGGGATCGGCAGAGCGCCCAAGCGATGATTAGGTCGGACGGCGCTTGCCATCATCGCGTACCTGGCTCTTTTGGACGCGCACGATCTTCTTCGCCAGTCGCTCGAACTTTCGGAAGGCGGAGCTGTCGCCCTGTTTCGATTTCGTATCGTGGCTCTCTTTCGCCATACTCTAGCCTGCCCTTCTTCTTACGCTGGCGTCGTACTGGCTCCGATCAATTGTTGGTAGGTGACACGCTTGCCGACGACGGAGCCAACAACGCTCTCGAACCGGCCAGCGTCAAGCGTCTTACGGGTGTTGTAGCGGAAGGATTGTTCGTCCAGATACCGGAACAGGTGGAACGGCTCGACGCTAACGTAGGTTCCCTTGATAGCGCGCTTCAAAAGGCTCCAGAAATTCTCGATTCCGTTGGTGTGAACCTTGCCGCGAACGTATTCCTCGGCGTGGTTGACGAACTCGTAGGCGAAGTCGTCTTTGAGGAAGTAGTAGGATGGGTGATCGTCGGTGAACACCTCGGAACCGCGAACCACGTTCTTACGGATTTCGGGCAAGAGAGTGTTGCGGCGGGTGTTCGGTATGATCTTCGCTCGGACCCGGCTATGCCCATCCGGGCCGTGGCGCTCCAAGAGGCCGATCACGGCTGTCTTCCCGATGGGGCCGCGAGCCTTGCCTTTGATGCGTTCCCGCCGCCCCTTGTGCATGAACCGAGCGGCACCACCGATGAAGGTTTCATCTACCTCGACTTGTCCGCCCATCTGGTCGAAGGATTCGGATTTCATCGCAAGCCGGATGCGGTGGAGCATAAACCACGCGGTTTTTTGAGTGACTCCTATGGAGCGGTGAATTTCGTAGGAGCTAACGCCGTTCTTGGAGTTGGCAATCATCCAGATGGTGGCGAGCCACTTATCGAGCGGAATCGGGCTATCCTCGAAGATGGTTCCCACCTTGACCGAGAACTGCCGTTTGGCGTGCTTGTCCTTGCACTCCCAGATGCGGCGCGTAGCGATGTACCGCACGTCGTCACGGCCACAAGTGGGGCAAATAACCGTGCTATTCGGCCATCGGAGCTTGACCATGAAGTCCTGACAAACATCAGGGTCGGCGAAATGCCGGATGGCTCCAAGAAGGGTCTGCGGTTGCTTGCTCATGCTGTCATCTCCTACTTTCAAAGACAGCATATCAGGAACGAATTACTGAGTCAAGTATATTGTTACCTATCGAAGGATGAACGGGCCACCGGCGCCCCGAATCGGTCCCCGATCAACCCATCGGGGGTCAGGCTCGCACCCCTGCAGGCGCGCCGCTCACCTGGCGGTTCCACAAAAAGCGACGAGGCCCCGCACAGCGACCACGCCTCAGCCTGACTCGGCGAACCACGCCCCTTCCGTTCCTCGGGGTGCGGCTTCCCGCGGCTGAGAATCCACTAACTCTCGCTTTGAGATTGACGCGCCGACGGCTATAATTAGCTCATGGAGTTGCCTGGAATCGCCGTCGCACAGCACCTCCTCAGGCCGCCTCTGATTGAAAATTCAATCCCCTGTTCATGAATTGAACTCAATCAGAAAACCAGGGCCTTAATCGGTCAACTCCACGCGGGCCGGCCGGCGAAAAAAAAGAAACGCCCCTCACCACAATCAAAGACTGAACCTGAGCCGCCAGGACAATCAAAGCCCCAATACAAAAAGGGCCCGAATTTCCCTTGATTGAACCCTAAAACCCGTTGATTGTCTTTGCCTCGCCCAGCTCCACCACCGCCCCCACGATCTCCTCCGCATCCGGCCTAGAGGCGATCGCCAGCACACCATCCTCCCACGAGGCGCCCACCCGGCCTGTGTTCGTCGAGACGCTGGAGAGCCCCTCGGCCAGCATGTCCTCGAACACCGCGCCCACCATCATCGCGTTCACCCCGTAGCGGATGTTCTCCCTGCCCTGGATGATCGACGGGCAGCCCGTCTTCAGCCAGTTGTCGCCCTCCTTGTGCTCGGGGTCGTACGTGCTCGGCCCGTCCCAGTGCTTCTGGTTGTAAGACGGCTTCAGGATGATATCAGCGCCCAGCCCGTCGTAGTGCTCCACGAGCGATTCGTGGAACCCGTCCCAGCAGACCAGCGTGCCGACCCGTCCAAGGGGCGTCTCCACCGGCACCAGCTCGCTCTTCGGCGCGCCGTCGAACACCCGCTCCTCGAAACCCGGCGTCATGTAGACCTTGGGCACGCGGCGCAGGCAGACCCCGCGCGGCGAGAAGAAGTACGACATGTTGTAGACCTTCGTCGCATCAGCCACGTGCCGCCCGCCCTTGCTCGGTTCCGACTCGATCGGCGGGAGGGCGATGCTGCCGGCGGCCAGGTAGACGCCATACTCGCGCGCCAGCGACGAATACGTGTCGACATACATGCGCTCGGCCTCCAGCGCCGTCTCGACGAACAGGAGGTAACGCGCGGCGTCCTCAGGCCGGCCGCGGTGGCTCTCGGGCACTCGCGCCAGGTTCTGCACCACGATCTTCGTGCCCGCCTTCTCCAGCGACGGTTCGTCCTTCACCTCGTCCCAGTGAAACGGCACGAACGTCAGGTACATCCCGACCAGCTCGGGGAAGCTGACGAGCGTTGGCAGACCAAGGTCGCACTCGCGCGCCACGCTCTGCATAAGAGCCGCTATCTTCGCGCGGAAGGCTGCCTCGTCGCGGTAGTCCGCGAGTTCCGTCTTCGCCTGGACCGCGACCAGGTTGGCTTTCATGACCAGAAGGCGTCCACCGCATAGCGGTCCTCGACCAGGAACCAGAACTCGGCGATCCGTCCGCCCTCGATTCGGAACGTGAACGCCTGCAGCTCGCCGTCCAGCTTACGCCCCTCCCGCTCGGCGTGTACCCTCACAAGCGCGATAGCGTGCCCGTCGCCCGGAAGGACCTCGATCGGCTCGACACGGACGGTACCGCCCGAAAGCTCGCGGGCCCGGGCGAAGAACCCAAACACCTCGGCCTTGCCCCGATAGTCTCGCGAGAGCAGATTGCGGCCGGGGACATGCCAGACGACATCGTCTGCCAGCGCCGTCTGGAGGGCGGACACGTCGCGCTTGGCCTGGGCTTCGAACCAGTCGCGAAGCAGCGTCTCGTTGGGATGACTCACGGCAGCCCATTATACAGGGCGACGATCTGCTACACTTTTCGCATTAAGGAGGATCTCATGGGCAAGAATGCACTGGTACTGGGCGGTGGCGGAGCGCTGGGCGTGGCCTGGGAGACGGGCATCCTGATGGGGCTGCTCGACGCGGGCGTGGACGTCACGGGCGCGGACCTGATCGTTGGCACGTCGGCCGGATCGATCGTCGGCACGCACGTCGCCGCCGGCCGCACCATCGAAGATCTCATCGCCCGTCAGAATGCCCCGGACGATGGGCAGACCCTCCGTCTCATCGCCCAGATAGACTTCGCAGCGTCGAGGAACCTCTGGACTCGCTGGGCCGGGATCACGGAGATCACACCGACGACCCGGGCGGAGATCGGGCAGATGGCGCTGGAGGCGAAGACGGCCCCCGAGGAGCTATGGGTCGGCATGTTTCGCGAGCAGCTGGAGGGGATTGCCTGGCCGGACCGGGCGTTGATCCTCACAGCCGTAGACTGCGCCAGCGGGGACTTCCAGCAGTGGAATCGCGAGTCGGGAGTCGATATCACCCTGGCCGTTGCTTCGAGTTGCGCCGTTCCCGGCCTCTTTCCGGCCGTCACGATCAATGGCAAGCGCTACACCGATGGCGGCTTGCGCTCCGGCACGAGTGCGGACCTGGCAAGCGGCTACGATGCGGTCCTCATCGTTGCGCCGATCGGGGCGCGTCCGGACGGCATCGACCCGATTCTCGGCCGGCAGGCTCGCGCGGAGGCCGAGGCGCTTCGCGCCGCAGGAAGCCAGGTCGAGCTTGTCTTCCCGGAGGGCGACGCCATCGAACTCATGGGAAGCCGCATGGACGTTTCGAAACGCGGCCCCGCTGCGGAGGCCGGAATCCGGCAAGCAAAGGCGTTGGCGCCGCGTCTGGCTGACGCCTGGGCGAAGGCGGCGGTTTGAGCGGGCTCCGCGAACGCTAGCGGTTGATAGGCTGGTCGGCGTGACGTAAACTCAGTTTACTAGCGTTAGACAAAGAAGGATGGTCAGTCATGGCGATCGAGAGTCAACCACGCACTGAGAAAAAGGGCCGCGGAACCAAGAAATATGGAGCGGAGCGGGTAGACGCCCTCCCCTTCAACACCCCGGCCAAAACCGAGCGCTACGCCACCGAGCGCTTCCTGGGCGCGACAGGCCTTAACTGGTACGACTGCGACCCTACACTGCAGCGCTCGATGCGCTACTACATGGCGCCCGACGAGATCGAATGGTCCGAGCCGCACCTGAGCCGGCTTGGGGCGCTGATGGGCGGCCCGATCTCGGAGCGCGCGGACATCACCGACAAGAACCCGCCTCAACTGGTCAAGTACGACCAGTGGGGCCACGACATCAGCGAGGTGACAATCCCCGAGTCGGCGCTAGCCACCAAGCGCGATCTTATCGAGCTCGGGTTCACCTCACCCGCGTTCCAGGATGATGCGATGAGCGCGGGTGTGCGGACAGCGCCACTGGCGATGGCGTCAGGGTACATGCTGAACCAGGCGGAGATCGGCATGAGCTGCGCGATGGGTGCTGACGCCGGGATGGTGCAGGCGCAGGTAGAGCGCTTCGCACCGCCGGACATCCGCGAACTGGTGCTGACGAAGCTGGCCTCGGGCGAGTGGCTTGGCCAGACGGGACAGTTCTTCACCGAGCGCACAGGCGGGTCCGACCTGGGGAACCTGGAGACCACGGCCACCCCGGCCGGCGACGCCTGGCTGCTCAACGGCTTCAAGTGGTTCGCTTCTAACCTCAACGGAGAGGCTTTCGTTGTTCTCGCCAAACCTGCGGGCGCGCCGGACAGCATCCGCGGCGTCGCCGCTTTCCTCGCCCTGAAGTACCGTCGTGACGGTACCCGAAACGGCATCCGTATCCGCCAGCTAAAGGACAAGCTGGGGACCAAAGCGGTCGCCTCGGGCGAAGTAGAGTTCGTGGACGCCGAGGCGTTCATCCTCACCGGCGCGCCGGAGAAGGGCGCGGACGCGGAGGTGATGGGAGACGGTCGCAGCGTGGCACGGCTGATGGCGATGACGAACGTCGCGCGGCTCGGCGTCTCGATGATGGGACTCGGCTGCGCGCGACGGGCGCTTGTGGAGTCTCTGTGCTATGCCCGCTCACGCACGTCATGGAACCGCCGGCTGATCGACCAGCCGTTGATGAAGCGCAAGTTGGCGGAGATGATCGTGGACGTCGAGGCTGTGCAGGCGCTCCTCTTTGACGCTTACGGCTTCCCGAACCGGCAGCGCGAGAACAACGATATCGAGCGATTGAGGATCGGTTCGGCGCTGGCCAAGCTAAAGGCCGCCCGGCTCGGGATAACGATGGCCAGCGACGCCATCGAGGTGCATGGCGGCAACGGCTACGTGGAGACCTGGCCCGTGGCGCGAATCCTGCGTGACGCCCAGATCAACACGCTCTGGGAAGGTCCCGATAACATCCTCTGCCTCGACGTGCGGCGCGGCATCGAGAAAGAGAACGCCGACGTGCCTCTGCTCGCGCGCTTGCGCCAGGCGGTCGCCAACGCCGGCGAGTCCGTCACGGCGGCTCAGACCGTCGCCCGGCGAATCGACGACCTCGAGGCCGCGATCACGATCTGGAAGGGCCTCGACCGCGAGACAGCCGAGGCACGGCTGTTCCCGCTGGCGCAGATGATGGCCGAGACCTACGCGGCGGCGCTGCTATGCGAGCGAGCCGAGTGGGAGTTGCGAGAGTATGGCGACGACCGCAAGGCTTTGGTGGCGTCGCTCTACGTTGAACGATACCTCGGAGAGCCGGATGCCATGCGGGGAATCGGCGCCGCCAGCAGCCCCGCGATCGAGCGCTTCGACGAGCTTCTCGCAGGCGTTCTCGTAGACGACCGGCCGCGTTGAGTAGCTCGCGTAGTTCGAGCTATGCTCGCGCGACGAACACTGCGTAGTTCAAGTAACGCCAGACGCAGTCGACGGCGGAGAAACCGGCGGAGCGGAGCATGTCTACCTGGTCTACAAGCGTCTCGTAGCGGTCGAATTCCTGCTCGTGCGCAATTATCTCCGTGATCTCTTGCTCCGAGAGGTGGCCCTCTTGCCGCGCGAATTCGAGCCAGGCGTTCGAGTTCAGCGTCTGCACTTGTTCGAGGCCGCCCTTCAGTTCGTCGCCAAGGACGAGGAACCCGGCCGGTCGGAGGGCTTCGCAAAGACGCCTATAATACGGGCCCTTCTCGACAATGTGGTGCAGGCTCATGTTCGAGGCGATGAGGTCGTAGCTGGCCAGCGGAAGGTCTAGCGCCTCGAACAGCGACACGACGAAGGTGACGCGATCGCCCGACCTTCCTGTCGATCTGAGGCGCTCGCTCGCCAGGTCTATCATCTCCCGCGCCGCATCGACAGCCGTTACTCGCGCGTCTGGATAACGTTCGGCCAAAAGATAGGTCAGAGCGCCGGTGCCGCAGCCGAGCTCGAGGACCTCTCCGGCGCCCTCGGGCAGATAGCGCACGATCTGGGAGAGCATCTCCTCGTAACGAGGCATCCCTCTGAGGGCGACGGCGTCGTATTTTGGAGCGATCTCGCGGAAATAATCGGCAGCTGTGGACATGGGCTGACCTCCTGACCAACCTCAGTCTACTGTCCGTGCGTTACGGGTGTGTTACGCGACGCTTAGGCTCCCGCGGTTGCAACCTCGCGGATCAGCGCGGCGTAGCGATCAAGGGTGGGAAGCGCCTCGTCCGCCGTCGAGACTGGTAGCCAGAAGATGCAGCGATCGATGCCCATCTCCGCGTAGTGGTTCACCACCTCCGGCCGCGGGAGCGTCCCGTAGACGGAGACGGGGATGGGGCCGCGGCCGGCTTCCGCGGCTTGACGCTGCAGCTCCTGGATGCGATCACCCAGGGCTACCTCACCGCGCGTGGGGATGGGCAGCCAGCCGTCGCCGTACTCGATGATGCGCTGGAACGTGTGCGGCCCATCGCCGCCGACGAGGATAGGCGGGTGTGGTTTCTGGACGGGTTTTGGCCAGGACCAGACAGGGTCGAAATTGACGAACTTGCCGTGATACTCTGCTTCGTCCTTGGTCCAGATCTCCTTCATCGCCAGGATGCGCTCGCGCAGGATCTTCCAGCGCAGCTTCGGGTCGGTGCCGTGATTCTCCATCTCCTCTTCGTTCCAGCCGCCGCCGATACCGAAGAGGACGCGGCCGTTCGAGATCATGTCCAGGCTGGCGATCTCCTTGGCCAGCGTAATCGGGTCGCGCTCCATGACGAGGCAGATGCCCGTCCCAAGCATCAGTTTGCTGGTGACAGCGGCCACAGCCGCCAGGGCGACGAAGGGATCGTGCGAATGCGAGTACTCTTTCGGTAGCTCGGCACCGCCCGGCCAGGGGCTGAGACGGCTAGTTGGAATATGGGTATGCTCGGGGAAGAAGAGTGACTCAAAGCCGCGCTCCTCGACGGCACGGCCGAGCTCGATTGGGCCGATCGAGTAGTCCGTGGGGAACATCAAGACGCCGAATTTCATTGTGGATAACCTCCTTGACTGTCGGGGTGCGCAAGTGGGAATCATACAGCACAACCAGTAGGGCCGATAGTAGCTCGTCCAGACGCCAGCCCGAATTAGGCTTGGGCGCTGGGTTACTAATTGGCGCCGGCGTTCGTTTACCTTTGGTGACACCATGAAAGGAAGCAGGTATGTCTACACGTACTCGCCCCGTCGGCGCGCCGTGGCCCAACCACGAAGCCGGCTCTGGCTAGCAGCCCCGTTTCTCGTAATCGCTTTCGCGACGTGGTTGGGCATCTGGCTTACCCAGGGTGGCGCGAGCCACGACCGCGACGCGAGTATCGTCGTGGAACCGACACCCGAAACGGCGGCGCTTTCGGCGCTCCAGGAGCCCGCGTCAGAAGGTGAGCCGCAGGGTGGAGGCATCAACGCAAGTCCCATGGACGAGTCAGCGGCGCCCCTTCTCGACGCAACGGCGGCTGTCGTGCTGGAGGCGCCATGCCTGACGGTGCTTCATGAGCAGAGCGCTTACTTGCGAGCCCCGCCCGCGAGCCTGACCAAGGTAGTCACCGCTCTTGTGGTCGCGGACGAGGCAGAGATGGACGAGTTGGTCACCGTCAGCGTCGATGGCGCCAGGCTTTCGGCCGAAACCGACGCCACGGTGATGGGCCTTTCGCCGGGCCAAACACTCAGCGTGCGCGATCTTCTCTACGGAATGCTGCTGCCCTCCGGCAACGACGCCGCGATCGCGCTGGCGGAGTACGTGAGCGGCAGTGAGACCGCGTTTGCTGCACTGATGAACGCTAAAGCAGCCGAGCTATCACTGACGGAGTCGAGCTTCACGAATCCCCACGGCCTCGACGATCCGGCGCTCTACACCTCCGCGTACGATATCGCCGCGCTAGGTAGCGCGCTTCTCGACAACCCCGACCTGGCGGCAATCGTGCAGACGCAGAGTTATCAGCCGGTCTGGGGCGGCGGTCCAGTCACCAATAGCAATCTTCTGCTGACCCAGTATCCCGGCTCGCTGGGCGTCAAGACAGGATTCACCGACCAGGCCCTGCAAACGATCGTCGGCGCCGCCGAACGTGACGGGCGGCGTTTGATCGTCTCGGTGCTCGGCAGTTCCGACAGATACGTAGACGCGATGGCGCTCCTGGACTGGGCGTTCGAGTATACGCCGGAAGCCTGCCCCGCTCCCGCGTTCGGGGGCTAGGGTCGCCCCGCTACATCCGATGTAGCATAATGTGGCCGAATCCACCGTTGTAGCCTTTGTGGAATCGGACACAGAATGAGCGAATTCGATCCGTCAACGTTCCAGCTGCTGAGAAAGGGCCGGACACTCGAGGAGTTCGATGTTGGCCACGGGTTCGATCACCACTGGGGACGCACCCTGACGGACGGCGACAACGCGATCTTCACGACCGTAACGCTGGCCTATAATCCGCTGTACTTCAACGCGGAGTACGCGCGGAGCCAGGGACACCCCTCCGTCGTCATCAATCCGATGCTCGTCCTCTGCACGGTGCTGGGACTTTCGGTGGAGGACCTGAGTGAGATCGGCGGGCCGTTTCTTGGCGTAGATGAACTAACGTTTCACCGCCCGGTCTACCCGGGGGATACGATCAGCGCGAGCAGCCGAGTACACTCGAAACGCGAATCAGAATCGCGTCCGGAATCGGGAATTGTCACATGGCATACAGAGGGCCGCAACCAGCGCGGTGAGTTGGTCGTGGACTACAAGCGCACCAACCTTGTGTCGAAGGGGCGAGCGTGACCGAGGGCAACCCTTACCTGACCGAGGAGCGCCTCGCGACGCAGGCCAATGCGCGCCGATTCGCGATGGAAGAGGTGCTGCCACTAGCCAACGAGCTTGATCCGAAGAAGGCGGACATCCCACGCGATTTCCTGACTCGGATCGCGGAGATGGGCTACTTCGGTATCATGATCAGTCCGCAATACGGCGGGATGGGTGGTCGCGTCTTCGAGTACGCGCTCATTACGGAGGAGCTGGCCCGCGCCTGGATGAGCGTGGCCAGCATTATTGCGCGTGGAAACGGCATGGGCACGCGCGTCGCCGACCCGGAGCGGCGCGCCGAGCTTCTGCGACGGAGCGCCGCGGGTGAGTGGATCGGCGCCGCAGCCCTGTCGGAGCCGGGAGCGGGCTCGGACCTGGCGAACGTTCAGTGCCGCGCTGTACGCGATGGCGACGAGTACGTGATCTCAGGCGAGAAACGCTGGTGCGGCAACGCGCTCGCTGCCGACTTCATCATGCTACTGGCGCGGACGGACGAGCCCGGCGCGGGCGAGAGCCGTGGGCGAGGGTTGGAGAGCTTCCTCATCGAGAAGGAGCGCGATAACTTCCCAGAGGGGCTGACCGGCGTACCGATAGACAAGGTTGGCTACCACGGCCTCACGACATATGACCTTGTCTTCGACAAGCTGCGCGTGCCTGCCGATTCCCTGCTTGGCGCTCTCGCCGGTGATGACACGCTCGCCCCGTCGGTTGCTGGCCGTGCCTTCAATGCTACGCTGCATGGTCTGAACATCGCCAGGATTCACACAGCCGCCCGCGCCATCGGCCTTGCACGCGGCGCCCTCGAGGACTCGCTGAAGTACGCACAGGACCGCGTGCAGTTCGGGCGGCCGATCGGCACGTTCCAGGCGATCCGCTTCAAGCTGGCGGACATGGCAACGCAGATTGAGGCGAGCCGCGCGTTGATGTACCTGGTGGCCGAGCGCCATGACGCCGGCGAAGGCATCGAGAAGGAAGCTGCGATGGTTAAGCTCTTCGCAACCGAGATGGCGGAGCGCGTTACGAGCGACGGCATTCAGGTCCACGGGGGCAATGGATACACGACCGAGCGTTCAGTCGAGCGCTACTGGCGCGACGCGCGACTGACGACGATATTCGAGGGCACATCGGAGATCCAGCGCGTGATCATCTCGGACCGGCTGCTCGGACGTTCGCGATGAGTCTCTACTTCGAAGACTTTTCCGTCGGCGCCAAATACCGGCACGCCCGAGGCACAACGGTCGGTGAAGTCGAAAACCAGCTGCTGACCAAGCTTGTGATCAACACGGCGCACGCCCACTTCAACGAGCACGTGATGAAGGGCACGCCGTTCGGGAGCAGATTGGTCTTCGGGCTCGTCACCGGGTCGATCGTTATCGGACTGGCCACGCAGGATACGGCAGAGAACGCCATCGCGGAGATCGGGCTCGATCGCCTGCGCTTCAAGGCGCCCGTCTTTCACGGCGACACTCTGTATGCGTACACTGAGGTACTGGAGACGAAGGCGTCAGAGCCTAACGCTGGGATCGTGCGCTTCAAGCACTGGGGAGTGAAGGACGACGGAACTGTGGTCTTTGAGGGCGAGCGGACGGTGCTCGTGAAGCGGCGTCCAGCGGAGGAGACCGAATGACCGAACGCACTGGGCCGCTGTCCGACATGAGGATCGTCGACCTTACGCAGGCCCTCGCCGGGCCGTTCTGCACGATGCTGCTAGCGGATCTCGGCGCCGACGTGATCAAGGTCGAGTCGCCGCGCGGAGATCTCACGCGCGGGATGCCGCCCTGGCCGGAGAACCGCGAGGCTTGCGATTACGGCGGCTACTTCGCCAGCATCAACCGCAACAAGCGGAGCATCGTGCTGGACATTGCGAAAGACGAGGGCCGCAAGCTTTTGCTGCGTCTAGTTGAGACAGTGGACGCCGTCGTCGAGAATTCGCGCGCCGGCGTCATGGACCGCCTCGGCCTCAGTTACGAGACGATCCGCGCGCGCAATCCCCGCATCGTCTACGCCGCAATCCGCGGCTTCGGCGATCCGCGCACAGGGAAGAGCCCATACGTGGAGTGGCCGGCGTTCGATGTAGTTGCCCAGAGTATGGGCGGACTTGTCGGCACGACAGGGCCGGCGGATTCGACAGGCTATCCGGCTGGTGCAAGCGTGGGCGATCTCTTCCCGGGCTCGCTGGCCGCGCTGGGCATCGTCTCCGCGGTTCACGCCGCCCGCGCCTCGGGCAAAGGACAGTTCATGGACATCGCCATGTATGACGCGATACTGATGATGTGCGAGCAGATTGTCTACCACTACTCGTACGACGGGCGGGTTGCCTCGCCCAAGGGACGCGGCCACCAGTCGCTCTGTCCGTTCGACGTCTTCGACACTTCGGACGGCGCGGTAGCGATCGCGGCGCCGACACCGCATCACTGGGGAGTGCTCTGCGGTCTAATCGGACGTGTGGATCTGATCGAGGACCCTCGCACGCACGACAACATAGCGCGTGTTGGGAACCGAGCCCTTGTTGTCGATGCTATCTCCGAGTGGACGAGGAAGCGAACGAAGGCGGAGGTGGTGGGGGAGTTCGCCGGGCGAGTCCCTGTCGGGCCGGTGAATTCGGTGGCCGATATCTTCGCCGACCCTCATGTGAAAGCGCGGGAGATGCTCGCCACGATCGACCTCCCCGGCAACGACCGCCCCGTCCAGATCGCGGCGCCGGCAATCAAGTTCACGGCTACTCCGGCTCGCGTCTATCGGCGACCTCCGCTGCTGGACGAACACCGCGACGAGATACTGGCCGAAATCGGGCTGGCGCCAGCGCCTTCCCGAGCGCAGTCGGAGGCATCATGACCACGAGGCTACGCCGCTCGGAATTGGCCACGCCCGGTTCCAGCGAAAAGATGATCCAGAAGGCCGCCGAAAGCGAGGCCGACCTAGTTTTCCTCGACCTCGAAGACGCAGTGGCGCCCGCGCACAAGGAAGCCGCCCGCGACGCTGTGATCGTTGCGCTTAACGGCGCCGACTGGGGCAGGAAGACACGCGCCGTCCGCATCAACTCCGTCGATACGATCTGGGCGCACGACGACATCATCGAGGTCGTCACGCGGGCAGGCCAATCGCTCGACGTCATCATCGTGCCGAAGGTAAAGGCGCCGCGTGACGTCTGGTTCGTCGAGACACTGCTCGCGCAGCTTGAGGCGAAGCTTCGCTTGGGTCGCCGGATCGGCCTTGAGGCGCTGATCGAAGAGACTGAGGCGCTGGCGCGCGTAGAGGAGATCGCGGCCTGTTCGTCGCGGCTGGAGGCCCTGATCCTGGGCGTCGGCGACCTGTCGGCGAGCCAGGGTATCCGGATGGGCAACGTGAGCGACCCGTCGTTGCGCTATCCCGGCGACATGTGGCACTACGCTCGCAACCGGATGATCGTGGCGGCGCGGGCCAACGGTCTTGACGCCATCGATGGGCCGTACGCGAACTATCGCGACGACGAAGGTTACACGCGCGAGGCGACATGGGGCGGCACGCTGGGCTGCGCCGGCAAGTGGTGCATTCACCCGAGCCAGATCACCATCGCTAACGAGGTATTCTCGCCGACCGACAAAGAGATCGACCTAGCGCGGCGGATGTGCGAGGCGTACGAGGCGGCCCAGGGCGGAGGTGAGGGCGCAGCAGGCGCGTCAGGCGTGCTTGTCGACGCGGCTTCTTTGCGTATCTTCGAAGGCGTCCTCGAACGGGCCCGGCTCACGGGCAAGCTCTAGCCCGCCGCGGCTAGCCTTCTTTCAACTTCCACGGCGGGTTCAGGCGAACGTCGGCCGCGTTCTCTTTGTACAGGCGTACATCGTGCCCGTCAGGGTCACGAAGGCGCGCTTCCCGCCAGAGGTAGAGCATATCCGTCGGCTCCTGCTCAAAAACCAGACCGTTCGCTTTGAGCCTGGCGACTCGCGCATCGATATCCTCACACTCGAAGAACAGCTCCACGCCCGAAGGGGCGCCGGTCGCATTCTCAATCACCTCGACCGAGAGCGTCGAGTCGCCATCCGGGAACCTGAAGCGGGCGTATCGAGGCGGCGAATCAACGATCTGGATAAGCCCCAGCGTCCGGTAGAACGCCTTCGAGCGTTCCAGGTCAGCGACTTCGAGTGTGATGTGATTGAAGCGCATTCCGGCGTCCTCCTGATTCGAGCCATCAGAACATACCACAGGGAGAGCTCGCGGGCCGTCAGCGATTCCGCTGTGGCGGGCCCCGATGTGTGTCGCCGAAGAGAGAAAGGGACACCGTAAGCGAATCTGTGGGTGCCAGACGGATGGCGTGCGCCTCAATCGACCCGAAATAGTAGAGCAGTGAGCTATCGTCGAGGCCGCCTGTGCTGGCGATGTCGCGGGGTCTGGTCGTGTAGTCAAAGGCGGCTCCAAAAGCATCCGGCCAGTAGGCGAATTGCAGGAGATCAGGCCGCCGGGCACCTGCGCCGGCGTCGCTGGTGGCTGTACCGAATAGGCGAGGGTTCGTGCCATCTGAATTGTTGCTTTCGATGCGCACGACACCGAATCCCCGAGGGTAGGTCGCCTCTGCCACGTTGAGCTTCCCGCCGACGCTGCGCGAGAACGCGGGGCCGTCGTCTCCGCCGACGCTCAGGTCGAGGAGGTAGCGGACCGCGACGAGAAGAGGAACGCTGTCCAGGTTTGTCACCTTTGTCCTTAATTCGATACGCGACTTATCGAAAGTTGTGCCTACTACCTCAATTTCGGAGACGATTCGCAGTTTTTCGGGGCGCTGGACGTCGTAGGTGGTTCGGTATCCTCGATTGCCAATCGGACTGACTGAGGCAAGTTCGTCGAGCTCGATCACAATGTTTCCGGAAGATGGCGCGCCACGTGTCTGCACGTAGTCGCTGCCGGTCGTGTAGGAACGCACTGTCACGTAGGAGCCGTTGAGGTTGCCTGCGTTGTCGCCAGGGAAGAGGATGTTCGCTCCGCCTCCAGCAGGGTGTCCGGGGCCGGTCTCAATACTGAAAGTACCTGTCCCATCGCCCCCCGGCTCATCTTCAATCAGAACGCGGTAGATGTCGTTGCCCAGGCCCGGCACGTCGCCCGAGGCTGCATCATCCGAAAAGAGGGCTCCGAGCACAAGGATCGAGGCAGCGAGACCCAGCAGACGCGGCCGAAACAGGGGCCGTCGGATCATGGCGCCAGCCTTGACAAATCCCTCAAAGTCGTATATACCATCCAACGAGTATAGCATGCGATAACGCGTCAAAATCGAGAGCTGCGGCGTGTCCCCTGAGGTGCGAGCGATTTTGTTTCGGGGTCAACGCGAAACCGTCGGGGGAGTGACGCGGGTCATAGCGCGTGATCCGTAATTCAGGTTTTCTTGTTCCTGAAAGATGGCCGGCGTTCATTTTCGGGTATTTTGATGAAAATGGGTATTTTTACCGATGGCAGCTATCGCGCCGGAACGTACGGTGAACTTCAGTGCGGGCGAATTCGCCCGCGCAAGGAGGCTCCATAATGAACACTAGTACGAATCGGCCGATATCGAGAAACGCAGTTTTCTGGCTGGCGGCGATAGCTCTGATCATGGTGGTTGTTGCAGTGCTCGATCCCCGTCCGGCCTATGCCGCCTCCTACCTTGTCGATACGACATCTGATGCCAACCTGACGGCCTGCACCGCAGCTGCCGACGACTGCAGCCTGCGCGGCGCGATGAACAACGCCAACGCCAACCCAGGTCCGCACGTGATCAGCTTTGATCCCGCGCCTGACGGTGGCGACGCCAACTTCCCCGCCGACCTAAGCGATGCTACGGGCGCAATCGCCCTGGGCGCTTCACTGCCCCCACTGACCGGACCGGACGTGTATACCATTGATGCAGGGGATGCCGGCGTGACGATAGACGGCGTGACCGACGCGCTCCCCTGCTTCACGATCACCGGCAGCAATAAGACGATCGTTGGTATCGAGACGATCACCAACTGCTACACAGGCGTCCACATCAGCGGCGTGAGTAACACTATCGGCGGCACCAATTCAGCAGAAGGAGTCTGTAGCGGGTCCACGGACGAAGACAGCGACGGCTACGTCAACGACGGCTGCGCTACGTCAGGCGCCAACCCTGAGATCGGCGACAAATGCAACAACAGCGCCAACGACGACTCCGGTGACGATGCGTTAGTAAACGACGGTTGCCCTGCCCGCAGCCAGGGTATCGTCATCTCCGGCAACGCCAGCAACGGAATCCTGATCTCTGGGGCCGCTGAGGCAGGCGCAGAGTGCTCGAACGCTCTCGATGACGACGCCGACGCATCCGTCAATGACGGCTGCCCGACAAACACCGGCGGAGGGGCGGAGTCGGGTGTTCAATGCGCCAACGCTCTCGATGACGACGCTGACACATGGGTCAACGACGGCTGTCCGGCGTCGGCGGCCGCCGAACTGCCCCAAGACTGTCCCAACGCTATCGATGATGATGGTGACACGTTCGTAAACGACGGATGTCCGCCGGTCGGCGGTCCTACCGGCCCTGAGACCGGCGGGCAGTGCTCAAATACCACGGACGACGATCTCGACACGTTCGTGAACGATGGTTGTCCGATGGTGGGCACGACGGCCAGCCTGAACAACATCAAGGGCAACTTCATCGGTACCAACGCCGATGGAGCGGCAGCGGTCGGTAACGTGACCGGAGTCTGGGTCGACCGCGGCGCACAGACCAACTCGATCGGCGGTTCGAGCGCCGGCGAGCGGAACGTGATCTCTGGCAACACTAGCAGCGGAGTAAACATCACGGGTCTCGCCACGAACAGCAACAAAATGACGGGAAACTATGTTGGTTTGAACGCCGCGGGTACGGGCGCGATCGCGAATTACCTGGGCGTGACTGTCCTGCTTGGAGCGCAAAACACCGTCATTGGGGGGAGTGGCGCGGGCGAGGGGAACGTCATCAGCGGCAGTACGGCGCATGGGCTATCGATCCAGTATGCAGGCTCCTCCGCTTCGGTGAAGGGCAATAGGATCGGCACAGACGCCGCCGGAATCGTTGCTGTCCCGAATGGTAACAACGGCATCTACCTGGTCCTGCTCCAGGCTGGCACGACCATCGGCGGGTCCACGGCTGGAGACCGCAATATCATCTCGGGCAACGGCGCTGAGGGGATCGTAATCTCCGATTCAACGGGCGTCTCGATCCAGGGCAACTACATCGGCCTCAAGGCCGCGGGCAGCGGCGGCCTCGGGAACGGCCTCGACGGCGTAAAGATCGAGTTGAACTCGTCTGGCAACACGATCGGCGGCACCAATGCGGCCGAGTCCGTCTGTAGCGGATCGGTGGATGAGGACGCGGACGGGTACGTCAACGACGGCTGTCCGACCTCGGTGTTCTCCGAAGGTGGGCTCGCCGCAGGCGGTTATAACGCCAACTGCAGCGACGCCGACAACGATGACCCGGGCGAGGACAGCCTGGTCAACGACGGCTGTCCCGCGCGAGGATCGGGGAACGTGATCTCCGGAAACTCGTCCTACGGTGTGAAGATAGAACACGTTGGGGCAACCTCCAACGTGGTCAAGGGCAACATCATCGGTTCAAACGCCGACGCGAATCTTGAGGCGCTGGGCAACGGCAGCGGGCACGTCCTCGTCACGAACGGCGCGCAGAACAACACGATCGGCGGGTCCACGACCGGAGACACTAACCTAATTACTGGCGTCGACCACGCATGCGTCGAGAATAACCTCGACCACGGTGTCGCCGTGACCGGCGCCCTGACCACCGGGAATACGATCAAGGGAAACATGATTGGTCTTGACTACACCGGCGGCGTCGAAATGAACACGTGCGTCGGCATTTACATCACTGCCCCCTCCAATACTGTCGGCGGAACAACGCCTGGCGAACGCAACATCGTTGCCGCGAACGCGCTGGTCCAGGTGCGCATCGACGGAAGCGCCGCTACCGGCAATACCGTCCTGGGGAACCTCATCGGCACCAGCTGTTGCGGCCAGTGGGGCGGTGGCTCCGGCGTCGATATTATGGGCGGCGCCACCGGCAACACCATCGGCGGCAGCACCGCTTCGGCGCGGAACATCATCTCCGGCAGCGGCGAGAATGGGGTCCACATCACCGGCAGCGGCACCAGCTCGAACACCGTGAGCGGGAATTACATCGGCACGAACGTCCCGGGCACTGGCGCTATTGCGAATGCGTTCTTCGGCGTGCGAATCGAGGGCGGCGCTACCGGTAATACGATAGGCGGAACCACGGGAACCACCCCGGGCGGCGCCTGTACAGGCGCCTGTAACTTGATTTCTGGTAACAGCGATAGCGGCGTGCAAATACAGTCGGACGCAAACTTCGTACGCGGCAACTACGTCGGCACGAACGCCGCGGGGACCGGGGACCTCGGCAACACGCTGCGGGGGATTGAGGTGGAGTCATCCGGCAACACGATCGGTGGCACGACTGCGGCGGCACGGAACGTTGTCAGTGGCAACGGGGTCCGTGGGATCATGTTAGCGGGCGCGATCTCCGGCAACGTTGTTCAGGGGAACTATGTCGGCGTCGGCAGCAACGGCGTAGCAGAGATAGGAAACGGGTTTCAGGGGATCTGGCTCGCCTCCGGCGGCAGCGGTGAGACGGTCGGAGGTACAGCTGCCGGTGCCGGGAATCTGATCGCTTTCAACGGCGACCAGGGTATCGGCGCAACGACGAACGGCCACGTCATCAAGGGCAACACTGTTCACAGCAACGGGCTCATCGGAGCGGATACGGGAATCTACCTGACCGGCTCGGGCATCACCGTCGGTGGAGACACTCCCGGAGCCGGAAACACTATCCATAGCAACGGCGGCGACGGCGTGTGGGTCCCTTCCGGGTCCAATAACAGCATCCGAGGCAATTCCATCTACAACAATGGACAGCTGGGTATTGATATCGGCACGGACGGCGTGACGGGCACCGTGCCCACGATCACCTCTACCGTGTATAGCAGCGGCTCGGACCTTTTCAGCGTTTCGGGCGGCCTTGGGGTCCTCGCCGTGGATTCCGCTGTAGACGTGTTCGCTACGGACACACCGGACCCATCGGGGCGCGGTGAAGGTCGTATCTACCTCGGGAAGATCGTGCCAAACGCCAGTAGCTATATAGTTACAAGCGCCGGGATCCCGCCGTATGGCTACATTTCAGTGACAGCCACGGAGCCTGGATTCAACACTACGGAATTCTCGATTACGTTCGACGCGGACGTGGACGGAGACGGCCTGGCTAGCTCCGTCGATAACTGCGATGTGACCTACAACAGCCTCCAGCTCGATCACGACGGGGACGGAATCGGTGACGCCTGCGATGATGTGGTGCGAAACCGTTTCACGGCGACCCAGTCCAGCCTCACGTTCGAGTTCTCGGTTCCCGCAGGGCAGGCCCATCCCGCGGACATCCAGGTCTCTGCGCCGTGGGACCACCAGCCGGGAACGAGCATCGATGTCGGGGCTAAGGTCGGCGAAGTCGATTTGAGTTTCGTAAGTGCCACGTCGGGCTGCGGGTTCGGGATTTCGGCGCTTACGCTTCCTTTGCTGAACGCCAGCACGAATACAGGCAGCACTCAAAACTCCGGTTTCTTGACACTGGATTACAACGGTAACGACGTCCCCGAGGGCGTCGACAAATACCCCGCGTTCCTGAATACCCTGCTGGACCCTGGACGCAGGACGGGGATCGACGAAGATGGGGATGGGCTCATTGATGAGGACCCGACCGACGGAATTAACAACGACTCCGCCCACATCGACGAGGACGGAGTCGGCACGCCGCCGACACCGCACGCTCGCTACTTCGCCACAAATACGATTGAGTTCCTGCAGGTAGTGGTATTCGAGGAGGTACCGAATTCTCTCTACCGGTACTCAATAATCATCGACGACACACTTCATCCGGAGTTCGCCAATCAGCCGTTCTGCGGTGCACTCGAACTAAGGCTGCGGTTGTTCGACGTGAGCGTCACCAATACGGTAGCGACGCCCGATATCCCAGGCGGTGATACCGTGTTGAACACCCCTCCAGCGGGTACGAAAGTGTTCAAGTGGCAGACCGCGGACCTGCCGGATGCCGACGGCGATGGCTTCGAGAACCTGCTGGACAATTGCGCAAGCGTCGCCAACGCCGACCAGGCAGACACGGACGCCGACTCGATCGGCAACCTATGTGAACCTTTGAGCGGTCCTTGCTTCGGCGTCAGCTCTCTCGACTGCGACGGTGACTCTTCCTTTAACGTCCGCGACAACTGTCCCACGATCGCGAATTCGAACCAGGCCGATAGTGAGGTACGCGAGCCCATGCCGTTTGGCGTCACTCCCGCCGGCGACAACATTGGTAACCCCTGTGACTCGAACCCAACGCTGGTGGACAACCTGGACGAGGCCGCCATCCGGACCTACTCCGACGCGATCTGCGTCATCGGGGCTGGCACGGACGTGGATGGGGATGGATGGTGCGCGGACGGAGTGATCGCGACGGTCGGGGTGGGAACGGGACCGTTCGGCGTCGGGATCAACGTCAACACCGGACGCGTTTACACGGGCAATCAGACGAGCGACGATGTCTCAGTCATAGACGGCGTATCAAACACAGTAATCGCCACTGTGCCCGTCGGGGATGGTGCTAGAGGCGTTGCTGTAAACGAGGCGACCAATCGCGCATATGTCGCCAACGTACTCAGCAATAACCTATCTGTCATCGACACGGTATTGAATACGGTTATCACCACCGTCCCTGTTGGGAGCTCTCCGATAGGTGTAGGAGTGAACAAAGCCACAGGGTTGGTTTACGTGGCGAACCAGAACGGTAACAGTGTTTCCGTCGTCAATGGAGCAACGAACACTGTCATCGTTACCGTACCCGTAGGCAGCACTCCTCAGGGAATCGCCGTGAATCCTGTGACGAACCGCATCTACGTCACGAACCAGGCCGGAGACAACGTGTCGGTAATCGATGGTGGGACTCATACCGTCGTCGCGACCCTCCCCGCTGGAGACGGGCCTGAAGGCGTCACCGTTAATACCTACACCAACAGGGTGTACGTCGCACATAACTTCAGCAACGACGTCGCCGTATTCGACGGAGTTACGGGTCAGGAAATTGATACGGATGGCAACGCCGGCAACGGCGTTAATCGCATAGCGGTAGGCTCCTACCCGAGGTGGATCACGGTAAACACCACAAGTAACCGGGTCTATGTCTCGAATATGTCCGGCACGTCAGTCTCGATAATAGATGCGGGGACGAACAGCGTAACAGGTACTGTTTCTACCGGATCAACGCCCATCGGCATCGCCGCGAATTCCACTGTCGGCAGCATCTACGTGGCCAACTTCGGCGCGAATACAGTCTCCGTGATCGCCGAGGGCCTTGACCCCAACGCCGCGAACGCGGCTGTCACTCCCGAACGCGTCGGCGCCTTTGGCTCCTGCACGAACGGCGTGGACGACGACGGCACTGGCGGCACCGACTTCGCGGATGTTCATTGTGCCGACGCGGATGGAGACCGCATCCCGGACGCGGCGGACACTTGCCCGCAGGCGGCCGATCCTCTCCAACTCGATGCCGACGGCGACAGCCAGGGCGACGCCTGCGAGGACGCCAACCTGGCGACGATTAGCGTAACCGCAGGTAGCAACGCCGCCAACGCAGAGCTGCGGGGGCGGCTGGTCGAGGTGGCGCCCCAGCGGTTGCACCGCAGGGACGGAATAATTCAGTTCATCGACCCGGACTGGGGTGTGACCGCCGGAAGCAGCGTCACCAACGGCGCAATCCGCGCAGCCGTCAATGCGATGGTGACAACAGCGATCGATCCTACTCAGTGTGCAACAACGTCCTGCCACTCAACTTCACCCTGTACGATGCCAGCACCAATCCAGCCGACCCGATAGACCCCGGCGTTTCGTTCGCCCTGCTCACGGGAGACACTAACGCTAACGGCCTGCCCGACGGCGTCGACAAGTATCCCAGTTTCCTCACCGGGCTGCCCCTCGCTTCAACGAGAATTAACAATGACTTCGGCGGGGTTCCGCCCGACTATGCCTTTGACGAAGACCCACCTGACCTCGTCGACAACGATCAGGATACCCGGGTAGACGAGGACCCCTTCGACCACGCGACTCCGCTGGCCCGCCTGTTCGGGTCCACAAAATTCCAGGACGCCACTCACGTCCTGAACGTGCTTGTCTACAGCCCCGGCACGCTGCCAGCGTTTCCCACAGCAAAGGGCTTCCCGGTGCTCTTCGTCTACAACAACCCGGCGCTGCGGCCAAATACAGGGGACGTCACGGCGTTCTGCTCGCACCAGGACCACCGCCTCTTCCAATACGGCGTGAGCCTGGATAACCCTGCGACGGGCGCAAGCGAGGCAGGAACGGCGTTGCTGACCAACGATTCTGCCGCCGTCACCGAGGCGTTCTTCACGCAGGTGACGAGGTTGGGCGACCTGGATACCGACGGCACAGAGAACCAGCTGGATACCTGCCTATTCGAGCCAGACAACGACTTTGATGGCGTGGACGACCAGGCTGACCCCATCCCCTCGAACCCTCGCCTGGTAGCGCCTCCCGGCGATCCCGACGCCGACGGCCTGCCGACAGGATGTGATCGCCCCGAAGGTCTGGCGCCATCGGTGGGCGAGTGCGGTCTCAACACAGCCGACGACGACTTCGATGGCAAGGTGAACGACGGTTGCGCGGCGCTCGGGATGGTCGAGAGCGGAGCGCAATGTGATGACGCCGTCGATAACGATGCAGACACAACCGTCAATGACGGCTGTCCGGCCATCGGCGACCCGAACGTGCCGAGCCCGCCCGGCTCCGGGCCGGACCAGGACGGCGACCACATTCCGAACGACTCCGACAACTGCCCCGATGCAGTGAACGCCGATCAGACCGACAGTGACGTCGACGACATAGGCAACCCCTGTGACCCTCAGCCTGCACAGCCTTCAGGCAGCGCGCAGACTGTAGAGAACGGCACTCCCGTCTGTACGAATGGCACCGATATGGATCATGACGGCTACTGCGCGGATATAGATCCCTCGGACAGCTTCTCGAATTCCCCGGACGCGGACAGGATAGTGCCGGAGGCATCTGCGTTCGACCCTCAGGTGTGCTCGGACTCCATCGACAACGATATCGACGGCCCCATCGATGTGGCGGACACGGGCTGCGGCGACCTGGACATCGACCGCGTAATCAACGAGCTCGATAACTGCCCGCTCACGACGAACGGCCCCGATCAGGCAAACATCGACGGCGTGGGTAATCAGACTGACTCAGACGCTGACGGTCAGGTGAATTCGCAGCCGTTCCAGCGTAGCGACAGCGGTCAGCCGACCGGCCCGGTGAGCACAGTCATCGGGGAACCATTCCAGCGGAGCGACCACTGGGGCGGGGACGCCTGCGATCCTGACGACGATAATGAGTACCTACCAGATCCCAGTGAAGCGACGAGTTGCGGCTCGCCCCCACATCCGGGGCGCACTGATCCGGACTGCGACGACGACACCTTGCTGGACTGGTGGGAGTACCAGTGGCCCGCCTGCCTCAGTATGACAACAGTGAACATTGCCACCGCCAATGGTGACAACGACGCCCTATTCACGTACGGCGAAGCTGTGATCGGGACTGATCCCTGCGTTTCGGGCCCCGGCAGCGGACAGGACCCCGCCGATTTCACGAACGACCAGGATGGAGACGGCTACAAGTCCGGCCCGGAGCGATACCTCGGCAGCGACCGGCTCGACCGCTGCGGTCTCGGCGACTGGCCGGCAGAGCGTTCCACGGTCACTTTCCCGCTCAACAGCCTCAACAAGATCAACCTGCCCGACCTCCAGACATTTATCTCTCCCCGTCGACTCGGTACCAGCCCGGGAGATGTTAACTATGCGCGGGAGTGGGACATCGCTCCCGGGCCTGGGGTATTCGCCAAGTGGATAAACCTTGCAGATCTCCAGAGCATGGCGCTGCTAATTCCGCCTATGCCACCGTTCAACGGTACAACGCGAGCGTTCAACGGCGCCGTGTGCACGGAGTAAGGAGAGTGACCGTAACCTGAAAGCGATTCCGCCTGCGCCCGCGGCAGGATATCATCAGACTCCAATGGGAACGGGAGGACGCGCAGGCCGGATCACTAGTCGGCCCACGTCGACCGTCCTACGCGCCTACCTGCCGTCGACACTCATCCGGCGGTGGCAGGCGTATCCCGACGATGCGCCGGTCTGGGGAGAGTGGCTCAAGGGATCCCTGATGCATTGTGACATCACGGGATTCACCGCGATGTCCGAGAGGCTGGCACGGCTCGGCAAGGAGGGCGCCGAGATCATGGCAGACGTGCTCAATCGCTTCTTTCAGAGCATGCTGACGATCGCCGAAGAATGGGGGGGCGTTCAGATGAAATTCGGCGGCGACGCCATGCTCCTTTTTTTCTCCGGCAGGCGCGGGGCAGCGCATTCCGCGTTCTGTGCGCAGGAGATGCAGTCGGCCATGGCTGCCTTCCAGCGCGTCTCGGCCGGCGAGGAGACCCACCGGCTACGAATGCGCATAGGCGTTCACAGCGGCCGTTTCTTCGCGGCTTCGCTGGGCCAAGCGGATGGAATGCTCCATTATCTGGTCACTGGACCGGACGTCAACAAGGCGGCGGCTGTTGAACCGCTGGCGAAACCGGGCTGGGTGGTTGTCAGCCCAGCGACAGCAGCGCTTCTGGGCGATGCGACCGAGAGGCGCGCAGTGGCAGGCGGCGTGTTTCGCCTGGGGAATACGGCCCGGCCTGCCGGCAGGCCGACAGACGCCAAGCTTGAGCGCGATGTGCCAGGCGGATTGGCGCGATATTTGATGCCTCGCCTGGCTGCCTCGTTAACCGAAGCGGGCGCAGATGTGGTCGCCGCCGAGCACCGGCGCGTAACGGCGATGTTTATCTACCTAACAGGCGCGTCCACGCTCCTGGAGCAACGCGGCGCAAAAGCAGCGTTGACACAAATGAATTCGTACATGAAGATGCTGCTTTCAACCGTGGAACGACACGGCGGATCACTCGTCGGTAGCGATGTGGCAGAGACGGGAGACAAGCTGATTGTGCTTTTTGGAGCGCCGGCGGCGTGCGAACAAGAGGAGGCGAGCGCCCTTCGCTGCGCGCTGGACCTCGATGCTGGCCTGCGCGCCTCACGGCTCGAACTGAATCAGCGCATCGGCATCGCCACTGGTTTCGTTTTCGCCGGAGAGATCGGATCGGAGCGCCGGCGTGAGTACACGGTCATCGGTGATACCGTCAATCTGGCGGCACGGTTGATGGCGGCCGCCCGGACAGGCGAGACGATAGCTTCTGAGTCGACGGCGCAACGGTGCAAAGGGGAGTTCAATCTCACGAAGCTACCACCACTCGTGGTCAAGGGCAAAAGCGCGCCCGTCCGGGCCTACGTCGTACGAGGCGAGAGGCTTGCCGAGGCACCCGATTCGGTCGGCGGTCCGGATCCGATCTTTGGTCGCGAGTCTGAGCTAGCCACTCTCCTCAAGCTATCCACGCGTTCAGGGGGCCACGGCGCAGCCTGGGCGCTTATCTCCGGTGAGCCGGGGATCGGAAAATCGCGCCTGGTATCTGAATTCGCCAACCGCCTGGAGTCACAAGGATGGCGCTACCTTCGGGCGTTCTGCCACGCGCGCACGGCTCAGGCCCCATTCGCACCGTGGGTTGGACTGCTGAAGGTGCTGTTGCAGATTGACGCCGCCGATGGGAAGAACGCCTGGGATGCGCTACGGGAGAAGATCAAGCAGATCGCGCCACAGGTGAGCGAGTTCGCTGAACTCGTGGCAGAGCTCCTCTCGATTCAAACGCGCGGCCGCGGATTGTGGGAGTCGCTCGACAACAGATACCGCCGCCAGCACTTGATGACGGCGGTATCGGAACTCCTCAACGCAACGGCCAAAGACCGACCCCTCCTCGTGGTGTTCGAAGATATCCACTGGGCGGATGCGTCTTCGCTCGAACTGCTGTCCCATTTGGTCAAGGGCGGGACCGATCGGTTGCTCTTCTGCGTATTGTCTCGATCAGAGGAGGCGCCGGCAGAGCTTTCCCCACCGGGACCGGCTCTAGAGGTGCGGCTCGGGCTGCTGCCGGACGATGCAGCGCGCCAACTGATCTCGCTCAGCGCAACTCTCGAAGAAGGGCAGATGAGCGCGATTCTGGCCCGCGCGCAGGGGAATCCGCTTTTCTTGCGCGAGATCACGCGCAGCGAGACAACCGACGCGGCGCACTTGCCAGAGACGATTAATGACATGATCATGTTACGGCTCGATCAACTGCGGCACGAGGAGAAATCGGTCGTCCAGGCTGCTTCCGTGATCGGGCACTCCTTCGACCTATCAACGCTGAGGTCAATATTGGACGAGAGTCTGCCGATAGAGCGCTTGAGGAGCGTCCTGACAGGGCTAACGAGGCGAGGGCTCACGAATCAGCATAGCGGCGATGATGACAACTTCGCCTTTGATCACGCCCTTGCCCAGGAGGTGGCCTACGAGGCGTTGCCATTTCGACAACGCCGCCGCCTTCATCGCGATATCGGACGACATATTGAACAGACCAGAGCCGATCAATTGGAGGGGATGTACGAGACCCTGTTCCACCACTTTGAACGAGCGGAGGAAGCAGTCGAATCATCCCTGTACGGCGCCCTCTCCGGCGATCGAGCAAGCGGGATGTTCTCCGCCGCAGAAGCTTTGGGTTTCTACGAGCGCGCCCTGGCGGCTCTTGGCAGAGTCAAGGGCAAAACGGACGAAGACCGAAGTATCGTACTGGAAAAAATGGGTGACTGTCTCGAGACAGTCGGGCAGCATCGCGAGGCCGCCTCCATGTACGAGGATGCTGTACAGACGCGGCAGTCCGGGGGACGAAACCCTAAGAGCCGAATACTTCGGCCGGCAACCACAGGCGCAGCGCGCCAGGCCACACTGTATCGAAAGTTGAGCGTATCTAGTGAGAGACATTCTGACTACGACGGTTCGTTGGGCTGGATAGAGAAGGCCATTCGCGCCTTGCCCCGTCGCCCGGCGAGCTTGCGCGCTCAGGTGTATGCGGCGAAGAGCGTCTCATTGTTTCGGAAGGGGCTATATGGTGAGGCGGTAGGATGGGGCCGGCGGGCGCTTCAGCTGGCACGCCGTGCCGGTAGCGAACGAGACATCGCCTATGCTCACGACATGCTGGGCGGGGTGTATATGGAGTTGGGAGCACTTGGACAGTCAATCCGGCATCGCCGAGTGGCGGTGAGGCTCTATCACGAGCTGGGCGATTTTCCAGGCCAGGCCGCCGCGAACAACAACCTGGGCGCCTGTTATCAGCTGCTCGGTGTGTTCGACGCTGCACTGTACCACTACAATATCGCTCTCGAGGCAGACCGACGGGTCGGCGACCTGGTCGACGCGGCCGTGGCTCACAATAACGTGGGCGAGGTGCTTCTCGCGCTGGGACGTATCGGTGAGGCGGTAGAGCAGTTGACTCAAGTCGTGTTCGCCGCAAAACAAGCTCCTGACCTCGCAGCTCTGGCCGGACTAGCGGAGGTCAATCTGAGTCGCTGTCACCTGGCACAGGGTGATCTGTCGTCATCGGCGTCTCACCTGCGCCTGGGGTTGAGACATCTGCGCAAGGTGGGAGCGGAAGGGTTGCTTACGGAAGGGATGCTTCAACGCGCGGAACTTCTTCTCGCTCTGGGGAAGCCAGCCGCGGCACGAACAGCCGCGCGCCGCGCCCTGAGCCAGGCCCGGATGCTGGACGCCAGGCTGCTCCAGGCCCGAGGCGATCGACTGCTAGGAGAAGCCTGGCTGGCACTGGGGCGTCCTGCGCGCGCGCACCTTCACCTTCGGACAAGTATCGCGCTATCCCGGCAGATCGGTGCCCAATACGAGGAAGCGCGTAGCCAGATGGCCCTGGCCCGACTCCTCTTCCAGCAAGGCGGGCGATCTTCAAGGGCACGTGGCGCCCTGCGCCGCGCCTCAACCATCCTCTCCAGACTCGGCGCGAGCTTTCACCTGGCGGCATGTGACGAAATGGTGCTGGAGGAAACGGCGTGAAGAGCCGCTGGAATGTCCGGTTGTTCGTGGCGTTAATCGCCGTCCTGCTGGCTCTAAATGAGGGTGCTGTGCCTTTGCAGTCAGACGGGCCGCCCGTTACGCGCGAGATACTGGTGCGCTTCCACGACGATCCGTCCGCAACTTCGGTCCGCAAACGAATACCACAGGCTAGTGGCGTGGGCTACAACGACACGCTCGGCATCTGGCGAATCGTCGTGCCAGGGAGCAGCACTGTAGAAGACGCGCTGGGCGGATTGCAGCGCCTGCCGCAGGTTGAGCTTGTGCAGCCGAACTACAGCTATGCGAACGCCGATGCGCCCAACGATCCGCTCTACAGCGAGTCGCAGCACCCATACTATGCCGCCATCAATGCGCCCGCGGCATGGGATCTTGAGACGGGAAGCCGGGACGTGATAGTCGCGGTCCTGGACGATGGTGTGGACATCGACCACCCGGAACTGGACGCCCAGATATGGAGGAATCCTGCCGAGTTCGAAAACGGCCTGGACGATGATGGAAACGGCTGCATAGACGATATCAACGGTTGTAACGTCCTGAATGATCCGCCGACGGGCGATGTCGATGCTGACGCTGAAGGCACGGACTACCACGGCACCTTCGTCAGCGGCATCATCGCCGCCGAGTCGAATAACGGCAGCGGCGCGGCAGGCATTGCCCGGGGCGTTCAGATCATGCCCGTGAGGACCCTGAACGCCACAGGCATCGGGACGACTGAACAGCTGGCGGCGGCTGTCCTCTACGCCGCCCGCAGCGGCGCGGACATCCTGAACCTGAGCCTCGCGCTCCCCCCACAGGGAGGTATCTGCCCGAATGATCCGATCGTAGAAGCTGCTTTGCGAGAGGCCCACGATGAGTTGGGCGCCACTATAGTGGCGGCCGCGGGCAATCACAACAAGAGCTGTGTGTCGTTTCCGGCCGCCAGCCAGTACGCAATCGGCGTTTCGGCCACCGGCCCGCCGTGGAATCCGGACATCCGCGCGGATTTCAGCTCGTGGGGCCCGGAGGTAGATGTAGCGGCTCCGGGAATGGAGATAGTCTCGACAGCACCGGGCGGCGTTTATCGCAAGGGAGAGGGTACGTCTTTCTCAGCGCCAATGGTATCCGGAGCGGCGGCGCTCATCCTGTCCAGGTATCCGTCTTTGACGAATGAACAGGTCCTCGGAAGGATCACCCAATCAGCCAGGGATTTGCCGGACGAACGTACGACCCCTAACTGGGACGGATCGGGAATGCTCGACGTGGCTTCGGCGCTGGACGGGGGTTCGGCCTTCTCCCGGATCGATATCCAGGCCTCAAACGTCGGCCTGTTGGACTTGTCGCTCGTCGTCGAGGATGGCAAAACCCCCGTTTGCACGACCCCGTTCTGGGAGCACCCTGCCATTAGCGAAGGCGCGCTCCAGGGGTCGTTCGGCGTCGGGGCCTGTGCGCAATTCTGGCCACCCAGCCCGGAGCGAGCATGGTTGCTATGGACCACTTGGAGCGGAGCGAAGGCAGCCACACTGAACGCCTGGAGTGTGCGATCGGGAGATCAGTCCTGCGCGGCGTCGGGTCTGCCCGCGCCGGTCCGGCAGGGCTCCGCGATTGCCGCTCGAATCGATTGTAGCGTGCCGGGACAAGTCGCCAATGACGAGCGCGAGAGCGCCCAGCACGTGGACACAGCGCGCCTACCGCAGCGATTCGCGCAAGACGCTCGATACGCGACGTCGCAAGGCGACCCGTCCGTGACCTGCGTCAGCGGGTCACCCGCCTTCAGCCGGTCTGTCTGGTACCGGATTGACGGCCATGGCGCACCTTCGCAGGTCGTGGTCGATACGTTTGGCAGCGATTTCCCCACCGTTCTTGCGGTATATCAGGATACGAGCGGACATCTAACGCCGGTAGACTGTAACGACGATTTCGCGAAGGGGCCGGGCTGGCCAAAAGTGGACCAATCCAGACTCACCTGGCGGACGGATGGCGTGTCCAGCTACTACGTCATGGCCGCCGCCTATCGGTCGGTTCCGGCGGGTCGCATGGAGGTTAACTTCAGCACGGCTCGTATCCCCGCGCATGATGAGCCGTCTAAGTCGGTAACGATCGGGATTGAAGACCCCTATCCTCGTGTGCAGCCAGTCCACAGCGCCACCAGACACGTGGATGACCCTGGTCTATCATGCGTGCCTTTCTACGGACACAGCGTCTGGTTCGAGGCCACAACCGAGGTAGCGGCGACGATGTCCGTTGATACGGAAGGTAGCGACTTCGACGTGGTGGTTGGTGTATTTGAGATGGATGTGGCCGGTAGAGGGGAGGAGGTCGCCTGCGGAGTTCGAACATCCAGGGTTAGCTGGCAGGGGGTTGCGGGCCAGCGATATCAAATCGTCGTGGGCGCGTTCGCATCGAGAGCCGCGGACGTACTCCGGCTTCGCCTCAAATCCGAGTGAGTTACTAGAGCACGTCCTTGCGCTTCTGCACCAGGATCGTGGCCGCGAGCATCGCGACGGAGAACGCGGCGAGAATGAGCCAGGGCAGGAAGGAAGCGCCGTCGAACTGTTCCTGATACGGCGCGGCGAATGACGGTGGAAACTGCGCTGTGAACCGCTCGCCGAGATTGCTCAGGGTTCCCGTTAGCTGAAGGGCCCACTTGCTGATCATGAGCTGCGAAACTACCCGGGCCGGCGCGAGCATACCGTCGAGAGGCACGAGGGCGCCGGCAAAGATGAGCTGCGGGATGATAGACACCGGCACGATCGCCATGGCGCGATCCGAGTTGGCTGAGCCTGCAGAGATGAGCAGCCCCATGCTTAGCCCCGCGAGTTCCGTAAGGTAAACTGCCGCTAGCAACTGGGGATAGAGCGCCCAATCGGAGCCCGGCAGATCGATTCGCGCTGCGAAGATACCGACGAGGACGGCGGCCTGGAAGAAGCAAAGCACGGACAAGACCAGTACCTTGGAGCCGATGTAGGGCAGTACGTTGAGGTTGACCAGACGCTCCCGGGCGTAGATGGCGGACTCCTTCGTGATCTCGCGCGCGGCGTTGGATGCCCCCAGGAAGATGGCCGACGCGGTGACGACATGGAGCGACATGGCGGCGCGAAGCGCATCGCCGCCCTGCTCCGTCGTCGCGGCAAATATGTTCGCGCCGAAGAGCAAGAGAACCGCGACAGCGATGGCCGGCGCCTGTACCAACAAGAGCGCTAGGTTCGGCACATCGCGAGCGAGGACCTCGGCGTAACGTATCGTGAGCCATAGCAGTTGCCGCGCCATCCCCGAGCGCTGTCCGGCAGTGGGTGCAGGCGAAGGCTCGATCGCCCTCTCAATGTCGCTGGGCCGTGCCTCGAGGCGTTCCCTTACGTTCACTTCGTAGGCGGGTGATTCCATGAATGTTTTCGACCAGCGTTCTCTATCCTCCTCTGTCTCAAGGATCGGGTAAATCTCTGCAAATTCCTCGACGCGAAAATGGCGGAGGGCTTCCGCGGGAGAGCCGAAGAACATCAGGTGGCCACCCGGAGCCATCCAGATCAGCTTGTCGCAGATGCGAAGGTTGGCCGTGGCGTGGGTGGAGACGATGACGGTTGCGCCAGCCTCGGTCAGATCGCGGAAGAGGGCCATCATGCGTCCCTCGAGGGCGGGGTCAAGACCAGACGTCGGTTCGTCCAGGTAGACGGCTCTGGGCCGGGCGAGGAGTTCCAGCGCGACACTGACCCGCTTGCGCTGCCCACCGCTGAGGCGACGGACTTCCGTATTGCGGCGCTCCGTCAAACCGACAGCGGCGAGCACCTCTTCTATGCGATCACCGGTCTCGTTTTCACGCGTATCCTTAGGCAGGCGGAGTTTGGCACCGTAGTACAGAGTGCGTTCCACTGTCAATTCGCCGTGAACGATATCGTCCTGAGGAACGTACCCGAATACGGGTCGGAAAAGGTCCAGGCTCTCGTAGAGGCTAATGCCGTTGCAGTTAACTGCTCCGGTTGTTGCCGGCGAGAAGCCGTTGAGTGCGTGGAGCAACGATGTTTTGCCTGCGCCGCTACCGCCAACAATGGCGACGAGCTCGCCGGGATAGATGCAGAAGGAGATGTCGCTGAGAATTCGGCGCCCATCTTTCAACTGACGCGTGAGATTGACCGCATCAATGCGCACACCCTCGCGCCCCGGGAAGGCCTTGACGTGGAGGCCGTCCAGAAAGACCTTGTTCGTACCGATGAGTATCTCGTCCCCGTCCTGAAGTTCGGCCACCTTGACTCGACGGCGGTTGACGAACGTGCCGGTCTCCGTGTCTGCGTCGTAGATGACCCAGCGGTTGTCCATGTTCTTGACACGCGCGTGGATGCCGGCCACCTGCGGGTCGCTGATAATCAGGTCGTTCTCCGGAAGCCGCCCGATCGTTAGCTCGCGTCTTTCGGGCGTCAACGTCAGAAGCGTGAACGCTTCGTTTTGGAAGCGTTGAGCGTTGCCCCGCCGCACCCGCTCGCCGAGAACGCGGCTGATCTCGATGCTGATCTCTGGATGCTCCTTCTGGAGCACGTCGAAGTCCGTCCTTCGTAGCTGCCAGAGGGCGGCATCTGTCGTCGCGATTACGGCCGCCGAGCGCGCCGCGCCCGTCATCAGGGACATCTCGCCGAAGAATTCGCCGGGCCCGAGATGCGCAAACACGACCTTCTCCGTCTCGGCGTCGGAAACAACACGAAGCTGGCCGCCGGCTACGATGTACATATCGTCGCCTTCATCGCCTTCCCTGAACACCGTGCTTCCCGTCTCGACTTGCACCGGACGCAGCAGCGAGGTGATCCGAGCAAGTACTTCTTCGGGGCAGGCCGCAAAGATCGGGACGCGCCGAAGATAGGCAGTCGTGAGATCCGTTGCAGGCGTCATCGACGGGCCCTTAGGCCGGCGGCCGCATAGCCGGGACCAGTCGTTGCAGTTCCGGCAACTTGTCCATCGCCGCCTGTTCACCTAAGTCAATAAATTCCTGGCTGCGGCGGCTGAAATCGCTCCAGCGAACACGACCCAACTGGGGTTCGATCGTGACATCGGCAGTTGCAGCACTCCTGAGGGTGACTTCTTCCTGCATAATCTCGTTGGCGCGCCAGAGCATTTCAACTAGATTGGGAACTCTGGTCTGGCCAGAATCTCGGGCTTCGCTCTGCGGTCCGGAGCCGTGGTGGGCGCGGGCGGATGGACTCATCAGGTCAACGGCAATGACGATGTCCGCTCCCAGGTTTCGCGCCGTCTGACTGGGCACCGGATTGACGAGGCCGCCGTCGACGAGGTTTCGTTTATGGATAAGAGCGGGCGGGAAAATCCCGGGCACTGTAGCGCTGACCTGCACAGCGCGCCAGACGAGTCCTTTGCGGATGACGATCTCGCGCCCGCTTCCAACGTCCGTGGCGACGACAGCCAAGGGTATCTGCAGATCGCGAAAACGGATAGTAGGCGCCGGATCGCGGAGCAGCCGCTTGAGCCCGGCATCACTCCAGAGTGAGCGGAACGGCAGGTGCCAGCGGCGCAGCTTGCGGTCAGCGCCGTGCATACGCTCCCTGATCTCTGGGAAGCTGAGGCCGCCGGCATACATCGCGCCGACGATGGCGCCGATGCTGCAGCCAGCAATGTAATCGATCGGAACGCTGTTCTCCTCCAGGATTCTGAGCACACCTATATGAGCGAATCCTTTGGCGGCGCCCGCGCCGAGCGCTATCCCCACTTCGACCCGGCCGATCTGCCGCGCCAGCCTGTCCACACTCATGCTCAGGACATCGCCGCCGGATAATCCATTGCCGGTCAGCCGCCGCAGGTCCTCCTTGGCGGCGGGCAGCCGCGCGACTATCTTTCCAGTGCGCTCCTCCATCTCCTCAACGATGCGCGTGGCCCTTCCGTCGCCCGTGAAGACGGCCATCTCGAGCTTCTCCCGGAGGTTGGCGGATTGAGTGATGAGTTCTAGCCAGGGGGGAGTGGGGGCCAGCGCGTCGGTGATGAGCGCGTGGACCGACATCGCACGTTCAATGACCATAAGGTGGAAGGCCGTCGCATCGCCGCGCTCAAGCAGCAACACGAAGTCGTAGAAGGGCTTCAGACGTTCCAGTGCAGTCAAGCATTCGTCCTCCTTCGGCGCCGGCTGACCGTCCCCGGAGAGGCTCGCGATACGCGCGCCGAAGAGACCGTTGCCTGGATCGACTGGGGCTTCGTGCTGGGCGAAGCTGTTTCCGTTGCTGAGGACCGCCGAGATAGGGGGTGAAAGCTCGGTTGGCGACAGGCGTGAGATCGGGCAAGACGAGCCTTCGCGGGCGTCCACCAGCAAGACGCGCTTACCGGTCTGCCGGGCCAGGCTGCCGGCCGACGAGATGGCCATGGCTGCCGCCTCGTCTTCAGCGCAGTCCGTCAGCATTACCACCGTATTTGCCAGCCCCGGGTTCGACGATCGCTTGCTCGTGCGCACGAGCCGTTGACTGAGAATGCGACCGATGTTGCGCCAGAGGCCCGGGCAGCGCTGCAGGAGATCGACGAACTCGTCGCGGCCAAGCAGACTGGCTTCGCCATCGCTGATCGCCTTTACCGTGGCCGAGCACGGCTCGCCGGTCATCAAGGCGATCTCCCCGAAGCATTCCCCTTTGCCCAGCGTAGCCACCTCCCGCTCCTCTCCAGCGTTATCGCTCACGAAGGCGCTCACGAGGCCGGAGTTGATGACAAAGAGACCGGGCGCCTCGCGCCCGCACTCGAGCAGGTTTTCACCAGACTTGAACGGACGGGCGATTAACTGGCGGCGAAGCCATAGCAATTCTTCCTCTGACACGCCGAAGAAAATAGGGGCGTCCCGGAGATCCAGCAGTAGCTCAACCATCTGTGTGAGCCGCCCTCGTGCGCTCGGGGCGGAAAGTGCGTCGATTATAGCACCGGCCAGTAGGCTCCTCAAGAACACCGAGGCGGCGGTGTACGTGATCCGAGACTTTGTCCGGTATTACTGTTCTTGTGATTCTGCCCTTTCCTGAAGGACATCACGATCAACGAGAAGGAACAACGGCGAGCGATGCTTCTCAGAGGTGTCATAGAAGGGAGTTTGGCCGCCGTTGAGGCGAAGGTACTCATAACACCGGAATTGCAGGGCCGTCTTTATTTTAGTTAACACTCGGAATTGACCGGGGCGGGCACTACTCGCCGCCCCGGACCTGCATTGCGTGGCCGCGAAGAAAACAGTCAGCGTTTTGTCGGTCGAAGACAACCCCGGCGATGCCGGGCTCGTTCGGGCGTAGTGCTGTTCCAGCCTGATAACCTGGTCACACACGCGCTGACCGAGATCGCCGGCCGCCTATCAGTAGACAACCTGGTCGCTATGAGGGTCTAGCCCTTCCAAGTTGGCCCATCTCGCTCGTATTGGTGACGATGCTGCGCCTAACTACAACTAGGCAGAGCTGCGTTCATAAAACCTTCTCGTGTCAACACGATGGGCTACAGTTTGCTGCTTCAGCAGTGACACTACCGGGGCGTTGCTGTCAATCGCCTGGTAGCTCGCAAATCCAAACCGATGGAGGGCCCGGTGGGATTCGAACCCACGACTCCCGGATTAAAAGTCCGGAGCTCTACCGCTGAGCTACAGGCCCCTTGAACAACCTAAATCGTATTGGTTTTCCCCTCGCCTGGCAATCAAGACAGTTCCTCCGGCTCGACGCCCGATCCGGCTGCGGCCTGCCCGAGTAGAATAGGGACGAGCAACCGGAAGGAGGCCAAATGGCAGATATCAAAGTGTACGGCGCGCCCTGGTGCCCAGACTGCAAGCGCTCGAAGAAGTTCCTCAGCGAGCAACGAGTCGACTACGAATGGCTGGATATCGACGCCGACAAACAAGCTCGCCAGTTGGTGGAAGAGTTGCAGTCCGGCGGGCGCACAATCCCGACGATAGTTTTTGCCGATGGCAGCCACCTCCTCGAGCCAGCGAACGACGAACTGGCGCGAAAACTCGGGCTGCAGCTTAAGGCGAAGCGCGCCTTCTACGATCTGACGATCATCGGCGGTGGCCCGGCGGGTTTAACAGCCGCAATCTACGCCGCTCGCGAGGGAATAGAGTGTCTGGTGATCGAGAAGAGCGCGCTGGGCGGGCAGGCCGGCGTAACACAGCGCATAGACAACTACCCGGGCTTTCCGGACGGCATCGGTGGTGGAGAGCTCGCAGATCGCTTCATCGCTCAGGCCCGGCGCTACGGCGTGGAACTCCTTTCCGCAGTCGGCGTGAAGGCAATCGGACGGGAGGCCGATGACCTGGTGGTCACGACCGACCAGGGCGACTCCTACGCGGCGCACGCAGCGCTGATCGCTACTGGCTCCTCGTACCGGCGACTCGGCGTCCCCGGCGAAGATATACTCATCGGCGCCGGCGTCCACTTCTGCGCGACCTGCGACGGCCCCTTCTACAAGGGCGCGGACGAGCTTATGGTCATCGGCGGCGGCAACTCCGGCCTCGAGGAAGGTCTTTTCCTCACTCAGTTCGCCAAGAAAGTGCGCGTCCTCGAATTCAATCCCGAGCTCAAGGCCTCGCAGCTACTCCAGGACAAGGTGCGCAACCACCCGCAATTCGACATACACACGAATACCCAGGTCACGGCGCTGCGCGCGAAGGGCAACAAGCTGGCGGCCGTCGTCGCCAAGGACCGCGCGACCGGGGAGGAAAGAGAGTTCAAACCGTCCGCGGCCTTCGTCTTCATCGGCCTCGATCCGAACACTTCGTTCCTGAGGGGATCGCTTGACCTGGACCGCTGGGGATTCATAACCACCGACGACACATTCCAGACGTCGCTGCCGGGAGTATTCGCTGCCGGAGACGTGCGGGCCGGCGCAACGAAGCAGCTAGGCGCGGCAGTCGGCGAGGGAGTCGCGGGGTTGTTGCAGGTGAGGCAATACCTGCAGAAGCACCACCACCTCAGCGAGCGTAACGTGGCCGCTTGATCGCCTCCGCTGTCCGACTGCCTATAATGAACGCGTGAAGAGGATCCTGGTCGTGGATGATGAGCCCACGTTGGTTGCCACTCTGAAGTACAACCTCGAACGCGAAGGCTATCAGGTCAGCGCCGCGTCGGATGGCGGCTCAGCGCTTGAGGACGCGCGGGAAATAAGGCCGGACCTCATCGTCCTCGATGTGATGATGCCAGCCCTCGACGGACTCGAGGTGTGCCGGATTCTTCGCCGCGAAACAGCCGTTCCGATCCTGATGCTGACCGCGCGCGACAGCGAGGTCGACAAGGTCGTTGGTCTTGAACTGGGCGCCGACGACTACGTCACCAAGCCATTTAGTATGCGAGAGGTCATGGCCAGGGTTCGCGCCCTCTTGCGTCGCGCGGAAACCAAGCCATCGGAGGAGGAAGCTACGCTTCGTGCGGGCGACCTCCAGGTAGACCTCCGCAAGCGCGAGGCCACGCTTAGCGGCGAGGTCCTGCGACTCAAGCCCAAAGAATTCGAACTGCTGTCGTTCTTCATGCGCAATCAGGGACGCGCTTACAACCGGGAGCAGCTGCTGAACCATATCTGGGGATACGATTTCGCTGGAGACACCCGGACAGTGGACGTTCACATCCGCTGGCTACGCGAGAAGATCGAGAGCGTGCCGTCCAAACCAACCCACCTGATTACCGTGCGCGGCGTCGGCTACAGGTTCGACGGGTAACCTTTGCGCGACCCGCTGGCGTCAGTCACGTGGTCGTTGCTGTTGATCGCCGCCGTAGTCTCGCTTGCCTGGCCAGACATCCGCACCGGCGGCCTGTTATTCGCGGCCGGCCTGGCAACCCTTGGCCTTTTGCTGACCCTCCGCCGCACCGGTGATCAGAGAGATTTGACGCGAACTGGCGTCCTAAATCCAGCTGGCTCAAGCGCACCTCAAGATGACCACCGCCTAACAGCCATCCTCGACGGAAGCTTTGACTCACTGCTCGCGGTGAATCATGACCTCAAGGTAGTGGCCGTAAACGCCGCGGCCGAGCGTCTATTCGAGCGTTCGCGCGACGAACTCAAGGGGAAGCCGCTTGTCTGGGTATTACCGGACGAATCAGCCCTGGAGACAATTCGCACTACCATCAACGAAGGATACCGGGGGACGTGCCAGATAGAACGCCCCAACAAACAGTACCTGCGCATTGTCGCCGTGCCAGTGCGCGAACCCGGAGAGTGGTCGGCGCTCGCGGTCATCCACGACCTCACTGACGAAAAGCGCACCGACCAGATACGCAGGGACTTCGTAGCCAACGTATCGCATGAGCTTCGAACTCCTCTTGCCTCCATAAAGGCCGTAATCGAGACGCTTCAGGAGGGCGCGCTTTCGGATGAAGCCACTGCCCAGGATTTCCTGCGCAGCGCGGACTCCGAGGTCGACCGCCTGGTACAGATGGTCGAGGAGCTGATCGAGCTCTCTCGGATCGAGGCGGGAGACGCCCCCCTCAAGCGCGAGCCCCTCGACATCTCCGGGATCATCGCCCACGCCGTCTCCCGGCTTCGGCCGCAGGCCGACAAAAGGGGCGTTGAGGTCAGTTACGAGATCGCGCCCGGCCTACCCGCCATCTCAGGAGATGCGGAGAGGTTGGAACGCGCGGTCATCAACCTGGTTCAAAATGCGATAAAGTTCACCTCCGATCGCGGCAGTGTGCGGGTCGCCGCGCAGGACAGCGCAGGCGTGATAAACCTGACCGTCACAGACTCCGGAGTCGGCATAGCGCCGGCCGACCTACCACGTGTATTCGAACGATTCTTCAAGGCTGATCGAGCGCGACAGAGCGGAGGGAGCGGGCTTGGGCTCGCGCTCGTCAAGCACACAGTTGAGGCGCACGGCGGCCAAATCGAGGCCCGCAGCGAACTGGGCCGTGGCTCCACGTTCACGATCGTACTCCCAGCCACGGCTGAATAGGCGCCTGGCAGCGCGCGAATCTTTTACAACGCGTTAACACGCGTTAAATTGGCTCTTATGCCAGTTAGCCACGCGGAGGGGCCGCGACGAGGCCCCTCTTTTTCACTTTTTACGTTCCGTTAACGGCCGTTAACAACGCGTTAATCGATCCTTAGCTACATTGTGAATACGAGAACAAAGATGTTAAGGAGGCAATTCTTGATGAATCGCATACGCCGATATGGATCGGCGATAGCACTTACGCTGGTCACGTCGGCCGTTATCGCCTTAGGTCTCGCGGCCTGCGGCAGCGACGAAAAGAAGCCCGCAGACGGTTCTCCCACAGGTTCGGCTTCACAGACCCCGCCGCCCCTGTCCGGCACCATCGCCGGCGATGGCTCCAGCACGGTCTTCCCCATCAGTGAAGCGGTGGCTGAGGAGTTCGGTAAGGTCCACAACGACGTGCAGGTAACCGTGGGTACTTCGGGAACCGGCGGCGGTTTCGAGAAGTTCTGCGCCGGCGAGACCGACTTCAACGATGCATCGCGCCCAATCAAGGACGAGGAGAAGGCGGCCTGCGCGGCCAAAGGCATCGAGTTCGTTGAGTTCGAGGTGGCTTTCGACGGCCTATCGCTCGTCGTGCCCACCAGCAACGACTTCGTGGACTGCCTCACAGTTGAGGAGCTAGCCAACATCTGGAAACCGGACTCCTCCGTAGACAGCTGGGACGACGTGCGAGCGGGCTTTCCTTCGCAGAAAATCAGTCTCTATGGACCCGGCACAGACTCCGGGACATTCGATTACTTCACTGCCGAGATCGTCGGTGAAGAGGGCTCCAGCCGAGCCGACTACACTCCGAACGAGGACGACAACGTGCTCGTGCAGGGCGTTGCCGGTGACGAGAATGCGCTAGGCTACTTCGGCTACGCCTACTACACCGGGAACACCGACAAGCTGAAGCTCGTTGGAGTAGACGGCGGCAGCGGATGCGTGTTGCCTTCGCAGGCAACGATCGAAAGCGGCGAATACAGCCCGCTCTCCCGGCCGCTGTACCTCTACTTCACGACGACATCACTGGAGCGGCCGGAGGTCGCCGAGTTCGTCCGCTTCTACCTCACAGAGGGCGTACCGCTGGTTGCCGAAGTGGGCTATGTCGCCGCGCCGCAGTCTGTGTATGATGAGGGGCTGGCAAAGATAAATAGTAATCTGACGTCCGATTGGCGGTCAGGCATCCCCGGAGACTCTCTCGGCGGGGATGCCTGATCGCTTTGAATGGAGTAGGGAGTGGCACAGACCGAAACCACATCGCGTATCAAACATCGAGGGCAGCTGGGAGCGAGGGCTCAGCGCGGACGGGAGTCCGTAGTGACGGGCGTGCTCTTTCTCTGCGCCCTTGTCTCCGTTTTCACAACCTTCGCGATCATCGCCACCCTTCTCGAAGAGACGGTCGCCTTCTTCCGGGAGGTTTCGCCGATCGATTTCTTCACGGGTACGAAGTGGACACCGACGTTCACCCCGGCCCAGTACGGAGTCCTCCCGTTGCTCGCTGGAACGCTCCTGGTATCGGCTTTTGCAGCGCTTTTCGCGGTTCCTATCGGTCTTATGACCGCCATCTTCCTCAGCGAATACGCGCCCTCGTGGCTCAGGTCGATTATCAAGCCAATCCTCGAGGTGCTAGCCGGTATACCAACGGTTGTGCTCGGTTTCTTCGCCCTGACTTTCATATCGCCGGAGATCGTCAAGCCCTTCTTCGGCACATCGCAGATCTTCAGCGCGCTGAGCGCCTCGATCGCCGTCGGAATCATGATCGTTCCGCTCGTCTCATCGCTCAGCGAAGACGCGATGAGCGCGGTACCCCGCAGTCTGCGAGAAGGCGCCTATGCGCTCGGCGCCACCAAGTTTGAGGCCGTTCGCCGGGTCGTAGTTCCTGCAGCGCTGTCAGGCATCGTGGCGTCGTTCATCCTGGGAGTATCAAGAGCCATTGGGGAGACCATGATCGTGGCTCTGGCGGCCGGCGGCGCGCCGAATCTGACCTGGAATCCCCTCGAAGCGGTGCAGACGATGACTGCCTTCATAGTAACGCTGAGCCTTGGCGACACACCCCAGGGAAGCCTGGAGTTCCGGACTATCTTCGCCGTCGGCATGACGCTGTTCGTGATGACGTTGGGGCTGAACATCGTCAGCCAATACCTTCTGCACAAGTTCCGGGAGGTGTACGAGTGATCAGCGCGCCCGCAGCTCTTCGCCGACGACTCGTCGCCCGCCGCGGCGCCGGTTGGGTGTTCGCCATCGTCTGCGCCCTGGCGGCGGGCCTGGGGATCGCGGCGCTGGCAGTGCTTCTAATCGACGTAGCCCTGGAAGGCGTCGGAAGGGTGAGTTGGGACTTCATCAACAGCTTCCCATCCCGCAAACCGGAGGACGCGGGGATAAAGGCTGCTCTTTGGGGCACAATCTGGCTCATGGCGCTGACGGCGTTGTTCGCGGTGCCGCTGGGACTGGGCGCGGCCATCTACCTGGAGGAGTACGCGCCAAAGAACTGGCTTACGCAGGTAATCCAGGTGAATATCTCGAACCTGGCGGGTGTCCCCTCAATCGTCTACGGCCTCCTTGGACTCGCCCTGTTCGTTCGCGCCATGGAGCTGAATCGCAGCGTTCTCGCAGGCGCCCTCACGATGTCACTGTTGGTCCTGCCGATAATCATCATCGCCTCACAAGAGGCGTTGCGAGCGGTTCCGAATTCAATTCGGGAAGCTGCGTACGGCGTAGGTGCTTCACGTACACAGGTCGTCTTTCATCAGGTCGTCCCAATCGCCATTCCCGGTATGCTCACCGGTATCATCCTGGCCCTCTCACGCGCAATCGGTGAGACCGCACCGTTGATCATGATGGGCGCATTGACCTACTTGACCTTTACGCCGGGTGACCCCCTGGACCGCTTCACCGTGCTGCCGATCCAGATTTTCAACTGGGCGTCGCGGCCCCAGGAAGCGTTCCAGGAGACTGCGGCCGCGGCGATCGTCGTCCTGCTGGCGGTGCTCCTGGCGATGAACTCGGTCGCCATCATTCTGCGGAACAGGTTTCAGAAGAGGGGGCTGGGGTAGAATGATCGAGAAACACCTAAGGGAGTCTCTGAGAATAAGGACCGTGGAACATGTTGCCGATCCGCCGGCGCCGACCGTCGGCCTGACTTCGCCGGCCGCTGACGTCGTGGCGGAAGTCAGGAACCTGGGAGTTTGGTACGGCCATTTCCAGGCTCTACGGGCAGTTTCGCTTCAGGTTTCCAGAAACCAGATATCGGCGATCATCGGCCCTTCGGGGTGCGGGAAGAGCACGCTGTTGCGTTGCTTCAATCGCATGAACGATCTTATCCCCAGCTTTCGCGCCGAGGGCGAAATTCTGTTCGATGGGGAAAACATCTACCGGCGCGGCATCGATGTCGTCGACGTTCGCCGGCGGGTTGGCATGGTCTTCCAGAAGCCAAACCCATTCCCGAAGTCCATCTACGAGAACGTGGGGTTCGGCGCCCGAATCAACGGATACGAGGGCAAGCTTGACGAGATCGTCGAAAGGGCGCTCCAACAGGCCGCTCTCTGGGACGAGGTCAAAGACAAGCTGCGTCATAACGCTCTCGCCCTGTCGGGGGGCCAGCAACAGCGCCTCTGCATAGCACGGGCCCTGGCCGTCGAGCCGGAGGTGATCCTCATGGACGAACCCTGCTCCGCGCTCGATCCCGTCGCTACGTTGAAGATCGAGGACCTGATGCGCGAGCTGGCGCGCAACTATACCATCGTCATCGTAACCCACAACATGCAGCAGGCCGCACGCGTCTCAGACACCACTGCGGTGATGATGATGGCCGAGGATCGGGCCGGCCAGATGATCGAGTTAGGGGGCACGAACGAGGTGTTCACGAACCCCCGCCAGAAACAAACTGAGGATTACATCACCGGCCGTTTCGGCTAGAAGCAAACGATGACCCGCACAGCGTTCGATCACCAGCTCGAAGAGATTCAGGAAGAGATGCTCCTGATGGCCGCCATGGTGGCGACCGCAGTGGAACGGGGTATCGAAGCCCTGAAGAACCGCGATGTCGCGCTCGCCCGGCAGATCATCGCCGACGACCTCGAGATTAACCGAAAGCGTTACCACGCGGAGGAGAGGTGTCTGGAGCTGATCGCCACGCAGCAGCCGCTCGCCAGCGACCTCCGCACGATCGTCTCCGTCCTCCACATCACAGTCGATCTGGAGCGCATGGGGGATCACGCTGAAGGCATCGCCAAGATAGCGCTGATGTTGGCCGACGAGCCGCCGCTCAAACCCTATATCGACATCCCGCGCATGGCCGAGACCGCCACGAGGATGCTGATGAGCAGCCTGGAGGCATTCAAGCATCGCGACGCGAATCTCGCCCGCGAAATCTGTGGCTGGGACGACGAGGTCGATGCCCTGTACGATCAGCTCTACCGCGAGCTACTTACCTACATGATTGACGACCCGAAGTCGATCCAGCGCGCCACATGGCTACTCTGGGTGGCGCACAACCTCGAGCGCATCGCAGACCGCGTCACGAATATCTGCGAGAGAGTCGTCTACCTGGTTGAGGGACGCATCGAAGAGCTGAACGTTTCGAAGTATTGAACGTCGCACTTCGGCCAGTACGGCTTACTAATTTGTTGAAAACCGCGCAGAACGTCGGCGCCTGGCATCCGCTTTAGGCTTTTCGCCTTGCCCAGGTAGTCGAGTACAGGATATTCTCCGATGCGTTAGGACGATCGAATGCGCTTCTCACTGATACCCCGGAACTACGTCTTCTACGATCTCTTCGAGGAAAGCGCGCGCAAACTTGTCGCCGCGGCCGAGGCGCTTGCCGACCTGCTCGATCATTTCGAAAACGTTGAAATGAAGACAGCCCGTATTAAGGATCTGGAGCACGAGGCTGATAACATTACCCACGAACTCTACACGCAGGTCTACCAGACGTTCGTAACGCCGCTCGACCGTGAAGACATCATCGCTCTCGCCCAGCGGCTGGACGATGTGATGGACTTCATGGAGGGCGCTACAACCGCCATCCGCATCTACGAGATTAAGCAACCGACCCCGGCTGCCAGGGCGCTGGCTGACCTCGTTCGCCTGCAATGCGTTCAGGTGGAGAGGGCGGTTGCTAACCTTCGCAAACGACGAAACCTGACTGAGATACTCGAACAATGCAAGGAGATCAACCGGCTGGAGAACGAAGCCGACACACTTTTCCTCAGCGCAACCGCAGAGCTCTTTCACGGCGAAATGAGCCCAGTTGACATCATCAAATGGCGCGACATATACGACCAACTCGAGCGCGCAACCGATAGCGCTGAGCAAGTAGCCCACGTCTTCGAAGCCATCGTTCTGAAGAATGCCTAGGCGCACGACCGGCGCCGGCTCATACGTGGTTAAAAGCTAATGGACTGGGAACTACTCTTCATCATCTTTATCGTGGCGGTCGCGCTGGGATTCGACTTCATCAACGGGTTCCACGATGCCGCGAACTCCGTCGCCACGATAGTCTCAACGCGCGTCCTCAGCCCCGGTCAGGCAGTCGTCTGGGCAGCCTTCTTCAACTTCGTCGCCGCTTTTGGCCTCGGCATCCATGTCGCTAACACGATCGGCAAGGGCGTCGTCGAGACCGCTGTTATCGATGAAAAGGTGATCCTCTCCGCGCTGGTTGGCGCCATTACGTGGGACATTATCACCTGGCGCTTCGGACTCCCGACCAGCTCGTCGCACGCGCTCATCGGTGGCCTCGTGGGCGCTGCCGTTGCGAGTGCTGGCACGGATGTGGTGATCAGCAGCGGCGTACAGAAGATCGGCGCCTTCATCGTCATCTCGCCGTTCGTGGGTTTCATCGCCGCCGTCCTCCTGGCCCTCGCCCTCATGAGGCTCTACGCTCGCGTCGCGCCAAGCACCGCGCAGGGCGTATTCAGGCGGCTGCAACTCTTATCGGCCGCTGCGTACAGTATTGGTCACGGCACGAACGATGCCCAGAAGACGATGGGCGTCATCGCCGTCCTTCTCTTCTCGACCGGACATCTCGGCAACGAGTTCCACGTGCCTCTGTGGGTCGTCCTCTCCGCTCACGCCGCGATCGCGGGCGGCACATTGTTCGGAGGCTGGCGCATCGTCAAGACGATGGGCCTGAGAATCACCAAGCTCGAGCCGAGCGATGGCTTCGCAGCCGAGGCCTCCTCAGCCGCCGCCATCCTCTTCGCCACCCAGGTGGGCATCCCTGTCAGCACTACACAAACGATTGCCGGTGGCATCATCGGCGTCGGTTCCACGAAACGGCTGTCCGCGGTCCGCTGGGGCGTGGCGATCAACATTGTCGTCGCCTGGTTTCTGACAATTCCGGCTTCAGCCGGTGTGGCCGCGCTTACTTTCGTGGCTGTGGACGCGTTCTGATGTCCGAATTCAGGCGACAGGTGATACTGACAATCGTCACGGCAGTAGTGGCGGCGGCGATCCTGACGCCGGTCTTATTCGCCGTCAAGCTACTACTCGAGGCCGGACTCGAATTCGTTTTCGCAGGATCGGTTTCGTTTGGTCTCGTTCTCGCCTACGTGCTACGGCGCGAAACGATGCAGTAATGTGCGCGCGAGCAGGGGCCCACGCGCCAGTCGATCTACTCTTCGTCGATGAGAGCAGACAGTGGGTCGCCCTCGCGGATGTGGGACCGCCGCTCCAGCATGTAGCCAAATCCACGCACGCAGAGAATGTACTGGTTCTTTGCGTCGTGGTCGTTCAGCTTGCGACGAAGATTCGCTACGTGCACCTTGACGAGATTCTGTGCGTCGCGCTCGCCGTAATCATGGTGATGCACGGCGGACAGCAGCGCCCTCGGATCGACTACGCGTCCCGCCTGCTGGGCAAGCACTGCAAGGAGCCGGAACTCGGTCGGGGTCAGGTTCACGACCTCATCGTTCAGCGTCACCTGGTACTTCTCAAGATCAATAACCATTTCCCGAACAATCAACTCGCCCCCGCTGTGAGACGCCGGGCGCGCGCGACGCAAAAGAGCGCGCACTCGCGCCGCGAACACGGGTGGGTCAACTCTACTAACGACCGCATCATCAGCCCCGGCGTCCAGAACCGGAATCAGCTCAGATTCTGTGGCGATGACAACCATGATCGGCACGTCTTGAAGACCGCGGATAACGCGGCAAGCCCGGGCTGCGAAGGCGCCGTTTCGCTGTGCCAGCACCAGGAGTTCGGCAGAACGCTCGCGCGCTAACTCGAATAGTTCGTGCAACTCGCGACAGGCGAAGACCTGCAATCCCAGACTTCCAAGCGCGTCTGCCAGGTTGGCAGACCAGATCTCGGAATCAGCCAGCACATATGCAGCCTTCACGCCGACGGTGTTGGCAGGCGTGGCAGCGGGAGTTGAGGACTTTATCGCAGATGGCATTTTTCTTTACCAAAACAGATGACGGCCCGGCCGCTCGATCCGTTACATACCGCTCTCGAACAAGCGCCAGGCCAATGGGCCAAGTTTGACAGCTCACAACGGTACTGATAGCTTGCAAGTACCATGCCCAAGCGCCTCAACCGGAGCGAGTGGGAGCGCTTTCTCCAGGGTCGCCACGTATGCGTGCTCGGCACGATCGGTCCTGACGGCGCTCCCGTACTCACCCCCATCTGGTACCTGTACCGCGACGGCCGCATCTTGATGCGCACCGGCGTCCAAAGCATCAAGGCGCTGAACGCCGCCCGCGACCCACGCGTTACGGTCTGCGTTCAGGACGAGCGCCCGCCATACGCCAGTGTTACGGTATATGGCCGCGCTGCTATTGAACCCGAGGTGCCTGGCCTGGCGAAGGATATCGCCCGTCACTATCTGGGCGCCGTCGCCGGCGCGGCCTATCTCCGCACGTCCCGTGAAGCGATCGAGCAGAGTGAGGAGATCACGCTGGCTGTGACGCCGGAGCGTGCGCTAACTCAGGACTTCTCGTCGGAGACCCCGTGGTTCGGGAAGCTGTGGCTGGCTCTAAAGCGGGTGCTGCCACCCGGCCTCTGACGCCTGGCGCATCGCTTCTCCCATCTGCGAGGCGCAGCGCACGGTAGAGCTTCAAAAGCCCGTAGGCGTATCGGCCGGCCAGGCGGTCTCGTACGCCCGTCAGATTCTGCGTACCGACCTCAGCGAAGGCCGCTGCGATCTCTTTCTCGTTCTCCTCTGACAGCAAATCTGCGAGTTCGATCTCTTCGCCGGCCTCCGCCGTTTCCGCCAGATGGCCCATGACCGTGCTCAGGGCCAATCCTCGATCTTGAGCAATGTGGGCCACCGACTCACCTCGCCGGAAGCGGCGCAGCGTCTCGCGCGGCGAGTCCGACACGCGAGGCCGCCTAAACATCTCCGCCGCCTCCTGCGCGAAATCCTGCCTACTGTTGGACTGCAGGTGTGCATCGATTTCTCCCATAAACGGCGGCCCGAATTCCTTAAGCTTCGCGTCTCCGACTCCACTGATGCGCATGAACTCACTATCGCTTCCAGGGTAGTCACGCGCCATCTGACGAAGGGCAACGTCGGAAAAGACCATGAACGCCGCGACGCTGCGCTCCTCGGCGAGCTTCTTCCGTAGCACCCTCAGCCGCTCGAAGAGCGTCTCGTCGCACTCCGGCAAGGCCGCTCGCTGCGTCGCGCGTTCAGTGTGGCGGAGCTCGGCTAGCGTCACAGCTCTGTGCTCGCGCAAGGTGGCCGTCCCTTCCGGCGTCAGTTCGAGCGTGTTGAATCTCGCCGCGTTCTGTCTGAGCAGACCCTGGCTGACCAGCTGACGCCCTATGTCAGACCATTGCGCTTGGCTGTGCTCCTTGCCCGCGCCGTAAACCGACATCTCCTGATGCCCGAATTTCCGCACCTTCTCGGTGTTCGCGCCGGCGAGAACGGCGGCTACGTGAGTGATACCAACGCTGAATCCGCTCTTCTCGCGAATCCGGAAGACACAGGCCAGGAACTTGCGCACCGTCTCCGTTGCGTCGAACGTCGGAGCGGGGTTCAGGCAATTATCGCAGCCGGCGCAGTTCTCTACCTCGTAGCACTCGCCAAAATACGTCAGGATCTGTCGGCGGCGGCACTCCCGGCTATCCGCGTACGCGACGATGCGCTGAAGCTGGTCCCGCGCGATCTCGCGCTGGTTCGCGTCTTGCTTCTCGTCGATCAGGCGGTCGAATCTCACCGCATCGCCCAACCCGTACAACAACACACACTCAGCGGGAAGCCCGTCACGCCCGGACCGGCCTGTTTCCTGATGGTAGCCCTCCATGCTCTTGGGCATGTCGTAGTGGAACACGTAGCGCACGTTCGACTTATTGATGCCCATTCCAAACGCAACAGTGGCGCAGATCACCGGCACGTCATCGCGCGCAAAGAGGTCCTGGTTTTCGCCTCGCTGTTCCGCGGTCATCCCAGCGTGATACGCCCTCGCGACGACACCGTCGGCTGCCAGCCGCTCCGCCACCGACTCCGCCGTCCGCCGTGCGTGGCAGTAGATAATTCCGCTATCCCCCGCCCGTTGCCGCACGAACCGCAGCAACTGCGCGTAAGCGTCCGCCTTCGCCCATACGTGGTACACGAGGTTCGGACGATTGAAGGAACCCACATGTACGGCCGGATTCTCCAACCCCAACTGTTCAAGGATGTCGTCCCGCACTCGTAGCGTCGCTGTGGCCGTGAGCGCCATCACTGGGGTTTGTGGGAACTCGCGGCGCAGTTGCACAAGCTGGCGATAGTCGGGGCGGAAGTCGTGGCCCCACTCGCTGATGCAATGCGCCTCGTCGATCGCGATCAGGCCGATCTCCAGCCGCCGCATGAGGCCCAGAAACGAGGGCTGCATCACCCGCTCCGGCGCGACGTACAGGAGCCGATAGCGCCCCGCCAGCAGATCTCGCCCGCGGCGCTGCTGTTCGGGGTAGTCCAGCGACGAGTTGATGTAGGTGGCTTCAACTCCGCCCGCCCTCAGTGCGTCCACCTGGTCCTTCATGAGCGCAATCAACGGCGAGACGACCACAGTCACCCCGGGTCGCAGCAGCGCCGGGAGCTGATAGCAGAGCGACTTCCCGCCCCCGGTCGGCAACAGCGCGAACACGTCGCGCCCCGCCAGCGAATCGGCGACGATCTCCTCCTGCAAGGGCAGAAAGGCATCGAAGCCAAAGTGCCGCTTCACCATCGTGGGCAGCGAACTGTCGTCAGACATCCGGCGAACCTCCATTAACTATGCCACCTGGATGAGCGCCAGCATAGGGAGCATGGTGCCTGTGTGGAAGGGGCAAATGTCACTGCGTGCACCTCGACATCTGCCAGACTCGTTGACGCCCGCCATAGCGGCTGTTACGTTGCAGCCGTCCATGCCTGACCCATCGTTCGATTTGCTCATCCGCGGCGGTACCGTCTACGACGGCACCGGCGGCCAGGGTGTCCGCGCTGATCTCGGTCTGCGCGATGGACGTATCGCCGCCATCGGTGCGTTGGACGGGAAGGCGCAGACAGTAATCAATGCGAGCGGCCTCGCTGTGTCCCCGGGCTTCATCGACGTCCACGCGCACGACGACGGCGCGGTTCTGACGACGCCGATGGACTTCAAGCTGATGCAGGGCGTGACCACCGACATCGTCGGCAACTGCGGCGCGGGGATCGCACCGCGCGACCCGGCGCGCCCGCCTTTTCCCGGCTCGGAGCTGGTGCTGGGGGAAGTGCCGGACGCCCGTTGGGAGAGCTTCGGCGAATACATGGATGCGGTGGGGCGCGCCGACCTGGCAATCAACGTGGGCTGCTTCGTCCCTCACGGCGCGGTCCGCTATAAGCACCTTGGTCTCGACCGCCGCCCGCCGGACGTCGGGGAGCTCGCGGCCATGAGCGAGGACGTGGCGGGGGGCATGGCCGCGGGCGCGCTCGGCCTCTCCACGGGCCTCATCTATCCTCCCGGCGCCTTCGCAGAGACAGAGGAGATAATCGAGCTCGCAAAGGCAGCCGCCAGCGCCGGCGGCATCTATATGAGCCACATCCGCGACGAGGCCGATTACCTGCTGGACGCCGTCGCCGAGGCGATTCGCATCGGCCGCGAGGCCGGTCTGCCGGTCGAGATATCGCACCACAAGAGCTCCGGGGAGGCGAACTACGGCATGACGAAAGACTCGATCGCGCTGATCGAGGAGGAGCGCGCGGGTGGGCTCGACGTCACCTGGGACGCCTATCCGTACACCGCCGCCAGCACGCTCCTGGCCGTGATGGCGCGCCGCCCCGAGGGCGCCACCGCCGATGTGGTGATGGTGGCTTCGGTGGCCAAGCACCGCGAGTACGAGGGCAAGATGATCAACGAGATCGCCGCGATGCTCGGCGTCGATCCGGAAGCCGCGCTGGCTCAAGTCCTCGCCGACGAGCCGATGGCCACCGGCATCTTCTTCGTCATGGACGAGGAAGATGTGCGCCGGGTTCTTGCGCATCCCCTCTGTATGATCGGCTCCGACGGCATCCCGTCACGAACGGGCAAGCCCCACCCGCGCCTCTACGGCACCTTCCCGCGCGTACTCGGCGAGTACTGCCGCGATCAGAAGCTGTTTCCCCTTGAGGAAGCGATCCGGAAGATGACCTCGCTCCCCGCCCGGCGCATGAACCTGCGCGACCGCGGCGAACTGCGCGAGGGTTTTGCCGCCGACGTCGTGGTCTTCGACACGGCGCTGATCGCCGACCGCGCGACATACCAAGAACCACGACAATACCCGGCCGGCATCGAGTATGTCATCGTAAACGGGCAGATCGCCGCCGAGCGAGGCAAGCAAAAGACGACCCGAGCGGGCCGCCTTCTACGCCGAAACGAAAGGAACTAACCATGGCTGCGGAGCAGGTCCTTCCCGGCGTCTACCAGACAAGCATGCTCTACGTGAACGCCTTCCTCATCACAGACGAAGAAACCACGCTGATAGACTCTGGCCTGCCCAATCGCACCGAGACGCTGCTGAAAACTTTGAGACAGGCTGGCAAGAGTCCGGAGCAACTGAAGCACATCGCCATCACCCACCACCATGTCGACCACACGGGAAGCTTGGCGGCGCTTGTCGCCGCGACCGGCGCGAGGGCCTACGTCCACCCACTCGACGCCCCGATCGTCCGCGGCGAGAAGCCGATGCCAAAACCGAACACAACGCTGGGTCGAATCATCGACCGCGTCGCCCACCCGAAGCTGGAACCGGTGCAAACGCTTCAGGAGGTGAATGATGGCGAGGATCTGGCCTTCGCCGGGGGAATGGTGGCGATTCACACGCCCGGCCACACCGCTGGCCATCTCTCGTTCCTGTGGCCTCAGCACGGCGGCGTGCTATTCGCGGGCGACGCCGCCGGCAACGTGCTCCGCGGCCCCGGCCCGCCCATCGGCGCGATCGGCGGCTCGTTCACCGAGGATTCTGAAGCGGCGAAGGAGAGCTTCCGACGCCTCGCCGCGCTCGAGTTCGACACGGCCTGCTTCGGCCACGGCGGCGTCATCAAAGGCCGCGCCCACGCCGCCTTCAGGCGAGCCGTCGAGAGAATGGCGAGGTAGTATTGCTATTATCAGAATATCCGATTATCATATAATCATGGTTACAAGAATAACGTCTACTCAACTCGCGAGAAATCTCTCGGATATTCTCAATCGTGCCCGCTACAAGGGCGAGAGCTTCGTCATCGAGCGAAACGGCGAGCCAATTGCAACAGTCGAGCCGCCACCCAGGCAAGGGATCACCCTTGAAGAGCTCACCGCGCTAATAGCCGACCTGCCTCCCTGCGATGACAAATTCGCCGCCGATCTAGAGACCGCACGGTCGATCTTGCGCGACACCGAAACGCCTCAATGGCCCAACTGATCGACTCAAGCGTATTCATCACTCTTGAGCGCCGAGATCTGACGCTGGATGACCTCGCCAAAGTCGGAGCCGTGCCTCCCTTCGCACTAGCAAGTCTTAGTGCGTCGGAACTTCTCGTCGGGGTTCATCTTGCCGACTCTCCTGAGCGCCAGGCCCGACGTCAGTTGTTCGTCGAGACGATCCTCTCACGACTGCCTGTGTTCCCATTCGACCTTGCATGCGCGCGGACCCACTCCATGATCTGGTCGCAATTGACTTCCGCGGGCACCCCGATCAGCAGGCATGATCTCCTCATCGCGGCAATTGCACGCACGCACGGTTATGCCGTTCTGACTGACAACGTGCGCGATTTCGAGCGCGTGCCCGGTCTCGACGTCCGCCGGCCCGACTGGTCGTAGATCAGCTAGGGCGTACCGCTGATATGCACCTGCCCCTCAGCCAGAGTCGGCGCATAGGTGTGGCTAAGGTCTACGTCGTTCAGAAGTTCCTTCATCGCGTCCTCAACGATTCCTTCCAGCGGCCCCGTGACAAAGCCCGGAACACTGCCCACCTCGATGTCCTGGAAGGTCACGGCCGGGTGCTCCCCGCTGAGATCGACGGTTCCCTTCACCTTGAACTTGGCCGTGCCTACCGGCAGGTTAGCCTTACCGCTGACCTCCCCAAAGCCGTCGTGTATGCAGACCTGCACGTCTGCTAGGTCACCGCCTTTTGAATCGATGTATTTGTTGGCGCGCGACGTTACCTCGCTCTCCGTGAGCGTTATCGACGTCGCCGTGCCGCCGTCCAGAGCACCATCCATCTCGTCCCACTTCGTATCGAACGTCTGAGCGTGCGCATCGCTGTCCTCGATGGCAGCGCCGCCGGGCGTGCATGGCCCGGGCCCGCCCGCAATCGCGAGCGCTCCGACCACCACGACTCCGACAACGGCAATGCCGATGACGCCCGAGAACAACGAGATGACGATACCGATCGGGCTTTTGAACAGGAACGCGAAGAGACCCATGTTTTGACCCCTTTCTCAAGACTCCTGTGGTGGCTGATCAGCCGCCGCTAACGCGAAGATACTACCAGAGGCGACCGAGTTACAAGGGGCGGCTTTACAACCCTTCTTTGACCAAATTGTCGACCGCGAACTCGAAGTACGTTATCGCCTCGGAAAAGATGAACGTCTCACGATCATAGATAACATTCGGCGAGCCGTCCTGCTCCTGGACCAGGCGCGCCCCGAGGCGAGGAAAGAACAGGAGGCGCCGCATCCCCATCGGTCCCTTGAGCAGGCCTGGGTCGCGCCGCAGCATCTCTACGTAGGCCTCCGCCGCGCGGCGCACGACATCGGGAAAGTTGCCCGCTCGCAAGCTAACCTGCGCGTCCGCCAGCGATTGCCGCACCGCGTCGTCCTTGATGCGCTCGAGTTTTGCGGGCATCGCACTATTCCTCCGCTGAATTCGGTACGAGATGACCGAGGGCGCTTACCAGGTCAGGCAAGTCCTTGGTCGCTATCGACCACACTAAATCCAGATCAACGTGGTCGTATGCGTGTATCAGTACATCTCGAATTCCTGCGATTCTCTTCCATGGGATTTCTCGGTGCTGCGCCCGGAGTTCGGAACTTAACCTCTTCGTGGCCTCTCCAATTATTTCGAGGCGCCGCACGACCGCGTCAGCGCGCATCGTATCGAGTTCCAGAATTTCGCGGGTGGCGCCTTGGAGGTATTCCTCGATTTGATTCGCCGCCGCGATGATATCAAGTACGGAGTCGATATCACCCGGCATATACGATTTGTGCCGATTCCAAAATAGACCGTCGGCGAAGCCAGTTGCTGCTGCGCTCGATGCCTCGCTTGCTCACCAAATCGACACCACGACCTGTCAGTTCTTTTAGTTCATCCTGCATTTGCACGTGGTCCAGCAGGCTCCAACCGTGATCTGGTATCCAGGTAACGAGCAGATCAATGTCGCTATCCTCGCGAAAGTCCTCTCGCAGCGCCGAGCCGAACAAGGCCAACTCCGTTACTTTCCATCGCTGGCAGAACTCCTCGAGCACCTCATCCGGTATTCCGATGCGTGACCGAACGTCTATCACCATGACTCTATTAGTATAGCGCCGCCTAGATCGTTGAGTTGACCGGATACTCCACGCCCGCCAGCTGCTCTTCGCGCCAGCGCTGGTGCTTTTCGTGGCGCTCCTTGAACTCCGGGATCACTTTCGTGCCCGTGCGATAGATCGAGTCCATCACGTCTTCGTGCTTGCGAGCCCCGCACTGGGCGACGAAGATCATCATATCCAGGTGCGCATCCTCATACTTGCGCAGCGTGTCCTTGATGAAGTCGGGAGTGCCGATGCAGCCGCCTCGCTGGTTAGCCCGCCACAGTGCCCGTGTCACCTCATCCTTGGGCTCCTCCGTGATTGGCGTGCCCTGGAAGCCGCCAAAGCCACGGAAACCCTCGCCGAACGGCCCCCAGCGCTGCTCAGGAGGCGCGTCGACGAATCCCGTGTACAGGTTCTTACCGCCGGGCACGTGGTTGCCACCGGTGAACGGGTTGTAGTAGTAGGCCAGCGAGTAGGCGAAGAACTGCGCACCTTCCTCGCCCTTGGCGATCGCCTCCTCGTCGCTGTCAAAGCACGAGAGCACCGACAGCACCGCCAGCGCCGGGTTGATCGCCTTCCCTATCGGGTAGCATTCCTCGCGTACCAGCGAGTAGTAATTGTCCACCCGCTCGCCCATCTCCTCTGGCGTCTCGAAGGCGAAGCCCAGGGAACCCATCCCCAGCCGCGCGGCCACCATCGTCGTCTCGCGGCGCGAGGACGCCACCCAGAGCGGCGGGTGCGGCTTCTGCAGCGGTTTAGGGATCACATTGCGCGACGGCATGCCAACGTACGCGCCCTCCACCCCCTGGTACGGCGTCTCAGTCATCATCTTCACGCACTCGCGCACAGCCTCTTCCCACATCCCCTTCTTCTCGTCCCGCCGCACGCCGAAGCCACCCATCTCCATCTCCGACGCTGACTCGCCCGTGCCAAACTCCACACGACCGTCCGACACGAGGTCCAGCGTGGCGACGCGCTCGGCCACACGCGCCGGGTGGTTGTAGCGCGGCGGCATAACGACGATGCCATGACCCAACCGGATGTTCTTCGTCCGCTGGCTCGCGGCGGCCAGGAAGACCTCCGGCGCTGAGGAGTGCGAATACTCTTCGAGAAAGTGGTGCTCAACCTCGAAGACGTAATCGAAACCAAGCTGGTCTGCCAGCTCCACCTGGTCCAGCGCGTTCTTGAGCAGCTTGTGCTCGTCGTCGGGGTCCCACTGCGCCTTGCCGTAGGGCTTGGGCAACTGGTGTTCGTAGAACAGTCCGAATTTCATCTGTCTATCTCCTGGTCCTCTGGATTCACGGTGCCGAGCCTCCGCCCGCAGCGCCCGCAGAACGACGCCCAATCAGCGTTGACCGTACCGCATTCAAGACACGTCGACGGCGACGCGACTTTCGCCTCTACGACCTTCGCCTTTACCCATGGTGCCGGTACCTCATCGGCAATGGAGTAATCCACCGTGATCTCCGGGTCTCGTGCCGATAGCACCATCGCCAGGCCCACTGCCGCCGGGAACGCCAGGCTCGCGCCGATGCTCAATGCCAAAGGCTGACCGGTGAGAATGAAGAACGCAAACATCAACGTCGCCACGAAGGCGACCAGCGCCGGAATCGTCAGGTCAAATCGCGGTTCGGATTCCGATTGCATCGCTGTGTGATAGGCGTCACTTAACGTCAACGTTAGGTTGGGGTATAATATCGCACCAGCAGTCCGGCCAGTCAATACGTAGGGCGACGAAGGAGCAGGCCATGGCGAGACCACTACGCGAACGGCTACCCCGAGACGCGGCAAAACGAGAGCCGCCCTACCGCAGCACGATGGAGCTGACGCCCGAGCAGCAGAAGACGCTCGCGGATAAGCTCGGCGGTGCTCAGAACTACAACACCTTCGTCCTGCGCGAGATGGCGCGCAAGGACCGGCGCTTCTTCGCCCCCCTGATCATGTCTATCCTCAGCGCCGAGTTCCGCGGCATCGACTTCTTCGGCCGCTTCACCGTGGAGACGGAAGAGCACGACGTGCCCTGGCATATGACCTTGGGATTCGCCCGCCAAACGTTCGACGAGTCGCGCCACACCTTGCTCAACATTCAGTTGCTCGAACTCCTTGGCTCCTATGTCGGCGAGTACCCGGACATCATCCTCGGCCCGCAGCGCGACGACCTACCCCCGGAGGAGCTGGACCCGGCGATCCTCCTGGCCCGCGTCAATGTCGCCCTCGAAGGCTTCGCGTTGACCACCTTCGAGGAGATCCGCAAGCTCGCCCAGGATACCGGCGAGGAGATGGTCGAGCACTGCCACGACTACAACATGGCCGACGAGGTTACGCACGTGGCGCTGGGTGACTACTGGCTCGAGAAGCTTTCGGCGCAGCAAGAGTGGCGCAAGGACTACTCGCGCGCCGCCCAGGAGGAGTTCGAGCGCGGCCTGGCGATGGTGCGCGAGATGGCCAAGACCTTCGTCGGCGTCAGCGTCCAACAGGAGGCGTCAACCCCGTAGGAGCGACCCTCGCGGTCGCCCAAGCGTCTGCGGTGCCACACCCATGGTCTACGTCATCGATCAGTCTCGTTGCATCAATTGCTGGTGGTGCCGCCGCGAGTGCCCAACTAACACGATCCACTACCACGACCAGCCCAACCGCAAGCACTGGATCAACCCCGAAGGCTGCATCGACTGCGATATCTGCGCCCAGGTCTGCCCCATGCAGTGCATAACGCACAACCCCGACCTCGTCCCGTCCGACGATAAGCTGGAAGCCGCCAAGACTCGCGCCCGCGGCTGGGCCCGCGACCGCCGCGCCCTAAGGACGGGAATCCGCACATACGCAGAGACGCAGGTGATCAAGATCGCCGGGAACGGGAAATGAGCACCCACCGCCAGACCTGTCATCCTGAGCGCCACCAACCTGCGATCGCACCCGAACGCATCCCGCGAAGGGATCTGGGGGCGGGGCGGGGTGTGAACGGCTTCCGAACGCACGAGGATCCCCGGTGGAGCTAGCCGTAGACCTCCGCCAGGTCGGTGGCGCCTTCGACGTCGACGAATCCGCCCGCCGCATCATCCACTACCGCTACGCCGAAATCTCCGCCATGGAGGCCGAGGCCGGCTGGATAATCACGATGGCCGCGCCCAAGCTTAAGATCGCCCTCGCCGAGCACGCCTACCAGTGCTCCCTCCACGCCGACGCCCTCGGCCGCCGCCTGCCCGAACTGCGCGTCCAGGAAAACGTCGACATGTCGATCCCGCCGACCCTGCGTGTGGCCGACGTGCGGCGTCCCCCAAACGACGAATTCGCCCGCTTCGTGCAGGAGATGCAGGACCAGGAGGACGAGCTCCTCCGGCTCGCCGGCCTCTATCGCGTGCTCAAACCCCACCTCGCCGTCTACTATCGCCACCATGTCGCCGTCACCGACCAGGTCTGCGACTCGCCCACCGTCCGTATGCTCAAGTTCATCCTCATCGACGAGGAGGAGCAGATCCGCTGGGGCCAGGCCATCTACGAAGAGCTGGCCGACACGCCCGCGAAACGCCGAACCGCCCTCGAGTGGCAGATGCACCTGGAAGAGATCTTGGCTGCATCAGGCGGCGTCACAGGCGGTACATAGCACTGTAATTCGTGAATCTCACAACTAGCGTATTCACGTCTTACAAACATCAAAAATGCCAAACGAAATGCTTCACGATGCCCGCTGCCTTCTGCCTCTCGTCGCGTTAAGATGAGTGTCAGTATGGCCGAATCCGCCGACGCCCTCGAACACCACCACGCGATCGAAGTCGAGCACGAGGGCCTCTTCATCCACCTCGGCCAACGGCGCGTCCGCTTCGAGTACCTGCTCCTGGCGGCCCTGCTGCTCTTCGCCCTCGCCATGGCAGCACTTTTCATCGCGCTCGATCTCGGCACCGACGACCTGGAGCGCTGGGGCTACGCCGGCCTGTTCGGCATCGTGCTCCTCCGCTCGGCCTCCGTCGTGCTGCCGATGCCCGGCGGCGGGATCATCTTCGCGGCCGGCGGGCTGCTGAACCCCGTGCTCGGGATACCAGCCCCGCTTCTCGTCGGACTCGTCGCCGGTACGGCCGAGTCGTTCGGCGAGCTGACCGGCTACGGCGCGGGAATGGGCGGTAGCACCATGCTGCAGGAGCGCGCGGTGTATCGCCGCATTAAGGGCTGGGTGGAGCGGCGCGCCTTCCTCACCGTGCTCTTGATGGCCCTGGCGCCGCCCTTCCTCTTCGACATCGCCGGGCTGGCCGCCGGGGCCGCGCGCGTCCCTCTGCGCGTCTTCTATCCCGCCCTCTTGATCGGCAAGATCGTCCGCGACACGCTGGTGGCAACTGCCGGCTACTACAGCTTCGGTATCGTTGAAGACTGGTACGGCGAGGCGTGGCGCGCTTTCGTCGCCGCCATGTCATGGGTTGTCAACGTGCCCGGCGGCCTGTTCTAAGATGGGCCAGGAAGCAGCGTGCACGCTGACGCTAGGCAACCGGGTGCTCGAAGGGAAGGCTCTGCTTGAGACCGACGAGCTCATCTTCAAGGGCGACGAACGTCTCAAGTTCACCCTCTCTGAGATGACCAGCGTAGCCGCAAAGAACGGGGAACTCACGATAAACCACCCCGGAGGTACCGTGGTCTTCGTGATTGGCCCGGCCGCCGAGAAGTGGGCGCACAAGATCCTGAACCCCAAATCGCTGCTCGATAAGCTTGGCGTGAAGCCGGGCATGCGCGTCTGCGTGATCGCTGTGGATGACGACGCCTTCCTCACCGACCTCCGCGCGCGCATCGTCGGCGTCAGCGAACGGGAGCCGCTGCCCGAAAGCGACACCATCTTCATCGGCGTCGCGGGCCCGGACGACCTGTTGCAGCTCGCCTCACTCAAAAGCTCGATCAAGCGCGACGGCGCGATCTGGGCCGTCTTCCGCAAGGGTCAGAAGCAATTCAACGAGAACGTCGTACTGCGCGGCGGCCTCGCCGCTGGCCTCGTGGACGTCAAGGTAGTACGCTTCTCCGACACACACACAGCAAGCAAATTCGTCATCCGAAAGGCGGAACGCTAGACATGGGGGTTGCATGCTTCTCAAAGATCGTGTAGCACTAATCACCGGAGCAGGCAGCGGCATTGGCCAGGGCGTCGCTCTACGCTTCGCGAGTGAGGGCGCCAGACTCGCGCTCACCGACATCCGCGCCGAAGCGCTCGACGAGACGGCATCGAAACTGAGGGACAAGGGCGTTGACTTCGAGACCTATGCCGGCGACGTCAGCCTGACTGACGCCGTTGAGCGCTGGTTCGCGGCGACCGTCGATCGATTCGGCCGCCTGGACATCTGCGTCAACAACGCCGGCATCGGAAATCCGCCCATGCCGCTCGTCCAGATGACCGACGAAGGGTTCGATCGCACGATCGCGGTGAACCTACGCGGCGTGTTTCTCTGCATGCGCGCAGCCGCCAGGCAGATGATCACGCAGGGTGACGGCGGGCGCATCATCAGCGTCGCCTCGCAGGCGGGCAAGACCGGCTTCGCGATGCTCGGTCCCTATTGCGCGACGAAGGCTGGGGTGCTTCTGATGACACAGGCCATGGCGAAGGAGCTAGGCAGTCAGAAGATAACCGTCAACGCCGTCTGTCCCGGCACGATCGACACGCCTCTCCTGCGCGGGGTGCTCGATCCAGTCCTCAACGCGACCGGCCAAACGCTCGAGGATTGGGCGCTCAAGAACGTGCCGCCGATCCCTCTAGGCAGGATTGGCTATCCGGCGGACGTCGCGAAGCTGATAACTTTTCTGGCTTCCGACGAGGCGGACTACATGACCGGCCAGGCGATCAACATCACCGGCGGACAGGAGATGCACTGAGATGACGACCGCTGCCCGGAACCAAAACTTCGCCGCCGCCAACGGCATCCGCATTCACTACGTCGAACAGGGGTCAGGCTTTCCCGTGATCATGCTCCACGGCTTTCCCGAGCTCTGGTACTCCTGGCGTCACCAACTACCAGCGCTTGCGCAAGCCGGCTATCGCGCGATCGCGCCCGATGTTCGCGGCTACGGCCAGACCGACGCCCCACGGGAGATTGAGGCCTACAACATGCTCAACCTCACCGCCGATGTCATCGGCCTTCTCGACTCCCTGGGCGAGGAAAAGGCCGTCGTCGTAGGGCACGACTGGGGCGCGCCCATCGCCTGGCATTGCGCGCTCCTCTACCCGGACCGATTCGCCGCTGTCGCGGCGCTCAGCGTGCCCTATATGGGACGCTCACCCGCGCCGCCGATCCAGATCCTGGGGCATATGTTCGCGAACAACTTCTTCTACATGCTCTACTTCCAGGAACCGGGCGTAGCGGAAGCCGAGATGGAGGCAGACCCCCGAAGGTCCTTGCGACTCTTTATGCACATGGCGTCAGCACAGGCGCCAACGGGCACCGGGCTGATGGGCAAACCCAAAGACGCAAAGCTATTTGATGCTGTCCCGGAACCAGTGCAGCCATCACCCTGGCTGACTGACGAGGACCTCGATTACTACACGGCCCAGTTCCAGCGCACTGGCTTCCGCGGCGGGCTCAACCGCTATCGGAACATGGATCGCGACTGGGAAGAACTAGCCCACCTCGCGGGAGCGACTGTGCAGCAGCCCGCGCTGTACGTTGCCGGTGAGCGCGACCCGGTGCGCCTCCTGGCCCAGGTGGACACGATGAAGGCTGCCGTCCCTAACCTGAAGGAGATTGTCACACTGCCGGACTGCGGTCATTGGACCCAACAGGAGAAGCCTGAAGAGATCAACCAGTTGTTAATCGATTTCCTGCGGGAAGTCGCCTAGCGGTTCGACCCCCGCGGCAAACCCATCTGCTGCAGGATCAGCCAGTCACGCATCCGGTCCGGCAGCAGTTTGGCAACCGCCGCCTGGATCTGCGCATCGCGCCCAACGACGTATCGCGTCTTCGGCTTACTGGCGAAAAGTGCGTGGGCAACGACTTTCGCAACCTCCGAGGGTGGTATGCCGGCCTTCGCCTGCTTATCCGCCGCCGCACGCATCGCATCGACGGACTGGTCGTAAAACTCGTGACCCTTCTTGGGCATCTTGCCGAGAAGGTCGTCCGCAGCGTCCTGGCCTTTGTCCCAGATGCGAGTCGCTGTGCTCCCCGGCTCAACGATCGCCACGTGAATCCCCCACGGCTTCAGCTCCATCCGCAGCGAGTCCGTCAGCGCTTCCATGGCAAACTTCGAGGCGTTGTAAGCCCCCAGCAACGGCGTCGCCATCCTGCCTCCGATGGAGCCGATGTTAACGATACGGCCGGGCCCTTTTCGCAGAAGGGGCATGAACGCCTGCGTGACTGCGATCTGCCCGATGACGTTGACTTCGATCTGGGTACGCAGATCGCCGATCGGCAGGAACTCCAGCGGGCCGGGCATAGCGACGCCCGCGTTGTTCACAAGGCCGACTATTCCGTCCTCACCGACAACCTTCGACACGGCCTTCACGGCCTCGGCGATGGACGCCTCCTCGGTGACGTCGATGAATATCGGCGTCAGACGCTCGGACGACTTCTCGGTAAGAGACGCGCCGTCGCTCTCCTTCCGTATGCCCGCAAACACCTGGCACCCCAGCCTGTCAAGCCGTAGGGCACAGGCTTTCCCGATACCGGTTGAAGCACCCGTCACGACCACCGCGCCCCGAGATCTCGTTCCGTTCCTCGCCATAACAGTCTCCTTTCGCGCCGCCAGCATAGCGCCGCCACGCCGAGGCCGTCAAAGCACCGGACTCCGTGCTACGATTTCGCCATGACCCGAGAGTTGAGGGGCCTGTACGTGATCATCGATCCCGCCGCCACGGCCGGACGCGATGAGCTCGAGGTCGCCCGCCTCGCGTTAGAAGGCGGCGCACTCCTGCTCCAATTGCGGGATAAGGTCCGAGAGAAAGGCGAGCAGCTAACACTCGCGAAGGCGCTCGCAGACCTGTGTCGCCAGAACGACGCCCTCTTCGTCATGAACGACCACGTAGACATCGCCCTCGATTCAGGAGCAGACGGCATCCACCTGGGCCAGAGCGACCTGTCCATCGCCGCCCTGCGCCGCCTCGTGCCAGCGGAGATGATCGTCGGCTGCTCGACGAACAACACCGGCGAGGCATGCCGGGCGGAGCAAGATGGTGCTGACTACGTATCGGTCGGCCGCCTATTCCCGACCGGTTCGAAGACGGACACCCGGCCCGCCACGCTGGACACGCTCCGAGAGGTGAAAGTCGCGGTATCACTGCCCGTGTGTGCCATCGGCGGCATCAACGAGTCGAATATCGATGACGTTATCGCCGCCGGAGCCGATATGGTCGCAGTGATAGCCGCAGTTGTCGCCGCTCCCGACGTGCGCAAGGCGACGGAAACGCTGGCCGCAAGATTTCGTGCGTCCTAGCCAAACCGCGCCGGGCTGAACACTTTAAGCAGCTTGTCGGACTTGCCGTCCAACACCAACTGCGAAACCAGCTTCCCGGTGATGGGTGCGAGCAGTATGCCATTGCGAAAGTGCCCCGTGGCGACGAAAACGTTCTCCCTGCCAGGTAGGCGTCCGATGATCGGCAGTCCGTCGGGCGAGCCCGGCCGCAGGCCAGCCCAGGCGCTGACCATCTCTGCGTCAGCGAGCTCCGGGCAGAGATCAGTGGCCATGCGTTTCAGCCCCACCACCCCACGGCTGGTCGTCGTCTTACGGAACCCGACGTCCTCGATCGTCGCGCCGGCGAAAATCACGCCCCCCGGCTTCGGCACCAGGTACCCCGCCTCTCCCCATACGGCGTGCCGCAACGCCTCTGAGCGGTAAGCGATCATTTGACCTCGCATCGGCGGGGTCTTAAGCGCGACACCCAGCCGGGCAGCCAGCGCGCTGCTCCACGGGCCGGCCGCGAGTACCACCGCGTCAACCTCTGTGATCTCGCCGGCGTTGGTCATCACGCCATAGACGTGCGAGTTGCGTGCCCGAAAACCAGTGAGCATCGTCTTTTGCCTGATCTCCGCACCCGCGGCTTCGGCAGCCCGGCAAAAAGCGCGTGTGACAAGGGCAGGGTTGACATGTTTTTCCTTCGCCGAGTAGACCGCGCCGATGACGTGCGGAGACAACCCCGGCTCCAGCCCGCGTAACGCCGTGGCATCCACCCAACGGGCGTCACTCCCGGCCTTGCGTTCACGCACTGCGAAAGCCTCCATCATCGCCGCCCGCCCTGGTGTCTCGGCCAGGACGAGGATCCCGGACTCCACGGCCTCTACGCTGATCCCCGACTCTCGTTCGATTCGGGCTATTATTTCAGGGTACAGCGCCAGGCTCGCGACACAGAGATCGCGAAACGGCCCCGGCGAAACGGCGCGATCGGGCAGGATGATCATCCCAGCCGCGGCGCCGGAAGCCTCACCTGCGACATCTCCACGTTCCAGGAGAGTCACATCCGCGCCCGCACTGGCCAGGTGATAGGCTACCGAGCAGCCTATCACGCCACCGCCGACTATTACGACCTTCAAAGGCGCCCCTATCTCAGTTAGCCGCCGCCGACCGCGCGCACGATCTCAACAACATCACTCTCGAGCAGAACCGCACCAGGCCAGGAATCACGGGCTATAACCTCCCCATTAACAGCAACAGCGACCTGCTTCGGACTTATGTTGAGCGATTCTATCAGAGCAGAGACGGTCGCGGAACCCCGAATTTCAGTAGCTTTGCCATTGAGAGCAATAGTAATCACAGGACAATCCTCGCCTGCCGTTCGCGACCCCGCCACGCAGCGTCGAGTGAAAAGCGGAGCTTACGTGCAGCCGCGGCGGGCTGATCCGAGGCCAGGATCGCGGAGATCACCGCCACACCCGAAGCGCCCGAGGCGATGACCTCCTCCAGTCGATCCGCAGTGATTCCGCCGATAGCCAGTACGGGCATCGCGACGTTTGCGGCCACCTCTCCAACAAGCCTCGGCCCCGCAGCCCGCAGCCCCACATGGCTCGTCGTCTCGTACACCGGCCCGGCGATGACGTGGTCGCAACGCTCCTCCGCGGCGCGCTCCGCCGCCTCAACCGAGTGCACCGAGCGACCAATGAGGAACGGCCGCGCGGGCCTCTCAATCATTGCCACCGCCTCGGGCAGATGTACGCCGTCCGCGCCACAGGCCAACGCCACATCAAGCGGGCCGTTGACCAGAAGCAGCGCCTGCCCTGCAGTGACGTCGCGGAGCCGGCGCGTCAGCCGAAGCAGTTCGTCCGCTGACATGTCCTTCTCGCGTAGCTGCACCGCATTTACACCGCCCCGGACCCCCTCGGCAACCGCCTTAACCAGCGCGGTCTCCCCGCCCGCGAGCTTGCGGTCGGTGACCAGCATCAGGCACGGCGTATCATGAAAGATACGCAGCTGCAAGGGTGCTTCGGGGCCTAACCGGGGCATCACACCGGCCGCGCGACGCCCTCGAGCGGGCTGGAAGCTTGCGCAAGCTCCTTTCGGGCGATCCGCCCGGCGATGTACGCCTGCCGTCCGGCCTCGACGCCAAGCCTGAACGCCTCCGCCATACGCACCGGGTCCTGCGCCTGCGCGATCGCCGTATTGACCAGGACCGCATCGGCGCCGATCTCCAGCGCCAGCGAAGCGTCGGACGGCGCACCCAGCCCTGCGTCGACGACCACCGGCACCGACGCGTTCTCGACGATGATCTCGATCTCCTCACGCGTGAATATCCCCCGCCCGGAGCCTATGGGAGAACCCAACGGCATCACTGTGGAACAGCCGATCTCCTCAAGGCGGCGGGCGAGCACCGGATCAGCGTGGATGTACGGCAGGACGACAAAGTCATCGTCTATCAAGCGCTGCGCCGCCTCCAGGGTGGCGATGGGGTCCGGCAGCAGGTACTTCGCGTCCGGAATCACCTCCAGCTTCACCCAGGTGGAGCCGGTAAGCTCACGCGCCAGGCGGGCCGTGAATACGGCCTCGTCGGCAGTCCGGCATCCGGCCGTGTTCGGTAGTATCATATAGCGCTCCCAGTCGAGGTAGTCCATCAGGTTCGGCTCGTCGGGCCTAGCGCGCCCGTCCGGGTCCAGAGGCAGACGGCGGATCGCCACCGTCACCATCTCAGCGCCTGATGCGTCGATTGCGTCGCGCATCTCCTCCATCGAACAGTACTTACCCGTGCCGACGATCAGGCGCGAACGGAAACTCCGCCCGGCGATGATCAGTTGGTCGTCAAGCATCGAGACTATTCCTTGTGAGCTTCCGTGAGTTTGAGCTCTTCGGCGCGGATGCGCTTGGGTCGTTCTTCCCCCAGGTGGCGCGAGATCTGCATCGAGCAGAACTTCGGACCGCACATGGAGCAGAACTCGGCATGTTTGAACACGTCGTGACCCAGCGTCTCGTCGTGCATGCGGCGGGCGGTCTCAGGGTCAAGCGACAGCTCGAACTGGCGGTTCCAGTCGAAGTCGTAGCGGGCGCGCGAGAGCTCATCGTCCCGCTTCCGGGCGCCCGGGCGGCCGCGGGCAACGTCGGCGGCGTGCGCGGCGATCTTGTAGGCGATGACGCCCTGCCGCACATCGTCGCGGTCAGGCAAACCCAGGTGCTCTTTTGGCGTGACGTAGCAGAGCATCGACGCACCGTGCCAACCGATCATCGCCGCCCCGATCGCCGACGTGATGTGGTCGTAACCGGGAGCTATGTCCGTGACCAGTGGCCCGAGGGTGTAGAAGGGCGCCTGGTCGCACCACTCCTGCTGCTTCTCGACGTTCATCTGGATCTGGTCCATTGGCACGTGTCCGGGACCCTCGACCATCACCTGGCAACCCTTCTCTCGCGCTCGCAGCGTCAGCTCGCCGAGAGTCCGCAGCTCTGCAAACTGCGCCTTGTCGGAAGCGTCGGCAAGACAGCCGGGGCGAAGGCTGTCCCCCAGGGAGAACGTGACGTCATATTTCGCGAAGATGTCGCAGATGTCGTCGAAGCGCTCATACATCGGGTTCTGCCTGTGGTGGTAGAACATCCACTGTGCCATCAGCGAGCCCCCGCGAGAGACGATGCCCGTGATGCGATCTGTCGTAAGCGGCAGGTACTCCAGCAAGATACCAGCGTGGATCGTCTGGTAGTCGGTGCCCTGCTGCGCCTGGTGCTCGATCATCGCAACGAAGTCGTCCGGCGTCAGGTCTTCGAGGCGATCGGCTTCAGTGACTGCCTGGTAGATCGGCACCGTGCCGATCGGCACGGTCGACTCAGCGATGATCGCCTTCCGAATCGTGTCAATATCGCCGCCGGTTGAGAGGTCCATGACCGTGTCGGCGCCGTAGTGAACCGCTTCATGCAGTTTTTCGATCTCCTGGTCGACGTTGGAAGTCACCGCGGAGTTGCCAATGTTCGCGTTGATCTTCACGCCACAGACAGTACCAATACCCATCGGATCAAGCCGTCCGGACAGATGATTTACGCTGGCCGGAATCACCAGCCGCCCCCGAGCAACTTCATCCCGCACAACTTCGGGGCTCAACTCCTCCCGCTCGGCGACGCGGCGCATCGCGTCGGTGATGACGCCCTCGCGGGCGTGGTAAATCTGCGTGATGGGCTTCGTTCCGTTTCGGGCCATGCTTACCTCCTTAGTCACGGGCACTTTAGGCACCCGCCTACGTGCTTCCGAGAACCAAAATCGCCGCTGGGTCTTCCAGCGGCGCAGGGGTCTCGGTTATCTCCCTGCGCTGGCATTATCCAGATCAGGTCCGGCGGTCGGCGGCGGTTCCTGCCACCCTCTCAGCCCGCGGCCACGAGCTCCCGCTATTCAGTTCGGCTACACAATAACACCAGTCGCCCGGCGTGTCCACCCAACTTCAATCGCCCGTCTCGAATCGCCAGAAGTGGTTCAAACAACCCCAGCCGCTCCCGATGGTCCGCCCCAACCTCAAGGCTCCCGTCACGTACTCCTTCGCGTGACTCACGGCGTCGGGGACGGCCTCCCCCGCCGCCAGAAACGCGGAGATGGCCGAAGCAAACGTGCAGCCCGTACCGTGCGTGCTCGCCGCATCGACACGCTGCGCCGAGAACTCCCGAAACTCACGACCATCGAACAGCACGTCGACACTCATCTCGCCACCAAGATGCCCGCCCTTGATCACAACGTTACGCGGACCCATCGCGAAGATCGCGCGGGCGGCATGCCGGATATCCGCGTCGCTTTGCAAACTTAGGCCGGTCAGTGCCTCCGCCTCCGGAATGTTCGGGGTCGCCACCTCAGCCAGTGGCAAGAGCAGCTCCCGCATTGCCTGCAAAGCGTCCTCTCGTAGAAGGCGGTAGCCGCTCGTAGCTACCATCACTGGGTCCACGACAAGGTGCCGCAGGTCGTGCTCGCGCATCTTCGCCGCTACGACGTCGACTATCGCCGCGCTGGCCAGCATCCCGGTCTTGACGGCATCCGGCCGGATGCCGCCGACTACCGCGTCTATCTGGTCAGCAACGATCGCGGCCGGGACCTCGTGGACTGCGCTCACGCCGTGCATGTTCTGCGCCGTGACGGCCGTTATCGCGGTCGTCGCGTACACGCCCAGCGCGGCGCAGGTTTTGAGATCGGCTTGAATGCCGGCGCCGGCGCTCGAGTCAGAACCCGCGATTATCAGGACGGAGTTCACCACAACCCCAGTTTACTGTTGACAGCGGGCAGCCGACAGGGACAGGATAACGCCCGTGAGCGACACACAGCTCGACCGAGCCGTAGACGAAGCCGCACGCCTGATCGTCGGCGCGCGTCACGTCGTAGCGCTAGTCGGCGCAGGGCTCTCGGTTGAGAGCGGGGTGCCGACATTCCGCGGCCCTGGCGGTATGTGGACGAAATACGGCGAGCCGGACATGCGTGGCTACGAGCGCTTCCTCGAGGACCCCGGCAAGTGGTGGGAGGAGCGGATCAGCCGCGCCTCGACCTACAAGGAACTGGTCGATGCGCTCGATGAAGCCGTACCCAACGAGGGTCACTTCGCCCTCCGCGACCTCGAGGAGGCCGGTCACCTGCACCACATAATCACCCAGAACATCGACAACCTCCACCAGGTCGCAGGGAGTCAGGCAATCACTGAGATCCACGGCAACCGGAATAGGCTACGCTGCATCGGCTGCAACCGGCGCTGGGACCTCGAGGGCTTCGGCCTCGACGAACTCCCACCGCATTGCCCCGACTGCGGCCACATAGTCAAGGGCGACACCGTAATGTTCGGCGAGCCTATCCCGCGTGACGCGCTGGACGAGTGCGTCTACCAGACTCGCGATTGTGACTGCATGCTGCTGATCGGCACAAGCGCCGTCGTATACCCGGCGGCCAGCTTTCCCGCTGACGTCAAGACGACCGGTGGACGGCTGATCGAGGTCAATCCAAATAAGACGCCGCTGACGGAGATGTGCGATGTCGTGCTACGAGCGCCCGCCGGGGAGTCGCTCCCTAGGGTGGCAGCGCGAGTGCGGGAGATGGCCACCGCATGAACGCTCTCGAGGGAATCCGTGTGCTCGACCTGACGATCTGGCAACAGGGTCCCATGGCGACGGCGATGTTGGCGGATTGGGGCGCTGATGTGATCAAGATCGAGGGCCCCGATTCGCCGGACCCGGGGCGCTCACTGGTGCGTTATGACAAGACGCCCGGCGGACCGAACGCCTACTTCGAAACGCATAACCGCAACAAACGGGGTATCGTACTCGACCTCAAGATAGAGGGCGGGCGAAACACCTTCTATCGGCTCGTCGAGAGCGCAGATGTCGTCATCCAGAACCTTCGCGTGGGGGTGTCAGACCGCCTCTGCATAGACTACGCAACGCTGGCCAGGATTAGTCCGCGCCTCATCTACTGTCAGGCGTCAGGCTTCGGACTGAAGGGTCCCGATGCCCAGCGCCCGGCGCTGGATCCTCTCGCCCAGGCCCGTGGCGGAACCATGAGCGTACAGGGTGAACCAGAAGCACCGCCAATGCGTGGCTTCGGGGGCATGGCCGACCAGGTCAGCGCCTTCCTCCTCGCCTACGGGATCGTCCTGGCGTTGTTTCATCGCGAGCGTACCGGCGAAGGCCAGATGGTGGACGGGTCGCTCCTCCAGGGGCAACTAGGAGTGCAGGCCTTCAACATCAGCAGTTACCTGATGTCCGGCACCTACGCTGGCTCCCCGATTCCGAGGATCTCGCGGCGGCTTACCAGCCCGCTCTGGAATCAATACGAGGCGAAGGACGGCAGGTGGGTTCTCCTTGGCATGCCTCAGTTCGGGCGGTTCTGGCCGCACTTCCGCGAGGCGATTCAGGAAGCGACCGGCGAATTGCTCGAACCCGACAAGTTGAGCATCGAATGGATGCGCACGAACGCCTCTGACCTGATGACGCTTATCGCCCGTATCGATGCGATCATCGCAACCAAACCCGCCCGCGAGTGGCTCGAGTTGTTCCGCCGTTACGACATGCTGGTCGAGGTTGTGAAGGAATACAGCGACTTGAGCACCGACCCGCAGGTCGTCGAGAACGCCATGTTCACCACGCTGGACCACCCCGCACACGGACCGCTCGGAATCGTCGCGCCGGCCGTAAACTTGAGTGCCACGCCCGGAACGATTCGCACACCGGCGCCGGAATTTGGGCAGCACACGGAAGAGGTGCTGGAAGAGGCTGGATTCTCGTGGGAAGAGATCGCGGTGCTCCGTGAGCAGGGGGCCGTCGGGCCAAGAGGACCTGTTGCGCGCAGCGCGGACCACGCGTAGCCTAAGCAGCTGATGGGGATCGATAACTCGTGTGGCGCGGGGGGCTTTAGCTAGAGTCTTGGGACTTCTATCCGGTAAGACCGCCCTGATTTTCGGCGTAGCTAACGACCACAGCATCGCCTGGGGAATCGCCCAAGCGTTCGCTCGCGAGGGGGCGACTCTGGGGTTCAGCTACGCCGGCGAAGTGCTGGAGCGGCGCGTGAAGCCCCTCGCCGCCTCCCTAGGCTCAACGTTCGTAGAGCCTTGCGACGTCACGAACGACGAAGAGATCGTCGCGTTGATCGATAAAGCGCGCAAGGCTTTCGGAGAGATCGATATCCTCATCCACTCCGTCGCTTTCGCCAACCGGGAGGACCTCGAGGGTGCGTACTACGCAATCTCGCGCGAGGGGTTCCGTTTGGCCATGGATATCAGCGTCTACTCGTTCACGGCGCTCGCCGGCGCAGCCTTGCCGATTATGCGCCCGGGCGGCTCGATGTTGACCATGACCTACCTCGGCTCCGTTCGGGCCGTCCGCCAGTACAACGTGATGGGAGTCGCCAAGGCGGCGCTCGAGGCCAGTGTGCGCTACCTGGCGCTGGACCTGGGCGCCCATGAGAAGCACATCCGGGTGAACGCGATTTCGGCTGGACCAATACGGACGCTCGCAGCCGCTGGAATTCGCGGTTTCAAGGGCATGCATCGTCAATTCGAAGGAATGTCAGTGCTGAGGAGGCAGATCAGCATCGACGATGTTGGGAACGCTGCTGTCTATCTATGCTCAGATATGGCCGGCGCCGTGACCGGCGAGGTGCACTACGTTGATGCGGGGTACAACATCGTCGGTCTGCCTGGGGACTCGGACAGTAACGGAGGAGCCGGCTAGGCGGCTGGTCGCGCGCCCATAAGTTCGCGCAGCTTGCGCAGCGTGCGGAAGAGGATTACCCGGATATTCGCCTCGGTGAGGTCCATAATCAGCGCAATCTGACTATTCGCCAACTCTGCGTCGAATTTCAAGGATACTATGTCCTGTTCGCGCTGGGGGAACTCCTTGAGCAATTCGCTCACTGCGTCGAGTTCCTCCTGTAAGAGAATCTCGCTCTCGACGGACGCGCTGCTGGGCGAAATTTCCTTCAGCACATCGGGGTCAACCAGCGTCTCGCGGTGGTGCTTGCGACCGTGGCTAATGATTACGTTGCGGGCGATCGTGAACAGCCACGTGGAAAAGGCCTCCTCATTGCGAAGTGAGTGAGCCTTCAGGAACGCCCGCTCGAACACATCAGCAGCGAGGTCTTCCGTAAGGTGAGTATTGCGCACACGGCCGTAGATGTAGGCAAAGACCCGCGGGAAGTACTGGCGATACTTTTCAGCGAACTCGTCCGGCCGGCGCACGGACGATACGCTACCATGGCGGGCCGGAAGAGTAAAAGTTGAAGCTGTTGACATTTCGAGATCCGTATCTAGCCGATCACTGGACAAGGCCAAGAATCACAAGCATAATGACACCTGAAATCTATACCGGCATCGCTGAAGTAGTATTCCGCTTCTCGCATTAGCATACAAATATCGACGATTTGGCTTTGCAATATAGAATTGAGCTTCTATAATGGTGGGCAGTTGTCAGGATAGCGACTGGGTTAAAAGGCTGTCAACCCTTTGCTAACTATAAACCGGATAAGGTTTAGTTAAGTCAATCCAGCCCGAGCCCGGACAGCCAGCAGAAGAGGTAACCGATGCCAAAGAAATGGAATTTTCTAAGCAACTACGGACTCGTCCTGACCCACCTCTTTCAGAACCGCGAGGCCACTTTGAGAGAGATCGCCCGCGGCACCGATCTCACCGAGCGGGCCGTGTACCAGATAGTGCGCGACCTCGAAGAGAGCGGCTTTATCCAGAAGAAACGGGTTGGCCGCCGAAACAGCTATACTGTCAATGAAGCCGCGTTGTTTAGCTTCCCCGTCTATCAGGGACTGAACATCGCCCAGATGATAACGGCCCTCCGCCGGATCCTCGAAGACAGCAGAACGCACGCCTGAGCCCCGCCCAGGGCTACCCAGGGCCATTTAGAAGCATAGAGAAGGGAGGTCGCGATGACTGACGTATCAATGGCGCAAACGGGTGGTTCCGACAGCGCCCACGCGCGAGCCCTCGTTGAGGTGGACCCTCATCGCTGGGCGCTTCGCTGGTGGGCCCGCGGGTTCCGTCGCCTGGCGCGGCGCTGGACAGTCCACAGCCACGTTAGGAAATTCTGCCAGCCCTTCGAAGTGGAGGGCACGGAGAACTTTGAATCCATCGACAGTCCGCTGGTCATCATCGCCAACCACACGAGCCACTTCGACACGGTTATCGTGCTGTCCGCCCTCCCCAACAAGATCTACGACCGCACGGCGGTCGTCGCGGCCGCGGACCGTATGTACCGCGAACGTATTAAGGGAATGTGGCACTCCCTGCGCTACAACGCCTTCCCTATCACCCGCGGCGGCGGCAGGCAAGCCCTGGCCTATTCGCAGTGGCTCCTGCACAACAACTGGTCCCTCCTCATCTTCCCCGAGGGTGGTCGCTCCCGCACCGGCGACCTGATGCCGTTCCACGGTGGACCGGCCATCCTCGCCCTCGGACAGAACGTGCCCGTTCTGCCCATGTACATCAGCGGCGCCTCGCAGATCCTGCCACCGGGCACCAGGTACTCGCGCCCCGCGCCCGTGACGCTTACCGTTGGCAAGGCGCTTGAATTCGCCGAGGGAACCCCTATAGGTGAGGCGAAACACGTGATGGAAGAAGCGGTACGCGCGTTAGCCCAGAAGAAGACCCGTAAGGCCGCCTGATTACGGCGCCTCCGTTCGCGCGGGCGGAATACCGTAGCGACGACTTCCGCCGGTGACCATATACTCAACTATCCCGTAGCCTGTCTCGCCGGCCATCTTGAAACGGCTGTGTTGGTCGAACCCAAACGCCGAAGCGTCGGCGCTCGCCAGCGCTTCGAGGTTGGACTCGGACCACTGACCTGCAGCCGGCCCGAGGAATATCGAACCGATCTCTTCCGCATCCAGCAGGCGCTGTTCGCCGGACGCCAGGCCGAGGCGGAACCGCCCGTGCCTCGGTCGCTTCGTGCCCGGCCACAACTCCAGTTCATGGCCGATTGAGACGATCGGATGGATCTCGCCGGATTCGTACGTCACCGCGCCGTCCGCATGAATGACTTCGCCGTCCGGCGTCTCCCAAAGCCAGGCCGAGATACAACAGTCCCCAAACTGGGCGGCTATCCACATCCAGACAGGCACACGGGCCATATCGCGCACTCCCCACGAGCGGTCCCGAATGCCGATCAGGTCAGTGAACACGGTGTCCCCCAGGGTGAACGACCCCTCGTATCGGCCAGCTTGCGTGTAGTGCATCTGCCTGACGACGAGCCGCTCTCCGGCCTGCCACTCGATGGGACTAAAAGCATAGAGCGGACACCTGGCCCTGAACTCAAGGGAGCCCTCAATCCCGTTCGCCTCGTCCTTCACCTCGAGGCTCCATGACTTGAGTGGCTCAGCGATTGAGAATGATAGCGACCCGGCCGTCATCACATCGCGATCGTTGGCCAGTGGGCGTACGTTTACATACGCGTAGTGTCGGCCCTTGTGGACAGCAAACAGATATGCCTGGACGATGTTGCGATTGGGAAACGCGCCCAGGCCGCTGATCGCCGCAAATTCGCCCTGCCGATCGTGAATATTGAAGTAGAAGCGGTCCTGCCATTCTGGGTGATCCGATGCCACCCTGGCCAGCGGCTGCTCGGTCTGATGGATCAGGTATTCATCCATGCCGCTGATCATCATCGCGCCCCTATTTGAAGGTAACGTTGAGCAATGGAGCCTCGAATGACCACCCGGAGGGCTCCCGGTAACGCGCCCCGTCTGGCAATGGGAGGACGCAGCGCCGCCCGTTCAAATGCACTGCGAGGCCATCTTCTATTCGTTCCAGCCTCACGCTATCCCGATTAGCGAACGGCAGGACAAGGCTGAGCATATGGCGCCCGTCCTTCTCGCTGAACAGATGGCGGAGAGGCCGGTGCAGGAGCCGAGTCGCGAAGTGCTCACCGTACGTTTCCGTTGCGAACCCTGCGAGAGAGTCGAGCCCGCGCGGCGTTGCCGGTGACAACGGTGCGTCCATGACAGGAGTTGGACGCATTTCCGAAATCATCACCCGCCTAGCGTCCGCCTGTATCTTCAGCGCGGCGGAAAAGAGCGCCCCCTTCAGAGTCAAGGGTAAAACTCGGTTAAAGATGATCGCGTCCGTCGCATACTGGAACAAGCTCAGGACCGTCACAGCTTCACGAGCGTCGTCAACGGCGTCCTCATCCGGCCTGAGTACGAGCCGGACCGACGTTACTTCCGGGTCCGCAAAGAGGTCTCGCAAGTCCGCCAACCGGCCCAGAAGGTCCCGGCCACGATCGAGAATGTCCTCGCCGGTCGACGCATACTCGCCGGCAAACACCCGCAGGAATGGCTCAAACACGTTGGATTGGCGCGGCGCGAAGAGGCGTCCGAGCCACCGCTCCGCCGCATCGAGCGCCGCCGGCAAATCGAGGAACTGCTCCAACGAGGCCCCGTCTACGACGATCACATCGTAGCCCCCCTCCTTCGCCTCGTGCTCTAACTCCAGAAGCCGCCCAACGTGATTCATGCCAGGCAGCGCGGCGATGTCCTCCGCCAGGCCAACATCCATACCGCGCCACTGCAGGAGGTCCTCCAGCCAGTCCCGAAACTCATCAATCGTGTCACGCCCCGGTTGCCCTTCCAGGGCATCCAGGTTGTTCCCGACCTCGGCCGGTTCGTCAGTGAGATTCACGCCAAACGCTGCGCCCACCCCCCGCGCCAGACCAAACGCCAGAGTCTTCCGCCCTGTTTGCGAAATCGCCACCGCGGTTGCTGCGGCCAGCGTGCTGACGCCGCCGCCTCCCTTGCCAGTAAAAATGATTATGCGCATTTGCGGCCTGATGATAGCACAGGGTTTGTTTGACCAGCGTCACGCCTCTCCTTACAATCGACGCGCCATGCCGGTCTCAAACGATACAGTGCCAGTCGGATCGCTCGCCCCTGACTTCGAGCTCGTGGATACTGATGGGAAGCGGTGCAGTCTAACCGGGTTCCGCGGTCGGGTACTAGTTCTGGTCTTCCTCAGAGGGTTCGGATGACCATTCTGCCGCCAGCATCTCTCGCAGTTGCGGGACAGGTACACCGATTTCCAGCAGCGCGGCATCGAGATCGTCGCTATCGCACCCGACTCGGCGGAGGCTGCGCGGTCGTATTTCGGAATTCACGAGATTCCTTTCCCCTGCCTTCCAGATCCCGACCGCCGAGTCTTCCGCCAATACGACGTGAAAAGCGCGCTCGTCTCCCTTGGTCAGCGTCCCGGACTTTACATCGTTGACGCCGAGGGCATAGTGCGTTACGCCCACTTGGGATGGCAACAATGGGAGATACCTTCGATCGATGAGACGCTGCGGCAGATCGATGCGCTAAACGGGACCTGATGGACGCGAAGTACAGCCCGATCCTTGATTTGCCCTGGCTCGCGCCGCGAATCGCCGTACTCGAGATCTCCGGCGCCATCGGCACCCAGGTCCGCGGCCCGCAGATGGTACGCGTGATCAAGGCCCTCGCCGACGACAGGCGGGTGCGCGCGGTCGTCATCGAGATCGACTCTCCTGGGGGCTCGGCCTCCGTTTCGGACGCGATCCACCGGGCGGTGCGCAGACTATCGAAGCGGAAGCCCACCATCGCGTACGTCATGAACGCTGGCCTCTCCGGCGGCTACCTTATCGCCTGTGGCGCCTCAAAGATCGTGGCGCTCCCAACCGCCCTTATCGGCTCAATTGGCGTCATCTTCATGGGACCTGTCGTTCAGCAGCTGATGGAAAAAGTCGGCGTGAAGATGGTGATGACCCACGAGGGACGCCTGAAGGGAATGTTCCAACCCTGGCGCGAGCCCAGTCAAGAGGAACAGCAGAAGGTGGAAGCACTGACCGCTGAGTACTACGGGTGGTTCGTCGACGCCGTCGCCGCCGCCCGAGACCTGGACCCGGACATCGTGCGCGAATACGCCACCGGCGAGATGTATACCGCCGTTCGCGCCCGCGAGATCCGACTGATCGACGAACTAGGCGACTTCGAGACGGCCCTGGACATGGCTGCTGAGGCGGGTCGCGCGCCCAGGCGCCTGCGCTACGTTCGTCCCAGACGCCCTCTCTTGGACCGCCTTATGGTGCGCGGTAGCAGCGTTCTCGTGGAGGCAACCCTGGCCGCCGCAGAATCGCGGCTCTGGCCGAAAATCGATTACCGCTGAGTCTCTTGGTCGTCAGGGTGCGTGTCCGCTCGTCGAACCCAACAGCCATTCACAGAACACCTCGTCCCCGTCTGGGTCCACGTTGTGCCCAGCGTCCCCCGGCAGACGCGCGTAGTACGCCTGCGCCTCCGCCTGCGACCCAAAATCCGCACAGCGGCACTCCCCTGAACCTAGGCGGCACTCGGCCACTCCAGCCGCAACGTCATTCGGCGCTGCGGCCGAGTCCAGGACTTTGCTAGGCCCAATCGATCCATGCGCCTCTGAGCTGGGCGCTACCGGAGTGAACTCGCGCGGCGCCGGCTTCGACAGCGAGATCAAGAGCGACGCTCCCAGGATGAGGACCGAAAGCGTCCACAGACTTGCCCAGACGACACGGTCGGCGCGAATCCGCAGGTGCAACGCCGGGCCTGCCGGCGGTACGTCAGTCCCACCGCCCGCGACCTCGTGCACTACGAGAGCCGGCGCTAATTCCAACTCGGTCGGTTGAGCATACGCAGCATCTTCCGCCATCACCACAACCACCTCCGACTCGATCGCGTGGAAAGGAAAGGAATGACCCATCGAAGTCCCTTGTATCCTTGCCGTCGCCTTGTACGAAACCTCAAGGCTCACCTCGTCGCAGCTGAACACTCCCACCGCGTCTCCCGGGCACCCCGCCTTGATCAGCGCTTCGACGAGGCGCTCCGCGCTCGGCGGGCTATCGACGATCGTCGCCCGCGACGGCGCCCCTTTTTCGCCACCGACCGCGACGATCACGTTCTCGGCCATTGGCCGCGCCCTCCCACCGGGAGATAAGTAAACAAGATGCTGTACATCGCTATCTCTTTAAAGGGACGGTTGACTTCGCCGTCTGTTACGCGCGGCCTTCAACCCCTACCCGGATTAACTCGAACTCCCACCAATCAAGAAGGGGAGCCGCGTACGGCTCCCCTTCGCTTCTCATGCGCTGGATTCTAAGCGAACTCTGTGTCGATCCTCGCGGTTACGTCGAAGAAATACTGGAACGTCTGGTTAAAGCGATAGAAGGCATCCCTTCGATAGCCGTCGTTTGACCGAGCGAAGCCTTCCGGAATCTCGATGTCGATCGTGTTCAACGTGTGGTGTAGATCAGCCTTACCGTTCGCCTTGATGTTCTCGAGCATCTCCTTCCAGCGCTCGAAAGGCATCTCCAGCCAGAAATCCGTACTCTCGGCCTCAACCTCGCTCACCTCGCGGACATCGGCGACCTCGAAGGCCTCGAAGGTTAGGCGAAAGTTCTTCTGAAGATCCGGGAACTTGAACCCCACAGTGGCGTCACAAGTGCCGATGCGATTGTAGCCATCGTCACCATTCACGATCTCGCCGATTGCTTTGAACCACTCGACCGATGGGAACGTGGCCTTCGTCCTAATTTCCTGGGTCACAGTCGACCTCCTTCTTATCCCTCGCGGGTTCCATAGGGCTGCCTCACGCTGGCACCGGCGCCGGTTCGGCGGCGAACTGACGAAGGTACGGGTGCAGCTTTTCTCGCCGGTCGATTCCTGCCGCCGACAGCCGCGCCAGGTAGTCTCGCACCCAACGCCGCCTGAAGTATTCCAATTTACGGACGCCATCCACCACTTCATCGTTTCCTTTCCCACCACCCAGCAGAATTATCAATGCCTCGCGAAGGGGTACGTCCCGCTCTTCCTCGAAGGCGAATACCGCCTCCGCCTTGTTGAGGTACGCATGTATCTCGCCGCGACGGTCCAGCTTCTTGGAGAGGAAGTACTTCAGATGCCCGGTACCGTAGGCAAGCTGGCGCGCCAGCCCCTGCATCGAGAAACGGAAGATGTTGGACTCCGCCTCGTTGTGCGCCACGTACTCACCAAGCTGGAACAGTCCCATCAAGAAGCTGTTCGAAAGTATGTGGAGGACTATCGAAGCCTCGGTCCACGCCCGGGTATCAATGATCCCCCGATGGAAATAACCAGGGCTCTGCATGCCCATCCCGCCGCCGTTGCTCATCGCTCGCTTGCGAAATACGTCGAAATGTTGTGCTGCATCGTACGCCGCCGTCGACAGGTAGAGCTTGACCTCGTGGTATCCGTAAGACATCTCGGGCAACCATCGGCCGATCACATCGCCGGAGAGAAGAGCCCTCTCACAGATGTGCGTGCATAGCTGACACATCGCCCGCTCCACTTCATCCGGGAGTTCCTCAAGAGTCTCCCAGTGGATATCGGTCGAAGGGCGCCAGCGGCGCTGGATTGCCTCCTCGTAAAGATCAGCCGCGTTGTCAGCCCACAGCTCCGCCTTTTCGTATATCGTGTAGCCCATTGCAGGAACGCCCGCCAGTGGATAGGCGCCGCGCGGCATCTCCGTCTGATATGGCCAGATGTCGGGGATGTCGGCATACGTGCTAACGTTTAGCATCCCCACCGTCAACCCCTTCTTTCCCGGCCTCACACGGATGCCCCACTCGGTCGGCACCTTCATCCAGCTCAGGTCAAGCGTCGATGCCATCCCGCCCTCGCGCGCGGCCTCTTGCTGCGCTATGAAACGCTCCGCTATGTCGGGCGGAATACCGGCTTTGATCTGGTTCCCGATGAAGTCAGCCGCAGCACCGAGCGCAAGAGCGCGCTTGACGAGCGCTTCCGGCCACCCGTGCTCGTCGGCGACCGCCTTGAGCTCTTGCGGTACCGTGATCTCCCCACCCGCTCGGATGCGCTCCTGCTCGGCGACGAACGCCTCTGCGGCCTCGGCCGTGGCGTCGGGCAGCGAAAGCTGCCCCTTGATCGCGTCGGCGGGGAATCCCAGCGCTAGCGCCCGCCGCACCACATCGAGCGAGATCCCCTTTTCCTCGGCGACCAGCGCCAAGTCGGCGGGAATCTCAAGCGACGTTGTGTCAGCCATCGGCGATCTCCTTCTAATCCGAAGCTGCAGGCCGTCCGGCCTGCCGTGGGCATCGAGCGAGCATTAGCCATTTAGCCACACACTGACGCACGCGTCAAGGGAAGCGTCGACAACACTGGCCGTCACTCAGAACATGTCGACGTTACGTCGACGCGACGGCCCATGCACGCGGATGAACCGGCGTGCGAGCAGCGTGATTCCAAGGCCGGTGACGAATCCGCCCACATGCGCCCACACCGCGATCCCTTCCGACGCGCCGGTCGCCGTGCCGAAAGAGGCGAATCCGCTGAACAGCTGCATTGCGAACCAGATACCTATCAGCAAGATCGCCGGCGCCGGAAACGCCCAGAAAAACGGCGGGACAACAACACCCACCGTCGCGCGCGGATAGAGAACGAGGTACGCCCCCAGAACGCCCGCGATCGCCCCGCTCGCGCCCACCATCGGTATCACCTCATCGGTGTCCACGGCTACCTGGAGCGCTACAGCCCCCGCCGCGGAGACGAGGTAGAAGAGCGGATACAGGAAGTGCCCGAGCGCGTCCTCAATGTTATCGCCGAAGACCCACAGATAAAGCATGTTCCCGGCCAGGTGCAGCCAACCGCCGTGCACGAACGCCGCGCTGGCCACCGTCGCCGGTTCGCCAATCCCGGACGGGTCGTTCAGCCAGTCCACGAGCTGCCGCGGCACCACGCCGTAGTCAACAAAGAACTGATTTACGTCCGTCACGGTGAGCGTCAGCTCGTAGATGAACACGAGTACGCACGCGACTATCAATGCGATATTGACGAACGGAAAGGTGCGAGACCGTACGGTATCCGAGACCGGGATCATCCGGCCAGATACCGTCGACCTGCGTCTTCAGAACGGCCCATCAAACCCTAGCCCTTCTGCCACTCAGTCTCCGGCTTCCCCGCCGCCTTGTTCACATACCGCGCGAGCACGAACAAGAGATCCGATAGGCGATTCAGGTAGCGGACGAGGTCCGGGTTCACAGTCTCTTCGCGGGCGAGCCGCACAATCGCTCGTTCAGCGCGGCGGCAGACCGTTCGGCAAAGGTGCAGTAGTGCGCCGGCCTGAGACCCGGACGGCAAGATAAACGTGCGCAACGGCTCGACCTTCGCGTCATACTCGTCGATCAAGCGCTCGAGGGCGGCTATCTTCTCCTCTGGCTCCAGGAACAGCCGGCCCGCATCAGCCTTCCTTCCGCTCTCGCTCGCCAGCTCAGAGCCGATGTTGAACAGCTCGTTCTGGATAACCTGGAGCTCCACGGTCAACTTCCGCTGCGAAACGAATGAGATCGCCACGCCGAGAGCAGAATTAAGCTCATCCACCGAGCCGTACGCCTCGACTCGCGGATGATCCTTCTGGACGCGCCCACCCCCGAAGAGAGCCGTTGTGCCCAGGTCACCGGTCCGCGTATAGAGCTTCGACTTTCGAGGGCGCGTCATCCTGCGCGTAGTCTAACTGCCCTCCGGATGCGGCGCCACCACGGGACGGCCTGTCTTTGGATGAGGAAAAACGCTCGCGCTCGCCCCGTAGACTTTGCTGAGAAGCGACGCGCTCAGGACTTCCCCCGCCTCACCCACCGCGGCCACTGTACCCCCGGGGCCCAGCACCACAAGCCGGTCGCAGAACTGAGACGCCAGGGTCAGGTCGTGAACCACCGCCAGCGCCGCCTTCCCCTCCTCGCGGCAGAGCGTTCGCATCAATTCCAGCATCGCAGCCTGATGTCCGATGTCCAGATGTGCGGTCGGTTCGTCGAGCAGCAGGATCGGCGTCTCCTGCGCCAGAGCCCGCGCTACAACCACTCGCTGGCGCTCCCCACCCGACAGTTCGCCGATGAGCCGTTCCCTGAGCTCCCAGGTCTGCGTCCGTCGCATCGCCCGCGCCGCCGCGTCGCAATCCCGTTGGCCCTCGTTCTCAAGGAGCCTCAGGTGTGGCGTCCGGCCGGCCAGCACCGTTTCCAGCACGCTGAAACCGTCCGGCAGGAGCGGCGCCTGGGGCACGACAGCCACGCGCCTCGCTAGCTCTCTCTGCGACAAGCTCGCAACGGCCTCCCCGAGGATCGAGATCTCGCCCGAGAGCGACTTCACACCGCGGGTCACGGCACGGATAAGCGTCGTCTTGCCGGAGCCGTTAGGACCCACGAGACCCAGCAGCTCGCCGGCATGGAGCGTAAGGCTCACGCCCCTCAGGACTTCCGCCTGCCGGCCTGCCGGCCCGTACGCGACTCTAAGATCGCTGATCGCCATCGCGGCTGTCGCGCTATCTGGGACGGTAATGCGCACGTGCGAGGTCAAAGGTAGGCGGCGCCTCCCGACCGCCGCAGCAGATAGAGGAAAAACGGCACGCCGAAGAAGGCCGTAATTATCCCCACAGGAATCTCCGATGGGCTGTCCAGAGTACGCGCCAGCAGATCAGCGCCGATCAGGAACGCCGCACCCAGGAGGATCGTCATCGGAAGCAATTGCCGGTTGTCCGGGCCCCAGACCAGCCTCACGGCATGGGGCACGATCAGACCCACGAAACCGATCGTGCCGCTCACAGCCACCGCCGCAGCCGCTGCCAGTGATGCGGCGCCCAGCAACACCAGTTTCGTGCGCTCCACGTCTATTCCCAGGTGACGTGCCTGCTCGTCATCCAGGCTCAGGACGTTTAGGATGCGGCCGTGCGCAAGGATGACAACCGGCGCTATCACGACGTAAGGAAGGACCCAGGCGATCTCAACCCACCTCGTTCCGTTGAATCCGCCGAGCACGCTGGAGAAAATCGTCAGCGAGTTCGAAGTGTTCTTGATCATCAGGTAAGTCGTCACGGCGGTGGAGAGCGAGGATAGCGCGACGCCCGCCAGGATCAGTGTGGTTGAAGGCGCGGCCCTCCCGAATCTAGCGACCGCGTACGCGGCCCCAACTGAAGCCAATGCGCCGGCGAAGGCCGCCACAGGTAGAAGGCTAAGACCGTGCCAGGCGAGAGATGCCCCTGAAACCACAACTATGGTTGCCGCCAGGTTCGCCCCCGTGGCCACGCCGATCAGGTACGGCTCGGCCAGAGGGTTTCGGAACACACCCTGGTACGTCGCGCCCGCCATGGCCAACGTGGCGCCTGCCAATCCAGCCAGGAGCACCCGCGGCAGGCGTATCTCCCAGATGATGCTTCTCCAGGTAGCCGATATATCCTCGTCCAACTCGATCCCCGGGAGATGAGAGAGAACAATACGCGCGATCGACTCCGGGTCTATCGCCGTGCTCCCCAGTCCAAGCGCTGCAAGCGCACTACCGGCAAGCACTCCAATACCCAGCAGATAGCGCGGCAAGAAGCTGCGGCGTGGTAACGCGAGCGGCTCGTTGGGCGCGACTTCGACCGTCGCTACAGGTGCCGCCCTACGCAGCATGTTCACGGGAACTCGTCGGGATACAGGAATTTTGCCAGCGTCTCGATCGCCTCAACCAGGCGCGGCCCCGGCCGGCTGATGATATCGGGATTGATCGTGTAGATGCGGTTGGTCTTCACCGCAGCTATCGCGTCCCAGCCAGCGCGAGCCTTGACCGTCTCAGGCGACTCGCCGGCATCCTCGTCCGCCAGGATGATCACGCCGGGATTCCCGGCGATGATAGCCTCCTCCGTCATCAACGGAAACGCCTCCCCCGTAGCGTTCGCAATGTTCGGCACGCGCAGTATGTCGTACAGATCACCAACGAAGCTCCCCGGTCCAGCGCTGTAGTAGCTCGTGTCGACCTCGTGGAAGACGCTCGGGCGATTCTCTACCGTGCGCGCCACCTCAACCACCTCATCTATCCGCAGTTGCATCCCCAACGTAAGTGCCCCGGCTTCGTTCAGGTGACCCGTCACGCGCCCTACCTGCTCTATCTGGGCGTAGACCCCCTGCACCGAGGCTGGGGCGTTCACAAAGAACACAGGCACATCAGCCCCTTCCAGCGACGCGCGCACGGTGCCCGGGTCGTAGGACATGATCACAAGGTCGGGCTCCAGGGCCACAATCGCCTCCACGTTCGGCTCGAAGGAATCCAGGTGCTCCAGCTTCTGCGCCGCCGCCGGGCAATCCGAGAACTTGTCGCCCGCCACCACCTGGTCCCCCGCGCCGATCGCGTACAGAATCTCGGTATGTGCCGCGGACAGCGAGACTATCGCCGACGGTGGTGCCGCGACCAACAGAGTCTTCTTCGCGTCATCGGTGACTTCGACTGGAAACGTCGACGCGTCAGGCTCGGTGCCGCGGTACTCCGCGGCGCAGTCGAAATCGGCGGCGGAGGCCGGCGGCTGCGTCGCCGTTGACGACGCCAGCGCGGGCGAAGCGGTGGGGGTTGCGGTATCGGCGGGCTTATCATCCCCGCACGCCGAAAGCGCCGCGATCAGTAGCGCGATCAGCGGGATGACTGCCTGCCAGCGAACCTTGGCCAGCAAATTCATGACGTACACCTCCCGTGTGACTATGGGGAAGGCGGGTGGCTTCGAAAGACAAAACCCTGCCTGACGTGGCAGGGTCGCGATCTCGGAACCGGGCCCATGCCTTTCCTCGAAGGCCTGTGCTTGGACTCGGGCAGGCGACCTGGCTCCCCCGGTATCGGCCCATGGCGGACCCGGAGATACAGTTGCGGGACAGCGCCGGACTCTAACCGGCTTCGCTATTAACTCCTGCTCCCCAGCGACGAGATGCCCGTCACCAGGGAGTCGTGGAGACCCGTGACCTCTCTATTCGGTTTTCGTGCGCACTATAGCACAGCATCAACCTGCCCGGTCAACATGTCACGCATTGTCCCCTTACCGGCGCAGCGATTACCATACGCTGGCAGATGGATACCGGACTTGCCGGCAAAACAGCGTTCGTCGGCGGCGCCAGCCGCGGAATCGGGCGTGCCTCGGCGCTGGCGCTGGCCCGCGAGGGCTGCAGTGTCTCTATCTGCGCCCGCAACACCGCCAACCTGGAAGAAGCAGCGCTAGAAATCCGCACCGAGACCGGCGCGCAGGTGCTCCCGCTGGTCTGCGATATGGCCAGCTACGACGACATCAAGCGCGCTGTAAGCCAGGCGGCATCTTCGTTCGGCAGGCTTGACATCATCGTGAACAACGCAGGCGGTCCACCCTCAGGCACATTCGAGACCCTGGACGAGACTTACTGGATGCACGCCATCCAGCAGAACCTCCTTTCCGCCGTCAGAACTGTGCGCGAGGCGCTGCCTCACCTCCGCCGCTCGGGCTCAGGACGGGTGATCAACATAGTCTCTGTCGCCGTAAAGCAGCCGATCGATGGGCTCATGCTCTCAAACGCCACACGGCTCGCCGTGGTCGGCTGGGCTAAGACCCTCTCGCGCGAGCTGGCAATAGATGCCATCACCGTGAACAACGTCTGCCCGGGGAATATCGCTACCGAACGCCTGATGTCGCTCATCGAAGAGCAAGCGCAGCGGCAGGGCATAACACTCGAGCAGGCCGTATCTCTTGACGAGAGCCGAATCCCGATGGGCTACCTCGGCGACCCTGAAGACGTCGCGAACCTAATCGTCTTCCTCGCCTCTGACAAGGCCCGCTACGTCACCGGGACGACGATTCAGGTAGACGGCGGCAGCACAGGCGCGATCCTCTGACGAAACGCCGCTACAGCTCTCCCCCTGGTCGCCCTCTGAGGCTCGCGTCCTTCTGATCGAGCCACGTCTCAGCGAACCAGTAGCTGCTACCGAACCACGGGAACGCAACCCGGTTCTTGTAGTACGGCCACGACACCGCCGATAGAAACGGCGCGGCGTAGTCGATCCTGGCGTGCGCGCCCTTCTGAAGGCCATCGCCCTGCAGGCCCAGCATGTAGCGCTGGATCTGATAGCCCAACTGGAGACGCTTCTGATAGTCGAACTCTTTGCGCTGCGCATCCAGGAGCACGTCCAGGTCCTTGTCGTTGACGCGGAAGGAGTTTTTCGATCCGGTGCTGTGGAAGTACGGGTATACCCAGTCGTCCAGGTCAATCCAACCGTTGTCGAATCCCCAGTACATCGCGATGTTGTCGCCGCATTCTTCCTTGGTCAGGTTCTCCGCGATGATCTGATAGGACTGTTCGCGGTGCCTCAGCTTCTCGATCGGAATGCCCAGGTTCGCGCTCATGAACGCCTTCCAGGTACCGACGAACGTCGGGATGTAACCCGGCAGGTTGGCGAACCAGACCTCGGGTAGCTCGGGCTTTCCGGCGGCCTCAAACAGCGCGAGCGCGTCGGCCAGGTCCTTGTCGCGGCCCGCGACGTCCTGCCGGTATCCAGGCGCGGCGAGGAGCTCCTCCTCAGGAAGCGCCCAGTACCCTATCGCCCCGCCCACAGGTCCTTGCATCTTCCACTGTCGCTTGCCGATTACGTCTACAATCTCCTGCCGTTCCGTCGCCAGGTGGATCGCCTTGCGTACCTTCGGGTCGCTGTACGGCGCACAGTGCGTCTTGAACCGGGTTCCGATCCAGCCCGACACCCAGTTCTGGATGTACTCCAGTTCGGGGTTGTCTCGCTTCATGTTGAAGACCCAGTCCGGGTTGTCGATGAAGCCTGCCACGTCGATCTTCTTCTGCCGGAAGTTCGACTCCAGGTTCACATCGTTCAGATCGCTGCCCAGCGCGATATAGCCCTCCAGGTAGGGGCGCCCCATATCCGGATCATCCCAGCCAAACCACTCCGGGTTGCGGATAGCCTTGTAGCGAATGCCGATGCTCAACTCGCCCCACAGGAACGGGCCAGTCCCGATCATCCGTTTCTCTTTCTCCGGGAGTTTGCCCGTGTCAATCGAGTCCCAGGGCTTGCCCAGAAGATCGTCCGAATTGTCGACGACCTCTTTCGGGACGATGAAAGCGTTCGTGTCCGCCATGAAATGATAGAACGGCGCGATCGGCCCCTTGCTCGTCAGTTTGATTGTGTACTTATCCGTCGCCTCTACCTTCTCCATCGCGCGGTACTGGCTGGCCCTGTAGTAGTACCCTCGCTGGGGGCTATCCTGATTCTGCTGCCTGAGGTAGCTGTAGACGACGTCTTCGGCCGTCAGCTCTCGACCGGCCAGCTTCGGGAAATTCTTCCGGATATCCGGCGTGTCGTGGAACTTCACTCCCGGCTTCAGCTTTACCACGTATTCCGTGGGCGCCTCTGGGTCGCCGATCATCTCAGGGATGCCGGCGGCCAGGTCCGGGACGATGTTCTCCCACGTCGGCTCCCGGTGGCTCTTGTACATGTACAGTTTGCTGAACACCGAGGACTGGTTGGCGTACATGGGGCCGAACTGCGTCTGGTGCGGGTCGTAGCGATCGATCACCGCAGAGTCGAAGCCCTGGTACCGAAGGAAGCCGAACGGCTTCGTGCCCGCTGGTGGCGGCGTGAATTCACGCCTCGCGTCATAGGGGTCGACAGCGAACTCTTCGAGGTCGGCGCCATCGTCAAACGGGTTATCGTTGCCGTTCCCCCCAGGCACGTCTGTCCCTCCGCCTCCACAGCCCACGACGGCCGCGGCCGCTAGGCCGCTCCCCGTCAACGCTGCGCCAGTGATCAGCCGTCGGCGGCTCATCCGCCGTTTCCACACGCGATTCCAGTAAGTTGACTCCTCCATCCCTCTGCTCCTTTCAGCCCGCTGTCGACATCACGATGGCACTATCACTCAAATCAACCTGTATCCGCACTATGTCCGCAAGCGCGGGTCCAGCACGTCACGGAGGGCGTCACCCGATATGTTGAAGCCCAGCACCGCGAGCGCAATCGCGCCCGCCGAGGCGATCCCGGGCCACGGGTGGTCCACTAGCCCCGGCCGCGCGGTGTTGAGCATGATCCCCCAGGAGGCCCGGTCAGAGGGCACCGCCTGCGGTACCACAAAGGCCAGCGCCGCCTCCGCCAGAATCACTACACCGAGACCCGTCGAGAAGACCACGATAATGGACGCCATGATGTTTGGCAGCACGTAGAAGATCATCGTTCTGGTGTCAGTAGCCCCAATCACCCGCGCCGCATCGATGTACTGCTGCTCTCGCACCGATAACACAACTCCACGCACGATCCTCTGGATCGATGGAATGCCCACGAAACCCAGCGCAAACGCAGCGACAACGAGGCTGGGTTCCGACGTGAACGGCGCGATCGTAAGAATGAGAATCAGTGTTAACAATGGTGGGAACGACTGCAAGGCATCCATGAAGCGCTGGACAGTCGTGTCGAGTATTCCACGGAAGTAGCCGCTTATTACGCCGATAAACGTGCCGATCGAAGTAGCCACAGTGAGCGCCCACAGCCCAATGAAGAGCGATCGCCGGGCGCCCCAGACAATGCGCGACCAGTTGTCACGCCCATTGCTGTCGGTGCCTAACCAATTTTCCCAGGAGGGCGAGCCGTTGATGTTCAACCGCCGCCCTATCTTGAACTGCTTCTCCTCATCGTAGCGTGACATGTATGGCTGTCCCAGTTCGATTCCGAACGGGCTGTCGGGAAGCTCTGGCACGCCGAACTTAGCCTTTGGTGTACCCACGGTCATGGCCACCATGAAAAACACCAGTATGAACCCGAATGCACCCAGCGGCTTTTTTCGCGCGAACTTCATGATGTTCTGAAGGGCGTTTGGCCGCGCACGGAGCGCAAATTCGGGTGCCGCCGGCGTGGCCAGTGGGGTCGCTGCTTGTTGCTGTTCCATCACAAACCCAGCTCTCAGCTGTAACGTATCCGCGGGTCTAGCCACCCGTAGGTTACGTCTATTGCCAGATTGACAAACACCAGCAGAAGCGCCACCAGCAGCACTATCCCCTGCATCACCGGGAAGTCGAATTGAAGAGCCGAAATCGTAACGTAGAGCCCGACGCCAGGGATCCCGAATATCGACTCGAGCACGACATTGCCGCTAATTACGGTACCCAGAAGTAGTCCCACTACCGTCAGCACCGGAATGAGTGCATTGCGAAGAGCGTGGCGAATGACCACTACCCGCTCACGCAGTCCTTTGGCCCAGGCGGTGCGCACATAGTCCTGGCGCATCACCTCCAGCATTTGTGATCGCAGGAAGCGCATGATCACCGCGCCGGTAGCAAGCCCGCCCACCAACGCCGGACCGGACACCCGTTTCAGGTTCGCTATCGGGTCCTCCCAGATCTCTACCCAACCCTGGCCGGTTCCCAGGAACTCCAGCGTGCCGCCTCCCCACCTACCCGTGGCGACGATAAGGAACACGGCCAGCACGAAGCTGGGAACGCCCAGGAAGAAAATCGAAACCGAGCGAAGGATGTAGTCCACAGGTTGGTCCTGGCGAATAGCCGATATGATGCCGATGGGTAAGGCAATGATCAGTCCGACAAATATCTGCAACAAACCTAGCTCGATGGACGGCGACGCCCGTTCGGCTATCTCCCCGAGAACAGACTTGTTCTCAAGGAACGACCTTCCCAGATCACCCTGCACCAGTCCGCTCATAAAGTCCCAGTACTGCTGGGGGAGCGACGCATCGAGTCCCAGCTCCGCCCTCGCCACCATCCGGCACTCCTCCGCCGTAGCCTGCAGAAAACAACTCCCCGCCCGTCTGTTCACCACCTGGTTCGGGTCGATTCGCAGCGCCGCGAACACCATCGTGGCCACCAGGAAGAGAACAACGATATTCAGCAGGCTCCGCCGAATGATGTACTGCTGCATTTTGCTTATCTTCTCCCGACTGAACTAACCCCGGCTGGGCTTCGCCATGGGGCTGGCCAGATATCTTCATTCCGGAATTTAGCGTCCGGGCGACCGCTAGCTAGCAAATTAGCACCAGATATATACAATGTCAAGCGCATTTATCGAGATCTCGTTGGGTGCGCTCTGTTCTGTCAATTTCAATCATAATACGCAGATGAACGAATTCCGGATCAAATGTGTATGGATAGTGTTTTCTTGTTATGGATAACTCCTTGACAGGTTAGCGTCCTCTGCATACCATAGTCACTGGAGTCACAAACCTGACACGCCGAATCCCGATTCTGTCGGGACCGGGGGATCCCAGTGGGGTGAGTCTCCGGCGCGGGCCGGAGTAGGGTTAGCCCTTTCAACCCGAACCCGTCAACTAACCTCGGAGGCGCAGGAAGGGTCGCACCACATGGTGATCGGCCTTTTTGTTATGCCTAGATAGGGAGTGACGGAGTACATGCAAACAGCTCCACCTCGCAGTTGCCCTCGATGTGAGGGTTCGATGCTCTTCGAAGAGGACTGGTACGGCGCTTACAGCACCTGCTTGGCCTGCGGTTACGTCTACGAATTCGGCGCTACCGCCGCTCTCGAACTTGAGACGGAGGCCAACGGCGAGCACCGGCAACGCCGCCGCCAGCCTTCCCACGGCAAGCTCCGGCTCTAAGGGTGCCTCGCAGACATTGCGTACAGCCACGTAGCTCCGTGTTCATCGCTCCCTGACTTATACGAATTATTAACTTTTCTTTCGCCCATATCCCTTGTCGTGCTCCAGCCCCGCTTATATCCTGAGTACCGAAGCGTTTATTCTAATCTGCCGGTTATGAGAGACACGCTGAAGAGAGGACTGGGAGGGATGCAGGACATGCTCTCACACATCACGGAGAGTGATAGTTCCTACTCGCCATTGCAGCTTCACTTCCTTCGCCGCCTCAATCGTCTGCTCCGCCTTCGCGGCGAGCAGTCCGGCCAGCTCAACGAGGACGGAGTGCGACTGATCGATCGCGCGATCTACTCCACGTACTGCGATTCCGTTGACCTGGGCGTTGCGGCTGAGGCCCAGAAGCTGCTTCACCGTCTCGCGCAGCCATCAGCCGGGCAACCGGCTGCCGACTAGCGCAACGCGGCCCCAGCGCTCACCCGCCGGGCGCTCGCTCTTGCGCGCCCGCAATTGGCCCTTCAATAAGGCGTCACGTCCTGCGCAGACCGGAATCGCTCTGGCGTCGCACGGGATTGCTTAACACTCCCACACCCTCAACCTCCACCTCGACCACATCCCCGTCGTTCATGGTGGGCGTCTCGCCCGGCGTCCCGGTGAACACGAGGTCCCCTGCCTCCAGCGTCATCGCCTGAGAGGCAAAGCTTATCAACTCCGCCACGCCGTGGATTAGCGCGACCGTCGTTGTCCGCTGCACCTCCACACCGTTCACCCTCGTCATCAACCCCAGACTCGTCGCATCAAGCCCAGTAGCGATGACAGGGCCTATCGGAGAGAACGTGTCGGAACCCTTCGCTCGCCACCACTGAATATCGTCACGTTGCCAGTGTCGAGCGCTCACATCATTGCCACACGTGTACCCAAATACGCACTCCAGCGCCTCGCTGGTGGCCACGTTGCGGCACAGACGGCCGATGACAGCTACGACTTCGCCTTCGGCGTCCACACGTCGCGCACCCTCCGGCACCAGAATCGTGTCGCCGGGACCAACGATCGATGATGACGGCTTCAGGAAGAGTTGAGGGATCGCCGGTGGCGCATCGTCTTTCAACACCGTCCGGCCGCTGGGCAAGTGGGAATGGTAGTTCACAGCGGCGGCCAGTACCTTACCGGGTCTCACGGGAGCGAGAATTTGAACGTCCGCCACCGGGATCGCCGCCCCGCTCACCTCGTGCTCGCCGAAGATCTCGCCCGTAATGGGCCGCAGTGCTTCCCCGTCCAAAACGCCATAGAGTTCGCGGCCGCCGTGCCAAACGCGAGCGTATAACATCGCTAGAATGGGATGATGATCCGCCGGAATCGTTCTAGATAGCGCCCGTCGGGGCCACTCCAGAACCCCTTGACGCGGTCCTTCATCCCCGCGAAATCGGAGAATTGACTGGCGTGTTTACTCAGCGCCTCAAACTTGATCTCTAGAACCTCTGATATGTCGACTTCAAACGTCACGTCGGACGCGGTCCAGAGGTAGACCTCCTTGACGCTGAACGGCTCCAGCCCTTCCCCAACGAGCTCCGGGAAGCTGGGGCGATTGCGCGCGATAGGATACACCGCGTCAATCGTCACCTCGCCAACGCATCGGTGGTCTGGATGATTGATGAACATATTTCGCACTATCTGTCCTGGGTCGTGCGTAAACACTGCGTACGGCTGGATCTGGCGGATGTAGCGCACGATCTCGCGCAGGAGATCACGATTGTAGTCCAGCTCTCCGTCCACGTGATCCAGAAAGAAGACTTCCTTTACGCCGGCAACCTTCGCCGCCGCCCGCTGCTCATCGCGCCTCAAAGGAATTAGCTTCTCCGGCGTCATCTCCGGGTCTTCGGTCCCTTTGGAGCCGTCGGTACAGATCAGGTAGTAGAACTCCCAGCCTTCCTTCGACCACAGATAGGCCGTGCCCGCAGCGCCGAAGTCCGCGTCATCCGGGTGGGCCGCCACCACCAGGGCGCGTTTCGGCCCTTCCGTAGCGTCATCAGGCATTTTGAGGTCCTCCAGTCCAGTACCCAAAGCAGACTCTCCGCGATAGACGACGCGAATTGTACCTCATGCCGGAAGTCCGTTGACAATCGAACGTATGGTCTGTAGACTTCGTTCTGAAGAACAAAGGTTCGGTATCAACCGGCAGGAGGGCACCGATGAAAGAACTTTCAACCAAGCAGCGGCGGATCCTCGATTTCACGCGCGACTTCATTGACGATCACGACTACCCACCCAGCATCCGGCAGATACAGGACGCCTGTGACATAAGCTCCACGTCCGTCGTGGACTATAACCTCAAAATCCTGGAGCGCCTTGGGCACATCCGGCGCGATCGCGAAGTATCCCGCGCCATTGAGTTGCTCCACAGCGGCGGCCGGCGGCCGCGCGTCGTGCCCGTCCCCATCATCGGAACGATAGCCGCAGGCCAGCCCATCCCCGTTCCGTCCGCGGAACAGGGCTACGACGTCACGGACACCATCGAAGTGTCCCCGGATATGATCGGGGAGCGCGAGAACGTCTTCGCCCTTCGTGTCAAGGGCACCTCCATGATCGATGCTCTCGTCAACGACGGAGACATCGTCCTCCTCCAGGCCTCCCGGAAAGCCCAGGACGGCGATATGATCGCCGCCTGGCTCAAGGACGAACAGGAGGCGACCCTGAAGAAGTTCTATCGCGAAGGCGATCGCGTGCGCTTGCAGCCCGCCAATGAGACGATGTCGCCGATCTACACCGACGCCCGGAACCTCGAAATCCAGGGCAAGGTGATCGGCGCAGTACGGCCTCTGCGCTGACGCTATCCCTCTCGCCCACTCGCGTTCTCACCCGCGACCTCCCTCCTCTGACCTCAGATCGCCTCCGACGCTGTCCAAAAGTCCTACCTCCTACCTCCTCTAAACCGCTGCTATAATCTGTGCAGAGTGCCAGCGCCCGACAGCGTGGGGAGACAATTGCCGACTCAGCCACTCCTTGAGATAAAAGACCTCAGCGCGGAATACGGCACCGCCGAAGGTGTCGTGAAGGCGCTCAGCGGCGTGTCGCTGTCCCTCTACTCCGGCCGGACCCTGGCGGTAACAGGTGAAAGCGGCTCCGGCAAATCCACGCTCGCCCTATCCATCCTCAAGCTGCTCCCGCATCCAGGATATATAACGGGCGGCAACGTTATCCATCGCGGCGCGAATCTACTGACATTGCCCAGCGAGGACCTGCGGCGCGTACGCGGCCGCGATATCGGCATGGTATTCCAGGACCCGTCCACCGGCCTCAACCCTGTCCTCTCCGCTGGCAAGCAGGTGGAGGAGATCATCACCACCCACCAGGAGGTATCTCAACGAGAGGCCCGCCGGATGAGCATCGAGGTACTTGCCCACATGGGGCTGCCCGAACCTGAGTACGTCGCCACGCGCTACCCCTTCCAGCTCTCCGGAGGCATGGCACAGCGCGTGATGCTCGCCATCGCCACCGCCCTCAACCCGCAGGTCCTGATCCTGGACGAGCCGACGTCAGCCCTGGATGTCACCGTGCAGGCCGCTATCCTGGAGGACCTCGTCCAGCTCCAGCAACGCTACGGCACGGCGATTCTGCTGATTACCCACGACCTCGGGATCGTCGCCCAGATGGCCAACGACGTCGCCGTCATGTACGCCGGCTCCGTCGTCGAGTACGCAGACGTTAACGCGCTGTTCGCGCGACCCCGCCACCCCTACACCTGGTCTCTCCTCGCCAGCCGGCCCAGGCTGGACCGCGATGACACGGGGCATCTGCCGACGATCCGGGGCGCCCCGCCCAGCCTGATCAACCTACCCGATCAATGCCCGTTCCTGCCCCGCTGCCCTAAGGCCATCAACGCCTGCCGGAACGACCCCGCTCCTCCCCTCGAACTCATCGAACCGATGCACCTCACCTCGTGCTACAACCCGATCCATCAGGACTCCGAAGTCGCGGGCGCCAGACCATAGCTCCGGTGCTATCAGTCGTCAGGCAGCGCGTCGGTTCCCGCTCGCAGCCGCTAGATCGTAGACCAGCAGCGCCATCGCTACGTCTTCGTCGTACATGCCCGATTTATGGTCCAAGTCCGCCCGAACTATTCGTGCGAACGATGCTCTGAGCCCCGCCATCGACTGCCTGGAGGCCTGGTCAACCAGCCGCTCCAGGGCGAATCCTGTTAGTCCCAGGCGCTGTCCGATCACCTGCTCGCCTGCTCCTCCATCCAGCATTTCCCGGGCGATGGCCAGGCGGCGATAGCGGCCCGCGATCGTGGCCAGAGCCCGCTGTAGTGGCTCGCCTTGCACCTCGAGCTCCCGCAATATCCTGATCGCCGGCAGCGCCTTCCCGTCGGCCATCGCGTCCGTCAACGCCCACCCCTTCTGCTCGCGCGCTGCGCTGGTCAGTTCCCGCACATCTTCCTCGCGAATCGTTCCACCATGTCCCACATAGAGCGCCAGCTTCTCAAGCTCGCTCGCCAGCGTCCACGTTTCGTTGAAATCGTCGCCGCGATTTCTCTCCTGCGCGCAGGTGAGCTGGACTAGCAGATACGCCGCACGACTGTCGATCTTCACGCCGCCGGATAGCTCTCGCTGCAGAACCCACGTGCGTAGCTGTGCGTCCTTCAGGGCCGGGAAGTTGGCCACTGTGGCCCTGGGTCGCAGCCCCGTAAAGAGATCGCCGCCCAGCACCTCGCCATCCACCAGCACCAGCACCGTCGTCGCCGGCTTCCGGTCCACGTAGTCGACCAGGGTGGACCACGACGTCGGCGCCTCTTCTGTGGCCGCAGACTTCTTGCCCCGCCTCGCCTGACCTCGCTGCGTCCGGAGCAACCCTTCCACAATCACCAACCGAATCGAGCCCAGGAACGGAGCCGTATCACACGCCGCCATCACCTCCGCGAGCGTAGCATCGCCCGCTCTTAACACGACGGTGTTGGTCTCCAGCACTCCGTCGGCGTTGAGTTCGGCCTTCAGCTTCTGGAGCGCCTCGCGTCGCGAGAAGGAATCAGGGCCGCAAAAGATGTAGAGCATGGGCCGGCCCGATCGTAGCACAAGCGGCACGCCACGAGACACGCGCTTACACGGCCGCAACCCGGACCCTTATCAGGTCCAGACTGCCTCATGATCACGCCGGCTAAGAACAGGGAGGGTCTGTAGTGGCCCTCCCTGCTGAAGCCCCTGCGCCTGGCTGAGGGCGCGATTTACCTGCGCCGCAGGTCGATACTCACGGCATCTACGCCGACGTTCATGAAGAACTGGTTGTCCGCCTCGGCAAAACGAATGCAGACCTGCTGACCCACAAATGCGCTGGCATCGGTCGATATCACGTCGTATCCAGATTCAGGCGGGTCGCCCGGGTCGGTCTGGTACAGGTTCAGCAGGACGTCAGCCGGCGCGACAGTGAAAGGATTCGCCGACACAGCAGCCGCGCTCACGAGGTCCGCCCGGAACTGCTGGTTCGGGAGCTCATTGAAGTCCAGCGACGATCCAGTCGCGAACTGGCCGGCCTGGTTATTGATGTACAACTGGAAGCTGATCGCCCCTGACCTCAGCACACCACAGCGGTACAACGCATGGGAGCCCGGCCCGGATTGGCCCGTCATGGCACTCAGACTGCCTTCCGGAGGCGTGGGCACCGGTGTGAAGCTGCCGAGACAGGGTCCCAGAGGCGCGATCGTGCCCCCCTGGTTGCACCAGCTACCCGAGCCGCCCTCCTGGTCGACGACCGTCCAGCACGGGATTGCGTTCGTGTTCAAGGTCCCTGCCTCAAACCCGTCGTTGCCGCTCTTCGGGCAACTGATATGCGTATTCGGCGACGACCCGTGCAATCGGATCGTGGCCGACGCGCTGTCAATATCGAACTCACCGCCGGCGAAGCCGAACGCCTCAACATTGACCTCGGCTTTCCCTCCCGCGTAACGACCGTTGTCGCTCTCCACTTCTGCTGTCCAGTACGTTTCTCCATCACACAGCGCGAATGTCCCGAAGAAGCCATCGATGAAAGCTCGACCGGCCCGCTGTCGAACACTTCCGAAGATCTCTACAAACGCCTCCCGCGAGCAGGTTACCGTCCCGCTCACCGTGGCGATCCCGGTCTTCGACACCACCGAGCCTCTCGGGTTGATGTTTACCTCGACATCCAGCGGGGGTGGCGCGACGTCCACGTTAAACACGAGATTCCCCGGAGGCGTATCAAGCCAGGAGTTGATCATGAAGTAATACGTCTCGCCCACCACCACGTCAAAGAATATCTGCGACTGATTACCACCCGCCTGGTCGTTACAGGCGAGCTGCACGAGTGAACCAGACGACTGTGTGTACGCGGAGAGCGTCGTATCAAAGTCGCTCCCGAACGTATTCGCCTCGATGCGGACGTCAGCGGGCGGGGTAATTGAATACCAGACCGAATGACCGCCAAACCCCTCGCAGAACGGGTCGATGAAAGCGAAAGCTGTCGCACACTCCGTATTCAGCGTCGCCGTAAACGGCAGGCTGGGAATCGGCGTGGCGTCGGCGCCCTCATCATTAGGCAGGAGGGGAAGACACGGCCCAGGCGTCGGCGTCGGCGTCGGCGTCTCAGACGGCGGTGTCGGCGTCGGCTCCGGAGTCGGTTCCGGCGGCGGCGTTGGCGTCGGCGTCGGCGTCGGCAAATCCTGACACGTCGTGCCAACTGCCACGAAGGCGTTGATGGTCGCTTCGGGCAGATAGAAGACGCCGTCCGCGGCCCCGTGCGCGTTGTTCGCAAGCGTGAGAGCATACACGCCCGCTGGCGCCGCAGGGTTAACAACCAGCGGTATCCTCACGAGTACTCCATCGCCTGACTCGGGCGTACTGGCGCCTACATCCAGGGCAGTAGCCACCCACGGGCTGTTACTATCCGGCAAGGCATCGCTGGCGTTAAAAAGACTGCTGTTGGCGTTGGCGGCCAGCAGGAGGTCAAGATTTACGCCAGCACCGACCGAGATGACACCCGCCGGGAAGCCAAAATCGAACGCAAACGAGATAATACCCCCGCTGTCACTTGCATCCACAACGCCCAGAGGCGGGTTGTCCACATATGGCAATACACCCTTGGCGGTTACATCGACCGTCAGGTTGCCGCCCGCCGCGACGACGGCGCAGTTCTCGGCCGTGCCAATGGCCGTCGCCGAATTTCCGGTCGTGTCCGTATCGATCGCCATCACCGCCATGCCCCCGTGGCTGGCGCTGGCCGGCCTTGCATTGTGGTTGGATAGAGCACCCGTGAGCGCGATCGCGCCCAGAATGACCGCTAGAGCCAGACTAATAGATCGTACGGCCGGCATATAGTCCTCCCATTGAGCTTAATTAGCTGGATATCTGGCAAGAAGCCTATCAGCGAATAGCGTTTATGTCAACGCAACTGTCTCCGAATACCGCCGTCCGGTGTTGGCGGGAGTGCATGGGAGTCGAACCCACCCGGGACGGGTCCACCGCCCCGCAACGGTTTTGAAGACCGAGAGGCCCACCGGGACCTTTCCACTCCCGTGCGCACAGGATCGGTCAAGTGAGCCAGTCGCGCAAGCGGCCAGCGTCAGTCAGGGAAGTTGTCGCTGATGTAATGGTCCGCCGCTATCGCCGCAGTCACCCCGTCCCCCACGGAACTTGCCACCTGACGCGCCGAATTCTGGCGGACATCGCCGGCCGCGAAAAGGCCCGGCCGTTCCGTCGCCATCCAATCGTCCACCAAGATGTGCCCTGCCCCATCCATCGCCGCCACCCCGCGCATGAAATCCGTGTTCGGATGCTGTCCGATGAAGATGAACGCTGCCGCCACAGCCATCGTTCGTTCCTCACTCGTAGCCACATTCCTGAGCCGCAACCCGGAAACCTCGTTCTCACCCAGGATCTCCTCGACCACCGTATTCCAGGCGAACTCCATCTTTTCGTTCGCGAACGCCCGCTCCTGTAGAATGCGGCTCGCGCGCAGGGAGTCGCGACGGTGGATCACCGTAACCTTGGCCGCGAAGCGCGTTGTGAACAACCCTTCGTCCATCGCCGCATCGCCTCCGCCCACAACGGCCACTTCCTGACCCTTGAAGAACGCCGCGTCACACGTCGCGCAGTACGACACGCCCCTACCCGTCAGCCGTTCTTCCCCTGGCACGCCCAGGCGGTCGTATTCGGCGCCGCTCGTCACGATCAGCGCCTTAGCGGTGATCGCTCCGCCGTCGCTCCGCACTCGCCACTTCTTCCCCGCTTCCTCAACTCCCGCTATCGCTGCGTACTCGGTCTCCATGCCATAGCTCTCGGCCTGCTTTAGCATCGTCTGAGCCAGGTCAAAGCCATTCACACTTGGCACGCCCGGGTAGTTCTCGACCAGCTCGGTCAGCGAAATCTGGCCGCCCACGACGCCCTTCTCCAGCAGTACCGTGCGGTGCATCCCTCGCGCCGCATAGAGACCGGCGGCGAGACCTGCCGGCCCGCCGCCGATAATAACGATATCGTATTCGCGTGGCGCCCCTTCGGGCACTAGACCAGGGCCTTCTCCAGCGAACGCTTCAGGTCGCTCTTCGGCCGGAAGCCAATCAGCGTGTCCACATTCTCGCCAGCCTTGAAGACCATCAGCGTCGGTATGCTCCGAATCCCGTACTTCGAGGCCACCTCCACGTTATCGTCCGTGTTCAACTTGTAGAACCGCACCTTACCCTGGTATTCGTCCGCCAGCTCCTCCACGATCGGTGCCACCATGCGACAGGGGCCGCACCACGGCGCCCAGAAGTCCACCAGCACAGGCAAGTCGCTCTTCAACACCTCTTGCTCCCAGTCGTTATCGGTCACATCTGCGGGCTTTACCATTGTTCCTCCTCGGCGCTTGCGGTTGACCTCTTGCAAATTAGATGCTACTATACCCCACAGGGGTATGTCAATGCCAGAACCTGATACCGCTGAAATCGAACCCCACGCTGACGCCGACGCTCTCCTGGCGCGCCTCCGCCGTATCGAGGGTCAGATTCGCGGCATTCACCGCATGCTCTCCGAAGACCGCGTCTGCGAAGACGTCGTCACGCAGCTTATGGCCGCCCGCAGCGGCCTCGACCAGGTCGGCCTGCTCATCATAGACCGCCACGTAGATCGCTGTCTCGCCTCGGACCATCCGACCGAAGAATCGCTGCGCAACCTCCAAAACGCCATGCGCCTCTGGTTGCGCTTCGGTGGCCCCTCGCCGCACCAGGAGTGACGCTCGAACGCTGTATACTGAGCCCAATCTATGGCCTCAGTGACAACAACCACCCCACCCAGGCGCCGTCGGCGCGAAGAGACCCGCCAGAAACTACTTGACTCCGCCCTGGCCACGTTTGCCAGGCACGGTTACGAGCGCGCCACGATCGACGAGATCGTCCGCGAGGCCGGGTTCTCCAAGGGCGCCTTCTACGTCCATTTCGAGAGCAAGGATGACCTCTTCTGGGCCATGCTTGAAGGCCGCATCGCCCGGCAGCAAGGCGTCTTTCTCGAAACTCTCGATTCCAGCATCTCCGTCGCAGCCAACCTGCAGGCGGTCCTAACCCGAGTTTTCGCGTTCACTCGAGAGGACCCCCTCTGGTCCACCCTCTTCCTCGAGTTCGTCGCGCACGCCGCGCGCAATGAGCGCGTGCGCGAGCGCCTGGCCGCCATGTATGAGAGCTGGCGCAGCTTCGCGGTGCAGATAGTCAAGCAGGGCCAAGAAGCCGGGATCGTCCGCAAGGAGATAGAGCCCGACTTCGTCGCATCAGTCCTAATCGCTATACTCGAAGGCTCCATCGTACAGGCGCGTCTCGCCGGAGATACGGCCCGTCTGGAAGGGATGATCGAGCCCCTATCGCGTCTGCTGGCTGGTTGGATCGAAGCGTAGGCGCCTCTACCGCCCGCGGCTCACGTTGCCATCAAACAGCGTTTTTGCCAAACAAACCCGGCTCGCGAATGTCGAATGTTAGCACCGGCTAATCAGTCTCGATGCGGCCGAAGGCCTCCTGATTACTGACCACTGACTAGTCGTCGGCCCCCTGCCGCGCCGGCGCCACCTCTCGTATCGCCTCCAGCATCCCCGACCGAACCGCATCGCGCGCCACGCGCAGAGCGCTCACGATAGCCTTAGCGTCGCTCCTGCCGTGGCCGATGAAGACCAGGCCATTCACACCCAGCAACGGGCCCGCGCCCGTCTCACGGTAGTCAAACTTCTTGCGTAATTTCCCGAATGCGGGCAGCAACAACACTCCCGCCGCGGCGTACCAGGGACGGCTTCTAATCGCCCCTCGCACCTCTCCCATGACGAAGTCCGCCATCCCCTCCATCGTCTTCACCACAACGTTTCCCGTGAATCCATCTGTCACCATGATGTCCGCGCGCCCAAACGGCACGTCCTTGCCTTCCATGTTCCCTATGAAATTGAGACCACTCTCCCGCAGGAGCTCATACGTCTCCTGGACGAGCACGCTCCCCTTCGATTCCTCTTCGCCTATGTTTAGTAGCGCCACGGTCGGATTCTTCCGCCCCCACACACGCTCCATGTACGCCGCCGCCATCTGCGCGAATTGCAGCAGGTATACCGGCTTGCAGTCAGCGTTCGCGCCGATATCCAGCAACGTCGTCAGCTTCCCCGAAAGCGGTAGCAGCGCCACGATCGTCGGCCGCTCGATCCCTCGTATCCGCCCCAGGTGCAGCACAGACGCCGCCATCACGCCACCTGTGTTCCCTGCCGACACGAACGCCGACGCTCGGCCCTCCTTGACCAACCGCAGGCCGACGACGATGGAAGAGTCCTTCTTCTGCCGCGCCGCCAGCGCCGGCGCTTCGTCCATTTCGATGACCTCCCGAGCGTCAACGATGCTGATCGTATCGGGAGTCCCACCATGACGCGCCAGTTCGACCGACAACAACTCATCGCGGCCTACCAGGGCGATGCTCAGACCAAGATCGCGAGCAGCCATGACGGCGCCGTGTACTATCTCGCCGGGCGCGTTGTCGCCGCCCATAGCGTCCAGCGCTATGACTGGTTCAGTACTGCTCACTGGGCGCTCGCGAACTCCGCCCGCATCCGTTCTCGCAATTCGGCATCCAGCAGCACGTCAATTCCAGTCATCGCCAGGACCTTCGCTGAATCAAGGAGACCCGCGTGGCCCGCGTCGCTGGCCGCTATCTCGCGGAAGGCGATCGTATGCACGGGCACATCCGGCGGCGCTATGGCGATGCTCGGGTGGATCGCCGGCACCAACACGCTCACATTGCCCAGGTCCGTGGAACCCATCGATCGGTTGGACTCCTGGTCGATCACCTCTCGGCCCAGCGTCTCCACGTTGGCGCGATACGCGTCTGCCAGAGCGTGATTCGTGCGCACGGACCGGTAGCGCGACTCTTCACCCCAGCGATGCGTCAGCTTGCACCCTGTGGCCTCGGCGGCGCCCTGGAAACAGGCCAGCACCTTGGCTTTCAACTCGTCGTCCATATACTCGTCATCCTCGCTCCGCACCAGCAGTTTAGCCGCCGCGCGGTGCGGGATCACGTTCACCGCTTGCCCGCCGTCAGTGATGATGCCGTGCACCCGTGCTGAATCACGAAGCTGCTGCCGAAGCAGGCCGATATTCACAAACGCCGCGATCATCGCGTCGAGAGCGTTCAGTCCGGCTTCCGGCCTCGCCGCCGCGTGCGCTGCTTTCCCTTCAAACTCGACGTCCAGCTCCAGGCAGGCCAGGCCGTAAGCTATCGCCGTGTTGCGATTTCCCGGGTGGACCATCATCGCGCAGTCAAGCCCGTCAAACGCTCCCCGCGCGCACATGTATACCTTACCGCCCGCGGCTTCCTCAGCGGGCGTCCCAATCACCAGCACCGTGCCGCCGGTCTCCTTCACCAGGGGGAGCAGGGCAATACCCGCGGCACACGAGGCGGTCCCGATGATGTTATGGCCGCACCCGTGCCCCACTCCCGGCAGCGCATCGTACTCCGCCAGGAAGGCAATCCGCGGGGAGCCGGAGCCGATAGTCGCGCGAAACGCCGTAGGAATCTCGCAGATGCCCCGTTCCACCGCGAAGCCGTTCGCCTCGAGATAGTCGCTCAGCAGCGCAGCCGACTCCACTTCTTCGAAGGCAACCTCCGGGTTGGCGTGAATTGTCAGCGACAGGTCGAACAGTTCCCCCCTTCGCCGATCGATATTCTCCCGGGCCTTCGCTTTCAATGCATTGCTATCACTCATATCTCATCTCTCATCTGCCACTAATTGCCTCTCACCTGGCGCCGAACACCTCTCACCTGTCACCTACAATCCGCCATCTATATACTCTAACAGCGCATGGACTTAAAGCAGTTTATCCGAGACGTCCCTGACTTTCCGCAGCCAGGAATCGTCTTCAAGGACATCACCCCCCTCCTCAAGGACCACACGGCGTTTAAGCACGTCATCGACCGCTTCACCCGCGAGTTCAAGGCCGCTGGCCTCGACGCCGTCGTGGCCATTGAGTCCCGTGGCTTCCTCTTCGGCACCCCCCTCGCGAACAACTTAGGCGTAAGTTTCGTGCCCGTTCGCAAGGCTGGGAAACTGCCGGCCGCCCACATGAGCGTAGAGTACTCCTTGGAGTACGGGAGCAGTCAGCTCGATATCCATCAGGATGCGCTCCAGCGCGGCGACAAGGTCGTCATCATTGACGATGTGCTCGCCACAGGTGGCACGGCCATGGCCACCGCCAAGTTAGTCGAGCTTCTGGGGGCCAGCGTGTCAAGCTTCGCGTTCCTCATTGAGCTCTCCTTCCTGAATGGGCGCGAGCGTCTGCGCGGCTACGACGCCTTGTCGCTGGTCCGCTACGACTGATACCGCAGGAGGCGGTTGACGGGCGGGCCTCTCGTCGGCTATCATCGCCTCGAAAACTGAATACTAGCGCTTTCATCCAGAGCGGTGGAGGGAACGGCCCTTAGAAGCCCGGCAACCGGTCCAAATTTCACAACGGCGGACAGCGGTGCCAACTCCGGCCCCAGACACGGGGACAGATGAGAGTAATCATTAGAGGCTTCTCCACCGCGAGAAGTTTTTTATTGCCCGACGATAGTCGCCCGAGGTCGATGTCAGAAGACACGTTTTTCAAACCAATAGATTGGCTGCCCGGAGGCAAAGTCCGCTTTCTGGATCAGACCCGCCTGCCTCAAGACGAAGTCTGGGTCGAAACAGACGATTACACGGTCGTCGCACAGGCCATCCGCACGCTACAGGTCCGCGGCGCGCCGCTCATCGGCGTCGCCGCTGCCTACGCCCTCCTTCTCACCACACTCACAGGCGACGATACGGACATTGACAACCTGCGGGAGCGCCTGCACCGCGTCAGCGACGAGCTTGCCTCCACCCGTCCCACCGCCGTCAATCTCACCTGGGCCCTCACCCGTATGCTAAGTTCGATTGATGAGAGCGCAACGGTGACGAACGCCCGAAAGAGCCTCCTGGCCGAGGCGCGTCGCATCCACGAAGAGGACATCGAGGGCAACCGCCGCATCGGTGATAACGGAGCGCAACTCCTGCGCGAGCAGGCCACCGTGATGACTCACTGCAACGCCGGCGCCCTGGCGACGGGCGGCTTCGGCACAGCGCTGGGCGTCATTCGCGCCGCCCACGTCGACCGCAGCCTGCGCCACGTGTTCGTGCCTGAAACGCGGCCCCTGCTGCAAGGCTCAAGGCTGACCGCCTGGGAGTTGGCGCGAGACCGCATTCCCTGCACGCTCATCGTCGACTCCGCCGTGGGTTCGACGCTACGTCGCGGCCTCGCACACGCAGTCATCGTCGGCGCTGATCGAATTGCGGCGAATGGCGATGTCGCGAACAAGATCGGCACCTACCAGATCGCCGTCCTTGCCCACGAGAACAACGTCCCGTTCTACGTGGCTGCGCCCACCAGCACGATAGACCTTTCCACCTCGTCCGGCGATGACATCCCGATCGAGCAGCGGTCGCAAGACGAGGTAACATCCATGGGAGACACGCGGCTGGCGGCAACCGGAGTGGGTGCTAGCAATCCCGCGTTTGATGTGACACCAAGCATTTACGTCACCGCGATCATCACGGAGAACGGCGTGGCGCGGGCCCCGTACGAGGACAGCCTCCCGCGCGTCTGCACTTCGGAGGTTCCGGTCGGTGGCTGACACTGGAATTCGCGCCGCGATCATCGGGGGCAGCGGCTTCTACCAGATGGACGGCCTGAGCAGCATCGAAGAGTTGCGCATCGATACTCCCTTCGGACCGACAAGCGACGCAATAGTAGTCGGGACGCTCGGCCCCCAGCGTGTTGCGTTCCTGCCCCGGCACGGGGTCGGACACCGCATTCTCCCGTCGGAGTTGCCCGCTCTGGCAAACGTCTTCGCTCTCAAGCAGATTGGTGTCGAGTTCATCCTCGGCGTCAGCGCGGTTGGTAGCCTGCGCGAAGAAATCGCGCCTCTTCACATGGTGATCCCGGACCAACTCATTGACCGAACCCGCGGCCGGAGGTCAACATTCTTTGGTGATGGCCTTGTTGCGCACGTCAGCTTCGCCGACCCTTACTGCCCTCAATTATCGGCATTATTGGCCCGCGCCACTCGGGAGGCGGGTGCGACTGTACATCAAGGTGGCTCGATGATCGTTATGGATGGCCCAGCCTTCTCCACTCGCGCGGAGTCGAACATGTATCGCAGCTGGGGCGCAAGCGTTATTGGCATGACCGGTCTACCAGAAGCCAAGCTCGCGCGCGAGGCGGAGATTTGCTACGCGCTGCTAGCCTGTTCCACAGATTACGACTGCTGGCACCAGACCGAAGACGATGTCACGGCCGACATGATCGTCGCCAACCTCCTGAAGAACGTAGCGGTATCCCGCCAGGCCGTGCTACGCACTCTCGATCTGCTTCCAACCGTCCGGGACTGTCCCTGCCCCAACGCCCTCAGAGACGCCATAGTGACTCCCCTGGAACTCGTCCCGCCTGAGACAAAGGACCGCCTGGCGCCGATTATCGAAAGATATCTGGCGAAGCCCACCGCGACGGTGAAACGATGACCGCCACTCTCTCCCGCCGTAGAGACGCCGTCAAGTCAATCTATACGGTGCGTAAGCTGTTGGACCCAGACGAGATCCGCTCCCTCCTCGAGCCGGACAAGGTCTACGCGGCATATGCGTTGGCCCAGCTGGAACCTCGGCTCTTCAGCCAAGCAGAATGGCGCCTCGCAACGGGTTCTTCCGGGCCGGCGCTCGTTCTCCACTCTCGAGGTGGCCTCGGGCGCGCGCTGTTTGCCCAGGGTGACGCAGGTGGCATCGAAGCCATCCTCAGCCTCCATCCCGGACCCCGCTTCAGCTTCGGCAGCCTGCGTCCCGAGCACCGCCGTGCGTTCGACAAGTACTTCGTTAGCACCCGGCCACAGACAATGCTCCGCATGAGTGTCACCGCCCCGTCACTAGCGACGGCAGCCGGCCAGGCCGTGCGTCTTGGTGGCTCACACGCAGCCGTAATCAACCGCCTTTACTCTATCGAGGGCGGCACAACAGCCTACAGCCCATCCCACATCGCCGAAGGCGCCTACTTCGGCGTCTTTATCGAAGGCTCGCTGGTTTCCATAGCCGGAACGCACGTGATTTCGCCCACTGAGGGTGTCGCTGTGGTCGGCAATGTCTTCACCCACCCTCGCTACCGCGGCCGTGGTCTAGCAGGCATTGCCACCAGCGCCGCCACGACTCATCTGCTGGATCGCTGCCCCCTCGTCGTACTGACGGTCGAATCGGGAAACGTTCCGGCCATCAGCGTCTACCGCCGGCTGGGTTACGAGACTCTGTGCACGCTTCACGAGACACCCCTGATCCGGAAAGAGATGACAGGCGCCGTAAGCCTCGCGCGACGGCTGCTGGCCAGGCGACGAGGCGGCACCGGCGAAGAAGTGGTGGTGCGATGACCTCCAGACAGCATCATGATCCTATCGACGAAAAGGTTGAGGCGATAATTGCGCTTCTCCACGAACGGCACCCCAAGCTGGGACACGAAGGGATCGCGGGTGCTTTGAAGGACCTCAAGGTCAACGTGGATGAAATCGAACTCAAGGCTTTCCTGGAGGACAGGAATATGCGGCCAGAGTCAGCCGGTCATGAATCATGGGGGCACGTTGGGCTAGATGGGCGCTTTGGGGTGGCCTCGACCACAATGGTGATGGTGGGAATGGGGACGACGGATGATTAGACACATCGGGATCGTTCTCTTCCCCAACTTCGAGGACCTCGACGCCATCGGACCCAAGGAAGTCTTCGGGATGTTTTCCAAGACCTCGGGAGGCGAGTGGGACGTCGCCTTCGTCTCGCAGGACGGCAAGCCCGTCACGAGCTTCTTGGGCACCCAGATCGCCGCAGACCACAGCTTCGAGAGCTGCCCGCCACTGGACCTCATCCTCTTACCCGGTGGGGTGGGCACTCGCGCTGAGGTCGACAACCCACGGATCATTGACTTCGTGCGCAAGCACGGCGCCAACGCGCAGTACGTCACGTCCGTCTGCACCGGCGCCATGCTCCTCCATCGTGCCGGCTTCCTAGCAGGCAAGCGCGCGACCACCCACTGGGGCGCGATCGGCGAACTTAAGGCGCTCGACGGCGTCACGGTCGTCGAGGGCGAGCGCTGGGTCGAGGATGGCAACGTCCTCACCTCCGCCGGCGTATCTGCCGGCATCGACATGGCGCTATACGTTGTCGCTCTACTTAAGGACGCGAACGTAGCCCGGAGCGTTCAGCAGATGATGGAGTACTATCCCAAGCCCCCCACATTCGACGAACCGGCGAAGGCTGAGGCCCGGTCGTGACCTTCTCCATCGCCGCCCGCTGTCCTCGATCCGGCATGCTGGGTGTTGCCACGTCCAGCAAAGCTCTCGCTGCCGGCGGCCTCGTTCCATACTGCCGCGCCGGCGTCGGCGCCATCGCCAGCCAGTCATTCGTAAATCCATATCTCGGTATCGATGGGCTGGGCCTCCTGGAGCAAGGTCTCCCGGCTGAGCGGGCAATCGAACGCCTGATCGAAGGCGATGCCGGGCGCGATCTCCGCCAGCTCGCCATCGTCGACGCCGAGGGCCGCACCGCCGCGTACACGGGCGAAAAGTGCATCCCCTGGGCCGGTCACATGGTTGGCGCCGCCTACGTATGCCTCGGAAACATACTCGTCGGCGAGCAGGTAGTCGCCGCTATGGCCCAGGCGTTCGATCGGGCGAGCGCCGAGGAGCTGTCCGAGCGCCTGATCCTGGCACTCGAAGCCGGCCAGGCCGCTGGTGGCGACAGGCGCGGGAGGCAATCTGCCGGCATCGCCGTCGTCCACGAGGAAGAATACGCGCTCTGCGAACTCCGCGTCGACGACCACCCTGATCCAGTGCAGGAGCTGCGCCGCGTGTTCGAGGTGTATAAGAGGGAGGAATTGCCGTTCGTCTCGATCATGGCACGCCGGAGCGACTACACTCCCCATTGGGAACATGTCCTGAAACTTAGCGAACAGATCGCCGAATCCCTTGAAGAAAAGGAGGTGGTGGGTTGACTCAAACGAAAGAGCGGGCTCGTCGCCCGCTCCTATCGAAAACCGCTCTCAATGAGCAGCCCCGCTTCACACCAACCAATATCTCATCAGGCTCACGAGGGGTCAAGGCGAACTCGCCGGAGAGCGGGGGACTTGCACCCCATCCTCCAGAGGACCCCTCGGTTGAAGCGGGGCCGTCCACTCGAACGGTTCACTCTCCACTCGTTAGGCGTCTCCGCCAAAGGCGATACTAGTCACAGCACCCTAACCAGGTCCAGACCCAAATGTCACACCCTCAGCGAGGAGAAGGAGCGTAAATGCTAAAACCATCGATCGAGCACGACGTTAAGGACATGGCCCTCGCCGAAGAAGGCGTCAATCGCATCGAATGGGCCGCGCGAGAGATGCCCGTCATCAAGATCATCCGCGAACGTTTCGCCAGGGAGAAGCCCCTCAACGGGTTGCGCCTCTCAGCCTGCCTTCACGTCACAACCGAAACCGCGAACCTCATGCTCGCGCTCCGTGACGGCGGCGCCAGCGTCACCCTCTGCGCCAGCAACCCCTTATCCACGCAGGACGACGTCGCCGCCGCCCTCTCCGCCGTTCATGGTATACCGGTTTTCGCGATACGCGGGGAAGACGATGACACCTATTACCGCCATATCCACGCCGCGCTGGACCACAAGCCTCAGGTAACGATGGACGACGGCGCAGACCTCGTCGCAACTGTGCACAAGAAGCGCCGAGAGCTCATCGAGCACGTCATCGCCGGTACGGAAGAGACCACTACCGGCGTCATCCGCCTCCGCGCCATGGCGCGCGACGGCGCGCTCGCCTACCCCATCATCGCCGTCAACGAGGCCGACACCAAGCACATGTTCGACAACCGCTACGGCACCGGCCAGAGCACCATCGACGGCATCACCCGTGCCACCAATGTACTCTGGGCGGGCAAAAACGTCGTCGTGGTCGGATATGGCTGGTGCGGCAGAGGAGTCGCTCTCCGCGCGCGCGGCCTCGGCGCAAAGGTCATCGTTTGTGAGGTTGAGCCCGTGCGAGCGCTGGAGGCGGCCATGGACGGCAATCAGGTCATGAGCATGGCAGAGGCCGCGCCGATCGGCGAAATCTTTATCACCCTCACAGGAGACATCAACGCACTCGATCGCCAGAATTTTGAGACGATGCGCGACGGCGCCCTCGTCGCTAACAGCGGTCACTTCAACGTCGAGATCAACCTCAAGGCCCTCGAGTCCATGAGCGAGTCGCGAAGGCGCGTCCGTGAAGATGTCGAGGAGTACCGCTTGATGGACGGCCGCAAGATTCACGTCCTCGCCGAGGGACGCCTCATCAACCTCGCAGCGGCCGAGGGTCACCCCGCCAGCGTCATGGACATGAGCTTCGCCAACCAGGCGCTCGCCACCGAATACATCGCCACCCGCGAACAGCGCCTGCCCGTGGACGTTCACGTCGTCCCGCAGGAGATCGATAAGGAAGTCGCACGCCTCAAGCTGGCCTCAATGGGCATCACGATAGACGAGCTAACAGAGGAACAACAGAAATACCTGTCAAGCTGGGAGGAGGGCACATGACGCCGGACAACCGGCTACCACCAGGCAAGGAGGAAATAGCGATATGACCATGACATTCATGTCCAGTCCGTCACTTCTCGTTACCAGCGAGTCCGTGACGGAGGGCCACCCCGACAAAGTCTGCGACCAGATCGCGGACGCCATCCTCGACGAGATCATCGCCCACGATCCAAACGCCCACGTAGCCTGCGAAGTGACGGCCACTACCGGCCTCGTTGTCATCATGGGTGAGATCACAACGTCCCACCACGTTGACTACACGGGTATCGCTCGCCAGGTGATCCAGGACGTCGGCTACACCAGGCCCGAACACGGCTTCAGTAGCGATAGTTGCGGCGTCATCGTCTCGGTCAAGGAGCAATCGCGCGAGATCTCCGACGCCGTGGGCAGCGATGAAGGCGCGGGTGATCAGGGCATCATGATGGGCTTCGCCTGCAACGAGACGACGGAGCTGATGCCGCTACCCATCAACCTCGCGCACCACCTCTGCCTCCAACTGGCGCGCGTCCGCAAGAACGCCACGCTACCCTACCTGCGTCCAGACGGCAAATCACAGGTCACAGTGGAGTACGCATACGGTGCGCCCAAGCGCGTTCAGGCCGTCGTCATCGCCGCTCAACACGACCCGGACATCTCCTCCAAGCAGCTCTGGGATGACGTTTCAGAGTCTGTGATCAAGCCGGTCCTCGGCGACTGGATGGACGGAGACACCGATATCCACGTCAACCGCAGCGGCTCGTTCGTCCTCGGCGGCCCTGCTGCCGACTCCGGCCTCTCCGGCCGCAAGAATATCGTTGACACCTACGGTGGCGTAGGTCGCCACGGTGGCGGATCCTACTCCGGAAAGGACCCTTCCAAGGTAGACCGCTCCGCCTCCTACGCTGCCCGCTGGGTGGCCAAGAACCTCGTTGCCGCCGGTCTGGCCGATCGCGTCGAAGTCGAGCTCTCCTACGCTATTGGCCATCCGCAGCCTCTCGGCGTATCGGTGGAGAGCTTCGGCACGCACAAGTTCAACCACGATGGCCTGACCGACCTCGTGCGGCAGACCTTCGACCTAAGCCCGAACGCCATCATTCGCGACCTGAACCTCCGGCGGCCTATCTACCGCCCAACCTCAACCTACGGGCACTTCGGTCGTCACGACATCGACGCGCCTTGGGAGGAGACGAATAGAGTTGCGGACCTCCAGCGCGCCGCCGAGGCGCTCGGAGCCGTGCAGAGAGCCTAGGGACCTTGCCGATGGACTGAGGGCGCCGACCGAATCTTGGCTTGGCGCTCTCACAGTCGGTAGACATGTATGCGCTGATCATAGCGGGCGGGGAAGGCCAACGACTCCGCCCGCTTACCAACGACCGTCCCAAGGCCATGCTGTCCGTCGCTGGTCGCCCACTGCTCGAGCACCAAGTGTCGTGGCTCCGCGACAACGGCGTCACGAACGTCGTCATTGCCTGTGGCTACCTCCACGAGGTGATCCAGGCACATTTCCAGGATGGCCACCGCTGGGACCTTGAGATTCGCTATTCCGTCGAGCGTGAGCCGCTCGGTCGCGGTGGGGCCCTTAGAATGGCCTACGTGCAGGTACCAGCGGATGAGCCGTTCGTCATAGCCACCAACGGCGACAACATCCAGACTCAACCGCTCTCACCAGTGATCAAGCAACACCTGCGCACAGATGCCGCCGCGACCTTGCTCCTCACTCAACTCCGCAGCCCTTACGGCATCGCGAAGGAACGCGGCAAGCGGATCGTTGGCTTCACCGAGAAACCCCTGCTGGCGCACTGGCTCAATGCCGGCATGTACGTCCTCAGCCGCGAATTCTGCCTGGCCCTGCCGGATCGCGGTGACCATGAGGATCATCTCTTCCCGCGACTCGCCGGCGAGGGCCGTCTCTACGGCTTCCGTTCCCGGAGTTACTGGAAAGCCATAGATACCGCCAAGGACCTGACGGAGGCTGAACAGGAGCTGTCTCACACTGCGGCGAACTGAATCCACGTAGCCTATCTTCTCCCCGTCCTGTAGCATAGCCAGCGAGTTGAGCGAATCCCCCATCCAATTCGGAACCGACGGTTGGCGCGCGATCATCGGTGAGGAATTCACCTTCACCAACGTACGCGCCTGTTCCCAGGCCACGGCCCGCTACTTCATTGAGCGCGAAGACGCATCGCGCGGCCTCGTTGTTGGCCATGACACGCGATTCTTGTCAGAGGAGTTCGCCGCCGCCGTCGCTGAGGTCTTCGCCGCCAACGACATTCCTGTATTCCTGTGTGACAGCCCCGCCCCGACACCGGTCATAGGCTTTTCCATCCTGACGCTCAATGCGGCAGGCTCAGTCGTCATCACGTCGAGCCACAACCCCGCAGCCTACTCGGGATTCAAGATACGCACCGACTATGCGGGGGCCGCACCTCCAGAGGCACTCGCGCAGATCGAATCGATGCTGGCTTCTCCAGCAGGCGGCGTCCGTCGAATACCTCTGGGCGACGCCATCGGCGCCGGCAGAATCACCTACATCCATCCTCGCACCGACTACATGAAACACATCTCGAGTCTCCTGGACCTGTCGCACATCCGGAACGCTGGCCTGCGTGTCGTTGTGGACCCCATGCACGGCGCCGGCAGCGGCTACCTGCGCGAGATCCTCGCCGGCGGTACCACGCAGGTCTGTGAGATTCGCTCCGAGCGTAATCCAGCATTTCCCGGCATGGAGAACCCCGAGCCGATCCCCCGCAACCTTGAGGCAACCAGACGAGCCGTCAGCGACTTCGGGGCCGATGTTGCCCTCGCGACCGATGGCGACGCCGATCGCGTGGGCATCCTCGATTCGAACGGCGAGTTCGTTAACCAACTCCAGACTTTCGCTCTCCTTGCCTACTATCTCCTGGAAGTCCGCGGTGAGCGTGGCCCGCTTGTGAAGTCGGTCACCACCACCAGCATGATTCTCAAACTCGGCGCTTTGTACGATGTCCCCGTTCATGAGACAGGAGTGGGCTTCAAATTCCTCGGCCCCAAGATGCGCGAGACCGATGCCCTGATCGCCGGGGAGGAGTCAGGCGGCTTCGCCTTCCGCGGGCACATGCCGGAACGTGATGGCATTCTCTCCAGCCTCTGCATCCTGGACTTTATGGCCCGCCGGAAGAAGGCACTCCCCGAGCTTATCGAGGAGGTGTTCGCGAAGACCGGCCCTCACTATTACGATCGCATAGACATCAGCATGTCACCTGAGGCACGTTCCCGAGTCGAGGCAAAGCTGTCGGACCTGACGCCATCCAGCATCGCGGGACTACCGGTCAAGGGATGCGATCGCACCGACGGCCTGCGCTTCTCTTTGGAAGATGGCGCCTGGGCGTTGATCCGCCTATCAGGCACAGAGCCCCTCATGAGGATCTACACAGAAGTTCGTGAGAAGAGCCAGGTGCAGCCGGTTCTTCAAGCCGTAAGGGAGATGACCGGGGTATGACGTCGCTGCACGTTCTCGACGATCCTGCAGCGCGCGAACGCATCGATCCGCAGGGCATGCTCGCCGCCGTAAGCGCACTCCCAGGGCAATGCCAGGACGCCTGGAACGCTGCTCAGGACATGGATATCCCGTCCGGCTACAGTCAAATCCGAAGCATCGCGGTCCTCGGAATGGGCGGCTCAGCCATTGCGGGAGACCTCTGGCGCGTCCTCCTCCAGCGCGAATGTTCCGTGCCCGTCTTCAACGTCCGCCAGTACGACCTGCCGCCTTACGTAGACGGGCACACGCTAGTCATCGCGTCCAGCTATAGTGGCAACACGGAAGAAACTCTCTCCGCCTTTAACCAGGCCCTTAGGACTCCCGCGAAGAAACTGGTGCTCACCACCGGCGGCAAGATCCTCACCGCGGCTCGCGCCAACGGTGTCCCAGTGTTCTCCTACACATTCGCTGGCGAGCCGAGAGCCGCTCTGGGCTGGGGCTTCATGCCGCTCCTGGCCATAGGTCAGAAACTCGGCCTAACACAGGGCATCGAGCGCGACGTCCATGAGGCCATTACTGTAATGGAGGCTCTGCTGCACGATATCGCCCAGGACGTTCCCCTGGCGGAAAACGCAGCGAAACAGATGGCTCTGTCTCTGCACGAGCGGTTGCCTGTCATTTACTGCGCGGGCCCCCTCGCAGAAGTGGCGCACCGCTGGAAGACTCAACTCAACGAGTCCTCAAAGATATGGTGCTTCTACGAAGAGTTGCCGGAGCTTCACCACAACGCCACGGTGGGACTCGAGTTGCCCGCATCCACCGCGGCCAACGCAACGGTCGTCCTGCTCCAATCCGATACCCTCATCCACAGACGCGTCGCGCTTCGCTTCGAATGGACGCGTGGTCTGCTCGAGCGCTCCGGAATCAACGTCCTGTCCGTCGACGCACGTGGTCAAAGTGCCTTAGCGCAGATGATGTCGCTGATCCTCTTCGGCGACTTCGTCAGCGGCTACCTCGCCTTGTTATACGAGGTCGACCCAACACCCACGGCCGTAATCCAAGACCTCCGCAACTGGCTATCGGCTCAGGCCTGAAACCAGCCTGCCATCCTGAGCGCCACCGCCATCCGTCGCGGTCTCACGCTTGTCGCGAAGGGATCAGCGGGAGGTCAACCCAGCCTCCGATTCCGCCGTGGCTTCCCTTAACGCTTGGTGTACTGAGGCGCTTTCCGAGCTCGCTTGAGACCGGGCTTCTTGCGCTCCTTCACCCTCGGGTCACGCGTCAGAAGTCCCGCCTTTCGCAGCGCCGGACGCTTGCCTTCATCAAAGGCCAACAAAGCTCGCGAGATGCCGTGTGCTAAAGCGTCAGCCCAGGCGCTGATACCTCCACCGTTGATCTTCGCGTGCACATCGAACGTTCCGGCAGCTTCTGCCGCCTCAAACGGAGACCGTACCTTGATCTGGTGCATCGGACGGGTAAATATCTCCAAAAACGGCTTGCCATTGATAGAGAACTCTCCCGCACCGGAGTAAAGCCGGACCCGCGCCACCGCACATTTCCTGCGACCGGTTCCGTAATAATACTGCCCCGTCGGTACCGCTTCCGCGCTCTTTTCCGCCATCACGATAGCTCCATCTCTTTCTTATTCCCTTCGACAACACGTTGCCGCTTGGCCGAGGCGTTCATCTGGGCCTCGTGAGGATGTTCAGGGCCGCTGTAGACCTTCAGGTGCCTTAGCTGATGGCGAGCCAGGCGGTTGCGAGGCAGCATACCGCGCACAGCCAACTCGATCACTCGCCTCGGATTCTTCGTCATCATCTCCTTTAGCGTCCGCTCTTTCAGCCCACCCATGTACCCGGTATGCCGGTAATAAATCTTGTCGTCCAGCTTCTTGCCCGTTACGCGCACCTTATCCGCGTTCACCACCACGACGAAGTCGCCCATATCCAGGTGGGGCGAGTAGGTAGGCTTGTGCTTCCCCATCAGGACCGCGGCGATATTCGTGGACAGGCGCCCCAGCGTTTGGCCATCCGCATCGAGGATAAGCCACGCCTTATCGATCTCTTTCGCCGATAGACTATATGTTTTCATTCGTTTCATCATCGAACAATCCGTTCTCGTAGTAAACCTTTGCCAGGCAGAGCCCGCTCGCCGGCGCCATCGGGCGCGCCGTTCCCGGTTGCGCGTCCCTCAAAATCGTCGCGAACGTAGCCGCGTCCATCTTACCCGAGCCCACCGCTGCCAGAGTACTCACGATCCGGCGCACCATGTGCCTTAGGAACGCGTTGGCCTCAATCCTGAAACTCACCGTCTCGCCATTCTCGACCATCTCGGTCCTGAAAACCACCCGCACCGTAGCCCGACTCTTCGCCTCAGACGGGGAGGTGAACGCCGCGAAGTCGTGGGTTCCCACCAGCAGCGCTGCCGCCTCGCTCATCGCCTCTGTCCGCAACGGCCGCCCTACGTGCCAGACGAAGTTCCTCGAGATCGCCGGTCGACCGCGTCCAACGTGAATGGTGTACTCGTACCGCCGGCTCCTGGCGTGTCGTCGGGGGTCGAACGTAACCGGCACTTCCTCAACGGCGCGAACGCTTATGTCCCTTGGCAACAGAGCGCCGGTTGCTGACGTGACTGTCTCAACCGACCGTCTGCTATGCGTCACGAACGAAGCGACTTGCCCCGTCGCGTGCACACCACGGTCGGTGCGGCCCGCCATCGTCACCCGTATAGGTTCACCTGTTAAGTTACTAAGGGCCCGCTCCAGCGCGCCCTGCACCGTTGGCGCGGTTTTCTGGTACTGAGAGCCGCCATAAGCCGTTCCTTCGTACTCGACCAGCAGCGCCAGCCGGCGAATACCGGCATCTGGTTGCACTGCCAGCCTCGATTCGATGGCCGGCCTAGGCCGTCTCTCCTATCAGTTCAAGCTGCGCCATTTTCGCACCATCACCCTGGCGCGGTCCCAACTTTACCATGCGACTATAACCACCGGGACGCGCCGCGTAGCGGGGACCCAGCTCGTCGAATACCTTCTCCACTACCTTTTTGTCGTAGACGAAGCCCAGGGCTCGCCGTCGCGAGGAGAGATCCCCGCGCTTACCCATCGTAATCACCCGTTCCGCCAGCCCTCTCACCTCACGCGCCTTCGCTTCCGTGGTAATGATCTTCTCATGACGCAAGAGATCCGTCACCAGGTTGCGAAATAGCGCCAACCGGTGATCAGTCGGTCGGCCCAGCTTGCGGCCGTCTATCCGATGAGCCATCTAACTATCCAGCGTCCTCGCCGTCCCCGCGCTCAAGGGCAAGTAGCGTGCGCTTCCACTCGGGCATCTCTTCGTCGCCGGCATCGCCTGCGGGGGACTCTTCGGCCTTCCCCTTGGTCTTTGCTTTCGTCGCCTTCTTGGCTCGGCCGACGGGCGGCGGCGCCAGCCCTTCCTCCGGCTCGCTGTCCAGCGCGGGTTCCGGTTCAACGGCAGGTTGCGCTGCGGTAGGAGTCTCGTCAGCCGCGAGCGGTAGCGCCTCCAAAAGCTCCTCAACGTGATCCACCGGTAGGAGACCCAGTTCATCCAACTTGTCTCGAAGTTCGTCATAGGATTTACGGCCGAAATTCCGCAGCGCCAGAAGCTCTTCCTCGCTCTTCTGGAGAACGTGACCAACCGTGATCAGTCCGCTCCGGCGGAGACAGTTGTAGGCCCGCATAGACAGGTTTAGGTCCTCAATCGCCATGTTGTACCGGTCAGCGCTCAGTTGCACCCCTGCGCCCAGTCCCCGTTCTACCACCGGCAGCTCGGGGCGTCCCATATGCGAGAAGAGCCTGAACTGCTCGATGGCCACGTCGGCGCTCTTGCTCAAAGCCTCCACCCCTGTAATCGTCCCGTCCGTCCAGACGTTAAGTGTGAGCTTGTCGTAGTTGGTCGCCTGTCCCACACGTGTGTGGTCCACCTTGTAATTAACCCTGCGAACCGGCGAGTACATCGCGTCAATCGGAATGACGCCTATCGTGGTGCCATCAACTGCGCCTGCTGGTTCGTAGCCACGGCCGAGATCGACGTTGAATTCAACATAGAGCCTGCCCTCTGCGGAGTCGATGGTCGCCAGGTAAAGCTCCGGGTTGACGATCTCGTAATGCTCTGGGACCTTAATATCGGATGCGGTGATCGATCCCTCACGACCGGATATGTCAAGGATCAGCGTCCCGGGCCTGTCGGACAGGGAGCGCATTCTTAGCTCCTTGACGTTCAGGAGGAATTCGATGGTATCTTCCTTCACGTGCGGGATCGTGGAGAACTCGTGTTGCACGCCGTCGATTCGCACGGACGTCACGGCCGCACCGGTCAACGAACTCAAGAGCACCCTTCGTAGCGCGTTTCCCAGTGTCGTCCCAAACCCAGGTGGCAGCGGCGACGCCACGACTCGTGCGAAGTCACCGTCCGCCTCCTCGACCTCTAACGTTGGTTCTTCTACATGCTCCGTTTGAGGCGTAGCCGAACCTGATTCCCTGTAGATTTGCGTCTCTAACATGGCCTTCCTTTACCGAGAGTAGTACTCGACGATCGTGGCTGCGTTAAATTTGGCCCCGATCTCATCCATCCCAGGCAGTTCGAGTACACGTCCGCTCATGCTTGCGATATCCAGATTCAACCAGGACGGGATCTCTTTGCTCGCGATCTGTTCGGTCACCACCTTGAAATAATCGCTACCCTTCCCTCGGCTTGTCAGCCCGACGGTGTCTTCGGGTTTCAGCACGTGCGAAGGGATCGCGGACTTTCGACCGTTGACCGAGATATGACCGTGAAGCACTATCTGACGTGCTTGGGGACGCGATTCAGCCATTCCTAAGCGATAGACAATGTTGTCAAGGCGGAGTTCAAGAGTGCGTAGCAGGTTTTCTCCGGTGACACCGTGTCTCTTCACGGCTTCCTCGTAATACTTACGGAACTGCTTCTCCAGAATGCCATACACAGCTCGGCCACGCTGCTTCTCTCGCAACTGAAGCCCCCGGTCAGATACCTTGCGCCGGCGCGAGAACCGTTGTCCTGGCGGGAAGGGCCGCTTCTCAAAGGCGCATTTCGGCGTGAAGCATTTTTCACCTTTCAGGAACAGCTTATCTCCCAGACGACGGCAAATTCGGCAAACAGGGCCGGTATATCGCGCCATTTTTCTCCTATACTCGACGCCGCTTTGGCGGGCGGCACCCGTTATGAGGCATCGGCGTCACATCGCGAATACTGGTGACCTGTAGCCCAGCCGATTGCAGGGAACGAATTGCCGCCTCACGGCCGCTGCCCGGTCCCTTGATCCTCACCTCTACCTGCCTCAACCCATGGTCCATCGCTCGGCGCGCTGCATTTTCGGCGGCGAGACCGGCAGCATACGGTGTGCTCTTGCGCGAGCCCTTGAAACCGGCCATCCCAGCCGAGGCTGATGAGAGAACGGCTCCGTTTGGATCAGTCAGGGTGATCATCGTGTTGTTGAAGGTAGACGAGATATAGGCGCGCCCCACCGGAACGTTCTTGCGCTCACGCCGTCTTGTACGAGTTTTTCGTTCTGCCATTGTTATCCTCTACTTCTTCGCCATGGCGCGCCGCTTGCCTGCCACCGTGCGTCGAGCGCCGCGCTTCGTACGTGCGTTCGTCTTTGTGCGCTGTCCGCGTAACGGCAAGCCACGCCTGTGCCGGACGCCGCGGTAGCTATTGATCTCCACGAGGCGCTGTATATCCTGGCGTACCTGTTTCCTCAGCTCACCTTCGACTGTGTGATTCTTATCTATGTATTCGCGGATTCTTGATACCTCGTCGTCGGTGAGGTCGCGGACTTTCGTTTCCACGGCGACATTCGCCGAGGTGCAGATGTTGAGCGCGGTCGGACGGCCGATGCCGTGGATGTAGCAGAGCGAAATCTCAACTCGCTTGTCACGAGGTATGTCGACTCCAGCGATCCTGGCCACTATCCGCTCCTAACCTTGCCTCTGCTTGTGGCGCGGGTTTGGGCATATGATTCTAACGACGCCTTCACGGCGTACAATCTTGCACTTCTCACAACGCTTTCGAACTGACGCTTGTACTTTCATATCTACCTGAACCGATACGTGACCCTGCCACGGGCCAGATCGTATGGAGATAGCTCCACGAGAACCTTGTCGCCGGGAAGGATCCTGATGAAATGCTTCCGCATTTTGCCGGAGGCATGGGCCAACACTCTGTGCCCGTTAGCCAATTCTACACGAAACATGGCGTTGGGCAAATTCTCCTTCACTGTACCTTCTACCTCTATAGCTTCTTTTTTTGCCATCACAAGCCGTGGCTAGCCAACTCCCTCGAACACGAATCCACCCGAAAGTAATAGTCTACGATAGCGCATCCACTTACGGCAAAGTCAGCACCTGCGCCTCGCCGTCGGTTATCGCGATCGTGTGCTCAAAGTGGGCGGACAGGCTGCCATCAAGCGTGCGCACGGTCCAACTATCGTCATCTTTCTTCGTTCGCCAGTCGCCCAGATTCACCATTGGTTCTATCGCGATCACCATCCCGGGGCGCAGCAATTGTCCAGAGTTCGGCTCACCATAGTTCGGGATCTGTGGTTCCTCGTGCATCTGACGGCCAACCCCGTGGCCCACGTACTCCCGGACCACAGACAGTCCTTCACCCTCAACGTAGGTCTGTATCGCGGCCCCAATGTCGCCCACCCGAGACCCTCCCCGAGCGGCGGCTATCCCTCGCCACAGCGCTTCACGGCCTGTCTCGATCAGATGCTGAGCCTCGTCAGAGACGCTTCCAACCCCAATCGTCACCGCCATGTCACCCACGAACCCTTTGTGCGTACACCCTATATCGATGCTGACGATATCCCCGTCCATGATCTCGCGATCGCCTGGGATACCATGCACTATCTCGTCATTGATCGAAACGCAGATCGTCGCTGGATAAGGCGGCGTGCTGTAGCCAAGAAACGTTGGAATTACGTCTCGTTTCTTGAATTCGCGACGCGCGATCTCATCCAGCTCTTTCTCTAGCAACCCGGGGCGCAGACGGTCCACAAGAAGCTGCAGCGTCTCCGCGAGGATCCGGCCGGACTCCCGCATGATGCTGATCTCGTCCCGGGACTTGAGGATTATCGGCATCAATCTCCCCCGAACAGGCGCAGCAGGCTGCTGCTCACTTCATCGAGATCGCGCTCGCCGTCCACCTCGAATAACTTGCCCTGCTCCCGATAGTAATCCATAAGCGGCTCCAGCAGCTCGGCGTTCACTTCGAGGCGCCTGCGCACAACCTCCGGCTTGTCGTCCTCTCGCTGGTACAACTCCGATCCGCACGCATCGCAGACGCCAGGCGCCTTCGGTGGCTGGCTTGTCTCGTGGTAGACGGCCCCGCAGTTCGCGCAGCTCCAGCGGCCACTCAACCGCCGCACGAGCTCATCCGTGGACACGCTGATATGCAACGCGCGAGCGATCGATCGACCCTGATCCGAAAGCGCGTCATCAAGAACTCTCGCCTGGTGGATATTCCGGGGAAACCCATCGAACATACAACCCACCGAGCAGTCCGGCTGCGCGATGCGGTCGAGCAGCATCCCGATCGTTATCTCATCAGGCACCAGCCGTCCGCTCTCAACGTAGCTTTGTGCTTCCTTGCCGAGATCGGTACCCTTGCGAATGTTTTCCCGAAAAAGCTCCCCGGTCGTCACGTGGGGCAACCCAACCCTCTCCACCAGCCGAGCGGCCTGCGTGCCCTTCCCGGCGCCCGGTAGTCCAAGCAAAACGAAGTACAAGTAACAGTCCGTCGGTTTAACGGATAAAGCCTTCGTACTGGCGCATCAAAAGCTGCGCCTCTATCTGGCGCAGCGTGTCCAGCACCACGCCGACGACGATAATCAGGCCGCTCGCCGTAATCCCGAAGGCCGTTGTCCCTCCGCTCTGACCCAGACCCCCTGTGCTACCGAGAATCTGCGAAAAGATGAACGGTGCAATAGCCACGGTACCCAGGAAGAATGCGCCGCCCCAGGTAATTCGCAGCATCACGCGCGTTATGTAGTCGTTGGTCGGCCGCCCGGGGCGAATGCCCGGTATGAATCCTCCCTGCCTCTGCAGGTTCTCCGCCAAGTTCTGCTGTTGGAAAACAACAAGGGTATAAAAGAACGTGAACACCAGTACCGTTATGAACACAAATATCCAATAACCCGCATTCCCCGGGTCAAACGTGGTCTTGAGGAAGCCTCCTAAGTCCTGCATGATACCGCTGCTCGACTCGTCGAAGATGTTACCAACGTACGCGGGGAAGATGACGATGGACATAGCAAAGATCAGCGGGATCATTCCGGTCATATTGACGCGGAGCGGAATGTGCGTCTGGCCCGACTGCCTGTACATGCGCCCCGATCGGAACACACTTCGCGAGTACTGCACCGGAATTCGGCGCTGCGCCTCCTGGAAATACACGATGAACGCCACGAGCCCCACCATCATCGTACCCAGGAAGAACGTCGTGGCGATGCCCTCCCCGGTCCCGGTGTAAAGCTGCCCCGCAGTGTACTGAGGCAGCCCGGCGATGATCCCCGCGAAAATCAGGATCGAGATGCCGTTGCCTACGCCCTTCTCACTGATCAACTCGCCGATCCAGACGAGGAACATCGTTCCGCATGTCATCGTTATGATGGCCGACAGGGTCGGCAGCGCGTTGCCGCCCGAGAGGTCCACCTCCGGCACGGCCCCCGGCGCGATTCCTTGTACCAAGATCAACTGTCCGTAACCCTGGACCAGCGCCATCGGGACTGTCATCCAGTGTGTGTAGATCGATATCTGCTTGCGTCCCTGCTCGCCTTCTTTCGACAAAGCCTGAAGCGCCGGCACGATCGGAACCATAAGCTGCATGACGATCGACGATGTTATGTACGGATACACCCCCATCGCCGCCACACTCATGTTGGCCAGCGCGCCCCCGCTGAAAATGTTCAGAAACCCCAGCACAGTGCTCTGGCGAAATGCCTGGTCGAGGGCGACCGGGTCCACGCCGGGCACCGGGACGTTCGAGACGAAGCGGAAAATGACCAGCAACGCGAACGTGAAGACCAACTTCTCGCGGATGTCCGGCTGGGACATCGCGCTCACCGCTGCCTGCAGAAGCTGCGGTCTTTGTTGCGGTTTAGCTGCTGTTGCCATCGTCTATCTCCACCGCCTGTCCGCCCGCCGATTCGACCTTTGCCTTGGCCGCCATCGAGAATTTGTGCACACGCACGGTCAGTGCCACCGTCAATTCGCCGTTCGCCAGTACCTTCACAGGTCTGCGCGCGCTGCGAATGACTCCCTTCTCCTTGAGCAGCTCGGGCGTGACCTCAGTGCCCGCCTCAAAGCGCGCGAGATCACCCACGTTCACCGGCTCATATTCAACGCGGAACGGATTGCGAAAGCCACGTCTGGCCGGCAGACGCTTCCAGAGGCGCGTCTGACCACCCTCGAAGTGCCGGCGAGGTTTACGCCCCGAGCGAGACTTCTGACCCTTGAGGCCGCGTCCCGCGTAGGTGCCCTGACCGCTGGCATTTCCGCGGCCAACCCGCCTTCGCGCCTGCCTCGCCCCTTGAGAAGGCTTTAGCTGGTGTGCTTCCATCAGTCTTGAGCTACCTCAGTCACCTCTACCAGGTGACGAACTTTTGTGATCATCCCGCGCATCGCCCGGTTGTCGGCAAGCTCCACTGAGTGACCCAGGCGTCTCAGGCCCAGCGCCTGGATCGTCCGCTTTTGGTCCACCTTGTAGCCGATGCTGCTCTTGCGCCAGGTCACGCGAAGCTTATCCGCCAATGGATGCCTCCTCTGAGACCGCCCGCCGCTGCCCGAGGATCTGCTCCGGCGAACGCATTCGTGATAGCGCCAGCATCGTTGCCTTCACAGTGTTGGCAGGGTTGTTCGAACCCAGCGACTTCGCCACACCGTCCTTCACCCCGGCCATCTCAAGGACCGCTCGCACACCACCGCCGGCGATCAACCCGGTTCCGGGAGGGGCCGGCTTAATGAGCACCTTCGCGGCACTGAACCGGACGAGCAGAGGATGCGGTACGGTTGTGCCTCGCATTGGGACACTGATCATATGCTTGCGCGCAACGGTGCTCGCTTTCCGTATCGCTTCGGGCACCTCGGTTGCCTTGCCCATCGCGGCGCCTACATGGCCCATCAGGTCACCCACGACGACAATCGCTGTGAAGTGGAAGCGGCGACCTCCCTTCATCACCTTCGCAACGCGATTGATGAAGACGACCTTCTCCGTCAATTCCATCTCACTGGGGTCAACGCGCTCTCGCTTATCGATGTATTTGCGTGGGTTAGACATTAATTCTTCTCGCCTCTCGCTTCTAAAAGCCCAGGCCGCCCTTGCGCGCCGCTTCCGCCAGCGCCTTAACGCGGCCGTGATACTTGTATCCACCACGATCGAAGACGACTGCGCCGATTCCTTTCTCTTTCGCCCTCTGGGCGATAATTTCGCCCACCAGCGCCGCGACGTCAGACTTCTTCTTGCCGTTTGCTTTTAACTTCAGCTCCGAGTCGGCAGCCGCAGCCAGTGTATGGTGCGCGCTGTCATCAATGATCTGCGCATAGATATGATTGAGACTGCGGAACACAGCCAATCGCGGCCTCTGTGTCGTGCCAACGACTCGCGCCCGTACGCGGACATGGCGTCGCGTCCGGCCTGCCCTCGCTGTTTTCGTCTTTTTCATAATCGTCGCACCTAGCCCGCGGCCTTCCCAGCCTTGCCGGCCTTGCGCCTCACATACTCCCCAAGATAACGGATTCCCTTCCCCTTGTATGGTTCCGGCGGCCTTACTTTACGTACGTCGGCGGCCATCTGGCCGACCTGTTCCTTGTTAATCCCCTTGACAATTATCTTCGTCGTCCCGTCCACTTCGAACTCAATGCCCTCAGGCGGCGCTATCTGGACCGGGTGAGAAAACCCCACGGCGAGCACGAGGTCGCTGCCCTGCATCTGTGCGCGGTAACCAACGCCCTGCATCTCAAGAGTCTTGCTGAACCCCTCACTAACGCCCTTCACCATGTTGTCGACAAGCGTACGCGTCAGGCCGTGCATCGCACGGTGCCGCGCTTCATCGCTCGGGCGAGTAACGAGGAGCTCGCCGTCGGTCTGCTCGATCCGCATATCGGCGACGACCTCTCGGCTCAGCTCACCCTTCGGACCCTTCACCACGACGCGGACGCCATCAATCCGCACTTCCACACCCTTGGGAACCGGTATCGGCATCTTACCTACTCGCGACATTTCGCCTCACCATACGTAACACATTACCTCCCCGCCAACGCCTCGCTTGCGCGCTTCCTTCCCCGTCATCACTCCCTGGGGTGTTGAGAGGATTGCTACCCCCAGGCCGCCGTAGACCCTTGGTATCTCGCCGTGGCCGGCGTAGACCCGCAATCCCGGCTTGCTCACCCTCTGCAAGCCCATTACCACCGGCTCCTTTCTGTCGGTATAAGCCATCTTCAGCCGCATGATCCGCTTGATTCCCTCAGTCCTGACTTCGAAGCCGCCGATATAGCCTTCCTTCTTCAGGGTCTCAGCCAGCGCCAGTTTCGCCTTCGATGCAGGCACATCCGTGAAATCGTGCCGCGTCATCAGCGCGTTCCTAATTCTCGTAAGCATGTCGGCGATCGGATCGGTGATCATATCCCTACCTACCAGCTAGACTTCTTAACGCCCGGAATATCTCCCAGGAGCGCCAGTGTGCGGAAACAGATACGGCATAACGCGAATTTGCGGATGTACGCCCGAGAACGTCCGCAGATTCGGCAGCGGTTGCGCAGACGCACGGCGAACTTCTGCTCCTTGTTGAACGTCTTCTCGTACAGAGCCTTTCGTGCCATTCGTTGGGTTATCCTTGTCTTGCGAAGGGAACGCCCATAAGCTCGAGCAGGCGTATCCCTTCCTCATCGTTGCGCGCTGTCGTACAGATCGTAATCTGCATCCCACGCACCTTTTCTATCTTGTCGTACTCGATCTCCGGGTAGATCATCTGCTCCCGCAGGCCAAGGCTGTAATTGCCGCGACCGTCGAATGAGTTCGCCGAGACTCCCTGAAAGTCGCGAATGCGCGGCAAAGCCGCGTTGATCGTCCGGTCCAGGAACTCCCACATCCGGTTACCGCGGAGCGTCACCATCACACCAATTGGCATCCCTTCACGCAGCTTGAAGTTTGAAATGGATTTCTTGGCGCGGGTAATCACCGGATGCTGCCCGGTGACGGTCGCAACGTCGCTCGATGCCGAATCAAGTGCCTTAGCGTTCTGCACCGCCTCTCCCAATCCAATGTTCACAGTCACCTTCTGGACCCGCGGCGCCTGCATCACATTGGCGTAGTTGAAGTCTTTCATCAGCGCCGGAAGCACCTCATCGCGGTATCGTTCTTTTAATCGTGGAGCCATCAAGCGATCCTAATCAACATTCTCGTCGCAGCGCTTACAGTAGCGCACCTTACGACCGTCCGCATGAAAGCGAAAGCCCACACGGACGGGCTGGTTACAGGCCGCGCAGACCAGAGCCACATTCGACCACGCAATCGGCGCCTCTCGTTCCACGATGCCGCCGGGTTGCTTGGGCGGGCGCGCTTTCATGTGACGCTTGACTACGTTTATCCCGGTCACGATGATCCTCTTGTCCTTCGGAATCACCTTCCGCACCACTCCGCTTCGACCGCGATCCTTTCCGGTCAGCACCAGTACATTGTCCTCTCGCCGTAGCTTCCTCATCGCTCACACCACCTCGGGCGCCAGAGACACTATCTTCATGAAATTCCGCTCTCGAAGCTCCCGCGCCACCGGGCCGAAGATCCGAGTGCCTCTGGGGTTGTTCCCGTCAGCAAGCACCACTGCTGCATTCTCGTCGAACCGGATGTAGGAACCGTCGCTCCGTCGATACGGCTGGGCCGCGCGCACTACGACCGCGTGGACCACCTCGCCCTTCTTCACACCGCCACCCGGCATCGCCTGTTTTACCGAGGCGACGATGATATCGCCAACCGTTCCGTAACGTCGCCTTGAACCGCCCATCACCTGTATGCACATGAGTTGGCGCGCGCCAGAATTGTCGGCAACTTTCAGGCGAGAATAGGACTGGATCACGCCGACTCTCCTTTATCCCCATCGTCGGCGGGCCGTTCTTCCGGCTCAGACACATCGTCGCCAACCGCCTCCACGACT
>Ga0247727_10000102_pt1 | contig 185728 bp, 209 predicted proteins | sample WisWelCaveWW1625_FD_202498 | JGI IMG/M metagenome (GOLD analysis project Ga0247727, IMG submission 202498) | Biofilm microbial communities from Wishing Well Cave, Virginia, United States - WW16-25 | ecosystem: Environmental > Aquatic > Deep subsurface > Groundwater > Cave microbial mat... | reverse complement strand
GCCGGTTGCAGAGGAAACACAAATTTCATTTGTTGCAAACAGCAGCTTGGGAAACCCAGAGCATCCTGAGCGTTCCATTAAAACGAAGCCCAAAGCAATCATTGCCAGGGCAAAGGTTGAGCGGAAAGGTGGAAGGAGATGAGTGACATCCGCTGGGGCGTTGTGCATATTTATGCGTCCTATAACGACACGATTATTCACATTACCGACATTACAGGCACGGAAACGCTTGCCATGGCATCTGGTGGAATGATGGTTAAGGCGGACAGGTTGGAGAGTTCTCCTACTGCTGCGATGATGGCAGCCAAGCGTGCTGCTGAAACTGCCATGGAAAAAGGAGTTGAGGGAATTCATGTGAAAGTGCGCGCTCCTGGCGGCCATAATGGTCCGCATTCACCAGGTCCAGGCGCGCAGGCAGCAATTCGCGCGTTATCAAGAATGGGTTTGAAGATTGGTCTTATTGAGGACGTGACACCGGTTCCGCACGGTGGCTGTAGGAAGAAGGGCGGAAAGCGGGGAAGGCGTGTATGATTGAAATGTTGAAAAAGGACAAGAGGACTGGGAAGATAACTTTTGTACTGAAAGGCACGAGTCCGGCGTTTGCCAACGCGTTGCGCCGGCTGATGGTTGAGGCAGTGCCCACCATGGCTATCGAAGAGGTTGAGTTTGTTCAGAATGACAGCGCACTGTATGATGAATTGCTGGCTCATCGTCTTGGCATGATTCCATTGTCAACTGATTTGAAGGGATATGAAACCAAGAAATCAGATGATGAGTACAGCGCGAAGAACTCAGTGAAGCTGGTTTTGCGCGCAAAGGGTCCCTGCACTGTGTACGCAGAGGATTTGAAAAGCAAAGACCCGAAAATCAAGCCGGTCTATCCGAAGACACCGATTGTGAAACTGCTGAAGGGCCAGGAGCTCGAGCTTGTAGCCACTGCCGTTCTCGGCATTGGCAAGGAGCACGCCAAGTTTTCCCCGTGCCTTGCGTGGTACACTTACAAGGCAAAAGTTTCAGTAAACAACAATCACAAGGATTTTGACAAGTTCAAGGACAAGTTTCCACCGCAGGTGTTCAGCAATGGCAAGATTGATGCCAAGCTCATCGAGCAGCATGACTTGTACGAGGCCTGCGATGGCGTGAATAACGAAATTGTCAAGGTCGAACGTGATCCGACAACATTCATATTCCATATCGAACCATGGGGCCAGTTGAGCCCAGCTGAGATTTTGACGAGTGCTGCTGACCGCTTTACTGAGTTGCTTGAGGAGTTTTCAGAGGCACTCAGCAAGTAAGCCCTCACGCGGGGGTGGCAGAGCCTGGTCAAATGCGCCAGCTTGAGGTGCTGGTTCCTTAGTGGATGCGAGGGTTCAAATCCCTTCCCCCGCATAGATGCGTCGGGGTTCGAGAAGGGGCCGGGCGTTAAGGCCCCTTCGGTATGAATCGCGAAGCCAAAAGTCAAAATGAAAACAGGACCAACAAATCCGGTAGTGCAGGAGCTCATTCAGAGCTTACGCAAGGAAAGCACTAGTTCGCAGGCTGCGCTCTGGGACAGGATAGCGGATGACTTGGAAAAGCCGACGCGGCAGAGGCGTGCGGTAAACATTAGTCGTATAGCAAGGTACACCAAACCGAATGAGACGATAGTTGTGCCCGGAAAAGTGCTTGGCTCGGGAGCCTTGACGCACAGTGTCATCGTAGCCGCTCTTTCATTCAGCGCTGGTGCAAAAGAGCGCATCGAGCAGGCGAAGGGAAAGGCAATCACGATTGAGCAGCTCCTGAAACAAAAACCAAAGGCACGGGACCTGAAGCTGATAGGATAAAATGGCAGAAATTAACATCGATGCAACAAATGCGATTGTCGGACGTCTTGCTAGTTATGTTGCCAAGCAGGCATTGATGGGCAACGCGGTGAATATTTTCAATTGCGAGCAGGCAATTATTTCCGGCAGTTTTCAGTCAAACCGGGCGAAGTTTTATCACTACATTTTCAAGACCGGCAGGCCGGAAAAGGGTCCATTCATGAGCAGGATGCCTGACAGATTTGTGCGACGTATGGTGCGTGGCATGGTTGACCACAAGAATGCGCGTGGTCGGGAAGCGTTTGAGCGCATAATGTGCTACATTGGCGTTCCTGCCGCATTCAAAGACAAGAAGCTTGTGAAAGTTGCAAAAGAGGCATCCGAGCTGCCGAAATTGCGCTATCATACTGTAGGAAAATTGTGCACATCGCTTGGAGGCAGAGTATGAAAGTCATTCATCAGAGCGGAACGAGAAAAACTGCTGTTGCGCGTGCAACGCTGGTGTCTGGTGCCGGTGTTATCAGGGTTAACAGCCGTTTGCTGTCAAGTCTTCCGGATAACATGTTCCGCGCGAAGATTGAGGAACCTTTGCTTCTTGCAGGTGATGTTGCGAAGAAAGTGAACGTGAGCGTTTCTGTGGCAGGTGGTGGCTCAAACAGTCAGGCAGAGGCTACCCGTCTCGCAATCGCGAGGGCGCTTGCTATATTCGACAAGAAGTTGCATTCAAAATACTTGGAGTATGATCGTGCATTCACGGTTGCTGATGTTCGCAGGAAGGAAACGCATAAGCCGAACTGTCATGGTAAGGCGCGTGCGAAGCGTCAGAAATCCTACAGATAGGGAGGAAACAAGATGATAATTCCGATTCGGTGCTGGAGTTGTGGCAAGCCCATTGCGCAGTTATGGGAGGAATACGAGGCCCGCTCAAAGAAAGGCGAGAACAGGAAGGATGTTCTTGACGAGCTTGGCCTAGACCGCTACTGCTGCCGTTCCATGTTCCTTGGTCATGTGGACATGCTGGAAACCGCTGCCCACTTCAAGAAGACATAATTTCATTCATGGCGAATAACAACGTCGAGATTGAGATTAAAATTCCTCTGGACGAATCTGCGTTCTTGAAAGTACAGAAACAGCTGGATGACAGCGCTGAGCTTCTGAAGCGAGAGCAAGAAATAGATGATTACTTCACTCCCGTTCATCGAAATTTTCTTGAGCCGCAGTTTCCCTATGAATGGTTACGATTGAGAAGAAAAGGCAATGTTGTTGTCATCACGTACAAGCATTTCTATCCTGAAAACGTCGAAAAAACAACGCACTGTGATGAATTTGAGACAAATATTGAGAACGCCGATTGCGTGCTGAAAATATTCAGTGCACTTGATTTTAAGAAGCTCGTTACTGTTGACAAGGCGCGCACCACATATCGGTATAAGGACGAGTTTGAAATCGCGCTTGACATCGTTCAGGACTTGGGTCATTTTATTGAGATTGAGACAATCAAGGATTTTGGGAGCATTTCTGCCGCACGAGAACGGCTTTTTGAGCTTGCCAAGCAGCTTGGTATCGATACTTCCAATTACAACCTTCGGGGCTATCCCTTCATGCTGCTGAAGAAAAAAGGATTGCTCAAATGATATTCGTTATCGAGCATCTTGAGCCACAGCTGTATCAATGGTGCAAGCTGGAATACGCGCATATTTCTTCAGTGGTGGGCAAGAGTCATCTATTGTTCACGAATACAAAAAGTACAATCCTGAAAAAATTCGGCAAGGTCGAGTCCAAAAGCATCAAGCAGTTGAGGTTTGAGAAGGCATGCGTTCTGGATCCGGAAGCAAAACAAACATTAACTCCAGAAATCGCTAAAAAATATCAATATTTCATCTTCGGCGGAATTCTTGGCGACGACCCGCCAAAAGAGCGCACAAAAGACGAGCTTACCAAATATCTTCCCTATCCTGCATACAATCTTGGCAAGGACCAAATGAGCACTGATACGGCTGTTATTGTCACAAAAATGATTTGTGATGGCAAAAAACTTCAAAACCTTAAATTCCAGCAGGGCATTGAAGTCAAAATCAGTTCTTACGAGGAAGTCCATCTGCCATACAAATATCTCTTAAAGAATGGCAAGCCAATGCTTGCGCCAGGCATTGTCGACATGCTCAGGAAGCAGAAGACGTTCTAGTAAAACTTATAAACCGTCAATAGTGAGGTTCTAGTGCTGGGGCCGTAGCTCAGCTTGGATAGAGCGACTGAGGCGCAAGCTGTCGAACCTTCTATTTCAAGAGGAGAGCAGAAGATCGTGAGTTCGAATCTCACCGGCCCCGTATTTTTCAAAGAGGTGATATTATGTCCACAAAAAAGCAAGTGTTGATATTTTTGGCAGGCGCCGAAGCATTTCACACGTTTGTTCATTTCTATTTATGGGCAACCAATCAGTCTTTCCACGCGTTTAGTTTCACTATTGGAAGAACGTGGAACCTGTTGGCATTCGTAATCAACGCGCTTATCACAATTGGACTGCTCTATTGGGCGTCTAGAATCAAATAACTAATCGTCCCATGGTTTCGGCCCATCCGAAATCACATCTGATTTGGGCAGTTCAACTGGTTTCGGTTTTTGCGCAAGTATTTCAACAATCGGCTTTGGCGTTCCATCTTTTCCTGGGTGCACATCGATAAGGTAATAATGAATTTTCCATCCGTCGACTTCAAATGCGTTGGAGAGCTCAAAATTCTCAAAACGCTTGAAATTCGGATTCTTGGCAATTCCTCTGAAAGCTGCTATTGCCGCATAGCCTCCTGGTTTGATTTTCTCTTTCATGTAGCCAAGAACTAAATTTGCATCTTCTGGCGTGAGAAAGTGAAGCACGTGTTGGGCGATGATCGCGTCAAATGTGCCGATTTGTGCAATAAAGTCTTTGTCAGCAATGTTTGCAACAACCGTATCAATGCTTACTTTGTGTTTCTTCGCCCGATTTTCAGTTTTCCTCATGCCTTGAGCGGCGAAATCAACAGCTGTTACAAGATGTCCTTGGCGTGCCAGATATACTGCATTTCTTCCTTCACCAGCGCCCAAATCCAATATGGTGCTTTTTGCAGGAAGTTCTTTTGAAAGCAGGCGTGCGAGTGTTGCTTGTTTTGTTCCCCAATAATATTCGCGCTTAGAGTAATCTCGTTCGTTCAGTTCACGCAGTTTCTCATAAAGCGGCGGGATGCTATTCATACTATGTAAACTATATTTCACGGTATATAAATATTACTCAATCCAATCCTTATTCTTAATCTTCTCAGGTAAATATTTCTCAGAAATAAAGCTGATTCCTCTGCTGCTTAATGACTGAATTTCAACTTTTCCTTTAAGAGTTTTCATAATTTTGAACTCTTTCTGCCATGACCTGTTGTCCTTAAACCATTCATATTCTTGTAATTGTGCTATGCGTTTGTAATCATTTTCTGTTAATGCAATTAAGTGTTTTTTGAGTCCGTATTTTTCTATGTCTTCCATTGTGATACCTAGATATTTGGCGGTTTTAATGGTCATGCTTTCTGCCATGTGTGCGAGATTGATAGAACCATATTTCAGGACGCTGTAAATATACGCACCCCAAATGTCTCCATCGCAGAGGACATAGATCGGCAAATCATGCTCCTGGCTCAATCTCTGCAACAATCTTCTAATCCCTCTTGTTGTCTGTCCTTGCGAACTCATGATTATGCATTCGTGTTTGTCCCAGAACTTGTCTTCGTGCAGTCTTTCCCAGACTGCTGCTTTTTCCATGTAAATGACATACTTTGCTTTCACTTTCTTGAACTTTATCTCCTCAACGTTTGACGGTATGCTCCATCCGCCTGATCCCATTTTGCTCCAGTCTATTTCGTCTCCTTTGTCTTCAACAACAACGTGTCCGGCAACTGAGCCCATCTTGTTTGCATTAATGTTGAGTTGTTCTCTGCTGTTTCCTGTGAGGACTTCTAAATCTTCAATTGCATCATCGCTTTCTGTCTGTTCATCTACAACATTTGTCTTTGTATTCGGAATGGTTCTCTTGACCATGTAGAATACGTCTCTGAGTGATGCGTGCTTTCCTACATCTAGCAATTCTTTGCTCACAGCCGCCACTTCAAGCGTCTGCAAAAATTTCTTCGCGTGCGCGACGTTGAAGAAGTTTCTTTCTGATGTTTTATCTCCAAGTTGTAATGTTTCCGTTTTCCTGTTGAACGTGACGTTAGTCAATGCTCTTATGGGCACGTCCATTATTGGCTGTTTTCCTGCTAATACTTCCTTGGTTAGTTCTTTTCCGAGTTCCTCGATTGTTTCTTTTGGTTTTTTACTCATCTTCAAATCCTGCTAGTTTGACTTGTTCTTCTGTTTCTTTCTTTTCTTTGGCTTCTACTTTGTGTGCTTCTTTGTGAGCTTGAATGTATTCTTTGTTTTTCGCGAGCATTTTTTGCATGGCTTCCTTGATTTTTTCTTTTCCTACCCCGCTTAATCGTGACAAAGCATCTGCAACTTCTGGTATGTAATTCTCGAATATGCTGACTCTTTCCTGTTGGTCTGCCACGCGTCTTTTCTTATTGACATAACTGCCAAGCTTTCTGCCAACTTCTTGCAGTGCCAGTTTCATTTCTTTGATAATCTCTGGATAGTGAGCAACAGCTTCTTTTGCTTCGGAAGTAAATGGCGGCCAGACTGAAACGAGTGAAATCACCAATGTCAGCGGTCCTGTTGGGAGTGCTCCTTGGCTCTGCCCAAGTCCATAGGGTCTCCAGTTTGTCTGTACTACTGCTTTTGTGCTCGAGCATGCTCCTTGTTGATACAGTAATGGGACTCTGTTTGCGAATCTCAACAGTCTGATTGGTTCTTCTGATGGTTGCGCTCCGCCGTATGCAAGAGCAACTTCAATGACAAATGGAATTCCTCTATACACGTCTGGTGAGCGTGATACTGCAGTGTAGAATTCTGCCGCGACTTCCTTGCGCAGCCCTTTCTCCAGCAGGTCTTCGCCAATGGGCACAATGCAGTCAGTGCTTGGAGAGATAATCTTCGTATTTTTGATGCCTTCAACGAGTTTCTCCACGTGCGGCAGTTGCAATTCTCCCGGTTTCATATTTGTGAACAATCCTGCCTTGTCGCAAATCTCTTTTGCCGTTTGCGGGCCAACTCTTGAAAACTCTTGTGTCAAAAAGCTTTGTAATGTCCTGCACTCTGTATTTTTCAGCATTTTCAGCATGATCCCAAGCTCAACTCCGTACGGGTGCGGTTTAATTTCAGTGGGTTCTTTTGGCAGTTTTTCCACTGCGCGTGGGAAAATCAATTGTTCTGCTTTTGGATTGGTGTACACAATCGTCGCGTGCGGGTTTGCAATGGCCGTCTGTTTCAAATAACTGTCAACGCTCTGGTCCCCTTTCTGGTAGCTGGCGTCAATGTCCAGCTCAATCTTGACGCCGTGTTCTTTTTTCCAGTTGATTTCTTCGTCCTTGATGATTTCTGGTTCGTTTTTCTGCGTGTCGATGTGCAATTCGTAGTAGTGTGCAGGGTCTTTTGGTGAAATCCTGCTCCATATTTTCGCCGGTCTGCCTGTCGTCAATTGTGCATACAAAACCGCTGCTGAAATGCCAATACCTTGCTGGCCCCTTGCCTGCTTCATAGTGTGGAACTTGCTTCCATACAGCAATTTTGCAAAAATATTGGGAATCTGTTTCTTGACAATGCCCGGACCGTTGTCCTCAACTGTTATTCGATACCTGTCATTTCCCATCTCAATAATCTGTATCTGAATTTCAGGAAGCATTTTCGCTTCTTCGCATGCATCGAGCGAGTTGTCAACTGCTTCCTTGACAACAGTCAATAACGCTTTTCTCTTGTTGTCAAACCCAAGCAAATGCCTGTTTCTTTCGAAGAATTCTGCTACTGAGATGTCTTTTTGCTTTTTGGCAAGCTCTTCTGCAATGGGTTTGGTCATAATGAGCGTCTTCTCTGTTTTTTTCTCTTTTCAAGCCATTTGTAAACGTGTGCGTGCGGGCTGCCTGCCAATAGGCTTTCCACAGCCCTGCGTGCGTCTGATATGTTTTCTGCCGGGCCTATGATGCCGACTGTTTTTCCGAACACGCATACGGTCGTGCTTGTGAGGTCTTCAATCACGCGTCTGGCCTTGCCCCCTTCTCCGATGACTCGTCCGCGCAATCGGGGCAGGTCTCCGGGGTTTCTGGCGTAATCCACGATTGGCACGATTTCAAAGGCATAATCCTGTTTGAGTAGCTGTCGCGCAACGTCTGGGTTAAATCCGCGTCCAATGGCGCGTATAATCTCGCGTGCCAGGTACAAGAGCAGCGCGTCATTTCCGGTTATCTTGATTTCTCCTTCTTCGCTATGTACCTGAATCTTTGTTTTTGTTTCGTGCTCAAGGGCGCGTTTCATTTCGCCTTTTGTGCCTATGAGCACCGCCACGCGTTCCTTGGGAACGCGCAGCTCGTATGAGAACTCCTCTTCAGGAGTGGAGGCCATGGCGTTGAAGGAAAAGCGGGGCTTTTTAAAAGTTGCTGTTTGCTCACATAAAAGCATATAAACCACTTCTATATCGCACTTTATGGGGTGTAAAAGGGATGCAGGCGTATCTTGACATTGTCAGACGTATCCTAGATACGGGTTTCGTCAAGCATAACAGGACAGGCGTAGATGCCATTACGGTTGCCGGTGCTATGTTCGAGCATGATATGTCAAAAGGCTTTCCTCTTCTCACGACTAAAAAAGTTCCTTTCAGGAATATCGCGTCAGAATTGCAGTGGTTCATTACTGGACTGACTGATAAGAAATGGCTGCAGGAAAAAAATAACCATATCTGGGATGAATGGGCGAATCCTGAGAAAGCGCCGTATGGTCATTCTGAGGAGCACAAGAGGAAAATGCTTGAAGAGCGCGATCTTGGTCCTGTTTACGGCTTTCAATGGCGCCATTTTGGCGCGGATTATCACAATCACGACTCTGATTACGCTGCAAAAGGTTTTGACCAGCTGAAAAGAGTTGTTGACAAGCTGAAGACTGACCCGCATGATAGACGGATGATAGTATCTGCGTGGAATCCTCTTGCGATGCATAAGATGGGTTTGCCGCCGTGCCATTACTCGTACCAAGTTACGGTCATTGATGGCAAGCTTAATCTGCTCTGGAACCAGCGTTCTGTCGACACGATGCTCGGTTTGCCGTTTAACATCGCCAGTTACGGGCTTTTGCTCCACTTGCTGGCAAAAGAAGCCAACTTGAAGGAAGGAAGGCTTATTGGCTTTTTGGCAGATACTCACATTTACGTCAATCATGTCGAAGGCGCGAAGGAGCAATTGTCCCGCGACCACACAAAGCATTCTTTGCCGCAGATTCAGACTGATAATTTCAAGTCCATTTTTGAATGGAAGGCAGAAGATACGAAGATTCTGAACTATCAAAGCTATCCGACGATTAAGTTTGACATCGCTGTATGATAAACATCATCGCCGCAATGGGAAAAAACCGCGTCATTGGCAAGAACAACAAGTTGCCGTGGCATATTCACGATGATATGAAGAATTTCAAGAAGCTAACCAGCGGCAACGTCGTTATTATGGGAAGAAAGACATTTGAAAGCATCGGCAAGCCCTTGCCCAACCGCATAAACATCGTCATCAGCTCTTCAATGCCTGACACAGAAGGCATAATTGTCTGCCACGACATTCCTTCAGCTTTGGAAAATGCCCGTTCATACAATAAAGAGATCTTCATCATCGGCGGAGCGACAATTTACCAGCAGACGATTCCGTGGGCGGACCGAATGTACATTTCATATGTAAAAGGAGATTATGCCGGCGACGCTTTTTTCCCGCAATATGACGAAAGCAAATGGCGTGTTGAGAAGCGCGAGGAATTTCCGGATTTTGAGCTGGTTACTTACGTGAAAAAATGAAAGAAGTGCAAAAATACGACAAGGAAGTATATGACGCGATGATGAAGGAGCTTGAAAGGCAGCAGAATGTCGTCGAGCTTATCGCGTCTGAAAATATTGTGAGCAAAGCCGTATTGGAAGCTACCGGAAGCTGGCTGACAAACAAATACAGTGAGGGTTTTCCCGGCAAGCGTTATTATGGCGGCAACCAGTTCATTGACATTACCGAATCTCTTGCAATCGAGCGTGCAAAAAAATTATTCGGTGCAGAGCATGTTAATGTCCAGTCGCATTCCGGCAGTTCTGCAAATCTTGCAGCGTACATGGCAGTTTTGCAGCCGAATGACACGATTCTCGGCATGGACCTCGCCCACGGCGGTCATTTGACTCATGGTTCTCCAGTAAATTTTTCCGGCAGATTGTACAAATTCATCTCGTATGGTGTTGAAAAGGATACTGAACGCGTTAAAATGGATGTTGTTAGAGAGCTTGCTCTGCATAACAAGCCAAAACTTATTCTGGCTGGATTTTCAGCTTATCCTCGCCATCTTGACTTCAAGGAATTCAGGAAAATCGCAGATGAGGTCGGTGCATATCTGATGGTCGACATGGCGCACGTTGCCGGCCTTGTCGCGGCAAAATTGTATCCGGACCCTATTCCTCACGCCGACATTGTTACAACAACAACCCACAAGACTTTGCGCGGTCCTCGCGGCGCGATGATTATGTCAAAAACAATGGACCGTCTAAATCCGAATGACAAGAAGAATCTCGCTCAGAAGATTGACTTTGCAGTTTTCCCGGGCAGCCAGGGCGGTCCTTTAGACCATGTTATCGCTGCAAAGGCGATTGCGTTCAAGGAAGCCATGGAGCCTTCTTTTGTCGGCTATCAGCGTCAGGTTCTCAAAAATGCGCAGGCATTAGCCCAGACGTTGAGTGACAATGGTTTCCGCCTCATCTCTGGTGGCACCGACAATCATTTGATGCTCGTCGATGTCACGCCAAAAGGTATTGCCGGCAAGATTGCAGAGCACGCTTTGGACGAAGCAGGCATTTGCTGCAACAAAAACATGATTCCTTTTGATACCCGTTCTCCGTTTGACCCGTCAGGCATCCGCCTTGGCACTCCCGCAACAACATCTCGCGGCATGAAAGAGCCCGAAATGGAGCAGATTGGCCAGTGGATTGCTACAGTTCTCAAAAATCCGGCTGACAAGCACATTATTGAGGGCGTGAAAAAGGAAGTGATGGCGTTATGCAAGCGCTTTCCGCTGCCGTACTAAGACCATCCGAAAAGGTAGAGCTTATCGTACGATTAATAACTCTACCGTCCTTAGACAGCGCGTAGTTTCCTATAATCCGATTTCTTAAGTGCATATTCTAACTCGTCAGTTTCTTTCTTGTAAACATTCATTCCGATCTTTTGCAGGATACGTCTACTTGCAGTATTTTCTTGAGAAACTTGAGCATAGAGTTCCCGAATAGGGAGTTTCTTAAAGCTTGCACTGGTCAAAAGCAAAGCAGCTTCTGTTGCGAAGCCCTTGCCACTGAATTTTCCCCCTATCCAATAACCTAATTCTGCTCTTGGCGTGTCTCTCGGTTCAACAGCAATCATACCGACAAACTGACCTTTGCGCAGGATTGAATAATGATATGCCCATTCATTATTCCAATCCTGCAACCATATTCTAATATGATGAGCCGCGTCGCGCTCACCAAAAAAAGGAGGCAAATGCAGCCATTGTGAGATGTGCGGATCTGTTACTAATGAAAGCATAGGATTTACATCGCTCATGCGCGGCTTTCTCAGGATGATCTTGCGGCCAATAATATCTTCGAGCACAAACAACAACTGAAAGAGACCTTGTTAAAAACCTTCACTTTTTCAGACGGTTCATACCAATATTCATTCAAATACTCATCTGAGTAGTGATTCCTTGATATTTCCCACCATGTAGCAGCTTCCAACAACAAATACGATGTCTCCGGGCTGTGCAATCTTCTTTGCATGCTGATACGCTTCTCCTGGCTCTTCAATTATTGTAACTTCTTGCCTGAACGGCAGTTCTTTCGGCTCTATTGCGCGTTCAGACTTTGGTTTTGTCAGGATGACAACATCCGCTTTTGGCAAAGACTCAATCATGCATTTGTAGTCCTTGTCCTTGAGCACACCAAAGACAAGAATTAACCTTTTCTTCGGCAGTGAATTGACGAAGGGCGCAGTTGCCTGTATCGCTGCCGGATTGTGACCGCAATCTACCAGCACATTTTTTTCCATCCATTCCAGTCTGCCAGGCCAGAAAGTAGTTGCAAGTCCTTTTGCAATAATTTCTTCCTTGACTCCAAGCAATTCACATACTTTCTTGGCAATTCCGGCATTTTTCTTCTGGAATTCTCCGAGCAATTTGATTCTTCCTTCATATTGTGGCGCAATAAACAATTTGTTTCCCTGTTTGCACTTCTCTTCTATCCACTGCAATCCTTCATTCCCTTCGCACGTAACAACTTTTGAATTCTTCTTTATAATGCCGCATTTGTCTTTGGAAATCTTCTCAACAGTATCTCCAAGTATGTGCATATGGTCCAATCCAATGTTCGTAAGCACTGCTATTTCAGCATCAACCACATTGGTCGAATCAAGTGTTCCTCCAAGCCCTACCTCCCAGACGACAAAATCAACGTTATTCTTGACAAAATGCAGGACGCCCATTACTGTCGCGTATTCAAAGAACGTTAAACTAATGCCAGTCTCTCTCACTTTTTTAATCAGCTCTCCCAGTTCTTCATCAGAAATATTCTTCCGGTTGACTTGTATTCTTTCATTGAAAGCAATCAAGTGTGGAGAAGTAAACAATCCAACTTTATAGCCGGCCAATTGCAGCGTATCCGCAATGAAAGCGCACGCACTTCCTTTGCCATTTGTTCCAGTCACATGGATGAAGCGCAACTGCTTGTGCGGATTTCCCAGTTTTGCGAGCGCGTCAAAGGTTGGCTGCAAGCCCAGCTTCATCTTGTGTTCTTTTAGCTGGTACAAGTGTTCTAATTCTTCCCGTAACCCCATACTCTCGTCGAGAAAAAGCTCCTATTTAAGGGTTATCTTCTTGAGTACTGTTTCCTCATCCGCCTTGACTCCAAATTTCCTGAATAATATGCAGATATTCTTAATATCTCTTTTCAAATAGTCTTCCGAATTTGGATCGTCCAATGGTGTTGTCTGGGACATATCGATGAACACGGGCTTCTGATGATAATTCAAGATGTTGAATCCGCTTAGGTCTGCGTGGACAAGCCCTGCCTTATACAACCGTTTCATCTGTTCAATTGTCTCTTTGAAAAATGCCTGTGCGTCTTCTGGCGGGTCGTTCTTGAGCTTTTGTGCCGCTTGTTCGTCTCCGATAAATTCCATGATAAGGATATTCTGCAACACAGCATATGGCGTCGGCACTCTGACTTCTGCCTCGCGTGCTTTCAGCAGGTTTCTATATTCCCGGTGCGCCCATGCAAAAATCACGTCTCTTCGTTTGGCGCTGACATTCGCATACCGCGGGTCTGCTTTGATGTAGTCGTACATTCTGTTGAAATCACATGTCTGCAGTCGGTAAATCTTGACAATCCTCATCTCACCATCTTTTTTCGCAGTAAAAACATTTGATTCCTTTCCAATGCTCAGCGGGCTGTGGAGTCCGTCGATATATCCCTGGGAAATCAGCTTGAAAATATTCTTTTCTGTAAACAAGTCAAAGACATTCTTGAGGGTCTTGTACTTTTCCCGTTGCACTGTTCCCATGCGTGGCATAATAAAGAAGAAAAATTATCGTCTTATAAACCCTTGTGCTGCTTGAACCATTTCACGAACTGCGGGATGCCTTTTTCAATTGATGTGGTTGGCTTCCAGCCGAGCAGTTTCTTTGCTTTTCTGACATCAGCATAGGTGATCGGCACATCGCCAACAGGCAATGGTTTCCGCCTGATGACTGCCTTTTTGCCAAGGTTTTTCTCAAGCAGTTTTACAAAGTAATCAAGCGCTACTGGCTTAGAGTTTCCCAAATTAATTATTTCATAATCGATGTCTTCAATCTTGTCAAGTGCTGCAATCGTTCCTTTCACAATATCCGAGACAAATGTCCAGTCTCTTTTGATGTTGCCGGAATACAATGTTATTTCTTTATCACGCACAATGCTGTCTGCAAAGGAATAAATTGCCATGTCTGGCCTGTTCCGCGGTCCATATACAGTAAAATATCTGAGCGCAGCAATATGCATGCCGCTGATATGATGATAATTTGCCGCAATTACTTCGCATGCCTTTTTGGTTGCTGCATACGGTGAATACGGATTATCCACTCTATCCTCTTCAGAGAACGGCACTTTTTTGTTTCCGCCGTAAACAGATGACGAAGATGCGAATACAACATGCTTTATGTTAAATCGTCGTGCTGCTTCCAAAACGTTTGTCGTTCCAACTACATTTGACCGGACATATTCAATCGGGTCTTTGAGCGATGGCTGCACTCCTGCTCTTGCTGCAAGGTGGAGTATTTTGTCTGGTTTGTGCTGTTGTATTACCTTGCGTATTTCTCCGTAGTCTGCTATGTCGCATTGAATCAAAACAAATTTTTTGTTTTTTGCGTGCATTGAAATATTTGCTTTCTTGACTTGCGGATTATAGAAGTCGTTGAAGTTGTCCACGCAGATTACAGTATCTCCTCTTTTCAGAAGTGCGTCCACGCAGTGGCTGCCGATAAAGCCCGCTCCGCCTGTGACAAGAATTTTCATAAGTCCTCTTTCAAAAAATATATAAATGCATCTGCCTTATAAATTCTTACATAAAAAGGTCACGAAAAAGGCCCTACACGAGAGTACCCACCGTAGCTGTCGGCTATGCCAAGCGATGACCGTTGGGGGTTAGTGTTTGGGGCTACAAGGCCTTTTTATAACAATAAACCAAATCAAAGCTGAAATAGAACAAGCCAATAATAACAATCATTTAATCATCAAATGAAGTCAAAAATAAGTCAAATAAAACCAGAATCAGCATAAATAAGGTTGATTTAGTCTTTATTTGATAAGCTTGTTCTGATTTAGCCGGATTGGGGGCAACCAAGATGGGAAAAATCAGTCCAGTATCATCAAAATACATTGTTAATGCGGCGATTGAAATCGAGGGTGTCGTTGACAGGCCGGACGTTATTGGCGCAATTTTTGGCCAGACAGAAGGTCTGTTGGGCGAAGATTTAGAACTGAGAGAATTGCAGCGTTCTGGCCGTATTGGCCGCATAGAAGTTAACATTGACACGAGAGGCGGCAAGAGCATTGGTCAAATCATCATTCCAAGTTCTTTGGACAAGTCTGAAACTGCTATTGTTGCTGCAGCGTTGGAAATCATCCAGCGCATTGGTCCTTGTAATGCAAAGGTCAAGGTGCATAATATTGAGGACGTTCGCATCAGCAAGCGCAGTTTCGTTATCGAGCGTGCAAAGCAGCTCTTGAAGCAGATGATGGACCAGATCATGCCTGATAGCCAGGAGATCGCCGAAGAGGTTGCACATTCTGTCCGCATAATGGAAGTTACTGAGTATGGCAAGGACCGCTTGCCTGCAGGTCCTGACATTAACACCTCTGACGAGATTATCGTCGTTGAAGGCCGTGCAGATGTGCTCAACCTGTTGAAGCATGGTTTCAAGAACGCGATTGCCATGAACGGCACGTCTGTGCCCCAGACCATCATAGAGCTGAGCCACCAGAAGGACATAGTGGCATTTGTCGACGGCGACCGTGGTGGCAACCTTATTATCCGCGACATGTTGAACGTGGCGGAGATTGATTTTGTCACGCGTGCTCCCGACGGCAAGGAAGTGGAAGAGCTTGCCAAAAAGGAAATCCATAAGGCGCTTAGAAGCAGGATTACTGCAGAGCAGGCAAAGCTTGAGATTGGCAACGTTGATACTTCTCAATCGTTGCGCAAGCCGGTGATTTCACGCCAGCTTCCGCCGAGACCACAGGCACTGCCGCCGCGTCCACTGTCTCCGATGGCTCCGATGGCCAAATCAAAGCCCATCTTGACTGACGATGAGCGGAAGCGTTTGGGAGAAATGCTCGAGGGTCTCATTGGCACCCGCGGTGCATGTGTTCTTGACGACCATATGAACGTGTTGGGCAAGGTTCCGTTTACCGAGCTGAGCAGCACGCTGAAGTCTTTGAACACTGGTGTGTATGCGATTGTGTTTGACGGTGTTGTCGAACGCCCGCTGGTGGATGTTGCCGAGAAGAGCACGGTCAAGCACATAGTTGCCATGGACACAAAGGTTAACCCAACAGAAAGCAATCTGAACATTGTTACGGCTGCAATGCTGTAAACCTTTTTATACTTCTTTTTTAATTTCTCTGTGTCAAGAACTTCTATTTCTCGAGCACACTTGGAATTGAACAGTTTTATATATTAACTTGTTCAATTCCGATGTTAAAAGATGGTGTACGAGATAATTCTGGGGCGCGAGCAGCACGAGCAGGAGAAGTACGGCACGCTCGGCACAGTATTTCTGGGCAAGCATTATGTGAAGATGGGTGCCATAACTGCCCTTTCCCAGCCGGTCTATCTTGATATGAACAAGGCGCATGTCGTGTTTGTCTGCGGAAAGCGTGGCTCTGGCAAGTCATACAGCTTGGGAGTTATCGCAGAAGGCATTGCCGAGCTTCCAGAATCCATACGCAAGCGTCTTTCTGTCATCCTGCTCGATACTATGGGCATTTATTGGACCATGAAGTATCCCAATCATAAGGATGAAGCCTTGCTGAAAGAATGGGGTTTTGAAGGTAAGAGCATTGATGTCAAAATCTACACGCCATTCGGCTTTTTCAAGAAATGGAAGGAGGAGGGCATTCCAACAGATGTTCCGTTTGCATTGAATCCTGCCGAGCTTTCGCCGGAAGACTGGAATCTCACGTTTGAGCTTCCCTCGACAGATCCTGTTGCTGTTTTTATCGAGCGTATTATCATCCAGCTGAAGAAAACCGGGCAACAATACGATATTCCTGATATAATTCGCGCTATTGATGATGACAAGACTGAGGAGTTGCGTGTAAAGCAGGCAGCCAAGAACCGTTTTTTGGCAGTTGAAGATTGGGGAGTGTTTTTCCCAAAAGCAACACCGATCAAAGATCTTGCTCAGCCTGGCCAGATTACCATTCTTGACTTAAGCGCATATGCCATGATGCCGAATGGCTGGCGTATCAAGCATCTCGTGCTTGGTCTGGTGTGTAATAAATTGTTTATTGAACGCATGAAAGCCAGAAAGGACGAAGAGTATGCTGCAGTGCATCAGGCAGTGCATTACATTCTTGAAGAGCACGATGAACCGCAAGAATCTCAGATGCCCATATGCTGGCTATTGATTGACGAGGCGCACGAATTTATTCCTAGCACAGGCAAGACTGCCAGTTCTGACGCACTCATTACCTTGTTGCGCGAGGGCCGTCAGCCAGGTGTCGCAATGGTGCTTGCAACCCAGCAGCCAGGCAAAATCCATACCGATGCCATGACACAATCAGATGTTATTCTCGCCCACCGTCTGACCGCCAAGATTGATACCGATGCGCTTGGGGCATTGCTGCAAAGTTATTTGCGTACCGGTCTCGACAAGGAGCTTGACAATCTGCCGCGTGTTGCAGGGGCGTGCATTGCAGTCGATGATGTGAACGAGCGTATGTATCCGATGCGCATCCGTCCAAGATTCAGCTGGCACGGTGGCGGTGCACCAGGTGTTATTCTGGAAAAGAAGCGTGCATTAGAATTTTAAAAAAAAGGAAATAAAAAAATTAATTAATCGCACGGCGCATCAAAGTTTGTGTCTTTCAAACCATTGAACAGCATGTCGTTGTACTGGTATCTGATTTCATTGCCGTTCTGGTCCGTGAGAACAATTTTATGCGGTACACCATAGGTGTCATCCACCCACATCAACACTTCCATGCCGTCTTTTGTATACTTGAGGTGTGTGACGCTTCGCTGGTTGAACGTTTGTGGTCCCACAATCACTGCATCTGGAGGGATTTCCTTAACCCATTGGTATGGTGTTTTGGGCAGTTTCAGCATTGATGCGTCAACCGCGAAATTTGTTTTTGTGTTGTCGACATTGTGGCTCCTGCATCGGTCGAGTACTTCACAGCACGCAATGCCGAGATGGACGTATACAGTGTCATAATATCCTTCCCTTACATAATAGCTCTCTTCGTATTTCCTGATCTTCATCTTTTCTCCTTTTACGAAGTACGTGTCAAGGAATAGGTTTCCTGTTTCTGTTCCACCATAGAGGTATTGCAGGCTTGTAAGCTTCTCATCTGCTCTTTTCAGCAAATCTCGCAGCTGTGGGCTCATTGAGACTTTTTCAGTTGTTACTACAGGAGCCGGTGGCGCTTGCTGCCGTTCAGATGGCAATGGCCTGCTTGGCGGCTTTACTCCAACTTCAGGCGCAGGCGGTTGTTCTGCGGGTGGTGCCTGCTCTGCTGGTGGTTGTGCTTCCGGCACTGCTGGCTTTTCTGCCGGTTTCGCGCACGCAGCTAATACAAACATCAATACGATCGCCACTATCCATGCTTTTATTTTCATAGTTCTACCCCCTAGACTATTTCTTTTGGGCGCGGGTACAATTGCTCGTCTGGTGTTGCCCGCACCATTGATATCATGCTTGCGATAAACATTATGGTGAAGATGATGCCGAATGAGAATGCCCATGTGAGTGAGAATTTGGGGATGTACAGTGCGCTGATGAGAAAGCCTATCATGCTGAAGACCAGAAAGCTTGTCTTGAGCGGTGCTACTTTTGCCATTGGGCTCTTCAAGCACGTAAGAGTTTATATACTTTTCTGGTGCCGAAATTCTAGTAGAATTTCCAGGCAAGCTCGCAAATCACAGATTTCCGACGCTGAATAATTTCTCGATAAGCTTTAGTGCGTTCACGCGGTTTTTCGGGAAAGCTGCCAGTGAGAGTTTTATGTGAAAGCAATACCCGCTGTCTGTTAGCCATATCTCCTTTTCTTTCAGCCACTGGTCTTTGTCTATTCTGATGAAGAAGTCATTGTTTGCATCCAATCTGCTTTCTGCTTGCGATGCGAGCAGCCGTTTTTGTTCCTCGCTGAGCTTGTCCAGAAAAAATCGCAGGAAATCGTTCGTGTGTGATTCCTTGGTGAGTGTTACAGTATAAATTTTGATTGTTCTATCGCTGAACCCTTCTGCGTTTTGTACGCCAAGCTGTATTTTTGCTTCTTCGAGATTGAATGGCACCAGTGCAACAATTCCCTTTCGTGTTGCCTCGATGTCTTCCTCGGGTTTAGCAAATGTGGTCAGTATGACTTTGTGTACCCAACGCATATGTGGGCGAAATAAGTAAATTTATAAAAAGCTTCATGTTTCGCAGCGGCATGAAGCATTCATGGGTTATCACTGCTTTTCTGCTTTTCTTGTTTTTTGCTGCGCAGGTGATTGGTCTGAAAATCACGCAGGCGTATATTGATGTTGCAGCTTCGCGTGAAGCCGGAGAGCTTGTCTGGAGGGAGCTTCCGTCTATTGGTGGCTTGAAGCTTGAGCGTCCTGATGTTGAGCCAGAGGTGAGCATTTGGTACATAATTATCGCTGTGCTTCTCGGCACATTGCTCATCCTTTTGATCATTAAGCTCGGCAAGGTGTTGTTGTGGAAGTTGTGGTTCTATTTTGCAGTCGTTTTGTGCCTTCAGATTGCCCTGGCGGCGTTCATTCCGGCAACTTATTCACTAATACTTGCGCTCGCGCTCGGCTGGTTTAAGATTTTCAGGCCAAACATCTATATTCATAATGCGACAGAACTGTTTTTGTATGGCGGGCTTGCGGTTATTTTCGTTCCTATTTTGAACGTGCTGTATGCGTTCTTGCTGCTGATTGCTCTTTCTCTCTATGATATGTACGCAGTGTGGCACAGCAAGCATATGATAAAGATGGCGAAGTTCCAGACCAAGAGTGGTATTTTTGCTGGCCTGTTGATTCCATACAGGGCTCCTGCCGTGCGTGGGCCCAAGGTGAAAGTCCGCACAGCAGTGCTTGGCGGCGGGGATATCGGTTTTCCATTAATCTTCTCTGGCACAGTGCTCACCGCAGGCGGTTTTTTGCCTGCTTTGCTTGTTGTGCTTGGCGCAACTGCTGCATTGTTTGTGCTGCTTTTGTTTAGTCAGAAGGACCGCTTTTATCCAGCAATGCCGTTTTTGACGCTCGGCTGCGCGATTGGCTTTTTAGCTACTTTTCTGCTGTAAACGTCAGAATTCGCGTACTCAAGAACCCAGTTATTGATATTTGGATAGCGCCTTTTGTTTTGACAGGGCGCTGTAATCACCGAGGTCTATTGTGGTGCCGTGTGTTGCTGCTATGACCTGGACGTTTGTTTTTTGGTGCAATTCTCGTGCAGTATAAACAGTGCTGTTCATAATCACTGCAAGTTTTGGCTTGATTTTCGCAATGAGCTTTTCTTGTGGTTTGCTGAGAATTAGCACCGTTGCCTGGTATTCTTGTGCTTTTTTTGCTGGAACGTCACCAGTCACGTAGCTGATGGTGACATCAGGGTGTTGTACGACAATACCTTCTTTTTTCTTGTGCACGGTTGTATGTTTGATTGTTGTTTTTCCTTCTGTGCCGTCTGGTTTGATTGTAGCAGCTATTTCAACATCCATAAAGCTTGGTCCGTTTCCTATGAGAAGGTGCGTTCCATCAGCGTGTATGAGAATTGCATCCTGTCCAAAGTGGACCTTTGGCGCCATAATCTTTGGAAAGCATGCCATCTATAAAATGGTTTCTCACCATAAGCTTTAAAAACCCTCAAAAGAGCGTATTCTTGGGCGGACTAGGCTGGGAGGTTAGCCCTCTCCTGTCACCGTGAACGGGCTTTACACGGGGTTGAAGTCTGGGAAGCAGCGCATATCCTGTATGGGAGTCTTGTGCTGGACGTTGAGGTTCTGTCCGGCAGGATTGTGGCTGCAGGAACCGCGCCAGGCCCGGAAGGGAGCAACGCTCACTGTAGTTCTCAATGCTTGTCGGGTCGCGGAACTGAGGAAGGCATAAGGTCAACTTTCATGCAGTTATTCGCTCATTTCCGGATACGTCCGCCCGCTTTTCCTCAGGGTTTTGCTATTTTCCACAATTGCTCAAAGAATTGTTTGAATGATGTAGCCGTGTTTTTATCGTAAATTAGAATCCATGATCCCGGTTCTGTATAATTCAGGATGATTACTCGATCTTCTCCAAACACATCTACCGCAACCGGCGTAATAGCTGTAAGTACACGGGCTTTTGTATATTTCAGTTTCTTGAACGCATCATAGTAATCACTGCGTTCAGAAAAAATGTGCCTGGCAAATATCTTTCGCGCAATGCGCTGTTTCGACCATGCCTCCCAGAATGCATTGTATCGTGGGTCTTTCTTAGAAGTAATTCCCATTCCAATCATGTCCTGGCCAGAAACCATTCCCTCCATGGCTTCGTCCACAGCTGTTTTGAGTCCTCGGAGACCTGTATACACAACTGCTTGTACTTTTTTCCTGCTTATTGTTCTGAGTTTTTCTAAATCAGGCAGCAGTGATTTAACTTTATGCTCGTCTGATTCCAGCATTTCTTTCTTTTTCTTTAAGTAGTCGACCAGTTGCGCTGGTGGCGCTGCCGTAAAATGCTTCACTTTGTTTATGATCGATTCGCTTGCAAGTCCCTTTGCTTTGAGGCTTTCAAGAATTTCGTAGATTTTGCCTGAATTCAGTCCAGAGTGCTTAAGGATAGCGCCAGTGCGGGAAATGCCGAGCTGGAGCAGTGTAAGATACACAATGCTCTCGTTTCGAGTTAGGCCTATGTGTTCGAGAACTGCAGTTTCCATAATACTCTACACCAAGTGGGGGATTATATTTATATATTTAAAGTCACTAATTAGTAGTGATTAAGATGAACACAAAAACCGTGATTATTGTCCTCGCAACGCTTCTGCTTTCAGGATGCGCTGTTCAGACAGAAGCACCCTTGAAAGTAGGTGCCATTTTGCCTATGAGCGGTCCAACCGCTGTGTGGGGTGAAAACCTGAAGAATGGCATGGAACTTGCGCGCGAAGAGCTCGCTGTGCAAGGCGTTAATATTGATATTATCTATGAAGATAGCCAGGCAAAGCCAGATGTAGCGCTGACGGCGTACCGTAAGCTCAAGGAACTTGATGGTGTAAACATGGTATTTTCTGCTTTTAGCAGGGTCAGCGTTCCGCTTGTTTCTGTAGCGGACAACGACAAGATGCCGATTATGATGACAGTTGTGGCTGCCAAAGGTGTGGCTGAGAAAAGCCCATACTCATTCAGATTTTATTCAAACGAGCGCCAGTACGTCGAACCACAATTTGCATGGATGAATTCATCAGTATACAACCGCGTTGCTGTTTTGTGGATTAATGATGAATTTGGCTCTTCTGTGCATGACGTGATTCTTGAACAGGCTCAACTGCATAAGATGTCAGTTGTTGCCGACGAGAACTATGACCCCAATTCAGTTGATTTTAGAACTCAGCTGACAAAAATCAAAGTTGCCAACCCGAAAGCTATACTGTTTGTTGGTTCGGTGCCCGTTGAGATATCAAATGCCTTAAAGCAGGTGCGTGAGCTGGGCATAACTGCTGATTTTATTGAGAACAGCGCAGCTTTGGCTCAGCCAGCTTCATTGCAGGCGGCAGGCAGTGCTGCCGAAGGCGCGATCACGCTGGCGTTTCCTTTTAGCTTGGGCAGGTCGGGCGGTGAGTTTAGACAGGCATACAAGCAACGCTTCAGCACTGAGCCGAACTTTGCTGCCGCGTTTGGCTATGACATGGTTAAGCTGATTGGATTGGCCTCGGATGGCCACACGATGTCTGGCGAAGAGCTTGCGCAGAGAATTGTCGCAGTTAAGACTTTTGAAAGTCTCAATGGCCCGGTGGCGATACAACCATCAGGTGAGATTAATCCTGCCATTGAGCCTGCAAAGGTAATGAACGGCAGTCTTGTTGCGTTATTTTAATCTGCGCCATCGCCGAAATAATTCACCATCTAAGAATTCTGCGGTGGCGCTTCATTTTTCTTAGAATCTCTCCAATGCTGATGTTTGTGGTCTGCGCCATGGCGTATCCTAATTTTTTTACTGCAGCTTCAACCTGTTTCTCTGTCGGCGCTTCAATTTCAAGATACGTTGGCACACCTGGGTGTGTGTCAATGTCCACTTTTACACTGCCCAGTCGATATGATTCGCGGTGCTTATGGTAATCATATACTTTCTTCAGTCCAATCCTTTGCAGAATTGTTGCTGTTTTTTCAAAGCTGTCAACATGTACTTCTATTTCTTCTCTGATTTTGAATTTTTTTGACGTATTCTTGCCTTTATAGCACAATTCTGTTTTGTTGCCGACAGTTCTGAGTCTGAGATATTCTTTTGTTTTCTCAAATTTTCCTTGTGGATAATCAAACACCGCGACATGCAGTTCTCCATCGAATGTATTGCGCGCGCCCAGCCGTATGAGTTTTCTCCGTATTTCCGGCAGGTTTATTTCAAGAATCTTGACTTCTATCTCTTTCATTGCAAAAATCTTATTGAGTCGTGTTTAAAGATTTTTGCAATTAGCTAACGAGCTTGGCGAGTTAGCTTCATCTGACCAGTATTGCCGGCTTTCCCGGCAGTGCCTGCCGCGCCTTTTGTTCCGGGCTTCCCTGTTCTTTGATAATCTCTACAGGGCATCCGAATTCTTGCTTGAAGAACGCAACCGCATCCAGCAGGTTCTGGTATTCAGCTTCCTGGTGTGCTACTTGCAGTGGTAGCTTTGACGGGTCTTTGATTATTTTTTGTACGAGTGGTGCTGCTTCTCCGGCATGTTCCTTTAATTCTGCGCTGATTATTTTCATAATCTGTCCCATGTCGCGTGTTTGTGCAAGAAGTTCTCTGAGTTTTCTGAAGAGTTGTGCTTTCCAGTCCTGCGCAACAAATAGGGTAATCATCTGTAACCGTTCAATCTTGGCAAGCTTGCGTACTTGTCCTACATCCTCTACAACTTGCGCCATTAGCGTTTCTGCCTGCTCAATAGCCGGATTAATCTTGTTCTCGTCATGCACAGGCCATTTCTCGTTAACAATCAGTCCTTGTTTGCCTGATCTGAACCATATTTCTTCGCATAAGTGGGGTGTGAATGGCTGTAGCATGAGCGTCTGTGCTTCAATGAGGTCGTTGAGAAGTGTTGTGTTCATTTTTCCTGCTGTTCTGCGTGCGTACCATTTCAAATGCCTTTGCAGGTCAAAGAATCCCCGTGAAACCGCTGTTCTAAACAGCGTCTCGTCCATCGCGTTTGTTGCATCTTTTATTGCAACGTGCAGTTGGTGTTCCATCCACTTGTCAATTTCTCTTTTTTCTTCCGTATGTGCCCTTTCGTGATCTTTTGTGTAATTCTTTAATGCAAATTCGTACCATTGCTCGAGCTTGTTTTTCATTGTTTCTGCAAGGTCAGGGTCCCAGTCAACGTCGTTCATTTCTTCGCCTGTTGACAAAATGGTTATTCGTGAGACGTCCGGTCCGAAAGCAGTAATAACATCGCGCATCGTTTTGAAATTGCCTTTGCTCTTGCTCATTTTCTGTTTCTGTACGCTGATGTACCCATTTACCCCTATGCCTTTTGGCCAGTATTGTTCAGGGAAGCACGCGGTATGGTTGAAGATGTAGAATGACAGGTGATTCTGGACAAGGTCCTTGCCTGAGTTTCTGAAATCGACCGGGTACCAGTAGGTGAACTCGTGTCGCATGTCCTCGAGAAGTTTTTTGTCTATGCCCAATTCATCAGGATTTCCGACTCCAAGGAATACGTAATCGAACAATTTGTCTTTGATTTTGCCGAGCGGGACTTTTTTGAGAAGATGGGCAACAGTATAGTATGCATTGTAGATGGTGCTGTCGCTCAGGCTCTCTATTTTCCATTTTTTGTCCCAGGGCAATGATGTTCCAAATCCGAATTCTCTGGTGCATGCCCAGTCGCGCAGCCAGTCGATGACGTATTCAAATTGTGTCCTTACTTTTTCCGGATAGAGTTTTATGGTCTGCAGGCATTTCATTGCCTCTTGTTTCCAGGTTGCGTCACCATATCGCAGGAACCACTGATTGTCAACAATCTTGACATGGCAGCGCGCCAGACATCGGCAAATGACCGGATTGATGAGTTCGTATAGGACAATGGCTTTTTTTCCGTTGACCAGGTCTGCAACGATTTCCGGTTTTACTTGCTGTATTGTCTTTCCGGCATAAGTTCCTGTGTTTTGCCTGAGTTTTCCCGTGTGGAATTCCTTTTTGTAGACTTCTGCTGTTGCCTCTTCGAGTTTGGCGTCTTTTGCACTTTTGATGCCCATTTTGGTGCATATCTCAACAGCAGGGTGTTCTCCGAAGCCTTCAACCGCTATGAGAGAAATTGGCTTGATTTCTTTTGCACCTGGGTAATTCGTTTCTTGCAGTTCTTTGAGTGCCATCCAGTCGTATGGCGCGTGGCTTGGCACGCTCATGACAATGCCTGTTCCTGTTTCTGCCGTCACAAAGTTTGCCGGAAACACAGGAATTTTGTTACCTGTAAGCGGATTGGTAACATGCATTCCAATTAGCTGCTTTCCGGTTATCTTCTTTCTTTCAACGACCGCGCGCTTCTGGTCGCGCAGTTTCTCTGCGCACGGTTCCGACACAACCCAGCGTTCTCCATCAACGTCTGCTTCAACATAAGTCAAATCAGGGTTCACCCAGATATTGGTCACGCCAAACACGGTTTCCGGTCTGAATGTCGCGCATGGCAGGAGAAATCCGCTCGGTTCAGTAAATTTGAGAACAATCATTTCTTGTGGCATTTCTCCTTCTCCCTCTGAGCGTGCGTGGTCTCCAACAGGAGTATCTTCTTTAGGGCACCAGACGACAGGATGTGAGCCCTGTGCCACGCGTCCTTTCTTTTTGAGCGTGTTGAATTGCCATTTGATGAACTTGTCGTAGCGCGGGTTGAGGTCTGTTGTTATGAAGCTTCTTCTCCAGTCGATGCTTACGCCGTATGCGTTGAGGTCTGTTTCCGCAGTTTTTGAGAAAGTCTTTATCCAGTGGATTGGCTCCTTGAATGCAGGTATCTGTTCCTCGGTGAATCCCATGAGTTTGAGGGTGTTAATCTGCTTTTCTTCATTCTCAGCCACTCTTTTCGCAGCTGTTTCGATGGGGCTGCCTGTCGCATGAAACGCGAAAGGAAACAGGACATTGAAGCCGCGCATGCGCTTGAATCGTGCAAATATTTCTACGCGCGCATAGGTGTACGTGTGCCCTAAATGCAATAATCCGTTGACATATGGGTAGGGTGTCGTCAGAAAGAATTTCGGCTTTCCTGCATCAGCATCTGCTTCAAACACCTTTTGTGTTTTCCACCTTCGCTGCCATTTCCTTGCTAGTTTGTGAAAGTCAAGTGCCATGCGTGATATTGCAGCTGTCTTTTTTAAAAAGCTTATGGCTTTTTAAATGAGCAAACCCTCGCATGCGTATGCACATCGTGATTGTAGTAGTGCTGCTCTACCTGTTTTTAGTATTCTTTCTCTCGCGCTTTTTTGTCCCGAATATTGGTTTTAGAAGGGAGCCACTGCCAAAACACGTTCCAGAAGGCATGCAGAGGGCCATTACGAAACTGAAGCAGAATCACAGAACCCCGCTTGGTTTTGCCAAAGCAGCACACGCGTTTCTTGCAAGCAAGTTTTCAGGCACCCATGCCTTGTCTTTTTTGCGTTTTGATTTGCTATTTTCCCGCGACCTTGAAAAGCTCTGGTCTCAGAGAGTGCTTCCCTGCAATCAAATCACACTCATGTATTGTATCTTCCTGGTGAAAAGTGGATTGTTTTCAGAAGAGGAAATTAAAGTTCGCCATATGGTGATTTATGCAATGCTTCATCAATACGTTCAGATTAACCACAATGGTAAATGGGTTGATGTTGATGTGTGGGCTGCTCATGCCGGAATTCCATTTGGAAAGCGTTCGAATTTCTTCACGATTGCGCTGATTGGAAAATATCTGCACCGACAAAAGTTATATATACCGCCATAGGGGAAAAATCATATCTGGCGCGGTAGCCAAGCGGCTAAGGCAACAGGCTGCAACCCTGTCATTCGAGGGTTCGAGTCCCTCTCGCGCCTTGTGCATAATCTTTATAAGCTGAGTTTCGTTCTTCTATCCTAAATAATTAAAAGGAGGATGGAAACATGGCTGGAATAAAGTTTTTCCAAGAGCACCCTGAATGGGGTCCCGCAATTTTGCGTATTTTTTTGGGCGTCGCATTTATTGTTGCAGCTCTTGATAAGATTTTGGGCATGCCAATGGCAAAGGAGATGTTTGGCACGTTGTTTGGTGGTGCAGGTACCGCAATGCTTTATCTTGCGATTATAATTGAGCTGGTCGGCGGCTTGATGCTGTTGTTCAACTGGCACGCGCCGTGTGCGGCAGTCATTTTGGCAGTCTTCATACTGGTTGCCTTTGTGAAGACGTTCAAGCTTGGCGCTGCGCCGAACTTCATCGCCATATTGAGAGAAATCATGGTGATGAACACAGGTGGCGGAAACACTGCCGTGAACTTCGCCTACTTTGCCGGACTGCTCGCAATTGCCTTCACGGGCTGCAAGCAGTGCAAGATGAAGAAATAAGTAGTTTTTCTTTATTTTTAAGTTAAATTTTTAAACAGTCCATCGTCGATTTCTATGAATGAGACTCTTAATCCATAAGGAAAAGCGTGAAATAGTGGAAGGACGTGAATTCATCGTAGCAAAGGCACGCCAATATTTTGTCACAGACCTCTCAAAAGATGTTCACACTTTGTATGGTGCCATTCCCAAGGCAGAGCTGTCCAAGCCCAGCGGTTCTGTCGTGAAGGCAGATACGGGAAAGGAGTTCATTCTTCTTGACGCGTCATTTATTGACATCTACAAGCGCCTGAGAAAGCTCCCGCAGACAATTCCACTGAAGGACATCGGCTTAATTATTGGAGAAACCGGCATAAATCATGATTCTGTTGTCGTTGACGGTGGTCTCGGCAGTGGCGCTCTTGCTGCAGCGCTCGCGCATCTTGTCAAACATGTGACAAGCTACGAAATCCGCGATGACTGCATAAAAACCTCTGAAAGCAACATCAAAATGCTCGACCTGACAAATATAACCGTAAAGAAGAAGAGTCTGTATGATGGAATTGATGAAAAGGACATAGATCTGGTCACACTTGACGTGCCAGAGCCGTGGAAAGTCATTCCACATGCCGCAAAGGCTTTGAAAATTGGCGGTTTTCTTGTCAGTTATTCTCCCAGTGTTCCGCAGGTGCAGGATTTTGTGAATGGGCTTCAAAAGAATGACCAGTTCTTATATGTAAAAACAGTTGAACTGATAGAGCGTTTGTGGGAGATTGAAGGTCGTCGTGTAAGGCCAAAAAGCACAGGCATCGGTCACTCCGGCTTTATCTCGTTTGCGCGGAAAGTTAAATCCTGAATTGGTGTCGTATCCGTTTTTCAAATATGCTTCGTGCGGGAAAGCCAATGCTTGCCACAAAAGTATTGAATTCTTTTTGCGAAATGCCTTTTTTCATCGCCTCTTTCTGCATTTCCCGCAATCGCTGTCCAAACACGCTGTAGCACGGCGCGTATCCGGGGTTTTCCTGAAAGTGGAATGTCTGGTCGAAAATCAGTTTCTTGCTTAATCCGGTCTTTTTGTGTGCCCATTCGATGAACTCTGGAAAAGTCTGTTTCTCAAGATTCAGCCGTACATCGCTGACTGCTCGTAAAAACCTGACCATGCGCCATTGCATGACTACAAAGAATATGCCTTCGACAAATTCGTCAAACTGCACGTATTTTTCAATTTCTCTGATAACTCTTCGTTCAACTGCGTTATGTGCCCCTCGGTGTAACAGCCTGTCAAATGTCCTGAGTGACTCAAGTTCTCTGAAAAAAGATATGCCTTCAGTTATAGGCGTATCAAGGCTTGATCCGATAATCTCTAACAGCCTCGGCTTGCCGATGACACCCGTATAACTGTTCAAAAAGTTTACACAATGCCCATATTCCTCGTGTATAGTTGTTTGTGCAACGTCTGGCAGCGAGCTGCTCGGGCTCGCTTTTGGGTCTGCTGTCGCAAAAAACAGGCAGAACGGTTTTTTTGTCAGGCTGTTGAATGTCTGCATTGCTGCTGTCGGCAGGAATGGAACCAAATAGTCAGGCGTTTCTATGACGCGGACATCGTATTTCGGTGTTATCCTCACCCATTCTGCATTTGCCAGTGGTCGTAATGCTTTTCTGATGCCAGCTATAATCTTAAGAAGCTTTTTGGGCGAAACTTTCTGGTGCGTGTCAAGCGCTTTATCGATTTCCTCTACTGTTGGCTTGCAGGAGTATCGTTTTGACAGCTTCAGCAATATTTTTTTGAAGCCAGGAAGTTCCTTGTTAATCCATGATATCGCCAATTGTTCAATTTCCTCTGGCGTTTCCAGGTAATCATAACAATCCCTGACAGTCGCGCGGTATATTTTCTTTCTTCCCAGTCCGGTTGACTTTTTCTTTAGAATAGGATAGGTTTCAGTAAAGTCGTTTCTTTTTAGCGTTACGTGCGCGGTTTTGCTCTTCCAAACTCCGATTCTCTTCTGCACTGCCGTAAGCGCTTCCTTTGTCTCCTTTTTCCTGCATTTTTCCTTTATGGTGTTTATGAGCGAGTTTGCCCCGTCGCATTCCTGCGCGCTGAAAATCTGCAGTTCAACAGGCCATTTTTTGTTCCACAGGTCCTCTTGTACTCCGAGAAAGTTCAAGCTCTGCTCTGCTAGTGACAGCAAATGTTTCTCATCAATGCCTTCTACAATCAGATGGGTGAAGAACACGCTCAACAAAGCGCCTGGAGCGTGCTGTGGCTCGTCAAACAGCAAATCTCGTCGTATGGTTGCCAGAAATTTTTTGGCAACAGGGTCTGCTTTTTTCTCGAGATGCGCGACACGTGCCAGTGCACGTTTCACATTCGTATGGGTGGGACTCCAGAGCTGTCCGGCGTATGCTTTCAGTCCAGAACCAAATGCGCTCTCAGGATAGAGTTCCTTCCAGAGCGCGAAGACCTCTTTTTCGATGTTCATGTTCGTTCCTCCCATAGCTTTTTATAAAAAGCTTTGCTTAAAGTTGTTCATGCGTCAGCATCTGCGAAGAGAGGTGCGAGTCATCGGCATTGACGATGGTCCGTTCTACAAGTTTAGGAAAGGCTCTGTTCTTGTTGTTGGCACTATCTATCGTGGTGGCGATTATATGGATGGTGTTGTTTCCACCACTGCAAAGGTTGACGGCTCCGATAGTACAAAAAATATCTCAAGAATGATCAATAAATCGAAATTCAAAAGCCAGATAAGAGTTATTTTCCTGAACGGGATTGGTGTTGGCGGCTTTAACATCATTGACATTCCAAAGCTCTCAAAGCTCACCGGCATTCCGGTCATAGCAGTTACCCGTCAATATCCGGATATCCCGAAAATTCTCACAACGCTCGTAAAGCTTGGCATGAAAAAGAAGGTAGACCTCATCACGCAGCTGCCGCAGCCAACCAAGATCGGCAAGGTCTATGTTCAGCACATCAACATTGACTTGGACCGTGCAAAGCAATTCATGAAGCTGACAACATTGCATTCCTATATTCCTGAGCCGCTGCGCATTGCCCATATTATTGCAGCAGGTATCGTAAAGGGAGAAAGCAGGGGGCGGGCTTAGCCGTAATATAATTTTCCGGCTTCTCGCTGTTCTCTGTCAAGTCTGCTTTCCGGCTTGTTGATTCTTGGCCTGTTGCTCTCCTTATCCCGTCTCATTGTAATGCGCAAATCCGTGAGGAACTTGTTCATTCCTTCTTCCATCGAGAATGGTCCGGCGACAACACCTTCGCGTGCCGGTCTGCCTTCAAACACAACGAGCTTGTCAGCAAGATAATCGATGAACAATAAATCATGGTCGACAATGAGTATGCTGACTCCTCTCTGTTCTGCAATGTCCCGGATGACTTTGCTGAACGCCAATCTTTGTTCTATGTCCAGATATGCGCTCGGCTCGTCGAGCAAATATAAGTCAGCTGGCTGCGACAGGCAATGAGCGATCGCCACCCTTTGCAGTTCTCCGCCTGAGAGCGTGTTGAGCGGCTTCAACAGGAGCGTATCAATTTCCAGCGGCTTAATCAGCTGATTCTGGTATTTTGCAGCCGCATCTTTCAGCAAGGTCATAACAAGCTCGTCGCTTTGCCCTTGGAGATACTGCGGCTTGTAAGCTACCTTCATCTTGGTATCAATCTCTCCACCATCCGGCTTTATCTCGCCAGCGAGAATCTTTACAAACGTCGTCTTTCCAATGCCGTTTTCTCCAAGTATGCCGATAATCTGGTTTCTTCCAATAGTTCCCTCGTGCGCATGTAAATGGAAGCTTCCAAGTTTTTTCTGAATCGCGCCCCAGGCAGTGAGTGTAACCTTGCTGATGGGCTTTGGCGGCGGTCGTGAGAGGAATTTTATTTCATGGTCCCTGAAGCGCATGTTCTCATCTTTGATAAATCCTTCAAGGTAGATGTTCATTCCTGTTCTTGTCGGCTTTGGTAAACTCACAATTCCATACGCTCCCTCTTTTCCATACATGATGTGCAGTAAATCTGTCATGTAGTCAAGAATAATCAGGTCGTGCTCAACAACAAGCACTGCAGTGCTTTCATTCGCCAGTGATTTGATGAATTGCGATACTTTGATGCGCTGTTTGATGTCCAAATACGAGCTTGGCTCGTCGAAGATGTAAAGATTGGCATTGCGAAGCACGGTTGCTGCAATGGCGATGCGTTGTAATTCTCCCCCTGAAACTTGCGAGACATCGCGGTCAAGCACTTCCCGCAACTGCAATGCATCGACAATCTCATCAAACTTCTTGCGCTCGTCCACTTTCTTCAACAACGCGCTGACTGTGCCCTTTTGTGTTTGTGCAATGAGCTCAACATGTTGCGGCTTGTATGCGACTTTTATCTTGCCATCTCGTACCGCTTCAAAATAGACTTGCGCTTCGTGACCTTTGAAGAAGGTCATAAGGTCTTTCCATTCTGCCTCTTTTTCTCCGCCGAGGTTTGGCTTGAGAGCGCCTGCCAGTATTTTGATGGCTGTGGACTTTCCAATGCCGTTTTTTCCCACAATGCCAATCACCTTGCCAAACAGCGGAGTCGGCAAAGAATAAAGATGAAATCCATTCCGTCCATACCGGTGAATCGGGTTTTCCAGTTGCTCGGGCAGATTGATAATGTCAATAGCGCCAAATGGACACCTGTTCGGGCAGATTCCGCACCCAGTGCACAAATGCTCGTCAATGATTGGCTTTTTGTCTCCAGTTGGCGCTGGGACTATGCAATCCTGTCCTTCCATGTTGACCGGGCAGACTCGCGCGCAGAGATATCCTCCACACCCCTGCGGGTTGCACCGGTCTTTTCTGACGATGGCAATGCGTGGCATGGTTTAAACACGAGAATGAGTGTTTTTAAATGTTTGGCACAAAGATAGTGTGGTTCGTTAACTGTATTCCACTGACGCTATCGATGACAATGCCTTCTGGAAATTTTTCCATTAGTTGTTTCATTTTTTCTGTGGTGGGCCAAAGGATGACGACTGCGTCTACTGGCTGCTTAAGCTCTTGATGCGTAGTGAAGTTGTACTTGTTGTGCGTGCGGAAGAAGAGTTCTCGTTGGAGATGATATGCAGGAGGCGCCATTATCTGGATAAACGCTCCTTGTGGCAAATTATCTTGTATATAGTTGGTGATGTAGAGTGAGTCGTCTTTTATGACATCATTTCCGGGCAGGGGAGCCATGCTCAAGGCACTTGCAAAGTTTGTCAGCACGAATACTGCTATTAAGCAAATCGGAACCAAAACTTCAAGCGTCTTGTGAACGCGTTTTGCAAACATGCCTGCAGTGTAAATTGCTATGGCAATAACAAGTGAAATGAATGGAAAAACGACAGACATCCGGTGAAATCCCGCTGGCGGAAAATTGAAAACCATGCCGAGCACGAATGCCGCGATAATGGTCATAAGAACATAAAGTAGTGCAGTGCTCTTGCCTCGCACCGCATGGTACACGCATAACATGCAACCGGCGAGGAAAAGCACAAATGTAAATGGATTGAAGAATGCCTGTCCGCCAAAGAAATAGCCGTCCGTGCCGCCGATTCCTGGAGTGTATAATGATTTGATATTAGTTACTAGTTGCGTCGCCAAAAGAGAGCTTATGTGTTCTCCAGCTTCAACTTTTTTGAGCGTGTCGCTTCTTGTTCCACTCAAAAAGCTGATTTGTGAAGCTCTTTCAGCAAAGTAATTTTGATGTGTAGCTGCATAGGCGACAAAAGGCAACAATATGACCATGCATATGAGCAATGCAGGCACTAATAATCTGAAAATTCTCCAGGATTGCTGTTTTGCTTCGATGATGGCGAACAATAGTACAAGCGGTAAGGCGACATAAGACGCGGGATAAGTAAGATAGCTTAGTGCAATAAACACTCCACACAGTATAGAGCTTTTTTTGTCACGCAGTTTGAACAATCTGAGGAGATAATAGAGACTGGCGAGCAAAAATAGCGTGCTGCTCACAAAATGCACGTCAAGGCTGGAGATGTACAAATTTGGAGCAAAGAATATGTGTACAGCTGAAGCGATGAATGTGAAGAAGCGGCTTGCAAATAATTCTTTTGCAAGCGCGTACAGAAAGATGAGTATGAATATGTGGTATGGCCATGTTGAGACGCGCATGCTTTCCACAGATGGTCCCAAAATCGTTAGAAACGGTTTTTGCAGTATGAAGAACAAAACAGGAAATCGTGCAACCCAGCCAGATTGAGGATATCCGGCAACCCAGTTAAGTTGCTTCGCAGGCGGCAATGAAAAGGAAGTGTATGCCTCAATGAACTCATCCCAATGGTAATGGCTCGGAATGTTTGAAAAATAGTTTAAAACAAGCAATTGCAGGATGACGAGTGATATTATAATTGAAATATCTTTTTTGATGTCTTTTGTTTTGTGGCGTGACTTCTGAAAGCCCCCAAAATCTTTCAGAATCCACAAGCACATTGCTATTGAGAACAAATAGGTAGCAAAAGTAAACAAGTCAACACTGTTAGAATAAACATCGAACAAAACAATTGCCATGCTCAGAAGACAAAGAACTATCTTCGCAAGGCGTTTCCTCCACATAAGCCTCCGGGGGGAGTTGCACCCCCGACCTGCGGTTCTTTCGGTTATCAAACTTTTTTACAAAAGTTTGTTACGAAACCGCCGCTATAGCTACTAAGCTACGGAGGCAAATTATAACTGCTTCAAAATTTCATCTTTACTGCCAAGTTTTTTCTGGCATTCCCTGCACACAGGGTGCAATTTTCCTTGTGCATTCTTGATATAGCTGCCTATTATTTTCTTGAGGAATGTTTCTGCCATAGTTTTCTTGCAAATATCGCACTTCATGGGATTGTTTTCAGGTGTGTCTTATATAAAGGTTATCCGCGCCAAAAGTCTTTTAAATACTTACCTTTCGTATCGACGGTATGGACAGGAAGATGTGGATGGGGCTGTTTATCGCCTTTATCATGGTATTCAGCATTTTTGGTTTCGTGGTTGATTTTGCCCTTCAGCCTTCTCAGAAGCTGAAGTATGGTGATTACAAGTTCCGTGTTGTTGACCAGAGATACATTACAAAGATAGATGGCCAAGAGCATGTCTTTGCTTTTTTCCCTCTGGATCTCGAGTATATACAATTGACTGATGATGTGAAACGCCTGCTCGCAGCCCCGGTCTTGACCATCACCTACAACCCAGAAAGCAATTTGTCGCAGAATTTTGGCGAAGCCCAGTATTATTTCGAGCTCCAATTGCAGAATAAGGCAGTCGAGCGTGCCGTGACGAATAACCAGGGGCTGGACCTTCCGCAAAAGTCCTGTGCTGATGCAACAGAGCAGCAGCCGGTTATAGAATTGCAGACAGGTGTTGCGTCAAAAATTTCTGCAGAGGGGAATTGCATTGTTATCACTTCCCTTGATGCGTATGATGTGTATCAGCAGGTTGAGCGTATTATCTATATAACGCTCGGCGTGATGTCATGAATGATGAGTCTGAAAATCCTGATACAAAGAAGCCGACGAAGTATTTTCTGATAATTGCGGGCGTTGTTCTGCTTGTCATCCTTATTTTTCTCCTCTTTGGGTTCCGCCGCGAAAAGCCAGCTGCAAACACAGTCTCCTATAATTATTTCACGTTCGAGGAAGTTGGTGGATTATGGCAGACAAACATCCAGCTGGGCGGCCAGTTGTATGAGGCTCTCTTCCGTTTTAATCCCGAGCAGGTGCAGGACGTGTACGTGTCTGGCAATTTTTCTGGTTTCAGAAATCAGCCGGTCTACATCACCTTTGACCCGGATTCTGACGATGAGCAATTCAAGTATCTTGCCCTTGCCGCGAGCGAGTTGAGCCTCCACTTGGTTCGTGCGTTGAACGTGACCATTGAAGCCGCGTGTACCAAGAATATTACTGATGTCTGTGCCGACCGTGCTATTGTCACCTGCGCAGACGCAGACAAGAGCGTAATGTACCTTGTCGCTCTCTCTCCCACTCAAATAACGCTGGGCAATTCATGCGTGACTTTGAATGGCGAGGGAATGGAGCTGCTGAAGAGCGTTGACAGATTGTTATTCCAGTGGTACAAAATAATTCAGTAACCATTATATACAATTCCTGCTTCTTTTTTCGTCGTGATATCCATTTATTGCTCTGAAAAGCTGGACGGTGTTGCAGCTGCTGCTATTGTGATGAGGCACGCCATTCTGTCAAAGCTTCCTGCGCATTTTGGCGGCTTTCTGCACCCGGATGCATTGTCTGCCGAGCTTGAGGACATGGCGCGTGAGGAGCACAAGCTTATCTTTGTGCTTGATATGGCGGTGATGCCTGAGCATCTGCCGTTATTGGAACAAATAGGTGCTAAAAACAAGCTGGTTTACTGGAACACACATGATGCTGAGAGCGTTGTTCCTCCGTCGAAGATTTTCGACCGCGCGCTGGATAACCGGTGCGCGTCTGAACTTGTCCAGCAGCGTTTTCTTCAGAATGATATTATCGCCAGGAAGCTTGCCGAGCTTGCCCACGAGGTAAAGTTCTGGCAGATTCGCGATGAGCGGGCTGCAAAATTGTCTGACTTGATTGCCGCGCAGTATAGCCCGGTGGAGTTAATTGATTCCCTGGCTCGCGGGGTGCTATGGAACGTGCAGTTTGAGGAGTTCCATAAATCGTATGCGGAAAGGAAACAAGCAGCTTTTGATGAGCTTATTGGTTCTTTATTAATCAAATCATATGTGACACACCAGTTCGGCTTCGCTCTCTCGCCATCAATTCTGACCACTGCTGATGCCTGCCAAAAGGTTCTTGACGGTCATGCGGGCATTGATGTCGCAATTGTTGTATACCGTGATGGACGTATGGGTTTCCGTCGTCGTGATGATGGCGAAGTGGATGTCAAGGAACTTGCAAAGCTGTTTAATGGTGGCGGGCGACCCTTCGCCGCTGGCGCGCGATTGAACGTGCAGGTTTCAAAGGAGAACTTTCAGGAAGTGCTCTTTCATATTGACCAGGCGTTCAGGAATTTCTTCGTTGGCGTGAAGGCAGTATCATAACTTTTAAATACGCCGTCAAAGCTTCTTCCGCATATGATATTTACGCTGCGTGAGCTGCTTGATGTTGTTATCATGACCTTGGCGGTCGGCTATATCTTCATGGACATGTTCCGTCGGCATCCGGTTGGTTTTGACAAGAACGCGTTTTTGTTTGCGTGTGCCGTGACCGCCCCCGCCCTTATCGTTCACGAGCTTGCCCACAAATTTGTGGCATTGTCCTTTGGGCTTGAGGCGACGTTCCATGCCGCATACTTCTGGCTGGTGCTCGGCATAGTTATGAAAATGCTCCGCTTCGGTTTTATCTTTTTCGTGCCTGCATATGTGAGCATCGGCGCAGCAGGAGCAACAGTAGCCCCGCTCGCCAGCGCGCTGGTTGCGTTTAGCGGTCCATTTCTCAATTTTATCCTGTTTGTCGGGTCATGGCTCATGCTCAAGCAGAAGCGGATGAAACACAGCACATATGTGCTGCTGCAGGTCACCAAGCAGATAAATCTCTTCCTTTTCATATTCAATATGCTGCCTATTCCGTTTTTCGACGGGATGAAAGTCTATCAGGGCCTGTTTCAAGTGTTGTTCTGATTTGTTACCGGACACGGGATAAAAAAATTTTTAAATAGCCCCGTACTTTCTATATTGTGCACCAAACAAAATTCATCATTATTACCGGCGGAATTCTTTCAGGCCTTGGAAAAGGCACTGCAACTGCCTCTATTGCTCGTCTGCTCAAGGACCATAACAAGATTGTCACCATAAAGTGTGATGGTTATCTCAATGTCGACCCTGGCACAATGAATCCTATCGAGCATGGAGAGGTCTTTGTGCTTGATGATGGCGGGGAAGTGGACATGGACTTCGGCCATTATGAGCGTTTTCTCGGCATCACGTGCAAGTCTAACTGGAATCTGACATCCGGCAAGGTTTTCAGTCGGGTGATTGCAAAGGAGCGTGAGGGCAAGTATCTGGGCAAGACCATTCAGATTTTCCCTCATATTACTGACGAAATAAAAAAGTGGTGGCGGGAGATTATTGAGGAAGAAAAGCCGGATATCATGACGATAGAGATTGGTGGCACGGTTGGTGACATTGAGAACTCTTGGTTTGTTGAGGCCGCACGCCAGCTGAAAAAAGAAGTTGGTCAGGAAAACATTATGTATGTTCATTTGACCTATATTCCTTTCCTTGACAGCGTGGGTGAGTCAAAGACAAAGCCTGCCCAGCGTGATATTGCGTTGTTGAGGGAAAAGGGCATCACTCCTGACATAGTTATCTGCCGGAGCAGGAATATTCTTCCACAGAAGATTAAGGAAAAGATTGCTCTTTTCTGTGATGTTGCAGACAAAGATATCATCAGCGGCAAAGATATTGAAAGTATCTACGAAATTCCGTTGATGTTTAAGAAAGAAGGCCTTCTGGACCGTATCAAGGAAAAGCTGAAGCTCGAGTTTGATGACAACTTGGGTGGCTGGGAGAAGCTTGTGCAGAACATCAAGTCGCCTAAGAAAAGCGTCACGATTGCCGTTTGTGGTAAATATACTGAGCTGAAGGACAGCTATGCCAGCATTAACGAAGCACTCGTTCATGCAGGCGCCCATTGTGATGCCCATGTCGATATGAAATGGGTGGAGACAACCGATGTGGAGACCGGCAAGGTTTCTGTCGAAGAGGCGCTGAAGGGCATTGATGGCGTGCTGATTCCAGGCGGTTTTGGCTCGCGTGGCGTTGAGGGAAAAATCAAAATAATCCATTATGTCCGCGAGCATAATGTGCCATTTCTTGGCATCTGTTATGGTCTGCAGCTTGCTGTGGTGGAGTTTGCCCGCAATGTGTGCAAGCTTGCCGGCGCTCACACAACCGAGATAGATGAACATACTTCACACCCGATTATCGACTACCTTCCAGAGCAGCGCAATGTCAAGTCAAAAGGTGGTACGATGCGTCTGGGCGCCTGCAGGGCAGTTTTGCAGAAAGGAACAGCAGTGCAGCTGTTATACCAGGGCGATGAGGCGTGGGAGCGTCACAGGCACCGTTACGAGGTCAATCCTGCATATCATGATGTTTTGATGCAGCACGGCATGGTATTGTCTGGCACTTCTGAGAACAAGCGTCTCGTGGAATATATAGAATTGCCAAGCCATCCTTTTTTTGTCGCATCACAAGCGCATAATGAGCTGACTTCGCGCCTTGAACGTCCCAATCCTCTGTTTCTCGGCTTTGTTCGTGCTGCTGTGAACCGCAAGGCGTAGTGCTTTAGAAAAGATTTAAAAAGCATTCATAGTTCCGGAAACGTATGGGGGTTAAAGATTCCTTACTTCGCGTGTATGACGTTCATTACAAGAAGTTGATGGTATTCAGTTTTCTTCTTCTGTTTGCGTGCATAGTATCATTGGCGATAGGTTATGCGCGTACTGGCGAGTTCTTTGAGAAGGGTGTTTCGCTGAAAGGCGGCATTACGATGACTATTCCAATCAATTATGCGATTGACATTCAGGCAATTGAGCGCTCGGTGAACACGCGTTTTCCAGCTGCCGATATTGGCGTGCGTGAGATTACCGAAGGTGGCGTGGCAACGGCTCTGATTATTGAGGCTGCTGATGTTTCGGCAGAATCGCTCGAAGCGGCGTTGCCAGAGTTCGGTGTTGTGCTTGTACCTGGCAAATACAGTATTGAGAGCATGGGAAGTTCTCTTGGGCAGCGGTTCTTTTCGCAGACTATCCGGGCATTGGTTTACGCGTTCATTTTTATGGCGATTGTTGTGTTTCTCACCTTCAGGTCGGTTGTGCCATCATCTTTCGTCATACTCGCTGCGGTATCCGACATCATTTCAACGCTGGCAGTGATTAATTTGATTGGAATGAAGTTGAGTACGGCTGGTTTTGCCGCGCTGCTGATGCTGATTGGTTATTCTGTTGATACTGACATTTTGCTGACGACAAAAGTGTTGAGGCGCAAGACTGAAGGAGGGTCAATCTTTCAACGCACGGTTGGCGCGTTGCGTACAGGTGTCACCATGACCGCAACCGCACTGGTGGCATCAGTCATTGGGTTGCTGTTTACACAATCGGATACCATCAAGCAGATCATGCTTATCATTACGATTGGCATGGTGTTTGATTTGATTTATACTTGGTTCCAGAATGCTGGAATTTTGCGTTGGTATTTGGAGAAGAAAGAGCATGGCAATGTTTAAGCGCATATTTACAAATTTTCGCGTAATTATTCTACTTATCTGCCTATTGCTGGGTCTGTTTGCTATTTACCCGAATCCCTGGAACACTGGTGTTTCGATTAAGTCGATTGCAAAAAACAGCAGTGCCGAATTGGCCGGTTTTGAGAACCCAAAAGCGACTATTGCCCCGATGGGCAGAGAGCGCATTTTGGCTATTAATAACAAGCCTATCTCGGACATGCAGGCATATTTTGATTTTGTCTCAAAGTTGGAGCCAAATCAGACGATTACAGTAAAGACCACGAAGAGCTCCTACAAGCTTGTCACCAAGCCAAAACTCCGCATTACTGAGCTGAACGAGACAGAGATTGTTCTCGTCAACGAGACTGTTGAAGTGAATCAAACAGTCAACGGAACGACAGAGCTAGTCAATCAAACAATCACAAAACAGGTTGAACAAAAAAAGACAGTGCAGGAAATCATTGGTATCGAGCCGCTTGGCTTTAGCATTGACAATGCGCCGAAAAGCAACTTGCGACAGGGGCTTGACCTGCAGGGCGGTACGCGTGTACTGTTGAGACCTGCCGAGGAGGTTCCTCGTGAAACCCTGGGCTTGATGATCGACTCGCTGAAAGAGCGCCTGAACGTTTACGGCCTTGGTGACGTCGTCGTTAATGAAGTGTCCGATAGACCTGATTTTCTGGGTGGCGGAAATCGCTTTATTCTGGTTGAGATTGCTGGTGCGACAGAAGAGGAAGTGCGGGAGTTGTTGGGCAGGCAGGGTAAATTTGAAGCAAAGATAGGCAGTGGCACAGTGTTCAAGGGCGGTCAGGACATCACCTATGTGTGCAGGACTGCCCAGTGTTCAGGCATTGACCCAAACAGGGCATGCGGCAGTTCTCCTGAAGGCTGGTCGTGTGGATTCATGTTCTCAATCACTCTTAGCCCCGAGGCAGCTCAGAGGCAATCCGCGTTGACAAAGGACCTTGATGTTGTTGAGGGAAGCCTGTCAGAACAGCTTGTCCTGTTCCTCGATGACCAGGAGGTCGACCGGCTGAGTATTGCTTCTGATTTGCAGGGCCGCGCAGTTACTGATATCGCGATTACTGGAGGTGGCCAGGGCACAACCGAGCAGGCTGCCATTGAGGACGCGTTGAAGAACATGAAGCGCCTGCAGACGATTATGATTACCGGCTCCTTGCCAGTAAAGATTGAAATTGAGAGGATTGATAATATTTCTCCAACATTGGGCAAGGAGTTTCTGACCAATGCTTTGTATGTCTGGTTGCTTACATTGCTCGGCGTTGCGGTTTTGCTGGTTGCTGTCTATCGCAAGTTCATAATCGCCATTCCAATTGTCTTTACTGCCATTTCTGAGATTTTCCTGACACTTGCCATGGCTGCCCTGATTGGTTGGAATATCGATCTTGCTGCAATTGCCGGTATAATTTTGGCTATCGGTACTGGTGTCAATGACCAGGTCGTGATTACAGATGAGGCACTGCGAGGCCAGACAGGGGTTGTTTACAATTGGAGGGAGCGCATCAAGCGTGCATTCTTTATCATTTTCAGCGCCTATCTCACAATAGTAGTCGCGATGATACCCCTGCTCTTCGCTGGTGCTGGTCTGCTGAAGGGCTTCGCCATTACTACTATACTTGCTGTCACGATTGGTGTGCTCATCACCCGCCCGGCCTATGCGGCCATCGTTGGATTGTTGCTTGAAAAGTAAAATTTATATCCTGGCAACCGGCTTGTTCTTGCGTGAAAACAGAACTTAACTTCCTTGAACTGGGCTTTCTCGTACAGGAGCTGCAGTCCTGTGTAGGTTCACGTGTTGACAGAATATACGAGCCTGACGGGTTTATGTTTCAACTGCATAAGTCTGGCACTGGCAAGCTTTTTTTGCGTATGTCAAATAAGGTGTTGTGGCTTTCTAAGGGAAAACTTCTTGCTCCTGAGTCAGTCTCCGGCTTTTGTTCATTATTGCGGGCTCGTTTGGAGGGCAAGAAGCTGACAAATCTCGAGCAATTGGGAAGCGAGCGCATTGTTTCATTCACTTTCCAGACCCAGACGGAAACATATTATCTGATTGTTGAATTGTTTTCAAAGGGAAACATAATTTTGACAGACTCAAACAAGAGAATTCTTGCCGCGACAGAAGAACGCGCGTGGAAAGACCGCGAAATCAAGCGCGGTGTTCAGTATGCGCCTCCTCCAGCAAAGAAGAACCTTTTTGAGCTCAAGCCAGACGACATAACTGGCGATGAAAAGCTGCTTGCAAGCCTTGGTTTTGGCAAATTGCTCGCGCATGAAATTGTTGTGCGCGGCGGCGATTTCAAAGCCTATCAGTCTCTTCTGAAGGAGAAGCTCAGCCCGCGCGCATATGCAGATGGTGAGTTGAGCTCGATAAAACTCGTGCAATACAGGGAAGCTGGCGAGCCATTCTCTTCTTTTTCAGAACTGATTGACTCCAGATTGTCGCAATCAATGCAGCAGCAGAAAGAGCAGCGCGTGAAGCAGTCATTTGAGAGTAAGCGTGCCAAGATTCAGGAAGTCATCGATATGCAGACGCGCACAATAGATTCTCTTGAAAAACAGGCTGTTGAGTGCCAGCGCAAGGGCGAGATAATCTACGAGCATTATCAGGAGCTGAAGGATATTCTTGAAGAATTAAACAAGGCAAAAGTCAAGTTCTCACTTCAGGAAATAAAAGCCAAATTGAAGGGTCATGCAAAAATAAAGGACCTCAACCCAAAAACAAGTGATGTCGTAGTTGAAATTTAAGCAGGTTCAGGGTTTAATGCAAATTCACTGTCTTTTGATTCAGGCGCAGGAGGTCCTCTGGTTTCATACACTCCAAGCATGATCTCGTCTTTTTTAAGGTCGTAGCCAAGAAGTGCCTTGTACAAAACCATTCCGTCTGTGAGCTGAGTTCGTGTCTCCTTCCAAATCCTCAACGGGCAAACAGGGTTTTCTTCTTTCAGGACAGCAGTCAAATCCTTCAGCGCAAAAATATCGCCTGATTTCTCAACAGTTACGCGTGATTCCAGCTCGATAAAGGTATACCCATTTAGAAAGCATGCTATAGGAAGAATGGTCTGTGTGGGTTGGACTTGGCTTCGATTGTCCAAAAAATCGTTGATGCTTGCCGCAATATACCATTCAGGAACGACTTGTGCGAAAAGCTTGCCTACAAGCCCTTTCTCCTTCCAGTATTTGCTCATGTGTCGCATAAACCCTCTAAAGCCAACACGTGCTTAAATTTTTCGGTAAAAACGAGAAATATAAGGTGGACAGCTTAACGGATTTCCCCCGGAATGGAGTACACACCGCTACGGAGGCCGGTTTAACTGCCAGGTTCGAATGAGTCTGGGTGGAACCCGACCCCTATGGCCGTCCATTATTTGCGACAAAGGCAGGTATTTATAAACCTTTCTTAATTTCCAGCACGCAATGGCACGCGTACTTGTCACCGGCGGAGCTGGCTTTATCGGCAGTCATTTGGTCGAAGCGCTCGCAGCAAAAAATGATGTTACTGTCCTGGATAATTTGTTCACAGGCAAGCTGTCAAATCTTGCTGCTGTCAAGAACCAAGTTACTTTTGTTAAGGGCGAAATCACTGACGCAAACCTGCTGAAGAAAGTGGTCGCAAAGCAGGACTGTATTTTTCATCTGGCAGCGATTGCCAGCGTGCCGTATTCTATTCAGCATCCGCTTGAGGTGCATGAAATCAACGCAACTGCAACGCTGAAGCTGCTTGTTGCTGCACGGGATGCACACGTCAAGCGTGTTGTCTTTGCAAGCAGCGCAGCTGTCTATGGCGATGAGCCCAGTCTGCCAAAAAAGGAATCTTCTCCTTTGAAGCCACAAACTCCTTATGCGCTGACCAAGTTGACGAGCGAGCAGTACACCTTAATGTTCCACCAGTTATATGGCATGGAAACTGTTGCGTTGCGCTACTTCAACGTGTATGGTCCGAGGCAGGACCCGACCTCTCCGTATTCAGGTGTTATCACCAAGTTTGCAACTGCGCTGAAATCAGGAAAGCAGCCCACCATCTATGGTGACGGCATGCAGACGCGTGATTTTGTGTTCGTGTCAGATGTTGTGCAGGCAAATCTGAAGGCGATGACCACTTCTGCTGTCGGAAAGGTATTCAATATTGCAACTGGCGTGCAGGTCTCAATCAAGGAGATGCTTGCGCATCTGAATGAAGTCCTTAAGACGAAAATCAGCGCGAAACACGAGCTCAGGCAGCCAGGCGATATCCTGCACAGTGTTGCAGACATTTCTGAGGCCAAGAAGGCGCTTCACTATCATCCTGAAGTGCCTTTCCATGAAGGCATTGAGCAGACTGTTGAAGCATAAGCTATTTAAAGTGGATTCGAGCAAAACGGTAGCATGAAAATTGCAGTTATTGGTACGGGCTATGTCGGTCTGACGACAGGCGCGTGTTTGGCTGAGCTCGGTCATACAATTATCTGTAATGATATTGACAAGGAAAAGATTGCCAGACTGCAGAAGGGGATATGCCCGATTTTTGAAGCCGGTCTTCCAGAGCTTCTTGCAAAGCATCTCAAAAGCAGGAAACTTTCTTTTACCACTTCAATTCAGGACGCCATAGCTAATACCGGGGTAATTTTCATCTGTGTTGGCACGCCTCCAAAGAAAAGCGGGCTGCCGGATCTTTCGTTTGTGGAAAAAGTCATTGAAGATATTGGCGCTCATCTTGACCATTACGCGGTGATTGTTGAAAAAAGTACAGTGCCGGTGCAAACAGCCGAGTGGATGAAGGGCTTGCTGAAAAAATACTTGAAAACACCGTTTGACGTTGCTGTGAATCCTGAATTTCTGCGTGAAGGCACATCTGTCCACGACTTTTTGCATCCTGACAGAATTGTCATTGGCGCTGAAACAGCAAAAGCAGACAAAATCATGGCAGAGCTGTACGCAAGCATTAAAGCGCCCATTATTCACACCAACTTAAACAGTGCAGAACTCATCAAGCACGCCTCAAATTCCTTCCTGTCAATGAAAATCAGTTTTGCGAATATGGTCGCGCAATTGTGCGACAAAACAAATGCCGACATAAAGACAGTCATGGATGGCGTTGGCATGGACAAGCGCATTGGCAAGGAGTTTCTCAGCGCGGGACTTGGTTATGGCGGCTTTTGTTTCCCAAAGGACTTGGACGCATTTATTTCAGTATTGGAAAAGCACAATGTCGATGCATCGTTGTTGAGGTCAGTTAGAAACATAAACGAACAGCAGCGCGCGTATGTTGGTAAGATTGCAAAGCAGATGCTCGGCACGCTAAAGAGCAAAACTATTGGTGTGCTGGGCCTTGCATTCAAGCCTAACACAGATGATGTTCGCCTTTCTCCGGCCATTATGCTTATTGAAGATTTGCAAAAGCAGGGAGCCAAAATTCGCGCATGCGACCCCCAAGCAACAGAGAACGCAAAGAAGATTCTGAAAAACATCACGTACTGCAAGGACGCATACGATGTCGCTCACGGCAGCGACCTTCTCATCCTTGCGACAGACTGGAGTGATTTCAAGACAATGGATTTGAGGAAAATAAAGTCACACATTACAAATTTCATTGATGCGCGGAACGTCTTTAATCCAGCAGACATGAAAAAGCTCGGCTTTAACTACCGCTCTATTGGGAGGCACTGATGCGCATCATTGTGACTGGCGGAGCAGGCTTTATTGGCTCTCATTTGTGCAAAGCCCTGCTTGATCAAAACCATGTAGTTGTTTGCGTTGACAATCTCTATACTGGCAGCAAGAAGAATATTCAGTCTCTGCTAAAAAATCCGAAATTCCAATTTGTCGAGCATGACATAACGGAGCCATACACTGATACTGCTGACCAAATCTACAATCTTGCCTGCCCGGCTTCTCCTGTTCACTACCAAAAAGACCCGGTTTTTACCTTCAAGACCTCAGTCAGTGGCACGTACAACATGCTCGAGCTCGCGCATGCCTGCAAAGCGCGTATATTGCAGGCAAGCACAAGCGAAATCTACGGTGATCCTTTGGAGCACCCGCAGAAGGAAACGTACTGGGGCAACGTGAACCCAATTGGCGTTCGCAGCTGTTACGATGAGGGCAAGCGGGCTGCAGAAACTCTGTGCATGGACTTCCATCGGCAACACAAGGTAGATGTTCGCATTGCACGCATATTCAATACGTATGGTCCGAACATGGCGCAGGATGATGGAAGAGTGGTCAGCAATTTTATCATTCAGGCGCTGAAGAGCAAGCCTTTGACCGTCTACGGAACAGGCTCTCAAACCCGCAGTTTCTGCTACGTCTTAGATATGGTTGACGGTCTTATCAAGCTGATGAATTCTGGCACTATCGGCCCAGTTAACTTAGGCAATCCTGACGAATTCACAATAAACGAGCTTGCACAAGAAATCATCAAGCAGACAAATAGCAAGTCTAAAACCACATACAAGCCCTTGCCTCAAGATGATCCAAAGCAGCGCAAGCCGGATATAAGTCTTGCAAAAAGTAAACTTGGCTGGAGTCCGAAAGTGAAACTTGTTGAAGGGCTTAAATCAACTACTGCTTATTTTCAAAAGATAATCTAAACATGAACCCGATTAAAAAAGAGGCAAAGCATCTCATCTCCTTTCTAGAAAAGTGGACAGAGTCAGATATAGTTTATTTTTTCCAGGGGGGAGCATGGCTCTTCTCTGCACAGTTGGCGCTTGTCCTCACAAGTCTTTCACTATCGGTTGGCTTTGCCCACCTCGCAGGCAAAGAAGTGTATGGACAGTTTCAATTCGTGCTCGCCATTCTCGGCACGCTCAGCGTTCTGGCATTTCCAGGGGCAAACGCTGCCGTCATGCTTGGAACAGCACAAAAAAAAGAGGGCACGCTTTTGCAGGGTGCGCTTTTCAAGCTGAAGCGAAGCGTGCTAGGCATTATTGGAATTGTCGCAGTGGCGGCATATTTTTACTTGAAACATGAGCCCAATTATGCGCAGGTCTGGCCTGCTCTGCTCGCGACAGTTATTTTTTTTCCAATTATATATTCCCTCGATGTCACACAGCATTTTTTTGTCGGTAAAAGAAAGTTCTCATGGGGCAGCCTTTTTCAGCTGCTGACCCAAGGAGGAAGCGCGCTTGCCGCCTTGGCTGCCTTGTTCTTCACCAAGAATCTTATCGTGATACTTATAATCTATTTTGCCGTGCAAGCTATTGCCATCATTATTGCTTTCTGGTTCGCCAGAAAACGGATGAAAAACAAGTATACAGATCCGGAATTCATCTCATATAGCAACCATATGACTGCAATCAACTTTATACCAACTCTCCGCGCGTATTTCGACAAGCTCATCGTAACCTATACTCTTGGTTTTGCTTCTACCGCAGTATACTCGATTGCAGCGGCGATGTCCGAGCAGCTTTTTGCCATTTCGAGAAATGTTGGAAACATCGCTTTTCCAAAGCTGGCAGTGCAAAAGGAAAAGAAATTGTATGGTGAGGTTAAGCGTAGAACAGGAAAGCTGGTTATATTTTTCATTTTAATTGCGGGTGTCGCCATCCTGTTGGCGCCGTATCTTATCCCGTTTTTCTTTTCAGACCAATACAACAGCGCAATTCCCATCGCGCAGTTGCTTCTTCTTGTGGGCGTTCCACGGGCGGTTGGGTTTATACTGGTGAAGGTTCAGGAGGCGATGAGAGAGCGGAAAAAGCTGTATACGATTAATCTTGTCTTTGCCAGCGTTGAGATTCTTGCACTGCTGATTCTGGTGCCGTTGTATGGCATAAACGGAATTATCGGTGCAAAGGCCATATCAAACACAACCTATGTGATCATGGCTTGGCGAAGTCTGCGTTAATCTTTTCGCGCAGCAACAAACATGGTCTCAGAAAGATTCGGCATTGCTTTTCCCAGTTTGACCAAGAATGCAAACAACCAATAGATGGGAAAGATGTTTGCGAAGTGCTCAATATAAGGAATGGGAAACGGCACATAAATGCCTGTTTTGTACGTGGCGGTAAATCCACTCTTTTCAAGCAATGTGCACAATTCAGGAATCGTAAATTCCTGGTAATGCTTGGGGTCAATCTTATGCCCGAAGATTTTGCCTCTTAATTCCTTCCTGTTCGGTGTTGTTACAATGAACTGTCCTTTTTTCTTCAAAACCCGTTTTACCTCTCCAAGAAAACCATTAATTTGATTCAATGGAATGTGTTCTATCACGTCAAAGCATATGACTGCATCCATAGAATTATCTCCAACAGAAAATCTTTTCCCGCTTCTTTTGAAGGTTGCATTTTTTCTGGTTACCATCAGGCGCGCAAACTGTAATGGTCTTTCCTGATTGTCAATGCCGGTGATGTGCTTAACAGATGGCGCAAGCAATTCTTCCATGCGGCCATCTCCGCAGCCGACATCTAACGCAACAAAAGTTTTTTTCAGAAATTTTTTGGCCAGCAGCGCCGCTTGCTCATATTTGCACTTGTAAAATCTGCCTAGATACCAATGGTATGGTCCAGGATAGAGGTTTATTTTCACTTCACACATCTCCAGACGAGCATGAATGAGCCAAGATTGGGAAACGCTTTTGCAATAGTATCTGAAACTCCTCCTGCCATGCCAGTAACGTGCACTTGGCTGAATTCTTTCTTGAGTACTTCAGTCAACCAATTGTATGAAAACTGGTTGATATGTGTTCTGTCTTCCAATGGCGTGTTCTTTTGTCTGCCAAACAAATATCTGAGTCTGTTCTTTATGTTGTACGCATTTGGCACTGAGCCTATGAAAATTCCTCCGGGTTTGAGAACGCTGGCTACTTTTTTGCATACAACATCAGGATAATAAAGATGTTCAATCACTTCTGCAGCTACAACCGCATCAAACTTTTCTTTGATATTCCATTCTCCATTCAAATCCATCAGCTTTGTGCGAATGGCAAGTTTTTTCCTGCAATGCTCTAACATGGTCGGGTCTATATCAACTCCCAACACTACATTCCCTCTTGAAAAGTACTGTGTCAGTGTACCATCCCTGCAGCCAGTGTCAAGTACTTTTTTCCCTGTCCCAATCCACTGCCTGAACAATGCACCTCTTTCCTTTTCAAGAATGGAGAACTCTGTTTTTTCTGTGCGCTTGTGGTGGTAGCGGTATACGTCTGAAAGTGAACTCATGCAGCAATGGAAAACCGTGACATTTAAAAATAATACCTTTCGTGTGTCAGTTATGCGCTTGTATGAATACGAGGCAAAAGAGCTTCTCAAAAAGCATAACATTCCCGTTCCTAATGGTATTGTTTTGAGCGCCAAAGCGCTTTCTCCATTTGTGCCGTGTGTCGTGAAGGCGCAAGTTCTCTTCGGCAAGCGTGCAGAGTTCGGTGGAATCAAAATCTGCAAGGACAAAATGCAGGCAGATAATGCCATTGGCCAAATGCTTGTCACAACAGTGCAGGGCGAGCAGGTCAAAAGTGTTCTGGTCGAAGAACTGGTTGACATGCAAAAGCAGTATTACGCCGGAATTTTGTTTGATACAGACTCGCGCTCGCCAGTTCTGCTGTTCAGTGTGCATGGCGGCACAGGAATTGAAGGTCAGAAGGACGTGCAAAAGCTTGTTATTGATGAACTCATTGGTCTGACTGAAGCACAGGCAGCTGTTTTTCTGAAAGGCAATAAAGCGCTTGCTCCACTGCTCGTCTCATTGTGGAACGTCTTTGTCAAGGAAGATTGCAAACTGCTTGAAATAAACCCAATCGCGCAGGCAAAAGATGGTTTTGTCTGCCTTGATGCGCATATTGAGCTGGATGATTTTGCCATGTCGCGCCACAAGGAGCGCGTTTATCCTGAAAGGCCTGCCAGCATTGGAAGGCCCCTGACAGAGAGGGAAAAGGCAGTCAAGCTTGCAAACGATGCTGATTACAAGGGCACGGTGAAATATCTTGAGCTTGATGGTGATGTGGCTTTTCTAGCTGCTGGCGGCGGTGGAAGCATTACCTGCATGGATGCTTTGATTGATGCCGGCGGAAAGCCGGCAAATTATACGGAGTTTGGCGGCAATCCAACTGATGAGAAAATGTATGTCTTGACAAAGCAGGCTATCACAAAGCCAGGCATTAGAGGCTGTTGGATTGTTGGCGCGATAGCCAATTTTTCGCGTGTTGATACCATGATGGCTGGTATTGTGAAGGCTTTTGAGGAAGTCAATCCTAAATTCCCAATTGTGGTAAGGCGTTCCGGCCAGTACGAAAAAGAAGGCAAGACCATTCTTCTGGGTGCCGCGAAAAAGCACGGCTGGGATGTTGAAATGTACGGTGCTGAAACTCCATTGACAGCTACGGCAAAAATAATTGTTGAAAAAATGAGGAAGTATGGCAATACTGATTGACAAAAGCACAAAAGTGTTGATTCAGGGAATTACGGGTACTGAGGGCGCTCGTTCTGCTGAGCTTATGGTGCAGTATGGCACAAAAGTTCCTGCTGGAGTGACTCCAGGCAAGGGCGGGCAGCAAGTTCATGGCATTCCTGTTTACAACTCTGTAAAAGAAGCGCGAGAAAAGCACGACATTAATGCCTCTTTTGTTGTTGTTCCGCCGTTGTTCGCAAAGAGTGCTGTTTTTGAAGCTCTTGACAACGAGATAAAATTAGTTCTCCTATTCACTGAAAACCTTCCACTGCACGATGCTGCCGCAATGATTGCCAAAGCTCGTGAGAAAAATGCTGTCCTCATCGGTCCCGCTTCCGTTGGGATGATTAGTCCTGGGCTTTCCAGCATTGGCCCGATTGGCGGTATGCCTGACATGGTTGAGCGCATTTACAAAAAAGGCTCTGTTGGAATAATTTCCAAGAGTGGCGGTATGACAAACGAGACTGCATGGGTTATCCGCCAGGCAGGGCTTGGCCAGAGCACTGTTATCGGCACAGGTGGCGAGCTGCTGATCGGTTCAACCTATTCTGACCTGTTGCGTTTATTTGAAAAAGACGAGGAGACAAAGGCGGTTGTGGCTTTTGGTGAGCTTGGTGGAACGTATGAGGACCAGATTGCGGAAGTATTAAAAAATAAGGAATTCACTAAGCCGATTGCGGTGTTTATCGGTGGCAAGTTTGCTGAGAAGCTGCCGTCCGGCATTCAGTTTGGCCACGCGGGCGCGATTATTGAGCGCGGAAGTGGCAGGCCAAGTGAAAAAATTGAGAAATTGCGCAAGGCAGGGGCTTTGATTGCTGAATATCATCATGAGATTGGCAATGTTATCAGGGATGCGTTATGAAATGGGATACAAAGATTTCAAAAGTGACTGAGGAGGGAGCGAAAGTAAGAGGGTATGATGTTTCCGGGCTTGTTGGTAAAATAACCTTTACAGATATGATTTGTCTTCTCTTGAAGGGCGAGCTTCCTAAGAAAGGTGAACGTGAGCTTCTTGATGCTGTTTTTGTAAGTGCAGCAGAGCACGGCATACAGGTGCCGTCCATCACTGCCTCGAGAATCGTTCAGAGCGCGGGCAATCCAATCAATGCCGCCGTTGCTGCAGGCATTCTCGCAATTGGAGACCATCATGGTGGTGCTGTTGAACAGGCAGCCAGAGTGTTCCAAGAGCATGTTTCCAGGAATGCTGCTGATGTCGTAAAAGACATGCTTTCCCGTAAGGAGCGCGTGCCTGGCTTCGGTCACAAGCACTATGACCAGGATCCAAGAGTTGTGCCGTTGTTCGCGCTTGCTGAGAAGCACAAGCTTGCTGGAAAGCATATGAAGTTCGCAAAAGAAATTGACACATCGCTCTGCGAGCAGTCAAAGAAGACTTTGCACTTGAACATCGACGGAGCCATTGCTTCTATTATCAGCGATCTTGGCTTTCCCTGGCAGGCTGCTCGTGCATTCTTTATTATCCCAAGAACAGCAGGCATTTCAGCTCATGTCGTTGAAGAGCGTTTGTCAGGCGAGGTCTATCGCCGTGAAGATGAAAGCAACGTGACTTATTCCGGGCCTGCTGATAGGAAACTTTAAATTGTTCATTTTCTGATGCGGTTATATGCTTCCTGCGTGTGTGAAAACAGAGGTGTGGCGAGAGCTGATGGAATCCTTGTCATCCAAATTAAAATCTCCGGTGACATGCGAGCAGGCAGTGTTCGGCAAGCTTTCTTTCTTCCAGGAACTGCGCAATCGGAAGACCGATGTTCCATATTCTTCTGCTCCCGGCATTCGGTATGTTTCTGTTGACATCGATGGCAGCAGCGTGCGTGTTGGTCCGTTTCGCACTGATGAACCGCATGCGTTTGACGAAGAGCTGGCTGATGCGCGTCAAAAGCTTCCGGTGTGGAAGGACTCCTATGCAGAGCTTATTGAAACTTCCGTTAGCCAGGCAGCCATTGCAGGACGTTCAGCGTACACGATGGGAGAGTCTTTAGGCCGTGCAAAGCTTCTGTTGGAGTTTTCACAGGCAGTCGGACCTGTGCAGGACGTCGATAAGGCATTGTATGTCGCCGTTCAATTCCTGTCGCACAAGTTCAAATTGGGAAACGTCCTTATTTCAGCGTATGGCAAGCAGGCCCGTCAGTTTGACGTGTCTGAGACTGCAAAGGCAGTCGAGCAGCGTGTTATTGCGCAGGTGAAGGGTACCAAGTCCCTGTGCACGATTCAGAACGTGCAGTCTGATTTCTTGCTCGAGGGCATTAAAGATCGCGAAAAGTTGTCGAAGTGTGCGCTGGGTTTTCCGCTGGTGTTCAATCGTGATTTTGTCGGCTATGCAATTATGTGTGCTGAGCATCTTCCTCCAATCGACGGCATCTCCGAAGTGTTATATGATCTGGTCGGCATGCTCTCCCGCTTGTTCCAGTATGAAAAAGTTCAGGAATCAGCCGTTACAGATGCGCTGACCGGGTTGAGCAACCGTTCAGAATTGGTGAAGAGAGTTGATAAGATGCTTGCAGACCTGTTTGCTAAGAACGCGCCAGTAAGCGTGTTCATGATTGATGTGGACAATTTCAAGAAGTTTAACGACACTCGCGGTCATCCCGAAGGCGACAGAATCCTGCGCTCGATTGCTGAGGTGATACGGTCTGTAACTCCAAAAGATGCGATCTGCTGCAGGTATGGTGGTGAGGAGTTTATGATGGTCGTGCCAAATGTTACCCAGCACGTTGCGAAGGATCTCGCGGAAAAGCTGCGCTCGGATGTTGAGCAGCACTGCGAGTTGACAGTCAGCGTAGGGCTGATAACATGCATGAACAGCTCAGGTTCCAGGGATATGTTGGTCCGCGAGGCTGACCGTGCGTTGTATCGTGCAAAGCATCTGGGCAAGAACAAGGTTATTGCTTTCGTAATGGTCGATAAGAATCTTGGTGTCATAGATGCGTAAGTACGCCTTGCCCTGCCAGTGTCATCGTCAGGAGCGCTGGTACACGTGCGTTGCTGCATGCGTGAAGATGGTTCTGCACTATTTTGGCGAAAGGATAGACGAGCTGCGATTTTACAAGAAATCCCGGTTGAGTCCTGATTTCGAGGGTTTATGCGATGTCTGTATCGTTCCAGAGCTTGCAAAAAAAGGGTACACCCTGGTGAGCTACTGGAACGGTCGTCTGGAGGACTGGGGTGTATGGACTCCTGAGCTTGCTCGTCTTTATCGGAATGCTGAGAAGCGTGCCAGGAAGCTGAAGGCTTATGTGCGGAGGCGTAATGCAACAATGAAAACCATCAAGCGCTTTGTTGACACAGGCATTCCGGTCATCGCTGAAGTCTTGGCTGGCAAGTTCTATGGCACGCGTGATATCGGCACGCACACAATTGTAATCCGTGGATACAACAAGCGGGGTTTGCTTGTGTGCGACCCTTATGCAGGTCATTATCTGCTTTCGTACAGGCGCTTTACGCGTGCCTGGATTCCGAGCAGGCGTTTCGGAAGGAGTATGATGGTTATTCTGCCGAAGAAATAGTTATTTGCTCGTCATAATCTCGATTACATCACGATTATGCAGGGGAATATCCTTTCCAATTTTTCTTTTTGCCTTGACATCTATTGCAGCAACAAAATTTTTGGCCAAATCAGTATGGATGTGTGCTGCGAAATCCAATGCCGTGCTTCCTGGCGGCAGCAGAAAGCAATCTGGCAGTATTCTTCCCTGGCTGTCTCCGAGTTTGCCAACACCGCCTGGGAATATGGCAATGTATTTGAGCAACTCCAACACTGCCGTGTCGAGCGCTTGCTGCACTCCAGTGCTTCCGTATTTGTCAAGCACGTTCTTTTGTATGTACTGCAATGCCTGTTTCTGTTTGTCATTTAATTTCTCGCTCATTTCAAACCGTAATTCTCCTGGAATGTACGTGATTAATCCTGCTTTTGCTGCTTCTTTCAGTGCTAATTCAGAGTCTCCTGATGATGGTATGATGATGTATTCCGGAAATTCCTTTTTGCATCGCTCCAGATTTGCCTCTGCGGTTGGCAGGTCCATCTTGTTTGCCACAACAAGCATCGGTTTTGTTATTTTTCTGACGTATTTTGCCAGATCGAGCAGATTCTGGTCTGTCCATTCTGCCGGCTTTTCCGGGTTAAGGTTCAGCTTTCTCATTGCTTCTTCAACGATGGGCTCGGTGACGTTCAAACCAGAGAGCTGTTTTGCCAGTGCGGTGGAGAGTTTTGTTTTTTCCATGGTGATGGTGCGTGCAAACCTGTCCCATCCGCGGTGGATGATGTTGAGAACCCACATGTCGAGCTCAACTTCCAGAAAGCGTATGTCGAATGCCGGGTCATAGCTTCCTGGCTGTACTGGTTCTCCTCGTTCGTTTGTCGTGCCTGCCATGTCCACTACATGGATGAACGCGTCTGCCTGCCGCAAATCATCAAGGAACTGGTTGCCCATGCCTTTGCCCAAGTGCGCTCCCGGCACAAGTCCGGCTACGTCAAGCAGTTCAATCGGTACAAATCTTTTGTTGCGGACACAATAGCCGTATCTCGGATTGCACTGTACTCCCAGTTCTTTGTCGACACAGTCTATTTTTATGAATGCGAATGCCCTGTTAGGCTTGATTGTCGCGAAGGGATAATTTGCGATGAGTGCTTCAGCGAGCGTTGCCGCTTTGAAGAACGTGCTCTTTCCTACGTTTGCTTTTCCAACGATACCGATGAGCATACACGTGCTCCCTTATTGATGATTTATTAAACTTACCCATGCTCCGCTACGTTTATAAACTCCGGTGCTCTGGAATGGAGCATGGCCTTCCAGCAGTCGACTCAAAATCCCATCAAGCATCGTTTTACTGATTTTGGGCAGGAGCGTATTGAGGTTGCATCGTGGATTATTCAGGTTCGTGATGCGTACAATTTATCCTACGCGTATACCATGATTCATGACTGGACTAACGAAGAAGACTGGTCGCCTCGTGACGATTATATTTTCCCGGAAACGTATTACATGCAGCGTGAGCATCCGCAGTTTGGCAAGGAAATCTGGCTCAGGTGGCGGCTGACCAAGAGGCCCTCAGGACTCAAGGCAACGGAAGCTCCCCTGTTCTGGTATATGATGGACCTGGACTTCAAGATTCTTGGTTTGAAGGATACCGAAATTGCGTGGAAGGGTCAGAAGGTTAAGGCGGATAAAAGCGAGTTTGAGCTTACCTGCCGTGCCGCGCTGGTTATTGACAAAGACAGGGCGTGGGAAAAATCAATCCTGAAGCCCTGGAAGGAGTTCTACACGAGGCGCGTCATGCGGAACAAGATTCTCATGCATCGCAGGAATATTTACAGTGATGCCTATCGTCTGCGGGATCTGGTCATGAATTACCTTAAGCTGGAAACATTCATGCCCATGAAAGAGGCAGGCGAGTTCTTCGTCAAAAGAACCATGGAATAGCTCCTTGGCGAGTAACATGTCGAAAACTGCTCCTGACTTCAGTCTGTAGAAAGGATGAGCAGTTTTCGAGCATGCTCAAGAACCACGTGCCTTCGCTTTTGCATGAATTATCGTTCACGCACCTGCTTTAGCAGGTGGTTCTTGACACAAATCTTTATAAACCGTCTTTCTTCTGTTTTGCGCATGGCGGAATACCCACAACCCGTTACGCTGGTCAAGCATCGCGGCTTTTTCAATTATTCCACTTTGCTGCAAGCTATCCGCAAGTGGTATGTTGATGATGATTACGACGTGCTGAATATGCCGATGTACAAGCAGAAGTTTCCCACAAATACTGGTGTTGAGCACGAGTTTAAGATTCATGGTGAGAAAAACGTGACTGAGTATGTCAGGTATCATATGGATATATTTATTCGCGTGTACAACATGCGTGATGTGGAGATTATCCAGGATGGCAAGAAGCTCAAATTGCAGGATGGTCAGGTGCAGATTGAGGTTATGCCCAAGCTCGAGCTTGACTGGCAGAAGCGTTTCAAGGGTCCTCCTCCATGGAAAAAGTTCATCGCAGCTCTTGATGAGTTTTACCGGAACTATATTATTAAATACACCATTGTTGACTACTGGGAGGATATGGTATTGTTTAAGGGCGCTCAACTGGTGCGAGTGATTAAGGACGCGCTTGGTCAGGAGGTTGTCTGATGGGAGAGCGTAATATAGTGGTTGACAAGGAACGCATGGACTTCCAGGGCTTGTTTGATGCAAAGGGATTGTTGCATGTCATGGATCAATGGGTTCGTGACAAGGGATATTTCATTCTTATTGAGAAGCGTCATGGTGAAACAACCAAGCCTGAAGGCAAGTATATTGACATGGAATTTGAGCCGTTCAAGAAATTTACAGATTATGCGAAAAGCATTGTGAAGATTCGCGCGCAGTTCAATGAAGTGAAGGATGTGGTAGTGGAGCGCGATGGAAAGAAAGTGAAACTGCAGGACGGCAAGGTCACAATTATCTTGGATGGAATTTTGGAAACTGATTATGAGGGCAGATGGGAGGGCAAGCCGATTTTCTATGTGTTGCGCACCGCTTTTGAGAAGTACGTGTACACGCCTTTTGTCAGCGGTTTCGAGCGAGGAGTAAAAGAGGATGTCATGGCTTTGAAGAACAACATGAAGGCCTTTCTGAACCTCACCCGGTATGCGTGAAGCCTTATTGCGCGGAATTCACAAGCTGTGCTGGTTGTACCCGCCGCTCTCTCCAGCCATACAGTATTCTGACGTGCTTTCTCAAAGTGAAGTTGACTTGTTTGCTGCTTTCGCCAATGAGCATGTCCGGCAAATTCTGCACGATTTTCCGACTGATGAAAATCGTCAGGAAAAAGAGGTTGCAGTTCTGCTGAAATGTTCCACCGGATTGGCAAAGATTCGGAACGAGGACGTGCAGCATGTTGAGAGCATTTTGGCCGCTGCAGGAAATGACACAAGCATCTCTCCTGAGATGCGTGATGTTGCAGATTTTCTCCGGAATCACAAGAAGCTGTGGTGGTCTTTGCATGATACCTATGAGAGGATTGTGAAACAGCATCTGGTTAACACGTGTCCGCTGGTTGTTTCCAAGCCGTTGTTGCTCAGTCGCGTACTGCCGTTTGGCAGGCGAATGCACCGCTTTCAGGAATTTCATAAGCTGTTCCATGAGAGCATTCATTATGTTCTTGAGGAAAATGGAATCCGATTTAATGATGCCGACCTTGATGAGGGTCTGGTGACCTATCTTCACCAGCAGGTCATGGGAGATGCAGTGCGCTATTTTCATTATACCGGAGAGGAAGGCGAGCGTTACGTAAACAAAGCGGCATTGTTTTCCGTATTGCTTGATCAGTATCCTAAAAGCGCGGTTGTTCCGCGTGTGAGAAATATGGTGCAGGAAGGAATTAAAGCTCTATAAGCCTGCCCTGCTTGCCGACGTTTACGACTAGTGTGTTGCCGATTTTTTCTTCTATGCCTTCTGCTTCGTGCACGTGCCCGCAGACAACAATGTCTGGTTTCGTTGCCTCAATTGCTTTTCGCAGCCCGATGCTGCCTTTGACAAATTGTGAGAATGATTCCATGAGTGTGCCGGCTGGATGGATGTGTGTGATGAGGAGTTTTTTTGCAGCGGTTTTCACTTGTTCATGGTTTTTTTTGACTGTGTCGTAAATTTCTTTTTCAGTGAGCATGTTTATTCCTGCGTTTGTGCCCCCACATCCAAACAACGCGACATGTTCCTGCAAAGTGCTCTTGCCGTGCAGGTTTACTGCCTTGTACTGTTCTGCTAGAAAGTCTGTGGCAAACCAGTCATGGTTTCCGGGCACAAGGAATACGGGCTTTCCGGTTTTGACAAAGTAATGCATGACTCCTTCCGTGTTGTCTTCTTCCACTATGTCGCCATTGAGCACAATAAGGTCTGCTTTTTCCTCGACTGCACGCTTTGCGAGTCTCCACGCCGTTGTTCTGTCTCCGTGGAAATCCCCTGCTGCGAATATTCTTACCATGCTATTTTTATCCTCTATGCCGTTTAAAAATGTACCGCTTTTACCAGAACAGGCTGAATCGTCTTTTGTTTTTTCTTACTAATTTGTTAAGCTCCAATTCAAGTAATTCTGCGTTTGGGAATCTTGCTTCGTCCTTTTTGAATTGCGTGCTGTGGTGCAAATGCCTGCCGGGTTTTGCCTTGTATTGGTGCTTTTTGTGCAGCATTTCGTGATACATGACGTAATCCATCAGTTCTTTGTTTTCAAGGAGGGTCTGGCTGATTGTAATGGTATCCGTTGCATATTCGTATGTTCCCAATCTGTTAATTCCGTTTCCCAGCTTCAGGTTGGGTTGTTCCATCATTTCATTGAAGAATGCGTTGTTGACGCGTTGGAAGCTTTCTTCTAAAATGGGGTGTGTTTGCGTTTTTGGCGCTACGTTTGACAAGCTTCTGATGAAGTGGTTGTAGAGGTCCATGTTGATTGTCTGTTTTTTTATTTTGAACAGCCGTACGAGCAGTTCCTGGAAGAGTCCTTTCTGGATGTCAGGGGAAACATGCCTCCATTGTTTGCTCGCGTTGATGGTAATCTCATTCCGTGTCATCCGTATGTTTGCATTGTACCCTTTGAATCGTCCGCTGTAGCTGAGAATGAGCGTTCTTTCTTCTCTGTCCGGATATAATTCCTGGTATGCGTGCTCGAGCAGGTTCATTCTATCGGGTATCTGAGCATGGCGCCGATTTTTCCAATGTCCCTTAGCTGGACGCCTTCTCGTGTTTCTGTTGAGACAATCCTGATTTCTGTTGAGAACGCTTTCGCCGTGCTTTCAAATTGTTCTATTTTTTGCTCATCAAGCGCGTCTGAGAGCAACAAGGTGGCAACTGCTCCCATTTCAAGCGCTTTGAGCGTATTTTGCTCGCCGTAGGTGACCATGTTTGGCTTGATTGCCAGCGTTTCGAGGAATTTGCTCACAAGTTTTTTTTCTTCAATGACTTCTTCCTGCGCCAGGACGTCCTGGCTTTTTTCAAGAAGTTCCTCGAGCCCGAATTCCTCTGTGTAACTCAAATCCTTTATCGCTATGATCTTTTTCTTGACTTCTTCTGTTATGTGCCCGCTGTCCACGAAATCGTATTTGGTTGGCCCAGGTCCTCCTACGAGTATGCCTTTCAGCCCTTCCATTCTGAGGAATTGGTCTTTTACAAGGTCTGCGACTTTCTTGAAGTGCTCATTGACGGCTATTTCTCTGTTGCGTGCAAACCTGACGCTTGATTGCCCGCCTGCTTTCATCTTGCCAGGGACGTGTGAGTGCGTTGAAACAAGTGGAATGATGGTTTTTCCTTTTAGTATGGCTATGATGGCGTCTCGTGAGTCCAGTACTATCATTCCGTATGCTTCTTTCGCCTCAAGCATGTCGCGGAGGATGTCCAATTGGAAGTTTTTGTCGCACCTGTAGATGCGTGTTTGAATCGGAACTGGTGGCTCAATGGCCCATACTCTGACATCCGATGCTCCTTCGCGTGCTGCAACATTTCCTGAGAATACTGCCAGCCCGTTTTTTGGTGTTCCTTTGAACAATCGTAAATGCACAATCATTCTTTCCAGCGCGTCAATGACGTTCTTTCTGGTTTGTGCGCTTTTGATGTTGGTTGCAGTTCCCTGTTCCTGTTGTAAGTGCTGGATAATCTTGTTTAGGTCATATCCTGATGGCACGTACACCGTGACAAATTCGGTATGGCGCGCGCTATACGAATCCAGTTCTTTGACGATCTTTTTCAGGTGGAATCGTTCATTTTCAGACAGCGCCATGGTTCTGTGTCGGTTTCTGACGCTATTTAAGCTTTGCTGGGTACGTACCAGAAACCGCGCCGAATCAAAGCCCAAGACAACTTCGTTGTCTTGGGATTCGGCTGGGCTTTGAAATGTCGGCATTTCAAAACCTTTTTAAACCCTTTACTGTTCCGCACTCTGCATGGCAGAAGCACAGAAGGGTTTGGGGCCAGTGAAGCGTTATGGCACGCGCTACGGTCGTACCACAAAGAACAAGGCAGCCAAGATTGAGATTGAGCAAAAGAAGCTCCATAAGTGCCCGTACTGCGGAAAGCCAAAGGTGAGCAGGGTTGCTTATGGCATCTGGCAATGCTCAAAGTGCAATAGCAAGTTTACTGCACGCGCATACACGGTTGGTCCAAAGCTGAGCATTGTTGAGCAGGCTGCCATGATGGTTGCTGAAGCTCCTGAGTTGCGCCAGAGATCTGAGGTTGAGGACGAGCAGTAAGATGGTCAAATACACATGTTTCTTGTGCGGGAAAAAAATCTCTGAGGAGATGATGGGCAAGCGCGTGCGCTGCCCTTACTGTGGAAGCAAGGTCCTTTACAAGTCGCGTTCTGTTGCGACCAAGGTTAAGGCTGTATGACGCTTCCAAAGGAAGCTCAAGAGAGCGTTCAGCGTTTGCAAATGATGGAGCAGAATCTCCAGACATTGAATATGCAGAGGCAGCAGTTCCAGGCTCAATTGTTCGAGGTTGAGGGCGCTTTGAAGGAAGTAACTACTGCTCCTGTTGCCTTTAAGATTGTTGGTGGCATCATGATTGGCACTGATAAGGAATCATTGCAGAAAGAATTGCAGGGCAAGAAAGAGCTTCTTGAGCTTCGTGTCCAGACTCTTGAAAAGCAGGAAAAGCAGGTTAAGGACAAGGCCAAGAAGTTGCAGGAAGAAGTTCTCGCAAGCGTTAAGGAGTGAAGAAGTATGGAAACGTTGCACAAGATTATACATGCACTCAAAGAACTGGAGCAGGATTCCTCAACTCCCAAGAACGTGAAGTCAAAGATTGCTTCTACTTTGAAAGTTTTGAACGAAAATGCAGAGCTTTCCATCAAAGTCAGCAAGGCGCTGAATGAGCTTGAAGGGATTGCAGAAGACGTGAATGTGGAGTCGTACACCCGTACCCAGATTTTCAATATTGTCAGCTTGCTCGAAGTGGTGTGATTTTCTGTTTTGACGCGTACAAGTGTGGGACGTAGTGCTCGTCTTTGTTTTTCAGCACGCTGCCCACAATTCCGATATTTTCTAAAGTGCCAGCAACCGCGCCTATCCGGATGTTCTTTCCGAGATGCTTTTTCATCTTCTTTCGCAAGAACATGCCGACAATGGCATTGGGAACAAAGTCGCGCACGGTCAGGATAATCAGAAACGCGAGTACCACAATACCAAGTGCTGCAATAATGCCCACAACAAATTTTGTCAGCCCAAACTGCTGCAGAACTACAAGCACCGTGGCCGTATAAATCACATATTCAAGAATGGTGCCAAGTGTATCGCTGAGAGGTTTTATGCCTGCAGCTGTGAGTACTCTGTTTAGCTCTGCTTCTGCCAGAACGCGTTTTGTTATTCTGCCGGCGAGCTTGGCTATGATGAATCCTACGAAGATGGTGATTGCTGCTACGGCTATCCTGCTGAATATGCTGTGAACAGTCTCCAGTACTGGCATGTGTATACTTTCTAGTGCTGCGGTTATAAAGTTTTTTATACCAGCGTGCAGGAAAATCGTTTATGGGAGACTTGCACGAGAAAATCCGTGAGATGGAGGCAGCCATGTCCAAGGCCAAGTACAACAAGTCCTCGGAGCACTGGTTTGGCCTGATGAAGAGCCAGATTGCCAAACTGCGCGAGAAGATTGAGAAGAAAGCAGCAGGCAAGGGCGGTGGTGAGGGCTGGTTTGTCAAGAAGACAGGGAACGCTACAGTTATCCTGGTCGGTTTCCCGAGCGTTGGTAAGTCCACTCTGTTGAACGCGTTGTGTGGCACTAAATCAAAAGTCGCTGCATACGAGTTCACCACTCTTGACTGCATTCCAGGCACGCTCAACTATAATAATGCCAAAATCCAGATTCTTGACGTTCCTGGTGTTATTTCCGGCGCAGCATATGGCAAAGGTCGCGGAAAGGAAGTTCTTGCCATGGCGCGTAATGCAGACCTCGTCCTCTTTGTCATTGATGCGTTGCACCCCGAGCACTTTACTGCCTTGTTGAAGGAAGTGTATGATGTTGGCATACGGGTTAATCAGAATAAGCCGGACGTGAAAATTGTAAAGAGGGTGCGTGGTGGTCTCGATATTAATTCGACTGTAAAACTGAGCAAGGTGAGTGCTGAAACGCTTACTGCCATTCTGCACGAGTTCAAGATGATGAGTGCTGATGTTGTTATCAGGAGTGATGTTGACATTGACCAGTTTATTGACTGTATTGAGGGCAATCGCAAGTATGTTCCTGCCATTGTTTGTGTGAACAAGGCGGACTTGATTGATGACAAGCAGAGAAAGCAATTGCCTGAATTATTGCCCAATCCTATTTTTGTGAGTGCTGAGAAAAAGGACGGTATTGATGAGCTGAAGGAGAACATTTTCAATTGTCTGAACTTCGTGCGCGTTTTTCTGAAAGAAGTCAACAAAAAGCCAGACCTTGACGAGCCGATGATTCTCACGCGTCCTGCCACAATAAAGGCCGTCTGTGAGCATATTCATCGCGATTTTGTCAGGAAGTTCAAATTCGCCCGCGTCTGGGGCAAGGGCGCAAAGTTCCCCGGCCAGATGTTCCGCAGCGTTGACAAGGTATTGGAAGACGGCGATATTGTCGAGATTCATGTAAGATAACTGTTTCTACAAATCTTGTAACAAACATTCTTTAGAATTGCACGGAAAGGTGAAGGTTTTATTTGGGACCAGTAAGATTTATATTGATTAACAGTGCCAAACATTTCATGGTGAAATCTGCACTGAATCAGAAGCCTAAAAAAGGCATGTTGATTGCTGCTGTAGGAATACCTGGCGCTGGAAAATCAAGTATCATTAAAGAATTGGCTTTACTTCTCAAAGGTCGTGCATTCTTTGAGCCCGAAGAACAAGAATGGCCTGATGCAGTACGAGAACGCGACAAGTGCGGGCGTTTTACATGCCTTAATTGGTTTCGAAGCCAAAGAGTGCCTCAATTATATCAAGCAGCACGAATTACGGCTTCGGGAAAAATTGCTCTTATCGATGCCTACTTCGATAAGCTCTTCATCAAGTATATGCGAGATGAATCTTGGCATTGGCTGATATCCCCTAAAGATCCTTATTTTCCAATAGCTGAGGAAATAGGAAAACTTGATTACGAATACTTACCGGATGCAAATGTGGTTGTCGCCCTAAAGGTGTCAAAAGACATTTGGCCTGAATTTCTCAGAATTAGAGCGCGTGAACTCGATAATATTCCAGGAGTTCGCGAATCAATAATCGGCCAGGAAAGTATGCTACAAGCTGCCAAAGAATTCTGCAACGAAAAAGGGGCAATTCTTGTCGAGTATGAACAAAAATTGTCAAGTCCTAAGCAAGCAGCAAAAGAAATATTCGATTTGATTCAAAAAAAGACGAAGAATTTGCATAGCTAAGATGTTCTCAAATCTACGGAGTATTTTGAACTGATACCAGCGCCTCGCGCAAATCACGCACTTCAACATCTGCGTGCTTACTCTTGAATTTCATTTTACGATTAACAAAAATATTAATAACGCGCATATTTTGAAGGGCAGATTGTTTAGCAGCCCATCTCCTGAGAGCTGCTCCTGCGAACATGTCTTCTGGACGATCTCCAACAACAAAAAGATGCGTCACGTCACGTGCCGCCAGAGCAGCAACCTGAAAACCTGCTTCAAGTGCTTCTTGTGAGAGTGATTCCAAATATCCGCGCGTTTTTGTCGGTGCACGTACGTCCACAACGTACTGTCTTGGAAAATATTTGTTAAGACCTAATGCATTGATTTTCTGGACGGTGGGCTCATAGGCAGAGCGGCTAACTACAAGCAATTTGTAACCTTGATTTTGCAATGTCTCCAGTACTTCGATAGTTTCAGGATAAATCGTTACAATTCCTTGTTTTATCGCCTTAATCCAAGGCATCACGTTTTTTTCATACGCTGCCCAGAATTGAATCCTGATTTCTTGTTCTTCCTCTTTTGTTAAGTCTCTTTGTTGTTCTTTAATTATGCGCTGACGTTTTTTCTCCATAAGGACATCAACCCAATCTTCATATACGTAAGCATCATATATTTCTCCCATCTGTGCAAACGTTGCATTTAAATCAACAAGAAGTTTGCGCTCGCTATCGATTAAGGTTCCATCCAAATCAAACAGCACAGCTTTAACCATTTATTTGTGCCTATTAACGAGCTATATAAGTATTACTGAAGACCATCGCGATATCCCTACCTTTTAATACGGTCTGCAAGCATCTGCGCATATACGTTCTGCGTTATTCTCTTTCTTTTCGCCAGCTTTCTCATCGCCTTGTCAAATCCGCTTCCGTACTGTGCTGCCTGTTTTGGTCGCCAAGCAAGCTCTTTTGGCAGTCCGAATTCTTCTGCTATCTCGCGCAGAATGATTTTTCTGTGTTCTGCGTCTATTTTTCTGCTTCCGGGAATTCCCATTGCTACCTTAATTAATTCGTCGTCAAGAAATGGAACTCTTACTCCAATGCCCAATGCGCTCCCAACTGCTGCATCCCTTGCTAAATCTCTTGCCCACATTTCCCTTAATCCGCGCCAGCATTCGTCGTTGACATCATGCACTTTTTCGTGCCGTTCATAGCCGGCGAATATTTCCTCGCTGCCCAGCCCGCCAAAGAATATCTTAATACCATCTTGTTGCGCAAGTTCTGCTGCCGCTATGACAACGCTCGCCACTCCAATGGCAATGCAATTGTCTGTTTTCAGTATGCGTGCTGCTTTCTGCAGGGGCTCTTCAACTTCTTCAATGCTGTACTCTTTGTATTTCAGGTTTAGCTTGAACTGCTCTGCAAGCTGCTTTGCTGCTGCAACGTCCTTGCTTCCCGTAATGCCAACACAATAACAAATGAAATTATCACTGAATTTCTTGAGCAATACTGCCAATAAGCTGCTATCAACTCCTCCGCTCAGGAACAATCCGAACTTTTCTTTTGGCACTCTTTTCTCAACCGCCATGACTAATGCTCTCATGACATCCTCTTTAGTGCTGGGAATGGCCTTTTTTCTCAATTCATCTATGTATTTCTTCCATCTTTCTTCTGTTGGCAGCTTTCCTGCCTCAAATTCTTCTATCATAACGTGACCGTATAGGCGAAGTTTTAAAAACCTTGTCGAGAATAAACCTGTCATGATGTTTCGCGCCTGGGGTCATCCGAATATCAAAGCGACCCACAAAAATACCATAGAGTTCACAAAAGAGGACTATGTTTCGCCTGAAGGCGATTGCATTGTCGGCATCAGTGCCACTTTTGATACGGCTGAATTGAAGCGTTTTGTGAAAAAGCACAAAAATGTGAAAATCACTATTATAACAGGTGCACTTAAAGAGGTAATTATGGCAAAAACCAATCCTGAGTTCAGTGATGAGAAAGAGCTTGTCATCCGGCTTGGCGAATATGCTTCTCCAAGAACATTCGCAGTCCGCGCAGACAAGGCAGCAAAGCATCTTAATCGTGAATTAATCAAGGCATTGCAGCTCGGCAGTCCTATGGAGGTGGATCTTGAAAAAGCAGCTGAGTAAGACTGATGTTGAGAAGATTAATCAGGAAATTTCAGAACAATTTGGCATTTCTGACTTTTTCGGCAGGAAGGACCGCATGATGCTGGCAGACGTCAATCACAAGCTCTACGTGCTCAGGGACGATGTTCCTGTTTTCTTTTATCTAGAAAACAAGTTAGTTCCAACCCTCAAACTCTTGTTGCAAAAGCAATTTTTAAAGCAGGTTGTTGTGGACATGGGCGCTGTCAAATTTGTCTCTTCTGGAGCTGATGTCATGCGCCCGGGCATTGTCGAGCTTGACCATGCAATAAAGAAAGAAGAATTGGTTGTCGTTGTTGACCAGACTCACAAAAAGCCATTGTGTGTTGCCCGCGCATTATTCTCTGGAGAAGAAATTTTCAGGATGGCTCAAGGCAAGGTACTAAAGTCCCTGCATTGGGTTGGGGATCTTGTCTGGCAGCTTGTTCCCTAAGCGCATCTGCAAGTTCTGTCATGTCTGGCCTTCGCACTTGTTGGAGGTGAAGCCCTGCTTTGATGAGTTCGCCAAGCGGTCCGTATTCTGCTAATTTGTTTTTTTGATTGTATCTTGGTTTGTCATACCGTATGTTTGGACCAAGCTTCTTGAACGGTTCGTCATCTGTTAGCGCCCAGTATGCCAGGACTGCAAATGAGAACGTGTCTGAGCGTTTGGTAAAAACATGGTCGCGAATGTATTCTGGTGCTGCTGCGTTTGGAGTTGCTGATACTATCTGGTCTGCTATTGTGTGCGGGTTATTTTGCTCTCGTGCACTTCCAAAGTCAATCAGCACCGCTCTTTTGCGGTCAACAAGCACGTTCTGTGCTTTTACGTCAAGGTGCACGACATCTTTTGTGTGGCAGTAGACAAGTGCTCGTGCGATGTTCTCAAGAAGTGCAACGCGCTCTTCCTTTGGAAGGCGGTGTTCTTTGACATAGTCTGCCAGATTTCCTTGCCCAATGCGTGGAGTTACAAGGTAGTGTTCTCTGTTGTATTCAAGGATTGGTCCTTCTACCGGACAGATTAATGGGTGCGTGACGCGCGACTGAAGGCTGTGCTCATATTCAAGGCAGATTTCCCCTACTGATCTTGGGTTGTGGTCTGCTCCTAAATCCATTGGTGCTGCTACTTTCAGTACTGCTTCTTTGCTTGTTTTTTCATGCGTTCCAAAGTAGACCGGTTGCTTTCGGGGAAAGAGCTCATCGTGGATAAAGTATGGTCCTATGTAGTTCTGTATTTGGGAATCCATTGTCATCACTCACATTAAACTTATAATTTATATAAAATATATATTAGAACTCTTCGAGCAAGCCGGTTATTTATAAACATTTGCATTCTGTAGAAATTATTAGTGTACTTCCAGCAATCGTCGTGCTTTTGGCACAAAATTCAGAATAACGCCTTCCTTGTACTTGCCAGAACCGACATAGTCAGTTCCATGTTTCAGTATTGCAAATCCTTCATACTTGCCTTCAATCGTGATATCATTTCCCTTGAACCATTCTCTGAGCTGTTCATCACTGAGCTCACAGACATTTTTTGTCGCGCTCGGTCCGACAAGTTGTGCACCTTCAATGCTCAACCTTAATTGTCCGTTCTTGACTTCTGCAATGTACAAGCCCATGCTGTTGATGCGCAACTGCTGCAGATCTACTTTTTCCACATCCCGTGTTATCGCGTGTATCCTTTCTTTTCCGCGGATAAACGCCAGCTTGCTGAATAATGGAGGTACTTTTCCATATTGCTCTTCGATGAGCTTGAAGAATTCTTTCAGCTCTCTGCTCGCCATGAATGCGTAATTCGCTTTCATCATATTCCCCACACCGGGTTTGTTTTTCTCATGATCTCGGCAATTTCCTTCAGGACATTTTTTTCTTCTTCGCTCAAATGTTCCTTGTATTCCTTGTATTGTCTGAAATGTTCTTCCGGGATTGCGCTGTACAAAATGTCTCCCTCATTGAGTTGCCTGCCCATGGTGATGCCAGGCATGCTGACTGCTGCCTGCTTTCCTCTCTCAATGCGTTCAACATTTTCCTGTTCCATCTGGATGCCCTTAACCACAGTGAGTGCTTTGCCATCCTTCTTCATAAGCGGTGTGTTCGATTTGAGCACGCCTGCAAGGACTTCCATGCCAGAAATTGCAGGGTTGCTTTGTCTGAAGACGTAGCCTTTCAATACTTCCACCTTGCATGGCCGTACAAGGACGTCCAGTTTTGAAAGCTCAATCTGTTTTTGCTGGCTTATTTTCCACGCCTCATAATCTTCTATCAATCGATAAATAACTTCATTGATGAGAATGTGTGCGCTGCTGGCGATTTCCGGCTTTGGAATGTTAAACCCGATGATGACTGCGTGCAATGGGTCTGTTTCAAGCTGTGATTCTGCATCTGAAATGTCTTTTTTGGTGATAGGCCCAATGCCGCTTTTTCTGATGGGGATTCCTCTCTCTTTCAGCAGCGTCGTAAGCGCTTCTAAACTGCCAAGCGCGTCTGCCTTGATGATGACGCCATCTTTGTCTGTCTCAATGAGTACTTCGTGGATTTCTTTGTGCAGCTCTTCCTTGATTTTTTCCACGTCGCCTGTTGCGCTGACTATCGGTGCTCCTGCAATTGCTGTCTCAGTGCCTGGCGCGACTATGCGCACTCCTGTTGCAGCGCTGACTACTTTGACCGGCAGAAATTTTGCTTTTTTCTCGCGCATCTCTGCTCCAGGAGCCGGCTGTAAGAGTGCCTTGATTTTCACGAGCAGTGGCTGGTCAAGTGTTCCAATCAATACCTGGTCATTAACCCGCAGACTGCCATCATATATAATGGCGTCCAGCACAGTGCCGAGCCCTGTCTGTTCCTTAACTTCAAGAATGGTTCCTTTTGCCGGTCCAGTCTGCTCGATCTGCAAACTCTCCTCCAGATATTTCTGCGCAAGCCCTGTGAGCAGCATTAGTAGTTCTGGGATGCCTTCTCCTGTTTTTGCGCTTACTGGAACAACTGCTGCCTGCTTGGTGTAATCGCCAACCCTGTCAAACCTGTCTGCCTGTATGCCGAGTTCAAAGACTTGTGAAACCACTTCATATAATTTGGTTTCAAACTTGCGCTGTGTTTCTGCATTTTGCGCGGCCATTTTCTGCAATAGAATGCCTGGTTTCGGCATCCACCCTTCTATCATATCTATCTTATTAGCAGCAATAATGAACGGTGTCTTGTAGGTCTTGAGGATTTCAATGCTCTCTTTTGTCTGTGGCATCAGCCCTTCGTTAATATCAACCACAAGAATAGCAATGTCTGCCAGATTGCCTCCTCGTTTGCGCAGATTGACAAAGGCGGCATGCCCTGGTGTGTCGATAAACAGGAGCCCTGGAATTGTCACTGTTAATTTCAGTTGTTCAAGAAGTGCGCCGCATACTTGTTTTATGGTTTGCAGTGGTATGATGCTTGCGCCGATTGCCTGCGTTATGCCGCCAGCTTCCCGTGCAGCGATGGCCGTACCTCTAATCTTATCTAAGAGGGAAGTTTTTCCGTGGTCCACGTGGCCCATGATTGCCACGATTGGCTGGCGTATCATGCTATGCGTTCTTCTGGGCGCCATTAAAAAGCTTTTGAGCAAAATCAGCCACTTTTCTGCTGTAACAAGCTTTTGTTACTTCACAATGCTCAATCTGCGAAACCTTTAAATATAAGTTATACTTCGAGAGTAGTAACATCTAAGAAATCTGATAAATTATCGTCGGGGGGAAGGTTAGAATGAAAGCATTAACGACTTTGTTGTTCAGCGTCGTGCTTGTGTTATCAGCAGTGTTTGTTGGCGCACAAGACCACATTGTTCCAGTGACCATTGAGGAAGCAGAAATTGATGGCACTGAGATTGACGCATTTGACGTCAACCAGTTGGACATTGAGCGCGACCAGGAATTTACATTGAAACTTGAACTGTTTGCCTGGGAAAACGCCAAGGATGTTGAGATTCGTGCGTTTGTTTCTGGTTATGAGTTCAATGATGTGAATTCAATCAGCGACCGCATAGGTCCATTTGACTTTGATGAAAACGTAACCTACATCAAGAAGATGAAGTTAAGCCTCCCTGATGATGTTGATGTTGATGACTACCAGGTTCGCGTTGTTCTTTCAGACAGAAACGGCTGGGAGCTTGTCTATCACTTTGCATTGCAGATTGACACCAAGCGTCACGCCATGAAGATTGAGGACGTGACCTTGAGCCCAAGTGCAGTGAAAGCAGGCCAAGCCTTGCTGGCAACTGTCCGCTTGGAAAACCAGGGTCAGAAGGATGAGGATGACGTCAAGGTCACCGCAAGCATTCCTGCTCTGGGTGTTTCAGCAACAGACTATATTGAGGAAATCGAGAGCGACGAGGAAGAGGAGACCGAGGAGATGTTCATCAGGTTGCCTAAGTGCGCAGAGCCAGGTGTTTACGACTTGAACCTTGATGTATTGTTCAACGATGGCCACACCAAAGTCTCTGACTCGACCAAAGTCACAGTACTCGAGAACGATGCATGCAATCCAGAGCCGCAGCCGGTTGTTGTTGTTCAGCAATCAACGAACCAGTCTGCCGACGCTCCTGGAGATGCTTCATCCGGCAAAGTGCGCTCAGCATTGGAGATAATCCTCCTGGTGCTGGTTGCACTGCTCGTGATTGTTGGCTTGATAATTGGCTTCACGCGCATGCGCAGTGAAGAGTAAATTTTTTATTTTTTCATAATATTTTATGTCTACTAGATTATCTTTAACAGGTACTGACTTTTTCTTACCAAATGGACTGACTTTCCCAACTAAAGATCGTAAGGGTGAAATTCGGATTTGGACGGAAAAGCCCAGTAATCTGGACAAAGCAGAGTGCGTTGGAAGTTTTTACGTTTCATACGAGATGGAAAGTCCCCGTCCAAAAAATGAGAGTAATTGTCTACGTCCATATGATGATATTCATGAGTTAACTGATATTGTAGTGCAACAAAGACGTCGACTCTTTGATGGTTCTTATCTTCCTTGGAATGATGAGGCAATCGCTTATTGCTTGATTGAGTTACGTAAAGCAAATGCGACAGATTTTGTCGTTAGCATTCCAAAATTTAGGCGTGATACGTTTAGAGATGAACGAGGAATGTATCAACGCATAGAGCTTCATCTGTCCGGCGTAGCGTACCGCACGTAATCGCGATATCTTTTTAAACAACTTACCTTCTATTTTCTATATGAGTGACGCTGAAATAAAGGAGCAGATACGCAAAGAGGCAAGCTTACATCCTGATAAGTTCTTTCCTGTCACAACACTGAAAGCAAAGGGCTTTGGCAGGCACCAGTGCAGCAAATGCCAGCGTTTTTTCTGGGCCATGCACAAGTCTGAAGTCTGTGGCGATCCTTCTTGCTCTGGGGGATTCCGCTTTATCGGCCATCCTACGAAAAAACAGCTTGACTACATTCAGACATGGCAGGAATTCGCTCGTATATTCAAAAGGCTTGGCTATACGCCGATTTCACGGTATCCGGTGATAGCTCGTTGGAATCCTACAACTGATTTCACCATTGCCTCCATTGCTGCATTCCAGCCATTTGTTGTCTCAGGCGAGATAGCGCCTCCAGCCAACCCATTGGTCATTCCGCAGATGTGCGTGCGCTTTCCTGACATTGATAATGTAGGAATTACTGGGCATTGTGTTGCGTTTGTCATGATGGGCCAGCATGGTTTTTTCCCGCCAAAGGAATACAATCCGGATAAGTACATCAGCGACTATTTGACCTGGCTGCATGAGGGTATGGGCTTGGAAATGTCTGAGCTGACAATCCATGAAGATGTCTGGGCTGGTGGCGGAAATCTTGGCCCGTGCATGGAATTTTTCTCAAAAGGGCTTGAGCTTGCAAACCAGGTGTACATGCAGTATGAAATTACTCCTTCCGGTCTCAAAGAGCTTACTATCAAAGTGCTCGATATGGGCCAGGGTCAGGAGCGTGTTCCGTGGTTCACGCAGGGCAAGGCATCAATTTACGAGTGCATCTTTCCTCCCGTCATCAAAAAGATGCGCGAAATAACCGGCGTTGAATATGACGAGGAATTCATGAAGAAGTTCACGCCATTGGCGCCGTATCTTAACATTGGTGAAGTGAAGGACATCAATGCTGCGTGGAAGTTTGTTGCTGACAAGTTGAAGATGGACGTGAAAGTGTTGAAAGAAAAAATTTTGCCTCTTGCAGCCCTTTATGCTGTTGCTGAGCACAGCCGCGCGTTGCTTGTTGCCATTAACGATGGAGGTCTGCCATCAAACGTTGGCGGCATGTACAATCTGCGTGTAATTTTGCGAAGAGCTCTAGGCTTTATCGAAAAATACGGCTGGAAGTTATCCTTGCCTGAAATCTGCAAGTGGCATGCTGATTATCTCGAGCCGTTATTCCCTGAATTGCAGGAAAATCTGGACGGAGTGTGCGAAATTCTTGAAGTCGAGCACAAAAAGTACACAGCAACGCGCGAAAAGACGAAAAGCATGCTTCCACGCTTGCTTGAGAAGAAATTGTCGACAGAAGACCTTATCACAATCTACGACAGCCAAGGCATTGCGCCTGAGCTGATTCGTGACGAGGCAGCAAAATTGGGAAAGGAAATCAATGTTCCGGATAATTTCTACGCGCTTGTTGCAGAAAGGCACGAGGCAAAAGAACAGGAAACTGCCACAGTGCGCGAAGAGAAGATTGATATCCCCGTACATCTGCCTCAGACAAAGGTATTGTACTTTGATGACTATACCAAATCATCTTTTGATGGGAAAGTGCTGGAAATCAATGAAAATTGCGTTATTCTCGACCAGACAGTGTTCTACCCAGTCTCAGGCGGCCAGCTGGCCGATACCGGTAAGCTTGACGGTCAGAAAGTCATTGACGTGTTCAAGCAGGGTCCATATATTGTGCACGTTCTTCAGGAAAAGCCAAAATTCCATGCAGGTGACATGGTGCACGGCGAAATCGACTTCGAGCGCCGCGTCCAGCTCGCCCAACACCATACTGCGACGCACATTGTTAATGCTGCCGCTAGAAAAGTACTTGGCGCGCACGTAAACCAGGCGAGCGCAAAGAAGGACATAGACAAGGCACATATCGATGTGACTCATTACGAATCACTGACTGACGAGCAATTGGCAAAAATCGAGGAGGAAGCCAACAAGATTGTCAGGCAGGGCATCAAAACCCAGTTATCATTTGTTTCTCGCGAGCAAGCCGAAAAGCAATTTGGCATGGCCATTTATCAGGGTGGTGTCGCGCCTGGCAAATTGTTGCGTATCGTGAACATTCCCGGCATTGATGTCGAGGCGTGCGGTGGCACTCACTTGAAGAATACGTTAGAAGCAGGTCACATCAAAATTCTGAAAGCCTCAAAAATCAAGGACGGCATTGTCAGAATAACATTTGCGGCTGGCAAGGCGGCTGAAAAGCTCGGTGAAGCCGAGAAAAGTATTGTCGACAAAGCTGCAAAGTTGTTGCACTGCGAGTCAAACCAGGTTCCAGACCGTGCTGCTGAGCTTTTCGAGTTGTGGAAGAAAGCACGCAAGGCAGCTCAGAAGCAGCAGCCCCTGCCGGATATGCTGTTGCGGTCAACAAAGCCGTTCACCGGCGACATTCTTGCCAAGACTGCCGAAGTCTTGCAAACCCAGCCAGAAGTTGTTGTGAAGACAATAGAAAGATTCTTGGCGGATTTGGAGAAGTTCAACTCTCAATCGAAAACACCGGCTCAGTAATTTTCTCATAATTGCATTCCGGGCATTTGCTCGGCCTTTTGTGCCGTTCTCGCTTTTTGAACACAAACCCGCACCCCTTGCACATGCTTGGCTCCATGACAAATTTTCGTGGTTTGATATTCTTCGCAATATGCTCCAAATCAATGAGAATATCCCGTGCATCCGCGTGGAACCATTCCACAAGCTCTCTGACAGTCATTGCCTGTTTTGAAAGCAATTCTATGATGTCCTTGCGTCGTGTCATCTGAATAACTTATCAAGAATATCCATCGTGTACAGCATAATCGCTTCTGCCTGCGTTTTGCTTGGCCTGAACGGTTCTTTCTTTGTGTGCACGCTGAACACGCGCACCTGGTTTATCAAATGTATCTGGTTCGGCAGTCCTGGGTCAAGCTTCACTCCTTTTTCAGAGAGTTTTGCAATCAAATTGCCAAGCCCAGTCCCTGGCGCCTTCTCAAGCAAATCTTGTCCGGTCGCGTCATAATATTTTCTGTGCAATGCTGTTTCCATGACTCTGCCGCACAAAATGACAGCGCTTCTGTAGCATCCTGAGTTCATGCACGCCTGTATTTCATGCAAATCTGCACTGACGTCATCCTTGATTTCGCTTGGCAGCCTTGGTATTTTGTATGTTGCTTTCTTCGTTTCCGGCTCTTCTGCTGCCATGTCAGCCAGCTTGTCCAGATACTTCTTCATTTCCGTTGGCTCTGCAACAGCCAGTCTTTGTGCAATGCTGTGCGCTTCAGTATCTCTGGTTTCCTGCAGAAGCCTTTGTATCGCTCCTTTGAGCATCATGCGTGTTCCTTCCTGCTTCTGTTTCCTAAAATCTGCAATATTGCCCTTCTTGTCAGTCTCTTCGAGCGCTCTGAGCGCGTCCTGTATATCGACGATAACATGTCGGAGTGTCATGCTGTTGTCAGTGCCCTAAAGATTTATATAGTTATTGCTGCACAAGTATCCATATGAAATGGGCGTTGGCTTTATTGTTATTAATTCTGGTTGCGTGTGCGCCTTCTCCAAGGGCGCCTCCGGCTATTCCAGTTCCTGCACAGCAGCCACCACAGGTGATTGCGCAGGAAGAGGTTGTTTCTCCTCCGCAGGATTTGCCGCCTCGTCAGGTTGTCAGCGAAGCAGAGCCTGGCACTCCTCTTGAGCCTTCAGGATATGAAATCGATCCGTATACGCAGCTTGGCTGTGAGACGTTGTTGACAGCGGAGGAGTTTGCCAGTCCATGTGGCAAGCAGGCAGCAGATATCGTTGTCACGTATCGTATTGGAACGCGCAATTGTTTTGTTAACGTGAAAGACAGGGCAAGTGAGCGCCTTACTGCTGGTGTTACCTTGACTGGTTACAAGGATGCAGATACTGCTGAGGCAGAGTTTGACAGGCGTCTAAAAGTGTTGAAGGTCGGCGCTGATGATAGTGTTGGCGAGCGCGCGTATACCTCTCCAGTTAAGCTTGCTGACCGCGAGGAGATGGAATTCTTAAGAAACCAGTTTATTGTCGAAGGCGGCACTGATACCCGCTTGTGCTCAATGGATGGTCTTCTTGCCGTGATGCGTGTTGTTGACAGCCGTATTAAGTAAAGAAGTTGAGTGTCTGTTGTTTTTCTGTGAGTAATCTGCTTTTTTGAAGAAGCGGCATGATGTCTATTCCGAATTTTCTGCGGGCAAGCTGCTTTGCATACGTTAACATGAGTTCTTTGCTGGCAAAGCTGATTGATTTGTTCGCAAGCGCTTTCCTTGTTGCTTCCCGTGTCACCCAGACGCCTAATGGCAGCACGTATTCGTCTGTAATGAATCGTAACACCAATGCGCTGTTTTGCCTTTTCTTGCTCGTAAGGTGTTCTGCAAGCGACATTCTGACAGTGTAATACCCTCCTGCGCAATTCTCTGCATAATTCTTTCTTCCTCCGAATTCCTCATAATCCGTGCTGTATTCAAGCAGTCCTGGCTGCACGTACATCTCAAACAATTCATAGCTCCATTGTTCTGGGAAGAACAAAACCAGATAATAATTCCCAAGATAGCTGCCGAAATGCGCCTCATAATCTCCGATTGGCTGCTCGCGTACTTTTTCCAGGAAATTATTCGCGAGAATGTCATCTGTTGCCGTGATGCTCCATCGTGTCGGCACCAATTTTCTTTGTTTGCCGAACACGCCAACTGAAAGCATTCTGCTGAGCGCATTTTCATCGAACGAGTGTTCATATAATGTTGTGACTGCTTCTGATGCAAGCGCGTCTGTATCGTCGAAGAATTTCTGCACTTTTGTTGGAATTCTTGGGTTGCTGGCCAGCTGCAAATGTTTTAATTTGGCTTGTGGTCCCATAGGCGCCACCCATCTGTCCATTTGTATGTTCAGGTTTGGCTTTTTCTCAAGGGCTACTTCGATGTCAACTGGTTTTGCCGCCATGGCGACATCCTGCGCTATCTCAACCAATTTGTCTGGCTGTTTGACATTGCTGGTAAACCTGCTGTTTACCAGGCTTGCTCTGAAAGCTGCCACATCAGCGATGCCCATGTTTTTTTGTGCCCAATGGCGTGGTGCATCATACTCCCATGCATTGTCGTCGTGTTGTTGTGGTGCGAGAATGCCTACATTGACGTATGGATACCCGAATCTTCCGACAAATGGTGCCGGTGCTGTTCCGGTGAATTCCTGTTGGCCTGTCAAAGGTTTTGCTTTAAGTAGTGCGTGCTGCAGAATCCGCTCTTTTTCCTTGTACGAGACCCCCTTTAGTATCATTAAGCTTGTCTTATCCTGCAACCTTATAATTTTTGCCAGAACTAGCGTGTAATCTGTATTAATTCTTCGCCGTGGAAGTGTGGCTCTTCTTCAGGTGTGCTCTTGAACTGAGAGCATGCTTTCTTCTGTTCCCAGTAAAACCAGCACTTGTTTCCGAATACCTTGTACGCGTGGCAATTATCGCAGACAGCCATGGAGCTTCTGCTTATGTCATGATTTATATAATTTTCTGCGAACGTTTTTAAAGAGTTCACGCGGAGAGGCTCGTATGCTTACGCCACAGGAGGTTGCAACAGTCAAGGAAGAGCTGACCACATGTCAGCGCCCTCTGTTTATTTTCCATGACGACCCGGATGGTCTTGCAAGTTTCCTTCTCTGCTATCGCTTTGTCAAGGAAGGCAAAGGTATTCCGGTAAAAGCGTATCCCAGAATTACCGTCGAGCCGTATGCGAGAAAGGTTGAAGAGCATGGAGCGGACAAAGTGTTCATTCTTGACGTTGCAATGGTCGACCAGGAGTTCATTGATGCAGTTAATGTTCCCGTTATCTGGGTTGACCATCATACTGTTTTGGAAAGAGACCGCGTGAAATACTTCAATCCGCAAAAGCGCGGCGTGAATATTCCAACACCCGCTCTTATCTGGCAGGTAACTGGTGAAGAGCGTCCAGAGGACTTGTGGATTGCAGTGACTGGCGCGATTGGTGACTGGTATTTTCCTGATTTCGCTCCTGAGTTCCAGCAGGCGTATCCAGAGCTTCTGCCGTCAACCTGCACAGATGTCCAGGATGCGCTGTTCAACACCCAGGTTGGCACGCTTGTAAAAGTCTTTTCCTTCAATCTCAAGGGTCCGATGCCTGAGGTCGCCCAAGCAGTAAAAATTCTGACGCGCATAGAGGACCCGTACGAAATCTTGGAGCAGCGCACGCCGCGCGGCAAGTTGCTCTGGAAAAAATACCTGCAAGTAAACAAATTATATGATGCATTGATGGAGCAGGCGCTCAAAAAAGCCTCTGATGACCCTCTCTTTGTCTTCACATACGAAGAAGACAAGCTCAGTTTGACTAAAGACCTGGCAAATGAGCTGTTGTACAAGTTCCAGAATAAAATTATCATTCTCGGCCGCGAAAAGTCAGGAGAATTGCGCTGTTCTTTGCGTGCTCCTGGCAAGATTGAACTTTCAAAAGCACTCGAGCGCGCGTTAGTCGGCATTGAAGGTTACGGTGGCGGCCACGCGCAAGCCTGCGGTGCTGGCATCAAAAAGGAAGACTTCAAGCGTTTTCTTGAGAATCTGAGGAAGGAACTTAATCTGTAGTCCCTTAGAAGTAGTCAAAAAAGAAAGATTTATAAAGAGTAATTGACACTTCTTGTAGAATGGTAGTTCAAAAGCAAGTTTTGGACAATGGTTTGCACGCTGTTGCAGAGCCTATTGAGGGTAAGAAGAAAGTATTTTTGCACGTCGGTATTGATGTTGGCTCGAAAAATGAGGCTTCTGAGAAGAAAGGCGGTGCTCATTTGCTTGAGCATATGATGTTTAGGTCAAACAATTGGCGTTCTTCTGATAAGATTGCAGAAGCATGCGAGTATAGTGGCATTTCAACAAATGCTTTTACAAGTCCTGTTTCAACAGTTTTGACTTTTTCATTGCCTCCTGAAAAGCTTGATTTGGCTGTTGAGCTTGCTTACCAGGCAATTGCTAACACTGCTTATGATGAAAAGGAATTCGCTACCGAAAAAGACGGTCCTGTGACTACTGAATTGGTCATGAACGAGCGTAATCCGCGTAATCGTTTTTTTATAAGGGTCGCAATTCCACGTGTTTATGACGGCACGCCTTTGAGTGACGCGGTTATTGGAACGTTCGAATCAGTGCGTGGTCTTTCTATTGCTGACATGCTTGATTTGAAAAAGCGTTTTTATGTTCCTAATAATATGATAGTCGTAGCCACTGGCGCTGTTAATCCCGAGAAGCTGTTTGAAGCTGCTCAAAAGTATTTTGCAGGCATGTCTTCTTCACCAGTTGAACAGCCGAAGATTGAATGGAAATTTAGACCGGGCGTTTGCAAAGTTGAGTTTTCTGATCTTAAGGATCCTAAGAAGCCAGAGCAGGATAACGCTTTTGTTGGCTTGGTTTACCAGTGCCCTGGGTCGCAGGAGCCGGATTCAGCTGCTGTTGGATTGTTGACCACCATGATTGCTGACGGTTTTACTTCGTTGATGTTTAAAGAGCTTCGTAAGGAACGCGGCATTGGATATTCTCCTCAGGGCGATTATACGTCTTTCTTGAATAATGCCATAGTTTATTTGGGAGTTCCAGGACTGCATCCTTCCCGTGTTTTAGAATCAATTGAGGTTATGGACGGTATTTTGGCAAAGTTAAGAAAGGGCGACGTTTCGTCTGAGTTCGTTGAGGGCAAGAAATTCCAGTTGGTTTCTCGTATTATTGATGGTTTTGATTCTGGCAGTTCCCGTGCCGGATATTGGATTGGTGAAAGATTTAGCCCTTCATTTTATGACGATGAGAAGAAAATAGAGGCTGTTCGCGCTTTATCAGCAAAACAATTGGCAGAAGTTGCAGAGCGCGTCTTTTCTAAGGAGCCGCTTGTTTTTGTCGCCTCTGCTCCTGGCTACGATATTAAATTGTAAGTGCGTCGGCCGGGATTCGAACCCGGACAATCAGCTTGGAAGGCTGATGTACTACCATTATACTACCGACGCGGATAGATTGAAACCGACGTATTCGCTATAAAAAGATATCGCTGGGCTGGCTTAGCAACCTTTAAAAACACTTATAGCAGCGTTCTCTACATGAAACAAACCATCCTCGCCATCGCAGCCCATAATGACGACCAGGTCATCGGTGCAGGTGGCGCATTGGCAAAGTTTGCGAAAGAAGGCGCAAGAGTACGCACAATCATCTGCTCTTTTGGCGAGAAATCCCATCCTCATTTGCGCCGTGAGGTTATTGTTGAACGGCGTGTAAAAGAAAGCATCAAGGCAGACAAGATTCTTGGCGGCTCCGGTGTTGCTTATTTGGGCATTCGTGAAGGTCATTTTGACGAGGACTTCAAAAGCCGCAATATTGCTGAAAAACTTGCCTGGATTATCAAGAAGGAAAAGCCGTCAAAAATCTTTACGCATGGCATTGACGATTTTCATCCTGACCATCATGCAGTCTACAAGCTGGTCATAGACTTAATAGAAAAGAATCATATTGAGTGTCCTGTCTACTCTTTTGAAATATGGTCTTTGGTGAAATTGCGCAAGCGAAATCTTCCGCAGCTGGTTGTCAATACAACTGAAACTTTCAACACAAAAGTCAGGGCATTTCTCATTCATGAGAGCCAGAAGCTGGCAATCTGGTCTTTGCTGGGCAAGGTCATTATCAAGGACTGGCTTTCTGGCATGATTCATGGTTACAAATACGCTGAGGTGTTCTACCGACTGAGATGAAACTCGTTATAACGACTGATTGTTTTCTTCCGCGCTGGGATGGAATTGCGCGCTTCCTGTCATTACTATTGCCAGAGCTCGCCCGTTCAATGCAGATAACCGTGTTTGCCCCAAAGTTCCCAGGTAAAGTGCCCATCATCAAGGGCGTGCGCGTCATCCGTTTTCCGTTGATGAACATCCAGTTTGGTGATATCTTTTTCTGCCGGCCTGACAAGTCCGCTATGGAAAGGGTAATTCGTGATGCGGATGTTGTTTTCAACCAGACGATTGGCCCGGTTGGTCAGATAGCAATCAGGTTGGCAGCAAAGCACAAGAGGCCTATTGTAAGCTACATTCACAGTGTTGAATGGGAGTTGGCGAAACGGGCCCTCAAGCATCCACAAAGACTGGCCGAGTGGTTTGTAAGATGGCTTTCCAGAAATCTGTACAACAAGTGCTCCTTGCTTCTTGTTCCATCAAGCGAGGTTGGCGACCTGCTCTCCGGCAATAAAGTCCGTACGAAAAAAGAGCTGGTCCGCATGGGCATCGCAACTTCAAAATTTGTTCCTCCGAAGTCAAAATCCGCTGCAAAAAAGAGAATCAAAATTCCGCCAAGCAGGCGCGTGATTGGCTTTTGCGGCAGGATTGCGCGTGAGAAGGACTTGCCAACATTGTACAATGCGTTCCAGCAGGTTCACGCAAAATACCGGAATACGGTATTATTGATTGTCGGCGAAGGTTTGGAGAAGGAGATTCCGCCTTCCCGTCATGTTATCCGTGTTGGCAGGCAGGATGATGTCGTGCCGTTCCTGCAGGCAATGGATATTTTTGTGCTTCCAAGTTTAACAGAAACTTCTTCGCTGGCAACCATGGAGGCAATGTCTGTTGGCCTGCCGGTTGTTGTCACGCCTGTCGGCAATATTCGTGAGTATGTCGTCGACAAGAAGAATGGTCTGCTATTCGCCCGCCAGGATGTTTCCGAATTGGCCGAGAAGCTTGCATACTTGTTGAAGCATACTGCTGCCAGAAAGTCGCTTGGCAAATCAGCCAGAGCAACAATTGTAAAGGACTATTCTTGGCAGCAGACCGCTGAGAAGATTAAGAAAATCTTGGCTACATTTTCAGGCTGACAACATTGCTCAGCCCTGCGTCGGTATTCATGCTGACTCCATACAGAATATCTCCTTCTGATATGATGGCGTCATTGTGTGATATGACAATGTATTGTGCTTTATCGCAGTAGCTGCGTATCAGTTTTGCCAGTTTTTCGCTGTTGTGTTTGTCCAGCGCAGCGTCAACTTCATCAAGCACGTAGAAGGTTGCCGGCTCGTGTTCCTGGATTGCAAATAAGAACGCCAGTGCCGTCATCGTCTTCTCCCCGCCGCTCAGGCTTCTGATATCCAAAAACTTGTTTCCGGTTATCTTGACATTGATTCGTAATCCTTCTGCAAATGGGTCTTCTTTGTTTTCAAGCTCCAAATACGCTTCTCCCTTGGTTGTCAATTGTCCAAAAATGCGTCTGAACTGGCCATCGACAACAGTCAGTGTCTTCACAAAAAGGTCTTTCTTGTTTGATTCGATTTCGTTCATGAGCTTTACAACATCTTCTTTTTCCGTGAGAAGGACATTTTTCTTCTCCAAAAGCACGCCGTATTCCTTTTCAACAGTCTCATATATTTCGAGTGCGCGCATGTTGACGCTGCCGATATTTGCCATCATGCGCTCGAACTCGTTGATTTCTTTCTTGAGATGCTCTTCTGCTTTTTGCATGTCCAGCTCTACACCGGAGTATTGCTCAAATTCTGCGTTCAATCCTGCGATTTCTGCCTTGAAGCGCGCTTCTTCTATTGACAGAGTGTTCAATGAGAGTTCTTCTTTGCGCGAGTTTTCCTCAATGCCCAAAATCTTTGTCTCCCGTTGATTTATGTCGTCGCTAAGCTTGTTTCTCTTTTCAAAGAGTCCTTTGAATTGGCTGAAGAATTGCGCTTGTTCCTGTTCTTTTTTGCCCAGTTCTGTTTCCTGTGAGCCAGTTAGTTTTTCGAGGTCGCCAATTTCTTTGCCGAACGCCTCTTCCTCTTTTTCCATGTCTTTGAGCAGTTTTTGCATGTTCTCTGCATCCCTGCCGAGGATGTCGGTTAGCTGCACGGCAATGTTTTTCTGTTCTGCATCCGTCCTTATTTTTTCCTGTTCAAGCTGTTTTTTCTTCTCCTCAAACGCGTTGAGCTCTGCGATTACGCGCGGGTTTCTGAGTTCTGTTATCTTGTTTCTTATGGTCTGTTTCTCTATTTTCAAGTCAGTGAGCGCTTTTGTTTCTCCTGCTATGTTTTCTTCCAGTCCTTCAAGGTCTTTCGTGATCTGCTGTATGGTCTTGGTCAGCTCTTCTTTGTAATTTCTTGTTGCTTCCAAATCTCCGAGGTCCAAGTGCAGGCTTTTTTCCTGTTTGATGATGTCTCCTTCGAGGTTTGCTTTGAGTTCCCTTAACTTTGTAATCTTGTCTTCATTTTCCTTGCGTGTCGCTTCAAGTGTTCGGATATTTGCCCCATATTCTTCAACACGTTTGCGCACGTCTTCCAGTCTGTCCGTGATTTCCTTTTCTTTGAAGCTTCCTGTCTTTCTGTGTCTGAAGCCACCAGTCATGGCGCCTGAGTGCTCGCACAAATCGCCATCAAGCGTTACCATTCGTGCTTGTCCGATGCCGATGCGCCGTGCGGTATCAATGTCGTCAACGACTACTGTGCTTCCAAAGACGTGTGCAAATGCATTCTTGAATCTGGGGTCAAACTCAAGCAGATTAATCGCCAATCCGTGCACTCCTTTTTCCCGAAGTAAGTGTTTTACGTTTTCTTTGACTTCCAGAGGCCGCATTTTGTTGAGTGGAAGGAAGGTCGCTGTGCCAAATTTGTTTTGTTTGAGGAATTTGATTGCCTGTGCCGCTGTCTTGTCATCCTCGACAATGATGCTGTGGATTTTTTGTGCTGCTGCGACTTCCAATGCCACTGCATGGGTGCTTTTAGAGCTTCCCAGTTCTGCAACAGTTCCATATACTTCTCCGAATTTGTGCCTGTTTTCCAGGACTTTTTTGACTGCGATGTTTTGTGCGATGCTTTCCTGCACTGCTGCCTGTTTGATGCTGAGCTTGCTTTCCTCTTCGTGGAATGCTTGCAGTTCTGTTCGTCCGCGCGCAAGGGTATTGGCATCCTTGCTGTCCTGATTGAGAAATCCGTTGAGTTCCAGGGCAATTTTCTTGAATTGCTCCTTATTCTTCTTCAATACATCAAGCTCTTCCTTGTGTGCTGTCTCAAGCTCCTGGACTTTGGAAATCTTCTCGTCCATGGTGGCAATCTGGAATTCTGCCTTGTCTTTTTCTCTGATGAGTGCTTGCTGCTTTTCCCGCAGGAGCTGGATTTCGCGCTGCTTGTCTTCAGCTTTCTTGTCTAATTCCTCGAATTGTTTGTCAATATCTGCTTCGTCAGCAAGATTGTGCTTTTGCTTGAATGCCTTTATCTTGACATCGAGCTCAGAAATTGTTTTCTGCATGGCTTCAAGCTGTGCAGCCAGGCTTGCTTTCTGCTCGTTTAATTCTTTGATTTTGGCATCGACTTCCTCAAGATTCTTCTGCAACTGCTCTTTTCTCTGTCCAATTCTGTCAATTTCTGTTTTGCAGGAGCTGACGCGTGTCTTGTGCGTTGCCAATTGTATACGCAATTGTTCGACTTCTTTCTGGATTTTTATCTGTTCGACTTCTCCCCTGCGCTCAATTTCATTGTTGATGTCTTGTATTGTCTGTTTGTGCTGCGCAATTTCATCGCGCAAGCCGCGTATCTGCTGCTGTAATTTCGTAAATTTTTCCTTATGTCCGCCGCTTTTCTCTTCCAGCTTTTTGAGTTCTTCGTCCTTTCTGTTCAGCTGACGCTTCAGGTAGCTTGCTTTGTTCTGCTTGATTTTGTCATTGAGTTCTTTGTATTTGAGCGCCTGGTCTCGGTCTTTTTTCAGTTCTTTAAGGTATGATTCCCGCTCTTTCAGAATGATTTCCGCTTCATTGAGCTTCTCGCCAACCTTTTGCAGTTCATTCAGTGACTGTTGCTTTTTCTCTTCGTACATGCCGATTCCGGCTATCTCCTCAATGAGCTGCCTTCTCTCTACCGTGTTCATTTCAACCAGCCGCACAATATCTCCTTGCAGAATTATGTTGTATCCATCTGGATTGATATTCGCCAAGCCCAAGAGTTCAATAATTTCCTGGCGCGTCTTGGTTTTCCCATTAATCTTGTATTTGCTGGCCCCGTCTGCCCTTACTATGCGCGTGATCTTTACTTCGTTTTCTTCAACAGGGAATATTTTATCTTTGTTGTCGAAGGCAATGCTGACTTCTGCTGCCTTTCCTGGCTGTTTTGTCTTGCCGCCGTTGTAGATGAGGTTTGCGCTTTTTTCTGCACGCAGCTGCTTGGAAGAGCTTTTGCCCAGCACAAAGCATAATGCATCAAGCACGTTTGATTTTCCAGAGCCGTTTGGCCCAAGTATGACGTTGAAATCGTCCCCGAACAACAGCTCAGTATGCTTTCCAAAGCTCTTAAAGCCATCAAGAACAAGTTTGGTTATCTTGGTGCCTTTGGCTAACTGTTGTGTTTCAAGCTGCGGGGTTGTTGCTGCATCACTCCCTTCCATGTAGATTTTTGTATACTCAGGGTATATAAAGATTTGGTGGTTTTAAGATAGCTTTTTAAATTGTTCGCAGCTTCTTTATCGTCGATGGGGAAGAATACGCTTGCAGGTATTGGGTTGGCTGCTCTTGTGTCTGTTTTGGGGTGCGATAAGGTGGAAACAAGCCCGCCTCAAAAGCCAGTCGTACAGCCATTGTCCCGTAACGAAACGCCGGTATCCAATCCAATAACCGATATGGATACTTTGATGAGAATTGGTTACTGCGTTAATTTGATTCCCTCAGAGACCGGCAAGAATTATAATGGTGTTGAATTGAAGACCAGTCCCGAGTGGCAGCGAAAGTTTATGATGTATGATCAAATCTTTTGCGAAGTAAAGCGTGCAAACTACGTTTCTGGTAATTTGAAGAATGTGTATCAGAAGAACCTGTTGTTCAAGGGTGCCGTATCGTTAAATGGAGCGGAAATCGAGTTTTACGGCACATCTTCGCAGGGAAAAGTTTTTCTTTACGCGCTTAACATGAAAACGAGGGATTAATATGCCATCCAAAGTACACGCAGCCCATATTCTGGTGAAGACCGAGCAGGAAGCATTCGGTCTTTTGTACGACATCAATCATGGCAAAGACTTTGCCGAGGTTGCAAAAGCCAAATCCTTATGCCCATCTGGCAAGAATGGCGGTGACCTTGGCTGGTTTGGCAGAAATCAGATGGTCAAGGAGTTTGAAACAGCAGCATTCGCCATGAAGCCAGGAGAACTCTCAAAGCCAATAAAGACGCAGTTTGGCTGGCATATTATCAAGGTTATAGAAGCGAAGTAGTCAAATATAGTGTTCTGATGGCGAATGTTTAGTAAACAAAGAAACCACAATCAAAACAATTATTGCCACAAGAAACACCGGGACAAATGTCTTTTCTTTGAGGAATTGATAGCTGATGAATAGAACAATTAGCGAACTAATCATGGATGCAACGCACGCTTTTGCTGTTGTTCTTTTCCAGAACAAGCCGCCTAGGATTGCGAATGAAAAGCATCCTGCAGTAAATGCTGCAAATATGGTCAAGTTTACAATACTCTGGAAATAGAACGCAACTAATGCGCTGGCAATTCCAAATATGGCAGTTATGTATCGTGCCATATTCAGCAGTTCATGTTCACGTCTCTTTGGGTGAAAGAATGGTATATAGAGGTCTTTCAGTATTGTTGATGAACCGCCAAGGAGAATGCTGTCAATTGAAGACATGACAATTGCGATAATACCTGCAAATCCTAAGCCCAACAGACCAGAAGGTAAAACTGAATTCATCATTGTGAACAAAGAAGTGTCTGGACTGACGTTTGGAGCAAGTTTAACTGCCAGAAGTCCGCAAAGAATTGCTGCAAAAACAAATAATATGCTGGGCAAGCCCCAGAGAAAACTTTTTCGCGCAGTTGAAGCTGAGTCTGCTGAATAAATGCGCTGCCAGAAGTGCACTTCAGGCAATATTACAATGCCTGAGAGGAAAATTCCGCCGACGAAAAAAACAATGCCTCCAAATGAAAGCGGATTGAAGTACGATGCAGGCAGCGCAGTCAATGCGGCAACGCCTCCTGCTTTTCCCCATGCCAGCGGAACAAGAATCACAAATGTAAGCACCATTACCCAGAATTGGAAAAAGTCAGTCGTCAAGTCGCTGATCATTCCTGCCAATGAAGTGTACAGGATTGTAATAAATGCGGCAGCGAGCATTGCAATTTCAAAATTTATGCCTGTAAGAATTTTGATAAGTTGTGCAATAGCAACAAACTGTACTGCCGCCCATAAAAACGCGAGAAAGACATAGCAAACAGCAAAAACATATTTGCTTGCCTTGCCAAATCGGTGTTCAAAAAAGTCGCCAAGAGTGTAAGCTCGATGCTTGTCTCCAAATTGTTTGATTCTTGGTGAAATATACGCAAAGAGAATAAAACTGAGTAGAATAGCAATGATGTTGACGATTCCATAGGAGATGCCTGTTGTATATGCTGCTGAAGCTACCCCTACAATCGCTCCTGCTCCTATTTGAGTTGCTATATTGGACGTAGTAAGAAGCAATAACTTAGTTTTTCGGTTATTAATCAAGTAGCCTTCAAGGTGTTCTCTCTTGCTTGCTATCAGGCCGATGATGAGTGTAATGACGAGGTACACTGCAATGACAACTAAATCAAGCGTTGTTGCCATCTAATATTCCCCAATCCTCTTCTGCTTCTTCAATCCAGCAACTTCTTTGTACGTGCTCCAGCTGTGCCTGAAGAGTTCAGGGTGTTTGTCCCAGTTTTTCCTGAGAAATTGCATTGTTATCGCATTGGCAGGGTATCCTGGCCCGCAATCTTCGCCAACATGCTTTTTAATCTCCTCAATTGCCGCATCTCTGGCTACTTTTGCCAAAATTGATGCTGCACCAACAACCAGATAGTTGACATCCGCTTTATGCTCAGTAATTATCTTGACTTTCTTGTGCAGTAATCTTTCAGCAATGTATTCATGGTACGCTTTTGTATTCGGGCTTGGGCAATCAATGATTGCTTTCTCCGGCTGTAAAATATTAATCAGCTCAACTGACTTGTTTGCTTCAAGCCAGTTCAGATTGCTTCCATTCTCTCCATTGACGTTGTTGTCTATTTCTTTTGGTGAAAGGACGACTAGCTGGTATTTTACCAGTTTTTTCAAGGCTTCTGCTATTCTTTCTCTTTGTTTTGGTGTAAGGAGTTTGGAATCTTTTACTCCTAATTCTTTCAGCTTAGGCTCGTCTTTTTCATCGATTAGAGCTCCACAGATAACAAGTGGCCCTAGAACCGCGCCTCTCCCCGCTTCATCAATACCGCATACTTTCATAGAATGTTTGTACTCTGTCTTCTTTTAAAATCTTTGCCACCAAAATGTTTAAATACACTCGCCTTTACAGAAATTATAATGTCAAGAACAAATCCAACCAATACTCCTGAAGTGATTCAGTTTGTTGGCGTCAGCGACCTTTCTGCTGAAGAGCAGGCAACCGTTAACACAATAACGACTGAAAATTTTGAGAAGATTAAGCGCGATTTGCAGAACATTACCAATATGACTGTTCACATCAAATGTTACCAGAAAGAGGGCAACCGGAAGAAGTATTCAATGCATGTCAAGGTCGCCGCTCCAACGCACGTGTTTGACAGTTCTAACGCGGATGACTGGGAACTTCCCAGAGCATTGCATAAGGCGTTTGAAGATATCCGCCATCAGATTCAGCACCGGCTGCATACAGATGTGACAAGGCCGGATCGACTGTAATTCTAAAAGAAAATGAAGGGGCGGGCCCCGAAATTTATAGCGGGAGGAGGATTTGAACCTCCGAGCTATGGGTTATGAGCCCATCGGGAACTCCAGACTTCCCTACCCTTATAGGCATTTCTGCTCGCTATGGAAGGAAGACTGTATGCCCGCCCCACTTTCCTCGACACATGTGTAAGGTATTTAAAGCTTGTGGAGACGTATACTCTCCATATTTTGTTATTTGAAGTGTTGCTTCTTTGTTTCGAAGTGCAATGTATGTTAAGTTTTTCGCAAGCCAATTCAATTTGTCGCACTAGCTCGTCATCCTTTTGCGTAATCAGAATAGTTCCGTGTGCAACCCAACCTTCGGAATCTATCAATCCAGACATTAAGCCTAACAGAAAAGGAAGTCCAGTCTGTGTAACTCCGTTGGATTCGAATTCAGCAAGCTCTTCTTGCAAGAATCGAAAGAATAGTTTAGAACTTGCACGTATTCTATTTACGTTGTATCTTGGATCTTTTGCAATTTGTGGAACGATATTTGCTTTTTCCAACAAAAATACTAAATATTCTTGAATGTCTAAATCTTTAATCGAATTGAGATAAAATTCAGTATTGTAATGTCGGTCTTTTCTGCTATGTATTGCATAACCGTCTCCTAAAAATAATCCCACTAAGTAACCTTTCTCTTTTTCCGTAAGATTTTCGGTTTCAATTCTTTGCATCTATGGAATGTCTTTCAAGGATTTAAATAGCTCACGTGCACATGTCCAGTGGGTATGTTCCTCAGTAACCTTTAAATATAGTCGAGAAGGTCGATTTCCTCATGCCGGCGTGGCACAACCTGGTACTGCGCCAGATTGCTAATCTGGTTTCCGCAAGGATATCCCGGTTCAAATCCGGGCGCCGGCGTACAAATATGCAGAAAAAAGTATTTTAAATTAAAAAAATAAAAAATCATTCAAAAGGACAGCAGAGTAAATCACTTCGGAGATTCTGCTGGCTTCGAAGATATTTTGTTCTCCAACAAATGCACTCTTCCTGACGCTGTGCCCACTATGACATCCAAATCGCCGTCTTTATCAAGATCAGCAGCATAGATGCTGGTCACTCCATCAGTAGGTCCTGCGGCCAGCGAGTGGTCGCTCGTGGTTAAATATAGCGTCTTGAAATCAGTGATTTCACGACGCGCCGCGCCAGTCGTAACTGGTTGTTTTGGATCGCCGTCACAGGCAGATAAAGCCAATAACGCCAAACCACAAAGTGTTCGTCTTGCATAACTCATTGCTTGTTTTGCATAATACATTTTTCTCACCCTCCTGATGTTTAATTGCTACAGCCTGTGTTTGTCTCATCAAGTGTTATCTAGAAAGAAAAGTATATATCAGCTTGCTCAATAATATATATTCGTTGGAAATATTTATATAGCAGTTCAACATTATCGTCGATATGGACGCGCGCAAAATCCAGCTCGTTGGCAACCGCTCTTATGCCATCACGCTGCCGAAGAAGTGGGTCACCCAGCACAAGCTCAAGAATCAAGACACTGTTTCGGTCGTTCCTACAGAGCACAACGACCTTCTTATATCTACACAGCAAGGAAGGGTTGAACCCCAGCAAGATATCTCCTTACAGGTCACTGATACCAAGACCCTGGCAGAGTTCATTGTTTTTTGTTATATCAAGAACGTTAATAGAATTCGCTTGCATTTTGCTGAGAATGGGTTTGAGGTTAGCAGGGAAGCAGGGCATATTCTTCAGTTTTTAGAAGGTTATGAAATCACGAGTGAGAGTGAGCATACTCTTGAAATATCTTTTTTGTTTCAGGAGATGCGTGTTACTCTCCCCAACATTATTCGTCGTATGCTTTATCTGCTGAAGCTTGAGGTCAATTGTTGGAAGCACAACGATCTCAGTGCCATTGAGGAAACTGAGTTGACAATCGACAGGCTCTATTATCTCTCGAAACGTATAATTTTCTTGTGTTCTATAAGCAGTCTGCAGCAGAAGGAAAATGAAGTTGAATACGAAGAGGACTTGTTCTTTCTAGATCATCTTATTAAGCGCATGGAAAGCATCTCCGATACATTGTATCGATATCGTAAAGATAAGCTTTCACCAAAAGATGCTGCAGCTCTTGATGAAACAATTAAATTGCTTGAGCAGGCATTGCAGAAGAAAGTTACTATGAGTCAGCTTAAGACCCAGTACGAAGTTCTCAACAATCGTATTACTCCAGAGAAAAACGCGTATCCTATTGTCCGTACATTGGAAATCACGAAGGATATAATTGATAGTGTGATGGATATTGAATTTAACCGTTTGATGCATGCGAATGCTTTAAGGAAGATTGAATAAAATGCAAAAAGAGGTTTTTTCAAAACTGCCAAAGTCTGCAGTTTTTGCAGCCGATGTAGGTGGCACCAACACAAATATTGGTCTCTGCTCAGTCAAAGGCAAAAGAGTAATTCTGCACGTCAAATATCGCTTTGATAGTCAAAAAATTTCTTTTGATTCTGCAGTCAGGCAAGTTCTGAAAGATGAAAAAGTCAAAATCTCTGCGGCCTGCATTGCCGCAGCCGGTCCAGTCTCGCCAGACAGAAAAACCTGCCAGTTGACCAACGTGAAATGGAAGATTGATGTAAGAAAGCTGCTGTTCAAATGCTTATTGTTGAACGATTTTGAAGCATTAGGATATTCTGTTAACGTCTTGCAGCCGAAAGATGTGAAAATTGTTAGGAATGGCAAGTCAAGCAATCTGCCTATTGCATTATTGGGCGCTGGCACAGGTCTAGGCAAGGCATTGCTGCTTAATTATCACGGCATATATCATCCGAATGCGTCTGAGGGCGGTCATGCCGACCTTCCAGTTACTGCGGAAGAATCAGAATTCCTGCTCTGGTGTCTAGAGCGTGTTGAATATGAGGATGTTTTGTCTGGTCGTGGCATCGTGCATATCTATAATTTTATGCTTACAAAGTATGATGGCAGTGGAACTTCAGATCCTGCTGAGATTATGAAGGAAGATTCTCCTGCAGCCGAACACACCAGAAAACAATTCGTCAAATTCTATGCTCGTTGTGCAAAGAATTTTGCACTTGAGGGTCTAACTCGTGGCGGCGTTATCATTGCCGGTGGCATTGCTGCTAAGAATGTGCACTTATTCAATCAGGATTTTGTCAAGGAATTCATGCGGAATGATGCGCAGAAAGAGTTGTTGTCAAAAATTCCGATTAAACTTATTAAAAATTATGATGCGAGCTTGCTTGGTGCCGCATTTGCTTCATTAAACGCATGCATCTAGTCTTTTCTGCAATTCTTTCGGCCTTAATTTCGTTCCGATAAACACGACTTTTGTTTCTTTTTTTTCTCCTTCTTCCCATGGTCGTGAGAATTCCATTTCTGTTCTTTTGCCGACTTTGTGAAACACAATTCGTAATTCATCTCCTGCTCCCGGCTCGCTTTCTTTAATGCAGACAATGCCTTTTGCTCTGAATATGTTGTCCGGCAGCTGTTCCCAAAATTCCTGTATTTTGTCAGAGTCAACCGCGCCAACGACAAATGATGCTGTTTCCATTCCCGTACTGTGCGCATGCTCATGTTCTTTCCTCTGCCATTCCAACTGCTTGTCAGGATCAAATGTTCCAGTGCCAAGCAGCAGTTTCAGGGTTGCTTTTCCTTTTACCGTTTCGATTATCTGCGCATTGGGCACGTATTTCTTGATTTCTTTCTTTACATTTTCAACTTTCTTTTTGTCAATCAAATCGACTTTATTCAATAAAATAATATCTGCGCATTGCAGTTGCTCAAGCGCCGTCCTGTTTCGTTTCATATTTTCTTCGTAATTTTCTGCATCAATCACGCAGATGATGCTGTCAAGTTCTGCTTTCTCGACCAATTCTGGTGCGTTGAAGGTTTGTGCAACAGGAATGACTTCTGCAAGTCCGGAAGTCTCTATCATCAGATAGTCTATCTCTTTCGTCGCAATCAGTTTCCGCGCTGCTTCAATCAGGTCTCCGCGCACCGTGCAGCAGATGCAGCCATTGGGCAGCTCTATCATCCTTTCCTTGCTGGCAATAATCAAATCTCCATCAATGCCAACCGCACCATATTCGTTAACTATGACGCCTATACGTAATCCATGCTCCTCTGTAAGCACGTAATTCACAAATGTAGTCTTGCCTGCTCCTAACGCGCCGGTTACTATTGTTACGGGCATCTTCTCCATAGTCGTATGCCCCTTCACAAAGTTTATAAATCATATTGCTGAATGTGGGCGTATGCAAAAAATTGTGGTGATGTCTGTCGGCGGGAGCCTCATAAATCCCGGGCAGATTCAGGTTGATTTTCTCAGGCGTCTGAAATCGTTCGTTTCAAGAAGTCCGTATAAATTTGTTATTGTATGCGGCGGAGGCTATAATGCGCGTGTTTATCCGAATGCTGCAAAGGAATTCGGTATTGGCAACGTCGGTCGTGACGAAATCGGCATTAAGGCAACGCTGCTGAATGGGGAATTGTTGCGCCATATCTTTAAAGCTCCTCCAGTGCTGCAAGAGCCACAGAAAATGACGTTTGGCAAGGTTCTGGTTGCTGCCGGCTGGCTTCCGGGGTGTTCAACCGATTATGATGCTGTCTTGTGGGCGAAAAAGTTAGGCGCAAAAATTGTTTTCAACCTGAGCAATACCGATTACATATACACAAAAGACCCCAGGAAGTTCAGGGACGCAAAGCCGATTAAGCAATTGTCATGGAGAGCCTACAAAAGGATGATTTCTGCAAAATGGTCTGCCGGAATGAGTTCTCCATTTGACCCGGTGGCGTCAAGAGCTGCCGAGAAGTGGAAGATGCGCGTTATTGTAATTAATGGTCAGAAGCTTGGTGAATTATCAAAAGCAATAACTGGAAAATCATTTGTTGGCACAGTGATAAAATGAAGAAACTGCTTATTATTCTGCTTTTGCTTCCTTTGGTCTGCGCCCAGCCGGCTGACTGGTTTCAGGCAGCCATTGTTAAAACCCAATTGAACGTTTCTTCGACAATCGACCTTGTCCCTCGCGGTCCGAGTCCGTTTGTTGAAGCCATCAAGGCAGATGTCATTTTTGTTCCCCAGGGTTCTGAGTTTGTTGCCGTGCGTAAATTTGAAGCAGTGCCTGCAGCCATTGCCACCGGTGACCGTGTCCGTTTTGACTGGAAGACTCCTGCTGTCGGTGAATTATCTTACCGTTATGTATCTTTGGTTGAAACCGCAAACAATGTTCCTCGGGTGTACGGCAAGATTCCGTTTCCGGTGCAAGTTCCAAAGGAGCTTGGAAAGTACATCCTGCCAACCCAGAATATAGATTCAAAGGATGCGCAGATTGTGAGCCAGGCGTATGCTCTCGCGCAAGGTGAGGACGACCTTTTCCTGCTGGTGAGCAAACTCGCTATATGGGTGAAGAACAATGTGAATTACAATCTCAGCACGCTGACTGCAGAGGTTTCCCAGCCGGCTTCATGGGTGCTTGAAAACAGATATGGCGTCTGTGACGAACTTACCAGCTTGTTTATTGCCATGCTTCGCGCGTTAAAGGTTCCTGCCCGTTTCGTCTCTGGTGTTGCCTTTACAAGCAGTGCGCAGTTTCCTCAGGGCTGGGGTGCGCATGGCTGGGCTGAAGTGTATTTTCCGGGTGTTGGCTGGGTGCCGTTTGACCCGACATTTGGCGAACTCGGCTGGATTGACCCGGGTCATATCAAGTTGAAGGAGAGTCTTGATCCGCAAGAACCAACAACTGTATTTGAGTGGAAAGCACGTGATGCTGACGTTAAAGTGCACGATTTGAAGCTGAGCGCACAAAAAGTGAGTTCTGAGGGAACAGCTCCATTTGAGCTAAAATTGTCTGCTGCTCCATTCCGTCCGCGTGTAGGCTTTGGAAGCCATAATGGAATAGTGTTGAATGTTGAGAACCTGGCGGACTATTATGTTGGTGCAGAATTCGCGCTGACGCGCGTTACTGATATGACTGTACTGAATGGTGAAACCCAGCAGATTGTCCTGCCTCCGCACGGCACTGGTCGCGTGTTCTGGAAGCTGCGCGTTCGCGAGAATCTTGACCCGAACTTCCAGTACGAGATTCCGATTCAGATATATACGATCAGGAATGATTCTGCAAGTTCCTCATTTGCTGTTGGTAGGTGGGATGTGGTCTTTTCGCTTGCTGATGTGAATTCTGAGATAGAGCGTTTGTCTGTTTCAAAGCGTGATGCTCTTGACCTCGCTTGTGCTCCTGAAAATGATATGATATGGACGGACGTCGGCAGGATTAATTGTGCGGTGCAGAATCGTGGCGATGCCGGGCTTTCAGCAACCGTCTGCCTCAAAGAGTGCCGGGAGGTATCTGTTCCTGCGCGGCAAAGCCTGTCGGTATCTTTTGATGTCGGTGTTGAAATTCCCGGTCCGCACCAGGTTGAGGTGACTGCAACATCGGCCGGAATTGAGAAAAAAGCAGTGCTGACGCTTGTTCGTCTTGACCGGCCGCATGTGGCAATCAAGAACATTGTTGCGCCGCAGGAAGTTGCGTATGGCGATTCCTTTGAGCTTTCGTTCACGCTTGCCCGTGAGAGCGTCTCAATTCCCCAAAATGTGACAGTGGCTGTTGAGGGCGGTGGCGCCAAAGCAGCGCTTGAGATTGGCGCCCTGCCTGTTGACCAGGATGTTACGATTAATATTCGTTCTGACCAATTGTATTCTTCCTATCCGTCATTTTCCATAGATGCGTCATACGCAGACCCGTTTGGCAAGGAGTATGAATCCGCAGACAGTATTTCTGTAAGGGTCTCGGGCGTTCCGTGGTATAAGCGTGCGATTGGCTGGATTATTCGTCTGTTCTGACAACCTTTATAAACACCTCTTCTTCCTTTTCAGCTATGCCAAAGAGCGTGATTGAAAAATTAGTGCCCGACACGTCTGTCATCATTCAAGGACTTGTCAGCGAGCAGCTGATGAAAGGTGAATTGCAGGTAGGTGAACTTATCCTCCATGAAGCCGTGCTTGCCGAGCTTGAGCATCAGGCAAATGAAGGTCGTGCTTCTGGGTATATCGGTCTTGACGAAGTTAAACGCCTGCATGAGATGGCTGAGAAGAAGCGTATTTCTTTGAGGTTTGCCGGTCATCGTCCTGGTGCGAGTGAAATCAGGTATGCGAAGCTTGGAGAAATTGATTCTGTTATCCGGCAGCTCGCATATGATGAAGATGCAACGTTGCTGACTGCTGATAAAGTCCAGGCAAGAGTTGCAGAAGCACGGGGAGTCAAAGTTATTTATGTTCCTCAGAAGGAATATTGTCCCAAGCCTCTTAAGATGGACGCTTATTTTGATGAAACAACGATGAGCGTGCACTTGCGTGATAAAGTGCTGCCGATGGCGAAGAAAGGTTCTCCTGGCAGCTGGGAATTTGTCCCGATTACCAAGAAGCTGATGACTGCTGAGGAAATCAAGGAAATTTCCAGGGAAATGATTGAGGAAGCCGGCTGCAGGACTGATGGCTTCTTGGAAATCCAGCGTGAAGGTTCAACAATTGTCCAATTGGGACTGTACAGAACTGTTATCCTGCGCCCGCCATTTTCTGACAACTGGGAAATTACGTGTGTCAGGCCAGTGCGTAAATTGACACTCAAAGATTACGAGATGTCTGAAAAATTGAGGGAGCGTATTTCATCACAGGCAGAAGGTATTCTGATTGCGGGTGCTCCTGGTATGGGCAAGAGCACGTTTGCACAGGCGCTTGTAGAAAAGTACGCTGAAGCTGGAAAGATTGTGAAGACTGTTGAAGCTCCTCGGGACCTTGTCTTGCCGGATACTATAACGCAGCTTTCCTACAGCCGCAGCACACCCGAGGAAGTGCACGATGTCTTGCTCCTCTCGCGTCCTGACTATTCATTGTTTGATGAAATGCGTAATGTTCCTGACTTTTTGTTATTTGCCGATATGCGTCTTGCTGGTGTGGGCATGGTTGGTGTCGTGCACGGCACGAATCCTTTGGACGCTATCCAGCGTTTTATTGGCAAGATTGACCTTGGTGTGATTCCACACGTCATTGATACAGTTGTTTTCATCAAGTACGGCAAGGTCGATAAAGTTCTCAATATCGCAATGATTGTGAAAGTTCCTGCTGGAATGACTGAGGCAGATCTTGCCCGTCCGGTTGTCGTGATTGCTGATTTTGAAACAAACAAGGCAGTTGCCGAAATCTATTCGTATGGTGAGGAAACAGTGGTCGTTCCGGTTCAGGAGGAAAAGCCGACTGGCGCGAGAGCACTGGCCGCTAAACAGCTCGAGCGTGTCTTTCAGCGTTATGGCGAGGATGTTAAAGTTGAGCTGGTGAGCGAGCATAAAGCTGTTGTGTATGTTCCTGAGAAGTTTATTCCTGCTATTATTGGCCAGGGTGGCAAGAACATTCAAGCCTTGGAAGAGCAGTTGGGCATTGGGCTTGATATTCGTGAGCTGGGTGCTCAGGAGCAGAAGACGCGTGGAAAGGAAATTCCGTATCGTGTCACCGGCAGTGGCAATCATGTCGAGTTCTTGCTTGGAGACCAGTATTCTGGAAAAGATGTTGACATTTATGTGAATGATGAATATCTCGCGACATTCGCTGTCAGTCATAAAGGCGTGGTGAGAATTAAAAGATCTAACCAATTGGGCAAAGAAGTGATTCATGCGCTTGATCATAATGAAAAGATTAGTTTTGTAGGTTAGTAAAATGCTTGACATCAATTATATCCGCCAGTATCCTGATGTTGTGCGCGAAAACTTACGCAAGCGCCAGGTTCCTGAATATCTTGTCTTTTTAGACACGCTTCTGAAGCAGGATGAGCTCTGGCGCGGCTTGAAGGCAAAGGTCGACCAGGCACGTGCACGGCGCAATAAGGTTTCTTTGGAAATTAATACTGCCAAGAAAGCCGGCAAGGACGCGTCGAAATTAATCAAGGAGGCAGCTGATATTCCAAAGATTATCGCAGAAGCAGAGAAGCAATTGACAGAATTGCAGGGCAAAATAATGACTTGCCAGCTGAAAATTCCCAATCTGATGCACGAGAGCGTGCCGTATGGCAAGGACGAGACCGGAAATAAAGTGGTAAAGACCATTGGCAAGAGGCCATCGTTCAAATTCACTCCTTTGAGCCATGTTGACTTGCTTCAAAAGCACGGCTGGGCTGACCTTGAGCGTGCTGCCAAGATTTCTGGTGCGCGCTGGTATTTCCTGAAAGGGGATTTGGCAGTGCTCGACCTTGCGCTGGTTCAGTACGCGATGGAATTTATGCGCAAAAAGAGTTTTACGCCAGTCATTCCACCATATATGATGTCACATGCTGCCTATAATGGCGTTGTGAGCCTTGGCGATTTTGAGAACGTCATGTACAAGGTCCAGGGCGAGGATTTGTATGCCATTGCTACATCCGAGCACCCCTTGACTGCAATGTACATGGACGAGGTGCTTGATGAGTCCGCGCTTCCAATAAAGCTCGCCGGCTATTCCACCAATTTCCGCAAGGAGGCTGGCGCGCATGGCAAAGACCAGAAGGGCATTTTCCGTGTTCACCAGTTCAACAAGGTCGAGCAGGTTGCTATTTGCAAGCCAGAGGAGTCATGGCATTTCCACGAGGAGCTGCTGAAGAACGCGATTGAATTTTTTGAAAGCTTGGGACTGCATTTCCAGGTCGTAAATGTCTGCACCGGAGACCTTGGAAGCATTGCCGCTAAGAAGTATGATATCGAAGCGTGGTTCCCTGTTCAGAACGCGTTCAGAGAGGTTGTTTCCTGCTCTAATTGCACGAGCTACCAGGCAGTGCGCTGCAACATCAAGTTTCAGCATGATGCCGAGCGTCATTTTGTGCATACATTAAACAGCACATGTGTTGCAACTTCTCGCGCGTTGGTCGCAATTCTGGAGAATTTCCAGAATGCTGATGGCAGTGTTGAGGTTCCCAAGGTCTTGCAGAAGTATACCGGTTTCAAGACAATGGGTTAGGCATGGCTGAAATCCCCTGGTGGGCTTGGCTGGGCGTTGGCTTGTTTGTCGCCATTAGCGCTGCATTTACTGGTGGCAAGGTTTCTCTTTTTGCGTGGGTCGGCATTGTATTTATCGTCATTGGAATAGCGAAAGTCGTGTATTTGTTTGTTCTGAAGCCAAAAGAAACAAAGCAGGAGCAAAAGATTGTTCATCCTTCTCATCGCATCATACAGCAGCCGCAGGCATTTTACTGTCCGCGCTGCAGAATCACCATCAATCCAGCTGACGTTTTCTGCAGGTATTGTGGGGCAAGATTACGATAGTTCTCTGATTTTTTCCGCCAGCTCTGTCAGAGAAGTCAATTCATGTTTTCCTGGGCGTTTTCTGCCGCGCAATAAGTGGAATGAGTGCATACCGATTTCCGCTGGAACGACATAGTCAAGCTCATGGTCGTCTCCGACATGGATAATTTCATTTGGTTTTAAGTTGAGTTTTTTACAGATAGCGAGAAACATGTCCTTATTTTTTCGTGCTATGCCGAATGTGCTTGGCGCTGAGAATATGTGGGTGAAATACGGCTTCAGTCCTTCTGCATCCAGCTTGACAGCAAGGAATTTCTCGTGCGCATTTGACACGATGATTAGTGGAAAGTGCGTCTGGAGTTCTTTGAGAACAGCTTGCACGTCAGGGTACGCAAAAACTTTATCTTTCAGCCGTTCAACAAGTTGTTTCCAGTCTCCCAGTTTGAATCTGTTCATCCAGTATTCTATGTCTGTCCAGTTTTTTTCTCGTTCAATGTCCAATGCGATGTAGTATGTCGCGTATACTTTTTCTTTTGCCTGCTCGAGAGGTATCTTGTGCTTTTCAGCGTAAAGTCTTGGTATTTCCTCGTGCCAGACTGCTCTGTCGAATGCCTCGTCAGCAAGTGTTCCATCAAGGTCAAAAGAGATTGCTTTTATCATAGTGTTGATATGACGAAAGGAACACCATAAATCTTAAAAATGCTTCTATACTTGGCAGGACAATGGGGCTAAAAGAAGTGCTGAGTGCAGGCGAATCTATTTTCAAGAATGAGAATTCTCTTGATCCTGAGTGGCTGCCGAAGAACCTGCCGTTTCGTGAGTTCCAGCACCATCAGATTGCCAACTGCATCAAGCCTTTGCTACAAGCAAGAAACGGCCGTAATTGTATTATTTCCGGCGCACCAGGCATTGGAAAGACCGCCGCAGTAAAATTGGTCCTGAAAGAATTGGAGGAAAACCCCGATGCTTCTGCTCCAGATATTTACGTTCTCTATGTCAACTGCTGGCAGCACAATACTACATACAAGATTTTTGTCGAGCTTTGCGCGCAGCTTGGTTACAAGTTTACCCAGAACAAGAACACCGAAGACCTGTTCAAAATCATCCAGAGCATCGTGAACAAGAAGGCCGCTGTCTTTGCCTTTGACGAGGTTGACAAGGCGGTGGATGTTGATTTCTTATACAACATCTTCACAGACATTCTCAAAAAGTCAATTCTGATGATTACCAATCATCCGCAGTGGTACTTTACTGTTGATGAGCGCATTCGCTCGCGCCTCTTGCCTGAAAAGATTGATTTCAAGTCTTATTCAAGAGAAGAAACAAAAAACATTCTCAAGCACAGGCTTGATTTTGCGTTTGTTCCCAATGCCTGGGATGACAATATGTTCTCTCAGCTTGTTGACAAGACTACTGCCGCAGGTGATATCCGTGCCGGGCTTCACTTGCTGAGGGAAGCTGGTCTGGCTGCCGAGGAGACGAGCTCAAGGAAAATTTTGACAGATCACGTTCAGGCTGCGTTGTCAAAGATGGGCGGATTCACCATAAAGCCTGAAGAGGAGCTGAATGAAGACGCAAGGGTGATTCTCGAGCTTATCAAGTCACAGTCTGGCAAGATGGGAGATTTGTTCAAGCTCTATCAAGAGCAGGGTGGCACTGCAACGTACAAGACCTTCCAGCGCCGCGTTGAAACTCTGGAAAAGGGCGGTTTTATCGATACAAAGAAGATTGTGGGCGGCAAGGAAGGAACGACTACAATAGTATCTGGCAAGAACAAGTCGCTTGACGAATTCTAAAGTTTTATATATTCTCATGCCTGTTTTTTGCTCATGCCGACATTTGAACAATTGCAGGTTGAAAAGGCAGAGCGTGCTGCCAAATTGCTTGAACTGCTCCCCCGTCTTGCAGCGGCAGAACTTTCAGGTACGGACATATCGGGCACGATTCTTTCACTTTCTGACAATATGAAATCATTGCTGGACAAGGTCAAGAAGCAGAAGCTCCTTTCTTGGGACGAGCAGGTACACGCGTTGTTAGATCAGGAAATTCATGCGCTTGAGGGCAAGCACAAGGTACTGGGGTGCAGTATTATTGTCCATATTGAAAAGGCCGCAAAGGAGAAGAATATAGACATCGCCGCAATACGTGAGGCGCTCATTCTGATGGCTTCCCGTCGTGATTCATTAAGCAAGCTGCCACTGGACACTGGACAACTGCCCTCGCGGCGTATTTAAAGCGTAAAACTCACATTCTGAGCCGAGGTGATCGGCAATGGACAAAATCCAGGAACTGTTTTTTGAGCAGATAAAAATGCTCACGAAGGAAACATGCAAAAGAGAATTGAGGTTGAAATGGTAGACCTCTATGACGACAACGCCATAGACTATTTCGAGGATGACGATGACTTGGACAGCTCTGACGCCGCCTTCATGCGCGGCTATCTTTCTGCATAGTTTTTTATTTCTTTCTCTTTTTCTCTTTCTTTATGCGAATCCTGTCAAAGAATGACGTCATAGTCAAAAAGCCGAAAATCCTTGCCGAAATACTTGCTGGCGCAGTATTCATCTATCCTACCGACACCATTTACGGCATTGGCTGCGATGCGACAAATGATGCCAGTGTTCAAAGAATCCGGCAGCTGAAAGGTCGCGAAACAAAGCCATTCTCCATAATTGCTCCTTCCATAGACTGGATAAAAGAGAACTGTGAGCTTTCCGCCAAGGCAAAACCTTGGCTGGTCAAGCTTCCAGGACCTTACACCCTAATCCTGCCGCTGAAAAATCCCAATTCAGTCAGCGCCCAAACCAATATGGGCATGAAAACAATTGGCGTGCGTATGCCGAATCATTGGATTTCTGAACTGGTTGCCCAATTGAACAAGCCGGTTGTGACAACCTCTGTTAATACTGCAGGTAATTCTCCTGGCACAAAGCGTGAAGAACTCGAACAGTTCGCCGTTGATTTCATCATCTATGAAGGTGAAAAGAAAGGCGCGCCAAGCACTATTGTTGACCTTGTTTCCGGCAAGGTAATCAAGAGGTAGTTTTTTAAATTAAGGCACGCTTATCTTTCAGAAAGAGGTGATTATCGTGAAATACATGTCTATCCTGTTCTTGTTATCTCTGTTGCTTGCATGCCAGCCTCAAATCCAATATGTTCCTGTGCCGCAGCCGGTGTATCCACAATCTCAGCCGCAATATGTTCCGCCAGCTCAGCCAGTGGCACAACCGCAAGCCGAGTCCGTGCAAAAAATTCCTGAATTGGGTCCAGTTGACTTCAAAATCTTTGCATATGGCGCGCGTGATGTTTCCGGTTCGGTAAACCCTAACACTCCATTGGAATATCGCATCAAAGTGATGCAGCAGGCGCCTCAAAACCCGCCAATCACCAATGCTTATCAGCCAACGATAACCATGGTCGTCATCTATAACGATGGGCTGTATGAAATCTACGGCACCGAAGACTTGTATGGCATCCAGCCATCGAATGTTATCGGTTATGACCCGTCTGTTGGCAGCTGGGTGAACACCAAGGGAATTTCGCAGGGCAACGTGAAAGGACAGCAGCGTTTTGTCATCGTGATAACCTTCAACGGCAAGACGAAGATTATCCAGCACTCAGTCAATGTGCGCTGACACCACAAGCTTTTTAAACACCCCTTTTTCCTTCGAAGTGTATGAGCACAAAAATAGTTGGTGCAGGCACTATCAAGGAAGGCAGCTATGTCGTTGTTGAAGGTGTTGCCTGCCGTGTATCGAGTGCGGAAACCTCTAAAACTGGCAAGCACGGTCATGCCAAGGTGCGCATGGTCGCTATTGGCTTGTTGGATGACAAGAAGCGCGAGATTGTGATGCCGGCACACGACAATATTGAAGTTCCTCTTATCGAGAAGAAGTCTGCGCAAGTGCTGAGCGTTACTGCCGGCATGGCTAATGTCATGGACGAGGAGACGTTCGAAACGTTTGATTTGCAGATTCCAGATGATTTGAAGGGTACTGTTGTGCCTAATTGCAAGGTGTTGTATTGGACTATTTTGGGTAAGAAAGTGATGAAACAATTGAAGGGCGGTGCTGAATAATGGTGAAGTTCCCGGAAGCAGATGCGCGTATGTTCAGGAACAAGTTTGTCTGCAGGAGATGCAAGTCTGTTATCCGTGCTCCGTCTAGGAAGATTGCCGATCAGCAGGTTAAGTGCCGCAAGTGTGCGGGAAAGAAATTTAAACCGAAGCGTAAGAAGTAGGCAGCATGAGTATTGATGCCATTGCCGCACTAATATTTGTCGTTCTTCTAGCGGTGTTTTTGTGGAGGAAGCGCAAGCAGGTGCAGCTCCAGCGCGCGTTATTTCCTTTGTTGTATGTCGTCATGTATCGTTCTTCTTTTGGCTTGAAGTCAATGGACAAGCTTTCCAAAAAGTTTCCCCGTCTTTTGCGCGTGCTTGGCGATATCGGCATTATTGCCGGTTTTCTTGGCATGCTGCTTATTTGTGCTGAGCTGACTTATAATACCGTCAAAGTCTTTACAAGCGAAGGTGTGCCTGGAATTCAGCCGGTCTTGCCCATTGAGGCAAAAGGCGTGTTCTTTGTGCCTTTTCTGTACTGGATTCTGAGCATCTTCCTGCTGGCGCTCGTGCACGAGTTTGCGCATGGCGTGCTGGCACGCGTTCATAACATGCCGGTGAAGAGCAGCGGTTTTGCATTTTTGTGCGTCCTCTTGCCGGTAATTCCTGCTGCATTTGTTGAGCCGGATGAGAAAGTTGTGCAAAAGCGTCCGTACAGGCAGCAATTGGGCGTGTTTGCTGCCGGTCCTGTCTCAAATATGATTTTTGCCGCTGTTATGCTTGGTTTGTTCACCATATTCTCTCCTGTTTTGTCAGCCGCATTTGATGAAAAAGGTGTTGAGCTGGTTGGCGTGTCTGAAGATGGTCCTGCTAAAGCTGTTGGCCTAAGCGAAGGCGACATTATTGTCCGGCTGAATGAAGTGGCAATAACATCTGTTGCGAACGTGACTTCTTTCCTCAACAGGTCTGTGCCTGGCGACAGCATTTCTGTTGAAACAACCAACCGTTCTCTATCTGTCACGCTTGCAGTAAACCCAAAGAACGACTCAAAAGCGTATATGGGTATCCAAGCCAAGCCCTATCTCAAGCCAAATCCAGAATTTATCTCCTCGTACGGCGCCTGGCTTCCTCCTGCGCTGAAGTGGCTTGCCGGCTTGATGTTCTGGCTGTTCATGCTGAACATCGGCATTGGTTTGTTCAATTTGCTTCCCATTGGTCCGCTTGATGGTGGTCGGATGTTCCAATTGGTTTGCTTCAAGTTGTTCAAACGAAAAGAAGTTGCCTTAAAGGTCTGGTCGTTAGTGAGTATTTTCTTTGTGGTGCTTATTCTTGCGAATTTGTTTGCGGGATTTTTACGTTGACATCATCCTTTTACATTTCCAATCGGCTTGAACGCTACTACCTTCTTGCTTATCCCTGCAACGTCCATCGTGTCAACAACTTCTGAGATTGGCTTGTACGCGAATCCTGCTTCTTCTGCCAGTCCGGAATAGGATACTGTTCTGACATAAATGCCCCTTTTCTCCATTTCTTTCTGCAGAGATTCTCCTCTGACTTCTTTGCGTGCTTTTGTCCTGCTCATGGTTCTGCCCGAGCCGTGGGCAGTGCTGCCAAATGTTTCTTCGAGTGCCTTGTCAGTTCCAACCAAGAGGTAGCTGCCTGTTTCCATGCTTCCGCCGACAATGACTGGCTGCCCGATTTTTCTGAACATTGGTGCAAGTTCTGTTCTGCTTGGTCCGAAGCATCGTGTTGCGCCTTTTCTGTGCACAACAAGCTTTTTCATTTTTCCGTTGAGCTTGTGTTCTTCCACTTTTGCGATGTTGTGTGCGACATCGTATACCATGTGCATTTCCATTTGTTCTGGTGTTTTCTCAAAGATTTTGTGGAAGCATTCCCTGATTCTGTGCAATATGACCTGCCGGTTGGCAAATGCTGCGTTTGCCGCGCATGCCATGGCGTGATAGTAGTCCTGTCCTTCCGGGCTGCTGAATGGTGCGCACGCAAGTTCCGGGTCTGGCACGGTAATATCATATTTTTTCATTACGTCGGTGAATATTTTCAGGTGATCTGTTGCCACCTGGTGTCCAAATCCTCTGCTGCCGCAGTGGACCATGACGCATATCTGGTCTTCGCTGATGATGCCGAGTTTTTTTGCAACATCTTTGTCGAAAATTTTGCCTGCATACTGAATTTCCAGATAATGGTTGCCTGAGCCGAGTGTACCAAGCTGTTTGATGCCTCTGCTGATGGCTCTGTCTGATACTTTGCTTGTTTCTGCGTGTTCGATGCAGCCAAAGTCTTCTATTCTCTCTAAATCTTCTTCCCAGCCGTATCCTTTTTCAACGCACCAGCGTGCGCCGTTCTTCATGACGTTTTTGAATTCCTGTGGCGTAAGCTTGACAAATCCTTCTGATCCCACGCCTGCCGGTACTTGCTGGAATAATAAGTCTACAAGCGGTCTTAATTTCGGCTGGACTTCCTTTAATGTAAGATTTGTAGTAACCAGCCGCATGCCGCAATTGATGTCAAATCCAATGCCGCCGGGAGAAATAACGCCTGTATTCGGGTCAAACGCAGCCACTCCGCCAATTGGGAACCCGTATCCTGAGTGCGCATCCGGCATGCAGAGCGCGTGGTTCTGAATGCCGGGCAAACACGCGACATTGGTCAGCTGGTCGTATACCGCCAAATCCATATCTTTCAGTAATTTCTCGCTTGCGTATATTCTTGCAGGCACTTTCATTCCTTTCTTATAGCTGGTCGGAATATCCCAGATGACTTCTCCTTTTCTTTCAAATTCCGGCATAGTGATGTCTCTGTTTATCATATGTCTAGCACCACTGTTGCTTTCCATTCTTTTTCTTTTTCAATGAGCCAGTAGTGCATGGTGACTGCTTTGACGTCCTGGTGCAATTCTTGTTCTGTTGGTTTTATCTTGTCTCCGCGCAGGGTTGCTTTCAGTTCAAGTTTCTTTTCGTCTACTTTCACGTCAATGTCATGGAACACCATTGCATCCTTGTCTTTCAGGTAGATGATTTCTTCCAGAAACTCAAAAAGCAGTTTGTCTATTGTGCTTTCCTTCTTCTTTATCTTTTTGACTATCATCGGTTTGACTGTTTTGGGGTTTGCCATGCTTTCAATTACTGCCTGCGCTGCGCTTTTGAACAGCTCAGTGAGGTCTTTGCCTGTTGCCCTGAACGCAACATCCGCGATGGCCATGTCTTCTACAAACTGAAAGCCCATATCTCTCAATGCCAGTCGGCGCTTTATAATATTTTCTGAAGAACACGCATTGCTTCCTGTTTTACAGCGGCATATACTTCGTCCGGGCTTTTATTTCCATCAACAATGACAATGTTCTCTTTCAATGCTCCTGGCAGTTTGAGAAAGTTCTCTCTTACTTTGCCGAGGAATGCTTCCTGCTCGAATTCAAAAAGCTGTCTGCGCTGTGCGTCTTTCTGCATCCGTTTCATCGACTCGCTTGCTGGAATGTCTATAATGATGGCCACATCGGGCGCCATGAATTTTTTCTGCGATTCATGGACAAGCTCAAACGGCAGTCCTTGAGCGGTCTGGTATGCATATGTCGCATATTTGTATCGGTCGCAGATGATGATGTTTCCCGCTTCCAGGTGTGCCTGCATGACTGTGCAATGGTGTTCTCTGTCTTCTGTATACATCGTGAGCGCTTCTTCTTTGCGCTGTATGGCGTTTGGCTTTGAGAAGAATTCTTTCATCCGTGTTCTGTTGAACGGCTCTCGTGTGACAAAGGTTTTTTCCTTTGGCAGCTCTCGCACCAGTTTCTGGATGATGGTGCCCTTGCCACATCCATCTATGCCATCTATTGCTATGAACACCCCTCTCATGAGAAACAGCGCAATCTTTCTGCTTTTATGTTTTTCTAGTATTTACCCAATAGGTCTGCTACTGCTGCACCGATTGCAGCTGGAAAGCTAACGGCAACAACAAGCTTTAGCACATTGTGTGGTGTTCCGGCAATTTCTGTCATGCCGTAAACTGAAAGAAGCAAAAAAGAAGTAAAGAGTGCAATGCAGTAATAGCTGGCTATTCTTTTTGCCCAGAATTGTCCGAATGGTCGCCTGAATTTATCAGGTACGCGTGTATATCCGACAAAATAGATTTCTGCCGTGAGGATGAGCCATGTTGTGATTGTGATGAGAAAGAGATGGTAATTGCTGAGCGACAATCCCACTCGGAAAAGAAGTCCCTTGAGCACAAAAGTGAATCCGAAGAAAAGCGCTCCAAAGAACGCAGTCATGATGTGTCGCATGCCAAAGTGACTTGGCACTCTTTCTACCAGGCGTTCTTTGATTAGTTCAATTTCTTTGGATATCCGGTCGATTTTTTCCATTTCAATAGAATTCTACTTGTGGAACGTCTTCTTCCTTTTCTTCAGTAGTTTCCTGCTTTGGCGGTTCTGCGCTATCAAACATACTCATCAGATTGCTTACAGCCGGTGTTGGTGAGTCAAATATGTTCGGCTGTGCTGCCGGCTTTTCCGGCTGCTCATTAGTGTACACTTCATGTCCGCTCGTTAGTCCCATGAGGAGTTTTATCGCTTTGCGTATCTCGTCTTTGGAATCTGTTTTGGTGTCGATGGTGATGCGCATCTCTTTTTGTAAATCTCTTGTTGCGAACTTTAAATACTTTTCTAGATTAGCCACATGATGAGCAGGGCGAGCATTATCATGCTGCCGAAGTCTGCCAGCGCTGTTGCTATCGGGATAAGATAATTGTCAGGGTCATGCTTTTTTCTGTATACGTAAAATCCGCCGATGATGCTTACGGCAAATAAAATGCAGACGAGCAGGATGGTGGCGATGACTGAAATGAGAATTACTTTCTGGATCATCACAAGGTCAAAGGGGAATCCTTTTGCCACCGCGATGAAGTATGATAGAATGGCGACATAAATAGCTGAAAGGATTCCGATTCCCATTATGACCATAAACAGGTGATGCAGGGGGCGTTCTCGCCACCATTTCTTTTCATGGATTTCCTTCTCGAAGAGCATGAGCGTGAATCGCGATGCGATGATGGCGCCGAAGTCTCCTATCATGTCGTTGAGCGCGGGCATGAGAATAATTATGGGAACGAGGAATGCGAGCTTTGTGCGCATCATCTCAAGCCCAATGCCCCCAAACATTGAGATGACTGAGGCGATAAGGAGGATTCCTGCGCTTTCGTGTATGATTCGCCAGATATGTCTTTCTATCATACCAGAATCACCGCCAGGTAAATGGATGCAATCATTATGATGTCTCCTATTGTTGTCACATAAGGACCCATGATGTCATCCGGCTCAAAGCCGTGTTTGAAGAGCCAGAAGACTGCTACAGTGGTCAGTGGCAGCATGAATACAGTTGAAGCCAGCGCTGCAATGAGCGCGATGGCGATGATGGTTGGATTGTACGTGTTGAAAACGAGTTGTGTCGCGATGAACGCAACTACGCCCAGTGCAGCGCCATCGAGGAGAGCGAGTGCAAAGGCAGCTATTGTGTTGTCTCTTATGAGTTTGCTGTGAGTGGTGGTTGGCTTCAATCGATGTAAGTGCAGTGCTGCTGTCAACCTTGCTGCCATGGTTGCCGAGATGTCTCCGCGCATGGCAAGCAGTCCCGGCAAAAGTATGAATAATCCGGGCTGTGCCAGGATTTTGTCAATGAACAGCGTGAGTCCCAGCCCTGCCAGTACTCCGCCAGTCACAGAAATGAACTCTGCAAACAGGATTTCCTCTATCTCGTACTTTGGAAGCATACGACCTCTTTTTGGCTGTTAAACGCGTATGTTACTTATAAATGTGTGATTCCTGTTCGTCAAAAATTCTGCTTTTAAGTATTATATTCGGGAAGTATATAGTGTGCCCTATAGGGGGCAAAATAGAACTATTTTTACTCACTGCATAGTGGTAAAAAACAGTAAGGTTTATAAAGGAAGAAGCTCTTCATAGTCGAGAGGGGCATGAAGAGTGAGCTCATGATGGCAACGGGGAAAATGGGATTTGAAGAGATAGTGCAGCACAAGGTCTACAAAGGCGAAAGCGCCAAAATAGACCGCGCCCTGCTCTCTGACCAGCTGCGCAGAATGCTGTTTGAACAACTTCGCTCAAATGGAAACCTGATGACCAGTGCTGCATGGTACTTGACCGAAGATCAGGCTCTTAAGTTTGCACAGATGACACTTGACGAGCTCAATGACTCAAATAGCAATGCGAGTAAGGAAATGGCACTGCTTGAGGAAATTCTTGCAAAAAATCCATTCCGAGACATCATCGAGCGAGACTCCATCAACTTTATTGACCTTGGCTGCGGAAATGGCATAAAGGCGGACAAGATACTGCGGTCATTGTCCGCCAGCCAGGTGAACTATTACGCAGTCGACACCAGCCCGTACATGGGATTGTTCTGCCTGTCAAATCTAGCTGAGAGTCTGCTTCAAAGCGACAAGAAAGAAGACCAAGGGCAATGGGTGTTTGTCTCGGCAGGCCAAATCAGCGACAACGCAATTACTAAAATAAACGGGTTTAACAAGGAAATGCTCATTGAGGAGATCCGCCAGCACAAAGCCCGCCTCCGTGACCTACAGAGTACGTTCTTGGACTTAAAGAAATCTAAAGGCATGCAAGAATATCTTCGTAAAAGGGAAGCGGAATGGGATATTCTCACAGAACCTGAGAAGCGTTATGTTCTCTTGCGGGACAACAAAATCATGGATGCGGTAACTGAGGGAGAAACAGCTCTTGACCGGGAATTGCAGGATACCCATGATGTAGAAAAAGTAGCGAAAGATATTGAACACTTTTATTTCCTTCCATGGAAAATTTCGTATGCGGGCGTGAAGAGCGACCTTGATTATGCTGAAAAGCTGTTGTTCAATGTAAGCACCGATAGCAAAGATGAGTGCAGAATCTTCGAACAGATGCTGCCGCAGACACTCTTGGATGCATATGAACGTCGCGTGCAAAGCATTGACAGCCTATTCCAAGACAAGGAAATTATGCAGCTTGCGAAAATTGCGCTGGGATCGCGTGTCTGGCCGGCGTTTTCTGAAGGCGCAAAACGGGAAATGGAAGAACTGAAGAAAGACCTGGATGCACGTGAATACAGCAGAGTCTGGGGACACCTACAACGCTTGCATCAAGACCTGCACAATGCGACTTTCATCAAAACCGATGGCTACAGGGAATTGCATCAAACGCGCATGAATGGAGTATCGATGGACCATGTGCGGCATCGCGGGCAAGGCGCTGGCAGGCCTGAGTCGCCTAACGGCAATGATAAGGAATACTTCCTTTGCCAACCAGTCAGCACGCAGTACTGTGATTTCCTGAACGGAGACTTGATGAAATTGTTCAGAACAGTCATGTTTGAGAACAGCATGAGCCATTCGCACCAAGTGGTCGGATTGCTTGGACAGACGATTGGCAATTTTGCAGAAGATGGCCGGAAGAAAATTGTCAAACAAATTTACGACGCTCTTGAGCCAGGGAGCTATTTCATGTTAGGTGCAGAACTCAGGCCTTCTGAAGAAGATCAGCTTTACCAGCAGAAGATACAGGACATGAGAAAATACTACGGCGCGCCAGAGCTCAACGATGGCAGGATGGGTGAAGGTGAAAAACTCTTGCGCTATGCAACCAAACAGCTCGGCATCCGCGACGAGGACTTGGAGTACAAGGTAGACTTCAACAATAACAGCATTGACATGTGCTTCCTGGTCAAGAATGATGGGGTCAAGGCGACGTATGGCTCGCACGAAATCCCGCTTGCAAAAGACCAGAAGCTGCTGATGGCAACCTCTCATAAGTTTTCAGCCGGTGAATTGACGAATCTTGTAAAGGATGCCGGCTTCACCATAGAATACAATCCAGACCGATACGGATACACGGTTATCCTCGCACGAAAATGAGCAGCGACGACTCCATAACCCAAAGCGGCATCTACAAGGCGTTCAAGGAAAGGATAAACGCCAAAGAGATAGAGGTTGAGCTGCAAAGAAGGCTGTTTAACCAGCTAAAAGAGTCTGGAAATCTCAGGACGTCTGCTGCCTGGTACATGGCAGAAGAGCAAGCAGTTGAATTTGCCCAGATGACACGCCAGGATACAAATTCCGGCACGAATACCAATAAGGAGATTTCCCTGCTTGAGAAGATTCTGCAGAAGCCCGAGTTCATCCGCATGTTTAAACGGAAAAAGGACGGCAGAGGTACAATCTTTGTTGATCTTGGCTGCGGCAATGGAGACAAGATGAAGCATGTGCTCTCCGAAGTTTCCAAGCGCGCCCTGCCTCTTGATTTCAAGTACTTTCCTGTGGATGTTTCGCCCTACATGATAGCATATGCTATTGCAAACATAGACTCCGGAACGTTCAAGAATGATTTCTTTTACGAAAGCACAGGCTGGACAAAAGAGGAGTTTGACCAGCTACAGGAACTCAGCAAGCCATTCCTCGCGAAGTTATATGGGTATGAGCAGTCTGCTGACGCTGCACAAAATGATGCTTTCCATGCGTTGCTGCTCGCAGGCGGAATTGCATCAGATAATTCGGATGCTGATAAAGTACTTTTGGCCAGAGCGCTCAAGTCAGAGATGTACAATTATCTCAACAGAGTGACTGCAAGACTGAAAAGCGAGGCATTGCAGCCGCTGACACCCGAGGAGATAGTGGACTATTTATCGCAAAACATTGATTTGGTAAAGAAGAACAAATTGCTCTACCTCCCAAGCTCGCTCGAACTTTTGGCAACCAATACTCCCAAGGAAGCACTTGACTTGATTCTTGAATCACGTGGCAAACTGCCTGAACTGATAAGCGAATGTGCAAAAGGCGATAACCGCTTTGCCCGTTTCGATAAGGCACTCGATGATTACATACGTAACGCTGTCTCGAGTGACCTGATTAAGATTGGCGACATGCAGGGAGTCCTTGCCGGGGTGTTTTTGGAACACATGACCAGAGACGAGGAAGGCAAGATGAAAAATTCCATGTTCAAGCGTGTCAAGTCATCGTTTTTCAGCCCTTCTGAGATGGCACAGCTTGAAATAGCATTGGAAAACGACTTGGAATTATACAGCAAAGTCAGGCAGAGCGCATCAATACTTCCAGACCCCTGCAAGCATGGAAGCATATTCAAAAACATTCGCCCTGAGCATGTCAAGGCAGCATACGAAGTAGTTGCGAAATTGGCGCTGGTTCAGTATGAGGGTCTTGCGGAAAAGCTCTATATGAGGCACATGGGGGCGGTGCGGTTGAAAAATGAGACGCTCTTCGATGAAATCCGAAAATGCAGCAAGCAGTCAGGAGAGAATAATACTCCGGGCACTCATGTAGTCCATGATGGGTTTGTACTTGACTTCATGAAGGACCCGCTTGACAAGGCAGTACAAGCAGCGTACCTGACCAGATACGAGCTTGGCGACGAGCCGGTCATCGTCAGTCTTCTGGGGCAGACGCTGGGTAACTTTGACAGGACGGAGCGCGAGAGTCTTGTCAAGCGCATCTATGATGGTCTGAAGCCAGGCGACTATTTCCTCGTTGGTGTAGAGCTAAGGCCGGATTATGAAGAGCGAAAGCAGGCAATGATTGAAAGTTACCGTGAGGGAGCTGCCAGATTCCTCAAGCCCACAATCGATAATCTTCGTATCAGAAAAGGCAAACTGGGCATCGAAGATTTGTGCGTTGACTATAGTGGAGACTCTATTGAAATGTGGTTTGAGCCAAAAGGCGAACTGATTGCAGAGAATCCTTCTGACCCAGCAGATACGATTGTCCTGAATGGAAAAATTCCGGTAGCGACTTCGTACAAATTCGCGCCGAATGAACTTCCTGAATTATGCAGGAAATCCGGCTTTAGAAAGCTCTGGGCAGAGGCGTACGTTCCTCCGCTCGGCCAGCCAGAGCGCGGACCGGAGTATGTGGTGGTGTTGGCGAGAAAATGAGCTTGCTTAGTAGGATTAAGGATTCATGGAAGGGATTGAAACAGAGACGGCAGGACGCACGAGAGAGAAAGGAACAGCACGATATTCTCTTCAACCACTTGAAAGAAAACGGCAATCTTTGCGTCAGCGCCATGTGGTACTACACCAGAGAACAGACAGATGCGTTCATCGACATGATTCTCGACGAATCAAAGAATCCTAATGGAAACACATACCGCGAGCTAACACTTTTGGAGCGCCTGTTAACCATGCCTCAAATGAAGCAGGAACTGACAAGCACTACCTCTCCCTGGATGCGGCTCATGGACCTCGGATGCGGTAATGGCTTAAAAGCCGCAATGATAAAAAAACTTGCCCCATACAGAAAACTCGTTTATGTTCCAATAGACGCTTCAGTTCACATGGGCCAGTGTGCAATAGACGTCATGGCCAACATCGCCTCATGCAAACCCATTGACCTCGGCTTCGGGCGCCTCGAAACACTTGAAGCATGGAACGATACGCTCGTGCCAGGACTTGAAATGCGCAGACTGCTCGACCGTCGTGCCTATTGGACTCAACGATTGCGCCACGGCATTGAAAGGCTGCTGCAAAACCTCCCACGCGCGGTAAACACACAGGAAGCTGAAACGGCCACATCAATCGACGAATTAGTAAAACTAAGAGACAAAGCGCTTTCGATCGAACAAGACACACAATCAATCCTGCAGGGCAGAAAATTAACCAGAAAAGAACGCTCTGAACTGTCCAGAATCTTTGAAGTAAGGCACTCGTACTCTGGAGACAAGCACGGAATACGAAAGTACAATATGTACAAGCGAATATTCAGCCCAATTTACAGATTGGTACGCATAGATTCTCTGCTCAAGTTTGACTGGCCATTTCTGCTTGCCGACTACGCTACAGGCAGCATGACACGTTTCTTTCCATTCCGGAGCTATGTCGGAGCTCCGAGCACACCATACGGCGACTGCTATGACGATTATTTTGCTGAAGGAGTTATTTCTGACTTCCTCAATGCAATATCATCACGTCATGTGCTGTCAACAATCTCATCGCTCACGAATCCAGTATTCCTGTTCTCACGGCTTTTTAAACGCTTATTCCTCACACATGAAGAGTATGCAAAAGGAGAACTGGCGTCATGCGTAGAATATCTGAAGAAACGCTTAATAGCATCACCATGCGACAACCTGACGCTTGAAGACTCAGAGAATTACGTATCAAAGTACCCTGTTGTGGCTGACTTTTTCAGCAAACAGCTCGGCACTGTCTGCAAAACGTTGGACCACAGCATAGCTGGAACTAAACCAACACTCTACATGCTCCTTGGCCAAACGCTGGGCAACTTCGCACCAGCACAGCAAGGCGAACTCTTGCGAAGCTTCTACAGCAATATGGACTCAGGAGATTACCTCCTTGTCGGCATTGAATGCAGGCCCGTAAAAGGCAGAACAAACGACAAACAAATCGACCAGCAAGTATACGAGCAGGACATAGCAGACATGGTAAAACGTTATCAAGATGGAGACGCTTTCCTCAGAAACTCAACACGAAACCTCGACATACCGGATGATGCACTCGACTTCAAAGTCGTTTATGAAGAAAACGCAATCCAGATGAGATTTGATGTTACCAAACCAGTAACGGTGCGCCACGGAAAAAAGCAGGTCGAACTTAAAGCAGGACAGCGCATCCCCATTGCGTTTTCATACAAGTTCACACCAAACGAAGCCATAATGCTCATCAAAAGCAACGGATTCACGCTTGTCGGAGAACCAGCGATTAACATCTCACCATACAGGCAAATTGAAGGAAACACCATAGACGGCAGACCAGAATATATGGTGATGATGGTGAGAAAATGAGCGACAACCTAGAACTCAGGCTGAAATTATGGAATCATCTGGCCCAACATGGAAATCTGGCATTTTCAGACGCGTGGTTTGGAACACGCGAGCAGGCCAACCAGTGGGAAGATATGACGTCAGAGGATGAACGAGATGAAAAATCAAATTATTCAAAAGAAGTCAGACTGCTTGAACAATTATTAAACAGACCAGACGTTATTGCCGCATATAAAGACCAAAAAGTGCTTCTTGTAGATCTCGGCTCTGCAGCGGGCCATAAAGCGCGCGATCTTATAATGAGAATGCCGCCGAGTCACATCATCTATCTGCCTGTTGAAAGCTCAAGACCTTTAATCGGCAGAGCAACCGGCAAAGTTCACTGGATTCCGGATGCAGAACACAATATAAATCCTCTTGCCGCACCCGGACACAATTCATGCGAGTCCCTCACCAAATTCTTCGAGGCATTGGAAAAACACGATTACAAAAATGCCCTACTCGATGTTAGCATGAATTTAGAGATGCACTGCAGTGAACTGCTCCAAACGATTGAATTCGACCACAAAGAGCAACACAATCCCGACTGGGAACAATTCACTGCAACACCAGAAGCATCAGAGCTGTTGAAAAGATGGCGCGAATGGGGAGAAAAAGCAATCAACAAATTCAAACAGGAATATCAAAAAATACTGTCACAAGAACTTACCACAGAAGAGAAACGTTCACAATCCGTGGCACTGCGCATGGCTTACAACCCGGGAGTCTTATGGTGGATGCTGATGAAATACGCAAAAATGTCAGAACATATCCACGGCTACGATAATACGAAAAAAGACCACGCCCGTGCTTTAGAGCTTTTCAAAGAATACTTAGCACCATTGGAGATTCTTGCTGAATCACCAACACCAACCAAAGACCTTGATGCCTTTTTCTCTTTGAAAAATCCTTACCAGCCCGGCACAAAGCGCATTGAAACTTCCATGTTTGGCTTGCCGGTTGACATGCTCAAAGGAAACTTCCGTGAAGTGGATTTTGCACTTAAAGCACTTCAGCACCACTGGACTGACGCAAAACGATTAATCTGTCTGCTGGGACAAACACTTGGCAATTTCCCAGAAGAAGAACAAGAACAGCTTATCAGAAGCCTTTATCACACACTTCGCCCCGGAGACGCCTTCCTTCTTGGAGTCGAACTAGCACCAAATCCCGAAAAGCCCGCATATAACGAGAAAGTAGATGATCTGATACGACGCTATGGCGGACGCCAGGAAGGCTCAAAACGCACGGTGGCAGATAATTTCCTGAGAATAACGACACAACTATTGGGAATCAAAGATGACGACATCAAATATGACGTCACTTATGAAAATGACTGCGTCACGATGGGATACAAAGTTGTCAGCCCATCAGGCATACTGGTCGCACATCCTGAAAGAGCACACCAGCAATTGAATTTCAATGAGGGATACTTCATCGTGACCGCACGATCACTCAAATTCAAACCTTCAACCCTCACTGCCGATAACCACATTGGATTGCTGAAAAAACACGGATTTTCCATAGACTATATTCCAGACAGGACAGACTACGCAGTCATTCTCGCTCGCAAATAATCACACCGGCGTGATTTCTGGCAGATAGGTGAACTTGTGTTCGGGACCAAACTGCTGTGAAGTCACCGTCAGGATTATGTCCTTGAAGCGTTCTCTCAAGGTATCGATAATTTTCCAGAATTCTTCCCTGCCTTTTGCCTGGACTTCAAACTCGTAGTCTGCCTGACCGATGGGTTTGGTGATGAATACGACGTTCGGGTGCATTTGGAGCCAGGTGAATAATTCATGCTCCTTCTGCTTGGTGAGCGAGCCAATGGAGAGGGCGATTTTGAAGTAGTCGTAGCCAAGCACGGTGACGTCAAATACCGCTCTGAAATTTTGTATGACGCCACGCTTGATTAGATTTTTCATCCGATAGCTTATTGCTTTCGGACTCAAACCTACTTTCTGCGCCACATGCTGGAGCTCTGCTCTGGCGTTTGTCGCAATCTGTTTCAGAATCTCCCAGTCAAGCCTGTCGCCGTCAAATTTGACGATTTCTCCAGGCGGCGACGTCATTGTATCATATGGAGAAGTGTCCTGCTCTAACCCAAGAATGTATGCGCGCCTGCAATAGTATGTCTCGGAGAGAATGGATATGTCTTTTGCGCGGATATGGTCTCTATGCTTTTGCAGAAATTCGTTTAAATCATGGTGGAATTCTTCGACGCTTTTGTTCACGAATACAAAGCATAAATCCCATTCACCATAACAGTCAATAAGCCAGGCGACGTGCTTGTGCCGTTTCAAAGTGCCAACGATTTCCTTGACGGTCTCATGCGTCGGTCTGAGGAACTTGATGAAGAGGCGGAAGGTGTAAAATCCCAGTTTTGTCGTGTTCATGACTGTTACATATGCTTTGATAATGCCTTTTTCCTCAAGCCGCTTGATCCGGTAGTCAACCACCTGCTTGCTCAGCCCGACTTTCTTTGCAATCTGACCAAGACTCTGCCTGCAGTTGAGGTCTAACTGGTAGAGAATTTTTCTGTCTTTGACATCGAGCTTTACCGCGTCTGGCGCCATATTAGTAAGTATGGCCAAGCGCTTTTTAAATTTTGCTCATTTAACAGAAAAGGATAAGTAAAATTTTGACAAAAGTTACTTTTGTGCGAGCAGGACGAGGTATTCAGGACCCGAATTCAGGAGTTTGCCGGACTTTTTGTACGTGCCGACATATGGCTCTGCTCCGATAATCTTGAATCCGGAGCTGGTGAGTAATGTTTCCGCTTCTTCTCTGTCGAACTTGTAAGAAAATCCCATTGGGATGGTTTCTTTGTCTGTTTCAAACGAGAATTCCATGCGATTGCCTGCCGGATTGTACTTAGCTTGGTACGTGGCTTTCTGTTTGCCAATTGCAAATCGCATGAAACGTTCGCCTTTTCGGTATTCACGTTCCATGCTGCTGATTCGTTGTTTAATCGCTTCTGCATTCCAGGTCGCATCAGGCCTGAGGTCGACACCAAGCATGAATAAATCTCCAGGGCGCAGATGTTGCGCGAGTTCACCAACAAAATGTTCCCGCTCTGCCTTTTCGTAATTGCCCAATGTCTGTCCGAGTAGTGCAACTACGCTGCGTCGTTTGCTATATCCGGTAAGGTATTCAACGAGTTTGAGCATGTTTGCGGTATGCCTGAAGTCAACTTCAATGCCGCGCGTTGGCATGACTGCCCAACTTGAGTTGAAACATTTGTCTGATTCGTAGAACGGATTGTTTTCTGCTGCATATTCCTCAACGTAGAATAACTTTTCCATGACTTTGAGCGTGGTATATAATAGACTTGGTACACCGGTTCGTACTTGGTCGTTGATAGAGCCCTTCAAAAAAATAGGCATTCTGCTTTCTCCACTGGGAATCTCTGCTTCTCTCTCTTCAAGAGCGGCCAAGTCTTCCAATGTATGGCATGAGTTGGTATATGTTTCAAATTTATCCAAAAGCTCATTGGCATGTTTGAAAAAGCGTTCACCGACCGCTGATTGTATGCGATGAAGTCGCCGTTGAATTCTTGGGTCGTGCTGCCTTTCGTTCAGATAGCTATGCCCCTTTTCAAGCTCCCCGATAAGGAAATCCATTGTTGAATCATATTCTTGAAGAGGAAATGAATGCGGGGCATATTTTTCTATCAACCCACGCCAATGCTGATTCTGCTTCATGTCTTGTGCACGTTTAATCAACGCTTCAAGAGAGCATACCATGTCTTTTGCATTTCTTTCGAGCTTTTCATCATTCAGGCTAAGGATATCAGCAATCTGGTCTTCCGTGAGTGTGAAACATTCGCTGATTGATATAGGAGAAAATACGTTTCCATACTTGGAGTTCTGTGAAAAACTGTATAAATCGAAGAAATTTTTTATCGATGGGGAATGTTTCAGGAAAATCTCCATTTCTTCATCGTCAATAGGATGGAACGTAAGAGCGATATTCAGCAAGGCATACTGCGACATGTGCCTGCTGAAGTCTATAGGAAAATATCGTATGCTGAACTGCCCGTATCGTGTGAACTGCTCGGTACGTTCCGGGTTGAGGGTTTTTATGATTTTGACTGCTTTATCTCCATTACCGGTTCCAAGGTCTATCAGGTTAAAGCTGTGTTCCTGCAGAGTATGTAAAAGTCCTTTCTCAATGACTTGGTCAAGGCATTTGAGTTCCTTCCAGGGATTCGTGCCAGGAGTCATTGATAATTTTCTGGTAAGTTCGCAGTAGGTGAGAGCTGCGTTTTTTCCATTGTACCATTCGGTCGGTTCGCTATTCTCTGGCTCTTCAAGAATATCTAAGATGCGGTGTATTTCCTCATCCAATTGTATTTGTTTCATGGTAGAGATTACATCAATTGAATCTCGCTTGCATCACCGTGCTTTGCGAGCGTGAATCGCTCATCCCACATTCGGTGCTTATTGCCAAGTGCGAGTTGGGCAGCTATCTGTCCGGTCAATGGTCCGAATTTGAAACCGTGTCCTGAGCATGCAGAGGCAATTACTACATTGCCAATGCGGTCCAGGATGAAATCTCCCTTGGTCGCGTTTGTGTAGACACAAGAGTGTCCTTCGACTATTTCTCCATCAGCCAGCCGGGGAACATAGTCCCTGAAGAAGGCAAGGGCGTTCTTTATGAAATCTCCATCTACGGTATCTTCCACATATTTTATTGCACGTGCATCAATCGCGTTTTTTTTGTACAAATCGTGGTTTGAAATCTTTGTGCACCCGTTGTTGTGTATGGGAAATGCGTAGTATCCTTCGCCCAGGCTGACAAAAATCGGGAATTCTTCTGGCATAAACGCGCTTTGGTCTTTTGGGCGGACATATATGGTCTGCTGTCTGGTCGAAATTCCTTTCTGTTGTAATGCTGGAAACAGATTCAAATTCTGGAATCCGGCTGCGAAGACAACTGCCTCGCGGGGAACCACTGTGCCGCGCGTAGTGATAAGCTCATCAATTGTTCCGTTCATCTTCACAGGAAGCACTTCTGTATGTTCCCAAACTTCCACTCCTACTTGTTTTGCAAGCCCGCCAATTGCCTTGACAGCGTCTTGTGCGTAAATGAATCCTGATTCCTTGTCTAAAAGCGCGTGGTCGTATGTTTCCCTGTCAGAAATTTGTGGGTATCGGGCAAGCAGGTCCTTCTTGCTGAGCATTTCGTGGGGCAGTTTGAGCTCTGCCATGACGTCTGCAGAATCGCGTGCCCATTTCAGGGCGCCTTCGCTGCCATGTTTTCCCACGACAAGCATGCCGCAGGGGACGTAGAGCTGTTTTCCTGAGGAATTCTCAATTTCTCTCCATAATCCAAGGCTTTCCTGGCACATTTTTGAGTAGTGCACGTCAGGGTATGCCTGTCTGAACACCTTTGAATGGTCTCCTGAGCTTGAGATCGGGTTTGGCGCTCCGACTATGTTTCGTTCTATCAAAAGAACCTCTTTGCCCTGCTTTGCCAGTTCGTAGGCCGTGCTGGCGCCGACAACACCGCCTCCAATAACTACATAGTCTTTTGTTACCATACAGTGACTAAACAATTTACTCTTTATAAATGTTATGGCAAGAAATTTTGACATGCAGTATAATAAGAGCGTACCATTCCTGGCAGAATTGTTGGACTTTCTGAATTTAATCTCATATTTTTATCCTTTTGTCAAAATTCTCCTTAAAATGTTTTATATTCAGGAAGCTCTTTTTTAGTACTTACAAGTAACAAATTTGGAGGGCGAAGACAATGAACGAATACCAAACAATGGGAAGACAGCTTGACAGTTTGAGAAGCCTAGTTAGAGGACTGGTCTTGGCTGAAAGAGACGGCATCCCTGATGAGATGAAGCCGGCAGTGCGCTATGAGCGCAAGCTTCTCGGCAAGCAGCTGGACAATGTCAAGTACGAAATAAGACGATATGAGTGATGAAAATGATTCCAGACAGCCAGTATGGCAAGGAGGGCATCATCAAAGTGGCAATTCTGACGACATACCTGACAGAAGACTTCGCAGAGAAATATCAGGATAGCCAGGAACGCCTCAATGTGCACATTGAGAAATATGGCTATGACCCGAAAAATTTCAAGGATACAAGGCAACTGGTGACGCCAAAGAGAATTGTGTTGTTAGAAACAGATGAGCGCCACACGGTAGAAAAGCCGCACTTGTGCGATTTCGCAGTAGCTGGCAGCACAGAGACTATGGAAGATGCGGTGTTCAATATGAGGGGCACAGGCATCATCGTGGCACGGTACAGCACGTTCTACAATGGCACAAGCAGATATACAGGCAATACTGCTGCAGAAGGCGGCTACTCGCTTGATATGCCGAAGAGAACGGATGTCGTGAAGTCTTTTTTGACGAACGATAATGTGCTTGATGCCATTGTCGCACGCGAAGAAGCAAAGATACGGCAGGTGATAGACGAGTTCAACAGAGGCCTTGCGCATCCGGTGCTAATCACGCCATATCTGGCAGAAGCGCTGAAGGTGCAGCGATGAGCGATACTGTCGAGGATTTCTTTGAGAAAATGAGGAAATTTGATTTTTCCGTATTAAATCCAGGTATAGTCATAGTAGAAGACAACGGTGACCTTCGTATGCGTTTGGTCAGGCACTTCAGGCAGCTTGAGTTTAATGTATACGCTGCGCCAAATTTTGACGAAGCGGAAAAACTCATCGATTTTTACAGGACAATGCATTGTGCGCTTATCGATGACAAAGTCCCGCAACAGCTCGGTGGTGCTCCTGAAGAGCTCGCTGACAGATTGTACGATTGTTTTGTCGAAAAATTCTCTGGCATCAAGGTATTCGCATTTGCAGAGGAGCCAGAGAAATTGCAGCGGGCATACAAGCGAATTATTCCAAAGATAACTCCGGTTGGAGTTGTTGCAACTATGATCGCGCATGATTATGCAGCAGGTGAAAAATGACGCTTGAAATCCTGTTAGGCGATGACAATTTGGAATTTGCGAAGAAGGCAATGCCCGGAATTCCAGATGCTCACATTACATACACCGATAACCCTGCTGATATGATATCAAAAGGAAAAACAGGCGCATATCAGATTATCATTACTGATTTGCAATACACTCCTTCAGGAACTGAGGGCTTTTCAGTTCTTGAAGCATTAAAGGACATCAGCGCAAGAAAGATTCTCTGGACAGGCGCTGCAGACGCTCAAGGCGTGAAAGAAAGGGCATCAGAGCTTGGCGTAGAACTGCTTGCAAAAGACCAGCTTGCTACTCTTGTTGGCATGTCCGTAACAAGTGCACCGTTGAAAAAAGGTGGTCTGGTCTTGGTGTATATGCCAAAAGGCGTGCAGAGTGATGCGCTGAAGCAGTCCATTGCCGCATTCAACTCTGATATGATAGTTGTGAGCCCAAACCTGAAAGACGAACTGCTGAGCAACAAGTATGGATTGGTGATAGATGCGAGCACGCTGGGCAGAAAAGCCCCGGAACAGGGAACAGTTGCGCATGACATGAAATATCTCTCCCTGCCGGAGCTGCCAAAAGTATCGTGTGTATACAACAATAATGCGGTGCTCGTAGAAATATTGACATTGGCAGGAAAGCATTACTACGCGGACAAAAAGTAGATAATTTTGCCCTTTTGTCAAACTTTTCAAAAATATATTTTATATTCAGGAAGTGCATTTTAGCACTTATCAGTGGGTAATATGGAACAAGAACCGAACGATGAAGGACTTGAAGGCTTGGAAAAGGCGCTGAATGAGGCGCATAAGAAATATGAGCGTGACATCGCTGCAGCTCGCGAACTCAAAAGCAGTGCAATTCGCAAGTATGAGGGCGCGTTGCGCGAAATTCTAAACACGCGTTCAAAGCCCTTGCCTGTTCAACCTTCACAGAATGAAAAATGCACGCTTGAGGGTCTTGCGCAGCGCTTTAATCTTAACGTGAATAATCTTCGGAGCCAGTTGTACAGGCTTCCCCGTGAAAAGTTTAACCAGTACAGCGTGCTTGAGCCGTTCAACGGCAAGACGCGTCGATATTTCTTGGCAGATATTCTTGGAGTACTGGGTACCAAAGGAAATCAGGCATATGCAGAACCTGTTGAGGAGGTCAAGCTTGTCTCCAAAACAGACGCGATGCAAATGCTCCGCTATAGCACCGATTCGGCGCTATACAGCAACAAACTGTTGGAGACGAAGAAGCAGAATGGCAGAATCTATGTGACTCAGGAAAGTCTTGATGAATTTTTCGCACAGCATAAACGGAAAGGCAAGCGGTGGGTTCCTCGTAAGTATTCTGTGACGCAAAAACAATCGCGGGGAGAACCCGAGCGACCTGTTCAATTGACTAAGCAGGAACAAAGGATTCTTCGCGAGTACAATGACGGAAAAGCAGTCAAGGAGATAGCGAAGGATGTCAAGCTGTCTCGAGCAGATATCAACAAAAAACTCCGCTTTATGGGAATTTATGACAAACAGTATGTTTCCGAGAATTTCCCGAAGCTGGAAGCGGTCCAGAAGACTGCCATTCCTGGCGTGAAATCGTATCCGAAGGATGAAGTCAGGTTTGCAATGCTGGAAACTTTTGTTGACCGTTTCTGCGATGGCAGGCCAATCAAGTATTTGGGTCTTGAAGGTCCTCATTTCTGCAGCTACATCAGATTTGCAGAAGTTGCGGCAGAGCAATTAGACCCGTCAAAATCACTCATTGCCGAGAAAGACCAGCGCAGCTATCATGCCATGAAATCATTCGTTGACCATCATGACGCAATTAAGGGTGGAGAGATTTTCAAAGGACTCAATATCCGCTATGGAGAGCTTTCAAATGTTCTGAGTGAGGTCAAGAAGGATTTCAAGTTCAATTTCATCAATCTGGATTATGAAGGCCATATCAACGGAAAGAAAATCTATGCCTTGAGAACGCTCTTTGACGGAATGCTTGAGCAGGAAGCGCTTTTGTTCATCACGCTGGGCGATAGTCCGTGGCTGCAAAAACGTCTCAATGGAAACCGCAAGGAATTGGGCAAGGAGTTCTTCAACGGGTTTGGCACGACAGATCAGAATAAAATCGTCGATGATGAGCTTGGCAAGTTGTGCGAAAAGCATCAGTATGGATTTGAACAATTGCGTGCTGAGCGCTACACTTCGCGCAAGGAGAACATGCTCACTTTGGCTTACCGGGTGTATAAAAAATGAAAACATTGCATGAAAGAAATGATTTTGAACAGAAAAAGCTGTTATTGGCATACTTTAACCGCTCAAACCGCTTGCTGGTGGAAAAGGAACGATTGCCGCGCTCGCGTGCAGCACAAGTAAGCATTGATTTTGTTATCAATCAAGCAGAAGATGGCACAGAGCTGTACATTCCAGTCAGGCAGGAGCAGGATGGTCCATTGACAAGTCTGGTGCGCCAATACTGCAAAGAGGTGTTTGGCAAGCACGAGGAAGGCGAATTTCAAACGTATGCGGTGTTCAGGACAACAAAGTCTGTAAATGCGAAAGACATTGCGGACAAGCTTGTCAAGGCAAAGCCGGTCAGATTGAGCAAATACAATATTGAACTCTCTCCGGCACACAATTTTAGTTTCTCATCAGATGCCAAATACGCAGCTGAGGCAGTACAAGCGCCGAAGGCAGAAGAGCCGGTAAAACAGGGCAAAATTCGTCATACAGTGCAGTTTCCTGAGAAGGATGTTCAGCAAATCCGCACGTATATGGTTCAAGGGCTTTTATCAGAGCAGATTCACAAGCACATGCAGAAATACGATGTTGGCCAGATTCGCGGCATCATGACCAATCTCAGGCTGGGCACATACGACAAGCCGATGAAAGAAATTGATGATGACCTTAAGCAGAAACTGTACAAGTCGTTCAAGGATGGCAAAAGCTATGATGACATTGCCAGCGAGTTTAGCCTGAACAAGTTCCAGGTCATTGCACAGAAGGCTGCCTATACCAAGCAGCACGGGAAGGTGTGAAAATGACCAACAGAGAGCAATTCAAACTGTGGACGCAGGAGCATGGTTATACTCCGCAAAGGGTTGTCAACGAGACCGGGCTTCCGCGTGGCGCAATTGAGCACTGGTTCTATGGCAAGGATGATTTTGAGCCAAGTAAAATTAAGCCGGAATACCGTGCAAAGCTCTACGCGCTCACCAATTTGGAAATTTTCAGGGCAACACCGCAGATGGTTGCGGGCGAAAATGTCGATATTTCAAAACTCAATGCCTGGCAGAAGGATTTGCTGCGATGGATTGCCGACAGCAGCTACAACAGGGAACGTTTACAAAAAGAAACAAAACTCGGCAAGGGAAACATTTCTACATATTGCACAAAGCCGACCAAGTTAACCAAAGTCATGCAGAAAAACCGTGATGCATTGTATACAGTCACGAAGCTGGAAAGCCTGCGGGGCAATGGTGAACAATCATGCTATGACTTGCCTCAAGTGCAGCAAGCACCGGTTAATGGCAGTATTGATTCTCTGGTGGCTGCAGTTTCAGATTTGCAGAAAGCAGTTCTAGAGCGTATGCCCTTGCCGAAAGAAAACGGTTCTGGCAATATTGTCCATCAGGCAAGCGAGTTGTTCTATGCGCTGGCGGGCAAGCTTGAGCATTTCAAGACTTCACCGTCAGACCGCGAAAAGCTGACAAAAAAACTCGCAAAAGCAGACGTGGGCAGAGTCACCTCACTGCTCCATGCAATCTACAAGTCTCAGGATGATTTTGACCAATGGATGTTCCTTTCAGGATACGCATATCAAGGAGATAAAGATGGCAGAAAAAATCCCGTTTGAAATTCGCAACCCAAAATTTGTATTGGAGCAGATTCAACAGCTCTATGCAGCTGACCCAGTCGGAGCGCTGAAGGAATATACGACAAACGCGATTGATGGGATTCAGCAGCGAAGACTACAAGCTCCTTATGACAATGCGCATATAGGTATTCTTGTGAACAAGGAAGAAGGCAGCATTGTAATTCAGGACAATGGCATTGGAATGACTTATGATTTTCTTAAGGATGTTCCCCGTTCAATTGGAGAAAGTGGCAGGAGGGGTGTCAAGGAGATGCGCGGCGAAAAAGGTTTCGGCATGCTGGCATACTGCGGCTTTGGCGACCGCGCAAACGTGCTCACACGAACAACGGTGGATAAGGGTTCGTATAATTATTTGCACATGGAGCGCAATTCTCTGACTGCTGAAACTGACAAGCTTCCAGCCACAACTGTTGAAAAACAGATGGGGCCTGGCTTTGTGCAAGGCACGCGTATTTCGATTTATGGTGTCTCTCCAAAGACGATTGAGGATTATTTCACTCCGCAAAAATTGAAGCACGCGATGGCAGAGATGTATGACCCGATATTGCGCTCAAAAGAAGTCACCATAGAAATCGGCTGGTCCGGAAAAGACAAACGTCTGGAAACTGTCGACCCGCTTTCGCGCAAGGGCAAAAGCGTTCTCGAAGAAATGGTTAGTACTCAGAACAAGGTTATCGAGCTGAAGGATGGAACAAGAGCAATAGGAGAAATGGAAATCTGCCTCTGGCTTAATCCGGACGGCACAAATGAGAAAATCGGCCTCTATAATAAGGGAGTCAAGGTGCAAGATTTGACGAGACTTAAGGAATTCGACAGATTTCCATGGAACAGCGGCAAGCTTTGTGGCTACATATCAGAGAATTTCTGTAAATTAGTTCCCAGCCGTGATGGAATGCGCCGCGATAACAAGGCATTTGGTGAGCTTGTAAGCATGCTGAATGTGTATGAGCAGCAGTTGGGCGAATATGTCAAGCTGGCAGAAGAGGAAGGCACCAAGAATCGGGCATGCAGTGCTCTCGAACAGATTGCGGAAAAGCTCGGGACAATCTATTCCAGGCGGCCGAATCCGTTCACAAAGGGAACGCGAGAACCTTCGCAAAAACCTCGCCAGCCGTCAAAGCCAGGTGCTGTCAAGCGAAAGCCGAACTGTCCGTTTGATTTTGACATCAGTGAGTTTCCGGCAAACGAAAGTAATTTGCGCTCAAAACTTGAAGATGAGGAAAGAATTTTGATTAATTCTGACCATCGGGACTTCACGCATTTTGCCAGCAGCCGTGGCTCGAAGGACAAGGAGTCTCTGCAATATTTTGCAGGGGTCATTTCAAAGGAGGCTGCCTGGGCTGATTACCTTGCAGGCAGGCGCGCTCAGTCGCAGGAAGTGGGCAAATCCTACACAGTGAATGAAGATACCATGCGTGCCATACAGGAGCGTTCTGCTGAAATACAGTTTGAGCTGTTGGAGGCGTTTGGCATCCTGAAGAAGCGCAAAAAAGCGGGAAACGCTGAAGCAGCAAAAATTATCGAGAGCGTAGCTTAGTCCTGTTTTTCTAACATATAGCCATTAATGCCCTATTTTACTCCTTTTTGTCAAATTTTCAGACTAGAAATTTTATATTCTGGAATACTCTTTTGTTACATAGTGGTGGTACAAAATGACACAAACAGCGATAAGTGAAGACCTTGAAACAAGAACGAGCTACTTTAATGTTCCCAGCGAAGCAGTGATAATTGATGCCTGCTGCCTGGAAGATATTTCATTGGCAGACGTAGCTGCATTTCCGTCACATTACCTGACAACTCAGCGTGTGCTGGACGAAATAGACAAATGGGTGCAGAAGGAGCGTAAGCCTCTTTCATTCGACAAGGAAAAGGACACGGTCAGGCCTGGCTATGTCTGGACTATTGACGAATGCCTTTCTCTTGATGAAGCGCAGAGATACAATCGCGCAAATGGAATCAGCGATGCAAAGCTTGATGCAAGACTTACCGGATTGCAGGAACTCCGTCAAAAGAACAGGGCAGACGGCAAGAAATTCTTCCATGCGGTTGATGGTCTGAAGTACTTCAAAGAGCATGTAGACCAAATCGTGCGAACTCCAAATGGCTCTCGTCATGGTATAGAGAAATACGCTCAACTGCTGACAAAGAACGTCATAGTTGACGCGCTTGACCAGCACGCAAACAGGGAATTGTTCAGGGAAGGCAGCATGAAGGAACTTGCACAGAAGTGCCAACAGCTCTACCTTGACCGGTTGACAAGCATGGGTATAGACCAGCAGGTTCCATGGAAGCGGATGCAGGGCACGTGCAACGCCTTTGTCACGCAGCTTAACCGTTTCGCAAATAAGTACAACCAGCGGCAGGGAGCTGGCAAATCAATGTTCTTGATATGCGACGAATACCGGCGCTCATTGCAGAACGATGTCTCGACAGTCGAGATGGCGTACGACAAGCGCTTTGCAGAGAATAAAGTATGCATTTACACAAAGGACCGGGACATTGACGACCTGGTTGACTATGTGAATGCAGCTAAGAGTGCTGGGTTTTTGCAAACAAAGAACGAGGTGCGCTGCTATGTCCCCTGGCGCAAGTACTAGTTCCGACCCGCGTGGAAAGCTGAGAAAGCTTTATGATAGAATCCAGGATACCGGGCTCTTCATCGCGCCTGAGCAGGACATTAAATTTGGAATAAAGCGCTCCATCAACATCAATAACAACGGTACTGAGAAGATAGACCTTGCAAAAGAGGGCTATAACAGCAGTCTGCTCTTTACCATGCTGACAGGCATACTCAAGCATGGCAACATGATTTACTTTGGTCCGCCAGGAGCTGGAAAAACAACCGCTCCTGAATTTGTCGGGCACTTTCTGTACGACAGATCAATGGAGGACATCCATCGCGCCACCATTTTTTGTCATCCAGAACAAACACAGGAGCTGATGGTGGCACGCTACTCTCTTGCTGACCTTATGATTGGCGAGGAAAAGGTGCTTGTGCGTGAGTGCATGACAAGCCCGATTAAGATTCTTGACGAAATCAACCGTCTGCCGCCAGGCAAGCTCAGCATTCTCTACCAGCTTGTCGACAGAGGATTTACTGATTATGGTGATGAAGTTGTCCGTGCAGGCGATGGTCCGATGTTTATGACGGCAAATGCCGCAGATGAGGGAAATTATCCGCTGCCAAAGCCTTTTCTCGATCGTATAGGCATAGCGACTGTTGCCACGTATCTCAATCCGTGTTATCTTGGCCTTCTTGAACAGCGGGGCAATGAGCAGCTCAATGGTGGAATTGAAAAACTGCTGGATATCTCTCCAGACCAGAAATTCAGCATGAAGGAGCTCGAGCTTGCACGACACCAGATTCGTGATGTTTCTTTTTCCGGCAACGAACTATATCATCTGATTCACTTCCTCGCAGAATCGAACTATTGCTTTAAGGCAGGCATTTCCTTGGAGCACAAGACCAAGAGCAATGCGCAGTTCAAGAAGCCAGGGAAAGGCCTTTGTTCTGATTGCCATTATTTTAGTGGCACATCAAAAGGAGCCAGCATCTGTTACGAAACACAGGAAGGCATCAGCCCGCGTTCATACAAGTCACTATTACTGTATTCAAAGGCAATGGCGTGGTGGCGTGGAAAAAAGAAGGTGGACATGGAAGACCTTGAAGCAGTGCTTCCATACTGCACCTGGCACAAGCTGACTCCAACAGACAAGGCATTTGAGGAAAACTCTTTCTTTGTCAATGACCGGAGCGGGTTTGCAAGCCATTTGTTTGAAAAGAGCAAGCAGAGCTACCTGCGATGCAAGGAATTCTACGATTTATATGATACCATTCTGCAGACTGCTGGTCAGGTTCTTGCTTCGCCCAAAAAGGAGTCTGTTGCGCTGCTTCAGGATTCGATAGCGAAACATCTGGAGAATCTGAAAAAGATTGATTCTGTCTCAAAGTATCCGATTGCTGTAACACTTGCGCGTGCATACAATATGCTGGAGGGAAAGAATGCTTGATGAGCATATATGGACCCAGATTCTGGAACTGTGGAATCATCCACGCCTCCTTCCTCCATTTCTGCATAAAAACGCAAAAGATGCGCCTAAACCGGTTCAAAAAGAAATCGCAGCGTTTGTGTACGAAGACAGGCGTGTCCATATCAATCTTGAGCACTTGTGCGAGGAACTCGGCACAGAGCCGGAAAGAGTGCATTCTGTTGCCGCGCATGAAGTTGGTCATCATTCGCTCATCCCGCATAGCCCGGAGATGGCATTGCGTCTTACGGCTGCTGCCAATTGTGTTTTGAAAAATTGGTCTGACAGCCAGTTCATCGAGAACATTTTCGATGACATGATTGATAACACGTACATTGTTGAAAACAGCGAATATTTCGGCAGGGAGCTTATCACAACAATTTCCCGGATGGAGAAGATGAAAAAAGAGCGTTTCGGGCAGCTCTATCTGCGTTCGTATGAGAATTTGTGGAAGCTTGCGCCCGGCACACTTGTTCCAGAGACAAAAGATGCTAAATTAGCGGCCGATGCACAAAAAATCGCCGCCATTCTTTCTGATTCAACGTATCAGGCAAGCACCTGGCCGGCAAAAATTGAGAATATTGCGCATATCATGAAGGATTATCTGCCAAAAAATCCATCTGGAATGGTTTGCAGGATTCGCGCGCCCGGTGAGCTTGGCAATATCAACCAGGCATTGCAGGAAATCGCGAAAGAGATGGATATAAATGACTTTCAGAAAATGTGTGCCGGGCTTGGTCTCGGCACTCCTGATTTCGCGAACGAGCAATACTATCTCGGTCTTGCAAGGCAATACAGCATCAAGCTGCCTGAAACAGAGGTTGTTGCTGGAGAGATGTATCCGCATACGCCTAAGACCTGGCTGCCAAGCGATCCTGTCAATAAGTTGAACGTTCCGTACACCTTGCAGATGTTTGGCAAGATTATTCCTGGCGTGACGACAAGGCAGTGGGATTACAAGCAGGGAGTTGCCTGGAAGCAGAGCAAGGAGCATCCAGATCTGGCAATTGTGCTTGACAGCTCTGGCTCAATGCCAAAGCCGAATAAAACAGTGAGCTATCCGGTGCTTTCTTCCTTTGTTGCTGCCGAGTCAGCCCTCGAAGCCGGCTGTTCCACTGCGGTCATCAACTTTTCAGGAGAAGGCCAGTTTGTGACAGTTCCCTACACGCAGAATCGTGACGCAATCCATGATGGTCTGCATGTGTATTTCAATGGCGGCACGGAGTTTCCCTCTGAGGCGTTTCTGAAGTTGATATCCGGTAATCGCCGGAAGCAGCATATTCTGATGATTAGCGATGGAGGTGTTTGCAATCCAGACGACTGGCTTGGCGCAATGCAGAAGGGCATTGAGCGTGCCGGCTCTGGCACATTATTCCTTTCAGGCGTTGAAGATGGTGCAGTCAAAGAGCTGAAAAATATGGGTTATCGCGTCTGGCCGATGAACAGCGACAGGGATTTGTTGCGCGTTGTCGAAGCCGAAGCTCATGAACTCTATGGAGGTTGAAAATATGCAAAAGGAACTCGTAATTGTTGATACAGAAGCAGCGCATCTTGCACAGATTTTGCAGGATTCCGGGCTGAAAGTGCATGCTGCGTGTACACTTGAGGAGGCAGTTGACATCCTGAATGCCGTAAAGCCCCTTATCGTAAGTATTGAGGATGGCATTCCGGCAAGGAACGGCAATCTGTATGGTGCTATGTTGGCACAAGCGTGTCAGCTGGTGTTCGATAATGTCCGGATTATCGGCTTGTGCAATGAGTTCAAAACAGATTTTTACAGGTGCTGTGATGCCATCATCACCAAGAAAGGCGACTATCATTCTGAATATAAAAAAATCATCATGGAGTTTTCACATGCTGCCGGAAAGCCAGTTTCATAAGCGCTTGTATAGGAGCGATACTGAGGATGTTGTATTTTTTGCAACAGCTGACGGGCTCTATATGTCTCCTGTATTTGACAAACCTAAAAAAATTGATGACAGGAAAGATATACTTTCTCTTACAGTGTCCGGAAGAAAATTGTATGCCGGCACAAAAAGCGGAGAAGTAATTTTTCCTTTGAAAAAACAACTGGTGAATAAGCGAATGGGTCCGGTGCATGGTTTTGTCGACGCAGAAAAGTTGCATGACATCAGCGAGCGCGCTGGAGGCTATATTGTCCATGAAACAAAAAGAGCATGCTCTGATTTTCAGCAATTCTGGCATTTTCACACGCCATCCGTCTATTGGATGATGGGTAAATTTGTTTTGCTGAGCGCCAATAAGGTGGTTGATGCTTCCGGCAGAAATGTCCTGTATGCGGATGATATCCAGCAGGTGGTGCAGGTTCCTGGAGGAATCTGGACAGTGCAGAATAATCTGCTGAAGGATTCTTTGGGGGAAAATATCGCAGAACTTCCGTCTGATGCCGAGTCTATCATGTGTAATAATGATAATCTGTATTATCTGCGCGGGACTCCTGGGCTCGAGCAGATGCTGCTCAGGACTCATGAGCGACGCCCGATGTTTCCAGAGCACACACTTACTTGTTTCGCTTTGACGAGGCGCAAAGTGCAGAGGCCGGTGTGATTCCGCCGAGCGTGTACAAAGTGCCGTTGAGCTACATTCCAGAGCACCGCAACTGTTTGGTCGTTGATGACGACACAGACCTGTTAAATGAGTATGAGTTGCTGTTGAAAGGGATGTATACGTTTGCCAGCATTGAGCGTGTCTCCCAGAACGATGCAGCAACGTTCACGTCGAATCATCAGTATGACTGTATTATTGTGGATAATGACAGTTTCAAGATAGGCGAGTACCGCGGGCTGGAAACAGTGAAGAAACTCATTGCCTCTGTTTCTCCGAACAAAATCATCTATACCAGTGCTCTGCCAGATGAGCAGATGCGCAATGCAACCAAAGACTTCGGGGTTCACTTTGTAGAAAAGGGCAGGTGGCGGAAGCTCGAGGAGATTATGAAAGGACTTCTGGATCATAAATAAGTGGGGCTGCGGAGGATCGAACTCCGGTCACAAGGTCCCGAACCCTGTATCTTACCACTGGACCACAGCCCCGTTGGTGAACCCGCCCAGATTCGAACTGGGGCATCCTCCCTGTGAAGGAGGAATCCTAACCGCTAGATCACGGGTTCCTGAATTTGTCCTCAATAGAAGACTTTAAAAGCTTTTTCCAGCAATATGCAATTATGAACTGGGTCAATCCCGTCTATCTGAAAAACAAAACAGGACTCAAACGAGAGTTTGCCGCAAACAAGCCCTTCCCTCACTTAGTCCTCGGAAATTTTTTCAAGTCTAAAATCAGCAAAGTCGCAGCTGCCTTATTGAAAGAAGAATTTTACGAGCATAATGCCGATTTGTACCAGTTTGAGCAGACTGACGACTGCAAGAACGCAAAACAGTCTGCAGTCAGGGAATTCTACAAATTTTTCAGCTCAAAGCAGTTCATTCAGTTTATCTCAGACATAACGAATACAAAGCTTAAATTCATCGATATGTCTGGCTTCATGTATGATGATACCGACTATCTGCTCCCTCACGATGACCGTCTTTCTGGCAGAAAAATCGCGTACATTCTGAATTTGTCCAAGGACTTTACACTGAAAGATGGCGGTGCCCTTCAGTTTTTCAAGGGCAACAAGATAGTAAAATCCATTCCGCCAACTTTCAACACATTTACTATTTTCAAAGTCTCTTCAAAATCATTGCATCAAGTGCAGGAAGTTCTTTCTGACAGGAAGCGTTTGTCTTTTGCAGGGTGGTTCCATGGCTGATATTAACCCTGCGTATGACAAAGCAACTCTTGCAAAAGCCGCAGTTCAATTGAAAAGGGAAGGTAGTGTTCAGTTGCATGAAATTCTTGTGCCTGGTGCGTTGCGTTCTTTTAAAAACCTGAAGTGGAAGCATTTGTACAATCCTCTGAAGTTCTCTCTTCATTATTCCACGCCTCCGAATGTTTGGAAGGTGTTTCAGAATCTTGTTTCTGAGTTAATTGGAAAGAAGGTGAAGTGTGGCATGTGGTGTATTGCCCTGCTTCCTGGTGATTATTCTGTTTTGTATGATTCTTTGAAGCCTGGCAAGGGTTTTATTTTTATGTATGATTTGAATTCTGTGCCTGAGAGCTGGGGCGGATACACAGTATTGCTTAAAGACGATAAGGAGGTTGTCCGTGTTATTCCCAAGGAGAATTCTTTTACTATTGCAAACCAGTCAGGTTTAAGGATGTTTCACAAATATCTGAATCATCACGCAAAGAAGCCGAGGATTTTCTTATGTGGTGTTGCGCTAGCCAAATAATTAAATACCACCTTCATGCGCTTTCCTGCATGCATTTGAGCAGGGACGTTTTGAAAAAGTTGATTCTCGAGAATAATCTGGTCTCGAAATATGGTGATCTTGACGCTCAATTGACTCCGAATGGTGTTGACATGCGTCTTGCTGCCATTGTTGAGATTGTGGACGGAGGCAGGCTTGCAGTTTCCAAGGGCGACAACAAGTCTCCTCAGCTTGGCACTGCTGTTGTGCTCAAGGGCTTTGAGGACCGTCTGGAGGGCTATGACCTGAAAGACATGCAGGTTGTTGATGATGGCGTGGTTAAAATCAAGAAACTGCAGCCGTATTTTGTGGTCACATGCGAGGAAGTGAGCACTCCGCCTCATTTGATGTTTCACATTGCTGCAAGAACATCCTTATTCAGGCTAACCCAATCCTTGCTCGGCTGCACGTTTGGCGAAGCAGGCTATAAGGGCTTTCTTACTTTTATGCTGCTTCCGTTTTTGGATGGAGAAATTGAGCTTGGCGCTCGTTTTGCCCAGTTGTCTTTCACAGAATTGAAGGGCGAGGCGCATTACGAGCAGCAGAAAGAGTCAAATTATCAGGGCGGCAAGCTGTTTTAGCCGTATGTTCTCTGGAAATTCAGCCAGATGTTATTCGCTGCTTCTTCCGGCTCGAACTTTTTTATCTGTGCTATTTTATCTATAACCACTCTGACATTTTCAGGTGCATTCGGAAAGCTGCCGTCTGGTGAAAGGTATGGTCCATCTGTCTCTGTGGTTAGCTGATTGATGCTCACCATCTCAACAAGCACTTGGAAGTGTTGGCTTCGCGCTATGCTGGTCGGTACTGAGAATATATATCCAGCATCTGCTGCTTTCTTTATGACGCTTTTCCTGCCTTCAAAGCAGTGCAATACGACATTTTTGAGCGTGCTGCTCGTTAGCATGTCAATGCAGTCCTGTTCTGCTTTTCTGGTGTGCACTATCATTGGCTTTTTCAATTTCTCAACGAATTCTATGATGCGCGCGAAGTTTTCGCGTTCTTTCTTCTGTAATTCCGGTTCTTTAACCCAATGATAATCCAATCCAACTTCTCCGACGGCTGCAATAGCGTCTTTATTCTTTTTGATAAACTCAAATTCTGCATCCAAATCAATAGGTCCTTTGTGCACGGCTAACCCGCCTTCGACATCTGGTTGCACTCCCAGTGCATCGACAGGATAAATGCCGAGGCTGGCGCGCACGAATCCTGAATACTTTTTTGCTATTTCCAGTGCTTCCTTGTTTGTTGGCGGGTTTATTCCAGAACAGATAATTGCTTTTACTCCTGCATTTTTCGCTTTCTCAATTACTTTGTCTACGTCAGCGTACGCTTTGTGCATTAAATGGCAGTGGTCATCTATTAATATCATATGTGCTCGTCAAAGAATCCTCTTACTCGCGCTTTATATTCTTTCGGGTTTGTGGCATAGCTCATGCCGTGGTCTGCTCCTTCAATAATCCAGAGTTCTGCAAGCTTTTTGTCCGAAACATCATAGACTTTTTGTGAGTTCCATGCGGGAATCTGGTTGTCCGCGCTGCCATGTATCAGCAGCGTTGGTACTCTGATTCGTGCTGCGTATTTTCGTGCATCAATGCCGTAAAATGTTCCGTAGAATTCTGTCATCCAGACAAAGGGATATTTCAATGGTCCCAGATACCCGTATAGTTGTCCGATTATGTCATGCAAACTCGCGTACGGGCTATCGGCAACAACTGCTTTGAACGGATAAGCTGCCATTAGGAAGGTTGCCGCACTAAGAGAAAATCCATAAGCGCCAAAAGTATGATTTACATCTTTTCGTGACTGTAAATATCTGATTGCAGCATTCACATCTTCAATTTCTCTGGCACCTGCTGTTGTCACGCTGCCTTCGCTTTCCCCAAAAGACCTGAAATCCAGCAAAAACAACGTGTATTGTGGGTGCAAAAACGTGACAACAGGCAGAATATTCCCTTTGTCGAACGGATACCCGTGCCCGACAATGATGGTGGGCGAGTTTTTCTTTCCTGGAATCAGCCAGCCCGCAAGCGTCAGCCCATCTTTTGTCTTGAAACGCACTTTCTCATAGTCCAGCCCATATTCTCCTGGCGTCTCCCTGCTTTTGAATTTTGGCGGGTGCGTGTTGAGCCAGAAGTTGAGGAGTGAGAACAATATGATGAACACGGCAATGTAGATGAGGTACTTAATCCATGGCGTCATATGATGATGAGTATTTCAACCAGTAGGAACGCGAGATAGCAGCAGAGGAAAAATATGCCGTGTTTCCAAGTGAGTGCTTTGCGCTTGAGCAGGAACATCATGATTGTTATGAGTCCGGATAGGAATATGAGCGCGTTCATAACTTGCAGGATGTTCACTTGGATTGGTCGTATGAGTGATACGATTCCAAAGAAGAGCAATAGTTCTATCATTAGTGAGCCAAGGAGGTCTCCAAGCCCGATGCTGGTGTGTTGTTTGCGCAAGGATTTGATTTCAACTGCGAAGTCAGGAATGGTTGTGCCGATGCCGATGACAGTGAGAGCGATAAAGTACGCGGGAATGTTGAAGTAGTTTGCTATCTGCACGCTGCTGAACACGAGCCATCGTCCAGCCAGCAACAGTGCTGCCAGTGCGAGCATGAAGATGACTGCATCCTTCCAGACAGTTCTGAGCTGGACGTTTTTTCTGATGTGCCCGAGCGTTCCTTCAACCTGCCACAGTCTTGCAAGATACAGGCAGAAACCGGTGAGCAAAAGCACGCCGTCCACTCTGCTCAGCTGTCCATCAAGTGCTAAAACGAATGGCAGCATGAGCAGTGCCCACATGAGCAGGCGTTGTTTTGTGAAGATGTTTGGTTCAAGTTTTACCTTTCGTCCAAGCAGGCACAAAAGCCCGAGTGCAAATCCGACATGCACCATGTTGCTGCCCAATATTGTTCCAAAGCCGACGCCTTCCTGTCCGGTCAAAAAGCCGGTCAGCGAGCTGATTATTTCTGGCGCGCTTGCCGCCATTGCGACAACAACAAGTCCGATGATGGCATCGCTCAGTCCAAGTCTTCTGGCATAGTCAGAAATTCCATAAACGATGAGGTCAGCGCTTTTGAAAAGTATGTAAAAGCTTGCCAGCAACACAATTCCGTTGAAGAGCACCGGATGTGCCAGCTCAGTTGGTATGAACGCCATAATTCCTCTTTTTAGCCCTTTTCACGAAAAGAAGCTTAAATATTTAGTGATTCGTAAACCTTATATAGTGCCTCTTGCCACCTGTGAGCTATGCCAGTTGTCGGATTATCGTTTGAAAAGATTGTTGTTGAGAAGTTCGGCCCTGTTAAAGGCAAGATTCAAGTTAACAATAATGTCGCCTTGAAGGATGTTGAGAAGACCGACCTTACTATTGGCCCGTCCAAACATGGCGCTTTGAAGTTCAAGTTTGAGTTTTCTGCAAATTACGAGCCAAAGGTGGCGAGCATTACCTTGAATGGCTTTCTGACTTTCTTTGAAAAGCCGGAAAAGGTCAAGGAGATTGTTGACAGCTGGAAGAAGGACAAGAAGATTCCTAAGGATGTCATGTCAAGTGTTCTGAATACGGTCTTGTCACGATGCAACGTGGAAGCATTGTTGTTCGCGCGCGAGGTCAACCTGCCTCCCCCAATTCCTCTGCCAAAAGTTACGGTTAAGTAATAAAACTCTTGTTTTCTCTACTAAGGAGGAAAAACTTTTTAAAGAGCAGGCGCTATAATATATACGGGTTCAGGGAAAAATGGCATCAGAAGTGAAGTTAAAGGTCGCAGAAGCTATTCAGGACGACGTCAACAAGGGCATTGTCCGTGTAGACAGCAGTTTCATGCGTGAGATAGATGTCCGTCCAGGTGACATTGTTGAGATTGAGGGTACGAGAAAGACTGTTGCCATTGTTGACCGTGCCTATCCTGGTGATATTGGCTTGAACATCATCCGCATGGATGGTCTCTCAAGAAAGAACGGGCGAACCTCTATTGGCGAGCTTATTTCTGTGCGCAAGGCCAAGGTTGAGGCTGCCAAGAAAGTGGTTATCGCTCCGGCGCGTGAGGGCATTGTGGTGCGCGCATCTGCGAATATTTTCAAGCAGGGCTTGCTTGGTCGTGCCTTGATCAAAGGCGACATCATTTCGCTTGGTGGCGCGCGCAGGCGTCGTACTGCCATGTCACAATCTCCTTTTTTTGACGATGTGTTTAACATGATGGAAGAGAGCATGATGGCGTATGGATTTGGCGACCTGAAGTTTGTGGTTGCAGAGACCAATCCAAAGATGCCCGTCATAATTACCGAGCAGACAGAAGTTGTTTTGAGTCCTGAAGCCATTGAAATCAAGGAAGAGGCCGTGCCCGAGGTAAGCTATGAGGACATTGGCGGCCTTGAGGATGAAATCAAGAAGGTGCGGGAGATGATTGAGCTGCCGCTGAAGCATCCTGAGATTTTCGAGCGTCTGGGTGTCGAGCCGCCAAAAGGAGTTCTCCTGTATGGTCCGCCAGGCACTGGAAAGACCTTGATGGCTAAAGCTGTTGCGAACGAGACAAACGCCCACTTCATACTCATCAACGGTCCTGAAATTATGTCAAAATATTATGGTCAGTCAGAGGAAAATCTGAGAAAGAAGTTTGAGGAAGCCGAGAAGAACGCTCCCTCAATCATTTTCATTGATGAGATTGATGCGATTGCGACCAAGCGCGAGGAGACAAAGGGGGAAGTGGAAAGGCGTGTGGTTGCGCAATTGCTTGCCTTGATGGATGGTCTGAAATCGCGTGGAAAGGTTGTGGTCATTGCTGCAACAAACGTGCCGAGCATTCTTGATCCTGCATTGCGCCGTCCTGGCCGGTTTGACCGCGAGCTGGAGATTGGCGTGCCGAACAAGGAAGGAAGGTTGAACGTGCTCAAGATTCATACTCGTAACATGCCGCTTGACAAGGACGTGAATCTGAAGGAGCTTGCCGCTGTCACGCATGGTTTTGTCGGCGCTGACGTTGCTGCTCTGGCAAAGGAAGCTGCGATGATTGTTTTGCGTCGCGTATTGCCTGAGCTGAAATACGCAAAAGATGAGCCCTTGCCCAACGAAATTTTGGAGAAGTTACACGTGCACCGCAAGGATTTCCGTGAAGCATTGAAAGTGGTGCGTCCGAGCGCGTTGCGTGAGGTGCTTGTTGAAATTCCCAATGTGCGCTGGTTGGATGTTGGTGGCATGGGTGAGGTCAAGCAGGAGCTGAAGGAGGCTGTCGAATGGCCGTTGCAGCATCCTGATGCGTTCAAGCGATTGGGCGTTCGTCCGCCAAAAGGCATTTTGATGTACGGTGCGCCGGGCACTGGTAAGACCTTGCTTGCCAAGGCTGTTGCGACTGAGAGCAAGGCGAACTTTATTGCAATCAAAGGTCCTGAATTGCTGAGCAAGTGGGTAGGTGAATCAGAAAAGGCAGTGCGCGAGGTATTCAAGAAAGCCCGCCAGACTGCTCCGACAATTGTTTTCTTTGATGAAATTGATTCCTTGACGCCTCGAAGGGGAATGTCAAGCGATTCAAACGTGACTGAGCGAGTGGTCAACCAGTTGTTAACCGAGATTGACGGTCTTGAGGCAATGCATGATATTGTTATAATTGGCGCAACCAACAGGCCGGACATGCTTGATACTGCCTTGTTGCGTCCTGGAAGATTTGACCGCATTATTTTGACACCAGTGCCGGATTTGCCAAGCCGTCTGGAGATTTTCAAGGTGCACACCAAGGACATGCCGCTGAAGGATGTGGATATTGAGGAGCTTGCTGCAAAGACTGAGGGCTATGTTGGCGCAGACATTGAAGCCATCGGCCGGGAAGCCGCCATTCTTGCCTTGCGCGAGAACATCTCTGCAAAGTGGGTGACCATGCAGCATTTTGAGGACGCCCTGAAGAAGGTTCCTGCTTCTGTTACCAAAGATGTTGAAAAAATGTACGAAGACCTCAGGGAGCGTTTCAGAGGCGCTCGCGCGAAGGAAATGAAGCAGGAATTGCCGATTTATTTCGGTTAGTTCTATGGACTCGAAACTCATTGATGAACTGTCAGGGCTTGAACTGCGTGCGATTGATGGAGAGACGAATGCTCTTGCTGTTTTCATGATTGCTGATTATAAGCATTTGATGCGAAGTCCTGTCCAGGTGGTTGTTTCTGATGCAGCTGGTATCGATGCAGATCTGCAGGATATGGTGAAGCAGCTTGCGGGCGATTATATACAATTCAGCCACCTTCGTCAAAAGACAAACACGCTTCTTCATGAGCGGAGCAAGACAAAGGGTCCACTTGGCTGGATGGCACTGACCACATTGTTTAACGGAATATATGTTGGCGATGCTTCAGACATTCTGCGTGTGAGAAATGGCGTGCCACCGCTTGATTTTGGACAGGTGCAGGCAACTTCCATCATGCATAAGGAAGGGCATACTTACATAACGCGTGCTGAAGGAGCGTATCATGCGCCTTCAGGCATTGGCAAAAAGGTCGCAGAAGTAAAATTCATGTAGATACCTTTTAATATCCCTTGTTTTCCCAAGTTCCAATGGTCTCACATCTGATTGCTGATTTGCAGAAGTTTGACGAAGCGCTCTCGCGTGAGCATTATTTGAACAGTTCTGGGCAGAAGGACGAGCTGGAAAGCAGTAAAATCTACAGGCAATTCAAGCACTTGTTCTCAAAGGAGCACATCGAGGAGGCAAAAAAGAGCATTTCTGACAAGAAAGGGCGCTTGCTGTATGATGCTTTTGTTGGCAATTTTGTGGGCAATCAGCTGAAGGCTATCTCCGATAAGTCAAATTCTTACGAAGCTTCCGCGATTGTTGACGTGAATGGGCAGCAGATTCCATTCCGCCAGATAGGCTCTATTTTGATGAACGAGGACATTCGTGAAAAGAGGAAAATGCTTTACGAGGCGACAAAGCCGGTGAAGAAGAAATTGACTTCTTTTGAGAAGCGTTCGTGGAAGAAAGTCTATCAGCTTATTCAGGAGCTTTCTTCCAAATCATATGTCGACTATCTATCATTTATCAAAGAAGTTGATTACAGTGAAATCGCGGAACAAATGCGGGAATTTCTTGTCAGGACCGAGGATTTGCACAAATCGCATATCGAAAAGAATATGGCTTCTATTGGCGTAAGAGTTAAGGACGCGCAACCGTACGATTACGCCTATTACGCCCGTGCAAAGCCTTTTGACGCTTTCTTCAAGAAGGAAAAGCTTGTTGAGACTGCCAAGTCTTTCTGGAATAATTTCGGTTTTGATATCGACAATCAAAAGAACGTCATTGTTGATGTTGAAGAGCGCCCGAAGAAAGTGCCAAGGGCATTCTGCATGCCGGTGCGGGTTCCGGAAGAGGTCATTCTCGTCATCAAGCCGCAGGGCGGTCAGGATGATTACCAGGCGTTCTTCCATGAATCCGGTCATACTGAGCATTTCGCTAACACAGACGCGTCCTTGCCCTACGAGTTCAAGCATCTGGGCGACCATAGCGTTTCAGAGTCCTACGCGTTCCTTATCGAATATTTGCTTGCAAACAAATTATTCCTGCAGAAGCATCTCGGAATGTCAGAGGCAGATACCCACAAATTTTCTCATTTCATCATGGAGCAAAAACTTCAGGCTTTCCGCAGATATGCCGCAAAAGTGCTCTACGAACTAAAATTGCACAGAAACGACCTGACAAAGCTCGATGACAAGTTCATGCCAACTGACGGTTCTTACTCTTCTCCTGCAAAAATGTATGTTGATCTGCTTACAAAAGCCACAAAAATCAATTACAGGCCGGAAAGCTTCTTGCTTGATGTTGATTCCGGCCTTTACGCAGCAGATTATTGCCGTGCTTGGATGTTTGAAGTGATGATTCGGAAGAAACTGGAAGAAAAATACGGCAAGAACTGGTTTGAGAACAAGGAAGCAGCCAGTTTCATGAAAGAAATGTGGAAGTGGGGCAGTTCTGGCAAGAGCGTGAACGAGCTTGCCCAGATGATTGGCTATGAGAAGGTCGATACTTCTTACATTACTGATGATTTTCTTAAGTTTTTTAAGTAAGCCCGTTTTGTGGTAGTATATGAGAAACTTGTCATTCTGGCAGGATGTGCCTTATCGTCCGCGCAGGAAATTGACTCGTAATCTTCATGCAGACGTTGCCATTGTGGGCGGCGGCATTACTGGTGTTTCCGCTGCCTATCATCTTGCGAAAAAGGGTTTCAAATGCGTTCTTATTGAAAAAGACTTCATTGCCAGTGGCGCAAGCGGTAAAAACATGGGTTTGCCGATTGAAGGCACTGCTTTTGATTTTCTTGAAATGGTCCGTGCGCTGGGTAAGAAATGTGCGAAGCAATGGTGGCTCTTGACTCGTGAAGGCAGGGATAATCTGATTTCGCTGATTAAAAGCGAATCAATTGGCTGTGATTTGAGAAAATCAGGAAGTTTGTACGTTGGACTTGATAAAAAACAGGCAGCTTGGTTGAAGAAAGAAGCCGCTGAGCGCAGGAAAAATGGAATTTATTGCAAATTTTTGGGTAAATCAAAACTAAAGAGTGTTATCTCCAGCCCTTTTGAAGCAGCAATCTACGTTCCCGGCAATTACATGCTGAATCCTGTCAAGCTCGTGCGTGGTTTGGCAAGGAAAGCAGAGCAGTTCGGGGTAAAAATATATGAAAAAACTCCTGCTATCAGGATTGAGCCGCATTCAGTTCACACGCCAAAAGGCATAATTGCCTGCGACAGGGTATTTGTTGCTCTTGAATCGTATAACAATTTCGTTAAAGCGAGAAAAGAGGGTGTGTTAGCCATAATGACCAAGCCTATACCTAATGCTTCCAGGCTTGGCTGGAAACATGGCCATATGCTTTGGGATAATATCCTGAGGTATCATGCAATTCGCTTTTCTGGCAATCGCTTGCTAATCACGCATTATATACGCGCGAGTTCATCACAACAGCAAAAAGACAGGCACGCAGCTGCTTTGATTCGCACTTTGCTGAAGTACTTTCCAGCGCTTAAGAAAAACGATGTCCAAATAAGCCATCAGTGGGACTGCAAAGTTGTTCAGTCCCCAAGAAAAATTTTCTCCATCTGCAATGTGAACGGAATCTGGCACGCTTTTGGCGGCGATGGGCAGGGCATGTCTCAGGGCTCTTTGGCTGGCAAAATTATTGCCGGGCATTTCTGTGGAAAACCTATTCCTAAAGTATATAATCCCAAAAGCAAAATTAGTATGACTGGAAACACGTGGTAAACATTTTTAAACCGCTCATATTCTTATTCAGGTGATGAGCGCAAAACCAGGTGATAAGGTTAAGCTGACAACTTCTGACGGTGAATTTGAGGGCATCTTGCTGCCGCGCCCGGACATGATGTCGCAGGATATTGCTGTTCTCAAGCTGAAGACCGGCTATAATATTGGTATTGAGTCCAAGAAAATCAAGAAGACAGAAGTGTTAGAGGAATATCGCGCTCCTGTTGTCAAGGTAAGAAAGCTGAAAGAGAACAAAGACCTGCCGACTGTTGCAATATTGTCAACCGGAGGAACTATTTCATCAAGAGTCGACTACCGCACTGGCGGCGTCTATGCGGATTATACTGCTGAAGATTTTGTCGCAATGTGCCCGGAGCTGGAAAATATTGCGAACCTCAAGGCCGCCAAAGTTATGAGCATGATGTCTGAAGACGCAATGTCTTCTGACTGGGTGCGGATGGCTGAAGAAATTATCAAAGTCATCAATGAAGTTGACGGCATTGTCATCACGCATGGCACTGACACCATGCACTTTACAAGCGCTGCATTGTCCTTCCTGTTGAAAGACCTGAACAAGCCGGTTGTCATAACAGGCTCCCAGCGTTCTATCGACCGCGGCTCCTCAGATGCGTTCATGAATTTGACTTGTGCGGTTACTGCAGCAGCAAAGTGGGACGGTGCCGGTGTTGTTATTTGCATGCACGGCTCAATTAATGATGATTTTTGCAATCTTACGAGAGGTACAAAAGTAAGGAAGATGCACACGTCCAGAAGGGATGCTTTCCGCGCAATCAACGATGAGCCACTGGCTCGCATCTTTACCGACGGCAGAATAGAAATTACGAATGAAGAGAATTCCAAACGCCACAAAGGCGCAGTTTCGATAAGGGAACTTGATTCAAAGGTTGCACTTGTCTATGCCCATCCTGAAATGGATCCTGGAATTATTGACTATCATATCAAGCAAAAGGTGCATGGCATTGTGCTTGCTGGAACCGGACTGGGACACGTTCCTGCTAAACTTGAGCCGGCGCTCAAAAAGGCGGTTAAAGCCAAAATCAAAGTTGTTGTCTGCGCGCAGACACTCTATGGTCGTGTCCATCCGTACGTCTATACCAATTTGCGTAAGCTGAGCATTGGTGTTGGTGCATTGTATCTGGCTGACATGCTTCCTGAAGTCGCTTACGTCAAACTAATGGCAGCATTAAAACAAAAAAATCCAGAGGAATTCATGCTTGCGAATATTGCAGGAGAAATAAGCAGCAGGGAAGTTGATGACTGCTTCCTGAGATGAAACCAATACAAGATGTGCTTAACCAAATCAAGTGGGACGAGAAGCTCAAGCCAGGAGATTATACTATTGAATACATTGACTTTGGCAAGCTCAAGTCACTGGCATACACCGACATCAAGCGCATCGAGGAAGGTTTCATGATAGTTGGAGCTGACGACGCGCACATTCCGTTGCACAGAGTCAGAATTGTAAGAAAGAAAGGAGAAATTGTATGGCAAAGATAAAGTGCGGCTTGGAAATCCACCAGCAGCTTGATGGAAAAAAGCTGTTCTGTGAGTGTGATAGCATTATTCAGGAGAATAATCCTCTTTATACTATAATGCGTAAGTTGCGCGCGGTTGTTGGTGAGACAGGAGAAATTGATGTTGCAGCTGCGCAGGAGGCGATGAAGGGCAAGGAGTATATTTACGAAGGGTATGATGAGAATTGCTGCTTGATAGAGCTTGATGAAGAGCCGCCAAGAAGCCTGCGTCCAGAGGCCTTGACTGCTGCAATCCAGGTTGGCAAGCTTTTCAAGGCAAAATTTGTTGATGAAGTGCAGGTTATGCGCAAGACTGTTGTTGATGGCAGCAACACTTCCGGTTTTCAAAGGACTGCACTGGTTGCTTACAATGGCAAGATTGACTCAACGCTTGGGCCAGTGCGCATTCCATCTATTATAGTTGAGGAAGACAGCGCCAGGCTCGTCAAAGAAGAGCCGGACAAGACTGTTTTCCGTCTTGACAGGCTGGGCATTCCATTGCTTGAGATTTCTACAGAGCCGGATATTGTTTCTCCTGAGCATGCGCAGGAAGTTGCAGAAAAAATCGGCTTGTTGTTGCGCAGCACTGGAAAAGTCAAGCGTGGTCTTGGCACGATTCGTCAGGATGTGAACGTTTCAGTTGAAGGCGGTGAGCGTGTTGAGATAAAAGGCGCTCAAGACCTCAAATTAATTCCAAAACTGGTCGAACTTGAAGGTTTCCGCCAGGAAAAATTGTTGGAAATCAGGAAAGAGCTCGAAAAGCGTAAAGTGCGTGAAGTCTTTTCTCAGATTATGGACTGCTCAAGGTTGCTTGTTAACTCAAAGGCAAAAATCATCAAAGCGACCTTGTCAAAGGGCGGTGTCGTGCTTGGCATAAAATTGCCTGAATTCAAAGGCTTGATTGGCAGGGAAATTCAGCCAGACAAACGCCTTGGAACTGAGTTTTCTGACCGTGCAAAGGTTGCTGCTGGTGTTGGTGGAATTTTCCACAGTGATGAACTGCCCGATTATGGCATTCTGCCTGACGAGGTTGAACAGATTGCAAAACACCTTGATTGTGGCGACCATGATGCTTTTGTGCTTGTCGCAGATATGAAATCAAAGGCAGAGCGTGCCTTGCAGTCGGTTATCGTGCGTGCAAATGACGCTATTCGCGGTGTTCCAAAGGAAGTTCGCCGCGCAAATGAGGATGGAACTTCCACATTTATGCGTCCGATGCCTGGTGCTGCCAGAATGTACCCTGAAACTGACGTTCTTCCAATCAGACTGACCAAGCAAATGGCCGACGCGGTTGAATTGCCAGAGCTTATAGATCACAAAACCGCGCGCTATGAAAAGCTCGGCCTTGGTCACGATTTGGCAGAGCTTGTCGCGAAATCAGATCGTGGCGATTTATTTGATGATTTTGTCAAGTCTTTCAAAGCACTCAAGCCTGCTTACATAGCAGAGCTGCTGATGACTGCTGAGCGTACCATTAAGCGTCAGTTTAACATTGAGATTTCTCCCTCTGATGAGGACTTTTGCGCATTATTCACTGCCCTTGAGCATGATGAAATCTCAAAAGAGAGTGTTTTGGACATTCTTAAGGAAAACAAGCCGGTCAAAGATGTCTTGCACAAATATAGGTTGATGTCAGAGGGTGAATTGCTTAGGATTCTGACAAAAATCATCGAGCAGAACAAGGGACTTCCCATGAACGCGCTCATCGGCAAGGCAATGGCAGAATTGCGCGGCAAGGCTGCAGGAGCAAAGATTGTTGAATTACTGAAGAAGTTGGCATAACTCATCATTATTTAGCTAAATCATGAAATTGGCTTGTGCTATATTCGTGTGAGAACTCTCTCTGATCTTGTCTATACACAACTTTGAATTTTTCAAATCTCGAATCACCTGTAATTTCAATGCGGATAACTTTTACGGGCTGAGTGTTATACAACTCAATTTTCCTGCACTTATCAGCAATTTCATTAAAAGCATTGAACGTACACGCTGCCTGTTCAAGATCACTGCTGTTTTCTGAATGGCGACGATAATTTGGCACGTTAACATCAATGACCAGTCCATCATTCATTTCCAAATGCGCGAGCAACCCGCGAGTAATTTTCTCATCTCCTTGGTCTTCTAACAGCTCTGATAATAATCATAATCACCATTCCAATAACAATCCCGACCGTATTGTACACAAAGTCCCATCCTTCATTTATCCACCCGCCGCCGATGGTGTCTATGAGGTCTGAGCCCTCTTTTCCTGCGATGCCGTCTCCTGGTCCGAACATGAATGCGCCTTCTCCAGCACCAAGCTGCAGGTAGCCTATGAACTCTGATAGCTCAACCACTGCTCCAACTCCTGTTGCTGCCAGAAAGATGGCAAAAAGCAGCAGCAAATTTTTCTTTGTAAATTTCTCATCCATCCATTGTTCCATCCATCTGAAAAACAGCAGTGCGTATGGGAATGCTCCAAAGATGTGCGTCAGGTGGTCCCATTGGACTGAAACTGGAGAAACATAATACCAGCCAAAGATTCCTCCTGCGTGCAGGATGTGCCCGATTATCAGCAGGGTGAATATGGGCAAATTCATCCTGAACGTATCAAACATCCAATAGTAGAACAGCGTCAGGATGATGAAAAATACAATATCCGGGATGAACCCGTATACGCCGTTCAGCAGCGCAATCGGAATCATGAGTATGAAGATGAGCACGCTGATGGCTGTTACAAGGCGTACGTGTGTGTCCATAGTCCCCCGATGGTAGAAAAAGCCGTTTATCGTATATAAACATAGCGTAACATTTATAAATGCCCAATAGGTCTTTTATGACTATGCTACAGTATATATTATGGGCAATATCCTTCGTGACGCTCTGGTTGATACTTGTCTGGCTGAATTTTTTGTACGCAGCTCCAGCAAGGAAGCGTCTGGCTGGTTATCCCAAAATCACTTTTGGCATTCCTGCGCATAATGAGAAAGAGACCATTCTGAAAACAGTGAAATCAATTCTTGCTGCGGATTATCCGGCAAACAAGAAAGAGATTATGGTGGTTGATGACGGTTCGACTGATGGCACGAGCGAAGTGGTAAGAAAGTTTGTCCGCTCTACTGGTGTTTCAGTAAAGGTTGTCCGCCAGCAGAATGGCGGCAAAGCTGCTGCGTTGAACACTGCCCTTGACCACTCTACAGGTGACTTTTTTGCAGTTGTTGATGCCGATAGCAGGATTTCAGCAGACAGCATCAGGAAGTCAATGGTCAATTTCTCCAAAAAAGAGATTGGCGCAGTCATCAGCCGTGTCAAGGTTGACGAGCCGAAAAATTTCCTGGAGCGCATTCAGCGTTTTGAGTACATCATGTCAGGCATGACTCGCAAGATTATGTGCAATTTTGGCACGTTATACATGACGCCTGGCGTGCTTTCGATTTATCGCTCTTCTGTCCTGCGAAAGGTTGGCGGGTTTACGCATGACAAGACGAATTTGACTGAGGATTTGGAGATTGCCATGCGTTTGAAATGCAATGGTTACTCTATAAAGATGGAGCCGGAGAGCATTACTTATACTCATGTTCCTGACACGATGCCCAGGCTCTGGGCGCAGCGTGTGCGCTGGGCGCGTGGCTATATTTACAATCACTGGAACTACCGTCACCTGTTGTTTTCGCGCAAGCATGGCATGTATGGCGTTTTCCAGATGCCGCTTAATGTCGTTGCTGTTCTTTTGCTGGTTGGCAATGTTGGCATTATCGCGTTTGATTTGTTTGACCGCGTGTTTGATTTTGTTTTCCGCAGTTTTACCATTAATGATTATTTCCTGACTCGCATTACTGACCTTCCAACGCTGAAACAGCTTGTTTTGGCGCGCAATATTCAGGTCTATCTGCCCATCATTATTGCATTTATCCTTGGCACGTATCTCATTATTTTCGCTCATCGGATGTTCAATGAGCGGTTTAGAAGGCAGATTGCGCCACTCATCACGTACGTTATTGTAATGCCGTATTTCTCGACTGTCAATTGGATTTCTTCTATTGTGCAGGAAGTGTCTAAGTCCAAGCGCAAGTGGTAGTTAGAGCGTCAAGTACATCGCTGCCCAGAGCATTCCTTCATCTGCATGGTACAAGAATGAGCGGTAGGGCTTCTTGTTAATCGTGTAGACTTCATGCAATGTTCCATATTGTCCGATGACCTTTCCGTAACTTTTCTTGTACTGCTCAAGGAGTTTTGGAGAGTATTTCTTGAGTGCTTGCATCCAGAGAAAGCCGAGGAATGGCCAGATTGCGTCGTGTTGCCATCCTGGCACTAAAATTTCTGCTGGTATCATGTGCTGGTGTGGCTTGCTGCTATAAGAGAGCGGAAACGGCTTGTCAAGTGCCTGTTTTTGTATTACTTCAAGTGATTTTTTGAAATCCTTGCCAACACCGAGCCAGTAAGGCAATGTATTAGCATCCCCGCTGGCTTCTGGATTGCTTCTGTCGTCGCTGTAATACCCTTTCCAGTAGTCGTCCAGTTTTTTTACTAATTCTTTTTCTGTGTATGGAAAGCGAAATCCAAGCTTTTTTGCCTCTCTTGCAAGTAGTATTGCCATGCAGTGCGTGTAGCAGCTGCTGTCGTGGCGTGCGTAGTCGCGCATTCCTGAGAAATGTGCGTGCCTGCGCACCATTCCGTCTTCCAGAACAATGTTTGCGAACGCGTCTATTTCGCTCTGCAGTAATTCTTCATGCTGTTCAATCAATTGTTCATCATTCGCAACTCGCAATGCGCGAAACATCAGCGCTACCGAGTCCGGGCTGTAGATGTTTGGGAACGAGAAAGGCAAGCCTCCTCTGCTGATGGTTGTCTTTATGCCTGTTTTCTCATATTTGCTCAGTGCGTACGCCAGTGTTTTCCTTACTTCTGCACGGTATCCGAGCTTTACCAGGCTCTCTGCGCAATATCCAAAGTCTCTTGCCCAGAATTCTCGGTAATGGTGGGTGCTTGTCTGGAAGTATCTGCCGTTCCAGCATGCTTTTACTGTCTGTCTGCAAATGTCTGTTGCATTTCCCTTGTACTTTGTCGGTCCCTTGATTTTTTGCCCTACTGATGAGAAAAAGTATCGCGCTCCTTGTATTATGTGTATTGGATGGTACATGATGCTTTTGTATTGAAAAACATTTAAATATCCTCCTACAGGGCTCTGTTTTGTGCGCCGGTAGCTCAGCTTGGATAGAGCAGTCGGTTCCTAACCGGAAGATCGGGGGTTCAAATCCTCCCCGGCGCGTATGGGTGGTTATGTCATCAAGCATATTCCTGAGGACTTTGTCGTTGAGGAAGTCAGCATTGTAAAGCCAAAGGCATCTGGCAGTTTTGTCTATTTTTCTGTCTGGAAGAAAGGGCTGACAACTTTGCAGGCAATGCAGCAAATCGCGCGTGCTTTGCGCATTCCTTTGAAAGAGATTTCATGTGCAGGCAACAAGGACAAGCAAGCTGTTACTACACAGGCATGCAGTGTTCACCGCGTTTCGGGCAAGCAAATCGAAAAACTGTCATTTTCAAGCATGAAATTGACTGTTCTCGGTTATGGTGATGAGCCCATTCATCTTGGTGATTTGGAGGGCAACAAATTCAGAATTATTGTCCGCAATCTTGTCAAAGTGCCTGAAATTTCTTCAAAATTCCGTAATTTGTTCGGCGAGCAGCGCTTTAGTACAAAGAATGCCGAGATTGGCAAGTGTATTGTGAAGCGCGATTTTGAAAATGCAGCTTTGCTCATCGCCAAAACGCATTCTGGCTATGCGCGCATCACTGTGCATCTTAATCAGCGTAACTGGATTGGCGCGTTGCGCTGTCTTCCGCGCAAATTATTGTTGCTTTTTGTGCATGCCTATCAAAGTTTGCTCTGGAACAGGGCAGCAATGCTGTCAGATGAAAAAATACTGCCTATTGTCGGCTTTGGCACTGAAGTTGTGGATGGCGTCACCAAAAAAATCCTTGCTGAAGAGCAGCTCAAGCCTTCTGATTTTGTCATTCGGGAATTGCCTGAAGTCAGCGCTGAGGGTTCTGAGCGTGCTGTGTGGGTTGATGCCAAAGGGATGGAGGTTGGAGAATTGGAGCCAGATGAGTTCTTCCCGGGCAAACATGAAGTTATGTTAGAATTCTTCCTTCCTAAGGGCAGTTATGCCACTGAGTTTATCCGGCAGCAATTTCATCAATAATCTTGCAAACGTCCTTAAACACGGCCTCTATACTCTTGCTTGCATCTACTGAATGCACTATCTTTCGCGGTTTGTAGTATTCTAATAACGGCTCTGTTTCATCATGGTATAATTCAAGTCTTTTCTTGATTGCTTCTGGTTTGTCGTCCGCTCGCTGGAAGAGTTCTCCGCCGCATCGGTTGCAGATTCCTGTTTTTCTCGGCGGATTCTCCGCGCCAAAAATCGCTCTGCAGTCTTTGCATTGTCTTCTTGCTGACAATCTTTCTACTGCCAATTCATCGGGCATTTTGAGTTCTATTACGGCATCAACTTGTGTTATTTCATCTAACATTTCTGCTTGTGGCAGAGTTCTTGGAAATCCGTCGAATATGTTTCCTTTTTCGCTTAGGTTTTTCTTGACGAGTTTCATTACGTATGCATCAGGCATAAATCCGCCTTTGTCAATGTTTTTCTGCATCTTGAGAATTTCCAGGTCTTTATTCTGCACTCCCTGCCTGTACAAGTCTCCTGTGGAAATGTGGTTCCATTTGTATTTATCTTTGAGAAGTTGTGCCTGTGTTCCTTTTCCCGACCCTTGTGCTCCTATCAGGATAATGTTCATCCTAGGTATTCGAGTACTTCTTTCGGCTCAAAGTGTTTCTGCCAGCACTCGCGGACTTTTTTCATGAGTGGCGCGATTAGCTTTTTTTCCTGGAGCCAGAGGTCGTAGATTTTTCTGATGGATTCAGCGTCAAGCTTGTCGTCTCCGATGACGTCTGTTTCCATGATTAAGCGGTAGTGTTCCATTAAGTGTCTGTATATGTCAAGCACCTGTTTTTTCTCTCCATTCGTGAAGCATCTGCATTCGTACATGTCCGCAAAACTGTTCGTGTCCGGGTTGAGCGATGCTTCAAACAGGTCAAGGATGGGCTCAAACTTTTCCCCTATCTTGCGCTTGATTTGTCGCAGCAGGAACGCTTCCTGCTCGATGAGCTCGAGTTCGAATTCGTGGTTAATCTTGGCAAAATCCGGCAGTATTGGGTGCTCTTTTTTCACTTGTTCATATGCGTCTTGTATCATACGTTTGTCGCTCTCGTTGCCGTATATAAAAGTTACTATAGAAAAGCTTTTTATAGAATACCGCTGCTGTCGATAGTGCGCGATATCGTGAGGGCGAAAGAAGAGTATTACCCCTGTTTTCGAAGAAAACAGCCGATAAACTGCTTCTTGAGCCCGAACGAGGAGCGCTTTGATCAAACCACGAAAAACAAAGTTTTTCGGGGCCCAGAAAAGCAAAGCTTTTCTTGGGCTTTGTTATCAAAGTTTGCCTCCGTAGCTTAGTAGCCATAGCGGCGGTTTTGTATATCGCGATGCGTCGCGGAACTTCCGACGCAAGCGTCGAAAGAACCGCAGGTCGAGGGTGCAACTCCCTCCGGAGGCTTCGGAAGTATAGTTGGAAGCACTCGGAATTGTCCGCAAAATGCGCTACAATTTTCAGCAAAGCTTATATTCGCTTCTGCGCTGACAAGGCGTATGTATTCAACTACAAACCTTCCTGACGCTGGAACTGTCGAGTCCTGTTTTAGAGAAAGGCAAATATTGAACGATGGCGCGACTATCATTTGCGGGAGTTTCTGCTATTTTGGAAACGGGTACATCATTTCACAAATCTATCGAGAGGATTATTCTGGACATGATGGCACAGGTCCTCATCTCAATGTGAATGTGAAATTTGAAAGGGTTCTATCAAATGGATCAGAATTTATCGTCAAGGTGAACGAGAAGCTAAGTGAGCAAGCCACGCGCTCGCTGGGCGCTTTTCACCTAATTGAATTTTGAAGGTTTCTGGGCGAAATTTTAATTTTTAGAAATTATAAGCGAAAGATTTATAAGCAAGATATACCTCCTTAGGAGGTATATGGCTAACAAGGATAAAGAGCTAACGATTTGGTGGGATTTTGCAGACGATATAATGAGCGAGCCGGACTTCTCTGACGACTACGTCAGGCGCATCTATCCTAAATTTTCAAAGGAGAAGCTTTCTTTTGAGGACATGGTTGGCGAGGTTGAATTGAAGATTTGGGAAGCTGTTCTTCAACCAACACGGACTGGCATTTTGAAAATTCTTTGGGTATTACAACAACCTGTTAACGTTTACGAATTGAAGCTGCTATTAAAACAGTCTTATTCGACCATCCAAAAACACTTGAATGCTCTAGAAAAACTGGAAATAATCAAAAAACAAAGGAGATTGTCTGAGAGTGGTAGGGGCGTAATCGACATTTCTCTCCTGGCAGATTTCAAATCTGAGTCTGAAGAACTAAAATGGCAACTTGAAAATTGGAATGATTATAAGAAGGAAGTTCAGGAGGATTATGATGAATTGTTGAAAGCCGAAGACGCTGTACGAGCTCATGTCAAGTTGAATTATACTCGGAAAAGTGTTGTTGAGTTCCTAAAGAGCAAACTCGGTCTAAAAAGGAAAAAGCGAATGAGGAAAAAGTAAAATGGAGCAAAAACAATTTCGCCTAAAAACAATGGTTGGAATTCTTGATCAACTTAGCCATTATCGTGATTATGTTGAATGTATAAAAGAAATTTGTGCAAATAGCCACGATGCAGATTCAACCGATGTCTATGTTTCAATTTGTGAGACCAGCATTGAAATAACAGATAATGGGACCGGCATGAGCCCTGAAGAAGTAAATGACAAATACTTATTGGTTGGAGGCAGTCCAAAGAAAGGCGTCGAAAAAACTCCTGTATTTGACCGATTAATGATTGGCAACAAAGGAATTGGAAAATTTGCAGGCCTAGGAATAGCAAAATCAATGAAGATTGAAACCTGGAAAGCGGGTCAGAAAACAACTGTAATTATTGACCAGAATAGGATGAAACAATATGAAAATCCAGTTCTAGACGAAATCCCCCTGCCTGCCAATGTAGAAAAAGATGAACAACACAACCCGGGAACAAAAATTACTCTCAATGAACTTACTCTATCCCACGAACAGGTTGGCATAACCGAACTTGTACGGGAATTAGCCACGCGCTTGCCTATTTGTTTTCAACAAGATCGGCCCTTTCGAATATTTATAAATAACAAACTTTGCGAGGAAGAAAATATCAAAACTGATCTTCGTATACCGATTAGTCATACTCTTCAAGATAATGCTGGACAGACAATTGGAAGAATTGAAGGTTTCATTGCACTTGCTAAAGCACCGAGAACAAAGCCAGGAATTATTATTCGAGTTAAAGGTGTCCAAGTGGGGGAACCATCTTTATTTGGAATAACTACGCGTGGCCATGGTCTAATGGCTCATTTGCAGCTTCTCTGTGGAAAAATTAATGCAGATTTCTTAATCCCAAATACCAAACGTGATGGATTCAGCGATTTGGAAAATCAAGGCCGTTTCTCAAGATTTAACGAATATATGACAGACAAAATAAAGGAACTTCTTCGCCGCAAAGAGCGTGAAGATGAAAAAAAGACACAAAAGCGCAATCTTGCTTTATGGAGAAAACGACTTAAAAACATCGCAAAGATTTTTGCCAAATTTCAACATTTACCACTACAACAAACGCGAAGCGGAATGAATGTCGAACCCTCGCTCGATGGTGGAATTGAAGGCTATCAATCCACTGATAAAATTCTTGAAGAAACCGAGGATAAAAGTAAGGAAGGGCAGCCTGAGAAGGAACGTCAAGAAAACAGATTCAGAAAGTCTAGCTTACCTAGAATTAAACTCGGTTCCAAATATTATCGTACTGACTTCAATGCTTTGGGAACTGATGAAAAAGAAGTGCGAATTAATCATACCCGGCTCATTATTGTAATCAATACGGATCATCCAAGCTATCCAATTCTTATGGATGCGAAAGGCAGGGCTGGTGATTATCTTATGTACCGGGCGATTGCAAACGAATTTCTGTGCAGTCAAGCGACTACACCACAGCACTTTTACGAAGAGTTAGATAAAATTTACAGATTTTTTGTAGAAGAACAAAGGAGATAAATAAATGGAAGCTAAAATTGTCTTGGCAGGCGGAGTAACAGCATCTGTGATCATAGCTGGTATATCATTCTGGTCGAAATATTATTGGACTGGTGGATTATTTGTTATTCTTGCTATAATTCTAGCAATCATTACTGCAAGTTCTAAATAAAAAGAAATAAATACAAGTATCACTTTTCATTAAAACATTCAGGAGTCCACCACCAAAACCTTAAAGTGCTCCAAACTTAACTTCTGTTGCCCAAGTGAGGCTTCGGCAGTATAGTTGGAAGCCCTCGGAATTGTCCGCAAAATGCGCCACAATTCTAAAGTAAAATCTCAATTGTTTGATCATCGCGTTGAATCTTTGCAGTTACACCTGCCGTGCGAACAAGTTGAAACGAAGTTCTTGGATTTGGACGTTCATAATCGCGCTGGGTGTGCATATCCACGAGAAAGCACAGGCGTCCGGTGTGGAACTGTGGCGGTGCCCAACGGTCGCTGACAGATTCTTCATTATCCTGCTTTGGCGTAGTTATGTGGCTATAATGAGGAACATGTGGAGCATCTCCATGTCGCATGGTCAATTGAGGATATCCGAGCGCATTTCGAACGTCAACAATATCTCCTGCAGCTTCATAGATTTCTTTCCCGCGAAGAGCCCCCAGACGTTTCAAACCATCTGCACCGATTATCTTCTCAAGGTGTTTTCGCGGAAGTGTTGGAACGACACCTTCAGGAGCAATCGTTGTTACTCCTATGTCGACATCTCCTTGCGGCAATCGCCAGCCTATTTGCCGAGTAAGCAGTTTTTGATTGACGCCTTCCACCATTCCTGTTTCGGAGCGGTTGTTAAAATCAGCGAGGTACGCAATGAGATTTTCCCTGCCGTTTCGTCCAAAAACTCTATAGAACATAGGATGGTACTCTCCAAGTGTATCTCTGATGGCTTCATCCTCAAAGATGGTGGCCATACGCAATGAGTCCCTGGTGCTGAGATGCCGCTTTTTGTTGTTCTGCAATACTGTGGGAATTTCTGCATGGCGTAAATCGCTCATGAGCCGCCCAGTCGCATACTCTGGAAAGCCTGCATATATTTGCAGTGTGTAAGCTGGAATGGTAACTCGTGTCCTATCATAGAGCAGAGTATCAATGGGTTTTGTCGTGATTTTTGTCCATAATTCATTATGCAGCTTTAATTCATTGTCCCTTTGTTTGAAGGCAGTCATTAAGTTCACCATTATTTAACTACTAATAAGTAGTTAAGTATAAATAATTTTGTTGTCAGATACTTAACGACAACTTTATAAACTTGCTCTGCGCCATCTAATGCATGGAGCAGGAATTACGCGCGTTTGGCCTTACAGACAAAGAAATTAAGGTGTACCTAGCATGCTTGCAGCTGGGCACGGCATTGGCGAATGAGATCGCAAGGAAGGCAGGAACTCACCGCACATATACTTATGAAGTATTAAAATCACTTAAAGAAAAGGGGATTGTTTCTTACGTGATTAAGTCGGGCAAACAGTACTTCGAAGTGGCTCGACCAGAAAAACTCTTATCAATTCTGAAAGAGCGAGAGGCGCGAATTAGGAGCATACTTGGCGACCTCAATGAAGTTTACAAGTCAGCAATTGAGAAGCCAAAAGTTGAAGTTTATGAAGGCAAAGATGGACTCAAAACCATTCTTGATGACATTCTTGCGTTCAAAGGCGAGCTTATCACGTATGGGTCAACCGAAAAGCTAGTGAAGATTTTGCAATTTTATTTTCCGAGTTTTATCAGGCTACGTATTAAGCGAAGGATTCCAGTGCGCGTTCTAACAGAACGTTCTCCTGAAGCGGTTGCAATCCATAAGACAGACAAGCGCGAGTTTAGAGAAATGAGATTCATCACTGAAGGGCTTTTTCCATCAACTGTTTACATTTATGGCAACAAAGTCGCCATTCTTTCGCTTGAGAAAGAAATTATCGGATTGCTCATCGAGGATGTAAATATTTCCGCAACACAACGGTTTATTTTTGAATTACTTTGGAAACATGCGAACAAGGACTAGCGAAAGAATTATATTCTTAGCAAGTTTCTCACATGTTTATTCCGGAGTCACAACCGAAAGCTTAAAGTGCTCCAAACTTTACTTCTGTTGCCCAAGTGAGGCTCTAGCACTTTAGTAGGGGTCCCTCGATTTTAGGCCTGTAGTGGGCCTGAAGTCGGTCTAGTGCTTCATCCCTAGATATTTGATGAGATCTTTTGTTTTCCAGACTTTGATGCGGTTCTGCTTTTCGAAGTGTTTGTCTTCACTCCAGATTCCGTCATTCTTTGTTGTAAGAGCGAGTGCGATGAAGATAGAATCTTTAATGTCAATTGGCTCCATTATTCGTGTTGCTTCTTCTTTGTGATGTATTTCCTCATCGGGTATGAAAATGAGTTTTTCTTTGATGTTTTCTAAGAGTTCTTCAAAGTCCTCTTTTGAAAGTCCTGATTTGCGCAGAATTTCGTCCTTGAACGAATCAACTTCCCTGATGAGAAATTCAGAAACAAAGCATTCGATTTCAGGATGAAGAAGAATCTCTCTGGTAATTGAATCTTTGATAAGTGCAGCTATTAGAATGTTGGTATCCAGAACGAGCTTCATCCAAAGTGCCTTTTGTGCAATCCTGCTTTTATCTTTTCACCAATTTCTTCTGCGTCTTTTTCTGTTAGTTTGCTCCCGGCAACAAGCTTTTCCATTAATTCAAGTTTTTTTGCGTGCGCCCACATTGCTTTTCTGGCTATCTCGCTCCACTTTATTTCACTGTGCTGTTTCATAACCTTGTTCAATTCTTCCGGCACAGCTAACGTCATGTTTACCATTTCGCTACCTCCTAAGTATTTTAAGTATTATAAGTATAACTACTTAATAAAGCTTGCGGTTACAAAAACAACTATTTCGGTTTTGGACCCAAACGAGGGCAGTAAATTTGCACTGATTTCTAAAACTCGCTTAGTAGACGCCGAAACCTTCTAAGATTCATTTGGATAAGTGTGGAATCTCGACCAATTGGAGATGAAGTAAGTTCAGCCCCAAACCAGGAAGGTGGAACAAAAGACCGTGCTTCTTTTTCGCTTTGAAAATTTACTTCTATACGTATTAATCCTGCATGATTTCCTTCATATACTTTTAATGATGTCTTCGGCGAATCGGATAATCGGTAGGCTTTTCCGACTATCTTTTTTCGCAAGGGTTTTTTAAGTTCATCAAATTCTTGAACGCTAATGGCCAGCGGGTATTTATGTGCTGTGAGATCAGAGTTGATTTCTTTTCGTTCAATTTCGCACTCGTCTCCTTTTCTTTGCAGACGTATTTCTGTTTTTTTACCAATAAATAGGTAGTATCTCTCAAAAGATTTGCCCAACTTTAATCCACCGGGAATCTTTTTCAGGAAGAATTTTCGTTCTATTTCAATACTCATAATTCTCAAAAGAGGACACATGTATAAAAATCTAATCAGTGTATCGGTTGCCGGCCAGCCGTACGAAAATTATAAATAACGCAACGAATTTCTTGATATTAGTATAGGAAGTTCGCCCTCTACAAAAGAGGGATCCCACGTCTGCTTCTGTAGCCCACTGTAGGCTTCAGCACCCGTTCGTAATCCCTTTTGAGAAGATTTATTAATGTCTATCCTGTTCAATCACGTGTGAAACAGAACAGATTACTGTTTTTTGCTGTGCTTATTATTCTTGCAGGTGTCGTTTTCTGGTCTTTCAGTAAAAATCTTGGGCAATCAGACGCGTTGCTCATCAATGACGTCAGCAGGTTGAATCCTACGCACGTAAAAGCGATTGTGAAAAATGAGGAAATCAGGGGATTGCAGGAAGTTCTTTCAGAGGCAAGAAGCAATGACTTGAAAGTTTCGATAGCCGGAAAAAGGCATAGCATGGGCGGGCATACTTTCTACAAGGATGCTGTTGTTCTTGACATGACTGACTTTGACAAAGTGTTATCCGTGAATCCGGAAGCGAAACTTGTCACAACGCAAAGCGGTGCCACGTGGCAGCAACTCATTGAATATCTGAATCCCTATAATTTGTCCGTTGAAGTCATGCAGGCATACAACACGTTTACGGTAGGGGGCTCTGTAAGTGTTAATGTCCACGAGAGCGATATAGATTACGGTCCATTAATTCAAACAGTAAATTCCTTCAGGTTGCTTCTCGCTAATGGCACTGTTCTTAAGGTAAGCAGAACTGAGAACCCTGAATTGTTCAGTTTGGTGATAGGCGGCTATGGTCTTTTCGGCGTAATCCTGGACGCGAATCTGAGCGTGACGGATAATGCGATATACAAAAAAGAGGAATATGTCTGGAACTATACTGATTACCATACGGTCTTTGAAATGGTGCGCAGTAATCCTGACATCAAATTTATTTTTGCCAGGTTGTCGATTGCGAAAGATGATACCTTGTTGCGGGAGGTTATCGTGACAACTTATGAGCTTGCTAATGTATCAGGTAACAAATACCGTGATTTGGAACCTCCCTCAAAGACTGCATTGAAGAAGTACTTGTTCGGGCTTTCGCGAAAATACGATTGGGGTAAGAAGCTGAGATGGAATCTGCAAAAAACATTGAGCGACCGTTTTGAGCCGCCAATAATTTCAAGAAACAATCTTATGAACAACGATATTCGTTATTTGGACTACTATTCGTCAAAAAATACAGATATCCTTCAGGAGTATTTTGTCTCTGTTGAAGATTTCCCGTTGTTTATTGATGACTTAAGGGAATTGGTGAATAGAAAAGACGTGAATTTGTTGAGCGCGACTATCCGCTATGTTCCAAAGAACACGGAGTCTTTCCTGTCTTACAGCGAAGACACTGTGCTGGGGGTTGTTCTGTACTTTAATGTGGGTTTGTCTGAGAAAGAGCAGGAAGAGGTAGGGCAGTGGACGCAGGAATTGATTGACATTTCTCTCAAGCATAATGGAACCTATTATTTGCCGTATCAGCTCTATGCTTCCCAGGAGCAAATACGCGAAGCATATCCTCAGATAGACGCTTTCTTTGAAAAGAAAAGGCAGTATGACCCGCAGGAACTGTTTATGAGTAAGTTCTATGAGAAATATGCTCTCGCAGGACAATGAGGCCGACTAAAAGTATTTAAAGACAGGTTGTTCCAGCAAACGTATGAAAAAACAAACAGCCATTCAGAAAATTGCGTGGTTTTACGCAGCGTTATTTTTATTTGTGGTTGTGCTTGGGTACGTGCCTGGAGTGGAGGATGAGCAAGGGCTCATGTTCGGGCTTTTCAAAATTGATATGATTGATGATGCTCTGCATTTGGCATCAGCTGTTTGGGCAGGGCTCTCGGCATGGAATTCTGCGCGCGCATCTAAATTCTATTTCAGGGCATTCGGAGCGCTCTACGCGCTCGATGGGATTGTCGGCATCTTGGTGGGTGCGGGATTTCTTGATTTTGGTATTCTGGGGTCTGACCGCATTGTTGATATGGGCATCAGGGTGGCAGCCAACATTCCTCATATCGTGTTTGGAGGATTGGCACTAATCATCGGGTTTGTTTTGAGCGACAGATTGCAGGCTAAAAAATAGGTGTCAAAGAGCGTTCATGCCAAGAAAAAATGTTTCCTCAGCCAGTGCAGCGATACGCCGAGTGCTTAAATGCATTGGTAGTATCGCGAAGTGGATTGGAATTATAATACTCGTCCTTGCACTGCTTGTTTTTTTGCAGCTTCAGGTTGGCTGCAGGCTGATGAGTGATGTTGTCACAATAAGTCCCAAAACTTTTGGGGAAACTCATGATTGGCCTATCGCGGGATATTCCCGCTCTGAAGAAAGCACATACTTGACATTTCCTGAATGGTATATCGTTTACAGTTCAGAGGAATATGCGAATTTTCTGGAAAAAGGGCGTCCCAGCCAATTTCCCTATTTCGCCTCAATAAGGCAATTCTGGCACGGATATTGCAATGTTTATACGCTTACAAAGGACAGGTATGGGTTCAATGCTGGCAATCATGGTATGTTGTGGGTGATTGGAGTCAGCTTCTCAGTAGAATACGCTATAAAAGGTATTTACGAAAATATCATCGGCAGGTTCACTGAGTGGACAAGCTCGTATGAAAAGACAGAAGAGGACTTTTTTGCTTACCGGGCGAATAAGGAATATGTGGCATTCATCTACGACCGCCCATGGTATGAATTTTCCTTCGCAAAGCGGCTTTGGCATCTTTGGGCAGACGTTCCATCCTGGGGAGAGCATATGATACGAAAATCAGAAAGGAAGCTAATCCTCGGGCTTGAGTTTGGCATAAAAGCGATTTATGGCGGGCTGATTGAGCTCGGAACCCATGCGACTTATGGAAGTGCTGCCACAGAAATTTACGCAACAGTGCAGAACGCATCCAGGAGTGTATTCGAAAAAGAACCCCGAATAAGAAAGGTGCAAGAAATTGATACGCAGTTTGATATTATTTCTATTCCTCGTTATAGGTTGTTTACAGAAATCGTGCCTGCCTTAACCAGGCAAGGCGTGCAGTTTGTTGATATTGCGGGCAATGATGAAATATTCTTTACTGCTATAGCGCCGCGCGGATGGAATTATGACCTTAAGGATGGCGAAGTTTTGTTCACAATGAACATTTTAACCCAGCCCTGGCTCAAAAGGATTGCTGTGCAAGCTCCGGTTGAATCTCTGCACGAGATTCTGCCTGCGTTAGAGCATGAAGGAGTTAAAATTGAGCACATTTACGATTATTGATGTTGGCAGACAGAAGTGGGTGCTGCTCATCTGATGCTTATTCCAATTCTCTCTTCAGTATTTTATGCGCGCGATTTATCGCTTTGAATTTGGTTAAACTGCCTGTAGAAACATCAGGATGGTGTTCTTTTGCTAACGCCTTGTATTTTTTATTGATAGCGTCTAAATCTTTGGTATCGTGGCTTACTCCCAACAGCTCTCGTGCTTCTTTGCGCTGTTCCTCGACATCTTCTTCCTCTGAGAATTCGCTGATGAAATCCTGCATTGTTTTCCGTTTATGAATCACGGCGTCGACTTCAAGCGCGATTACTTTTGAGACGACGTACAAGTTTTCAACAAATTTTGGGGCTGCTTCGTAACTGTAGTACATGCGGTGTCCATCCATGAACCACAATACTGACGCGGGAGCTTTTTTCAAGGCGAATTTTTCCATCGGGACATCAAGCTGGCTTTCCGGAACTCCCAGTGCGTTCAGCGCTGCAATGATGTGATTCATGAATTGTATCGCTCGCCTGCTGAACGAGTCTACTATGAATGTCTCGAATTCATGTCCTTTCGCTTTTATTATCGCCATTTATTCATTACCTACTAGTGGTCATATACAAAAAACGTGCGTTCTTTATAAACCTTGGCTATACGTAGACCGAAACATTAAAATGCTCTTATCATAACTTATAATATGTCAAGAACCACAAGTGGTTCTTGAGCATGCTCGGAAACCCCGCGCTTCATGCTACAAGCTGAAGCCAGTGGTTTCCGTGCAAGGGGTTTCCGACATATGACCATTGGGAAGAAAGATCTTGAAAAGTTGCGAAAGGGATATCGTGATGAGCTTGCCTTATTGGAAGAAAAGTGCAAGGCTGGCAACGCAACCAAAGATGAATACGCGCAGTTGAACAAGCTTAGGAAAAAGATGAAATAATTATCTTCTTCGTTTCCAGAACTGTTTGTGCTTCTTCTGCCCGCCCTGATGCTGGAAAGCTCTTTCATGCGCAGGTCCTGCGATCAGTGCAACTTTCTCAAATTTTGGAAGCGGTGCAGCTGTAATTTGCCTGTTAAGGTTGCGCGCGATTTGGTTGAAATCTCTGGCGTCTTGTTGGGTGACAAAGGTGACAGCATCTCCTTTTGCGCCCGCACGTGCTGTTCGTCCTATGCGGTGGACGTAATCATCAGATGTTTTGGGCATTTCATAATTGTAGATGTGTGAGATGTTGTTGATGTGAAGGCCGCGCGAGGCGACATCGGTGGCAACAAGAATTCCAAGCCCGCGTTTGTGCAGAGTGGTGATGGTGTTGATGCGTTTGCTTTGGGAAAGTCCTCCATGGATTGGGATTGCATCGATTTTTTGCGCGCGCAGGTTCTTGGCTACCTTATCGCAGCTCCTCCTTGTTGCGCAAAAGACAATCGCAATGCCCGGAGTTTCATGTTTGAGGCAGTATACAAGTAATGAAAACTTGTCCTGCGCTTGTATCATATACGCTTTCTCGGTGAGCAGTGTTGTGTCAACATGGGTTTTTGCCTGCACTGAGACAGGCGAGTTCATGTACTTGTGAACAAGCGAGCGTAATCTTGGGGATAATGTTGCGCTGAAGAGAAGTGTCTGGCGGTTTTTTGGCGTATGTCGCAGGATTTTTTCGACGTCATCAATGAATCCCATGTCAAGCATTCTGTCTGCTTCGTCAAGGACAAGGTAGCGTACAGAGTTGAGCTTGAGTCCTCTTTGAATGAGGTCAAGGAGCCTTCCCGGCGTTGCAACGATCACGTCTGCCGTGCGAACTGCATTGATTTGCTGTCCAATCCCGACTCCGCCAAAGACAGGAACAACCTTGACTGAGAGGTATTTTGCAAATCCGTTGAGTGCTTCGCTCACTTGCACGCATAGTTCGCGGGTGGGAGTTAAGATTAATGCGTGAACTCCGTTGCCGTGGGAGAGCGTGCTGAGGAGAGGGAGTCCAAAAGCCGCAGTTTTTCCTGAGCCGGTTTCCGAGTGCCCTATGATGTCTTTTCCGGAAAGAATCAGGGGTATTGCTTTCTCCTGAATAGGTGTTGGTGTTGTATAGCTCTGGTCGTGTATGGCTTTCAGTATGGGCGCAGGCAGGTTGAACTCTGAAAATTGCATAAATTCACTCCACTAGTTGTCTATTCTATAAACTATATTTCTAAGAATAGTAATCTATGCACGAGAGCATCTATTTATAAAGGTTTGCGTCCGGACACGACCGAAACCTTAAAGTACAATGAACTTTCTTTCTGCAGAGGGGTAAGCCGTGAACAAGTGCATCATTTTTTTGGCTGTTTGTTTTCTTGTTTCGTGTACATCAAACACCGGCAATGTGGTTGTGGATGTTGCAGAAACAAGCAATAAATTGTTTGTTGAGCCGGATTCTGTTAAAGATAAGCAGCAGGAATTTGTTGAGAAGCTTAAACTTACTGGCAAAAATCCAAATAAGCGTGCGTTATATGAGGAATATATTGATGTCCTTGGCGCGAACGGTATTCTTGATGGCATTGATGCGGTGTATGAGCGGTGTCATGGGCAGGCGCATGATTTGGGCAAGGTTGTTTTTGCCAAGGTCAGTGATATAAGCACTGGCTTGCGGATTTGCTCTGACAGGTGCTATACTGGTTGCATGCATGGTGTCTTGATGGAGGCGTTCAAGGAAGCGCAGGATGATGAGGACGGTCATATCGATGTTATGAAATTGAAGGAGATGCTGAATGACATTTGTTTGAACAATGAGGAAATGAAGGCATCGTATGGTCCGGGCGAGTGTGCGCACGGAGTCGGGCATGCGATGATGTTTTTGTCTGGTTACGGGATTCAGGAAGCCTTGGATGCGTGTGCGGGATTTGATAATCAGAAGATGGATTATTATTGCACAGATGGCGCGTACATGGAGTACGCTGTGGAGCGCGAATCAGAAGACCAGGACAAGAGCTTATTCTATCCGTGTGATACCTTTGCCTATCCTGCAACGTGCATGCGCACCAAGGTCGGGCTGGTAGGAAAGCAGTTGGACAAGGTTGGCGCTGATCTGGTGAAAGAGTGTGAAAAACTGGAAGGAAAATTCCGTCTCGGATGCTTCCATGGTATTGGCACGTCTCATGCGAAAATTCTTGCATTGGAGAAGATGCGCATCAACGAGTTGTGCTCACAGGGAAGTTCCGAAGAGCAGGTTGCGTGTATCGAAGGCGCTGTAGAGTTCATGGGGAAATATTTCCCTGATGATGTGCAGAAAACGTGCGACCAACTTGCTGATGCTCAAAAGGAAATCTGTGTTGCTGCCGGGCAACACAAATTATACAGCATGGAAAAGGATTTGAGTCTTTATCTCAGGTGAGACTTTCGAAAGCAGCGACAAAGCAACACTTTGTCGGGCTCTCGGAAATCCTGAGATTTCCGAAAGCTTAAAGTGCTCTACGTTACTGATGCCTATTGGAGACCTTATGAGAAAAACAAGCATTGTTTTGTTGTTCCTGTTGCTGGCATGCCAGATGCAGCCGCAGGCAAAAGGCGTGTTGGAAGGCAAGGTTAGTATCGGTCCAATCTGCCCGGTTGAGCGTATTCCTCCTGATCCGCAATGTCAGCCAACCGAAGAAACATACCATGCGTGGCCGGTTGCTGTTTTTGAGGGCAAGCATAAAGTTACGAATATTGTGGTAAAAACAGATGGCACGTTTAGTGTGGAATTGCCTCCCGGAACTTATACAATGGACTATGAGAAACAGCAGCATTTTGGCAAAGGCACGCTTCCGGCGACGGTTGTTATAAAGCCGGGAAAAACAACAACGCTTGACATTGACATTGATACGGGAATAAGATAGACCGAAAACTTCTTAATACCCTTCGTATAGCCAATAAATGTGAGAACCATTTTGGTTGCGGGGGGCGCAGGATATATCGGCGCGCATCAGGTGCGCTATTTATTAGATAAAGGCTACAAGGTGGTTGTTTTCGACAATCACTCCACTGGTCATCGCGAATTCATTGACCAGCGCTCAACATTCATCCAGGGGGATTTGATGAACCTTGCTGATGTCCGTAAGGCGTTCTCCCAGCCAATTGATGCAGTGATGCTTTTCGCTGGATTCATACAGGCAGGGGAATCTGTGCAGCAACCGCTCAAATATTACGAGAATAACATTGCCGGAATTCTGAACATGCTTCGAGTAATGCATGAACATGATGTAAAAAAGCTCATCTTCTCTTCGAGTGCAGCAGTGTATGGTGAGCCGGCTCGTGTTCCCATCACAGAAGACCTTGAGCAAAAGCCCGTTAACCCGTATGGCTGGACAAAGCTCATGGTTGAACAGGTGTTGAGGGACTGTGACCGCGCACATGGTTTGAAGCATGTGAGCTTGCGGTATTTCAACGCCGCTGGCGCTGGTTACGGAATTGGCGAGTGGCACGAGCCTGAAAGTCATCTCATTCCATGCATCCTGCACGCAGCCAAGTCAGGTAACGCTGTAAAAACATTTGGAAATGATTATCCTACGCCTGACGGCACCTGCATCAGGGATTATATTCACGTTCTTGACCTGGTCAAAGCGCATCATCTCGCGCTGGAGTTCTTGTTCAGCCATAACGAGAGCAGGATTTACAATCTTGGCTCAGGCACTGGCTACTCTGTCAAGCAGGTTGTGGATATGTGCAGGCAGGTAACGGGAATTGACATTCCGGTGGAGGTTTCTCCGCGCCGGCCTGGCGATCCTGCGCGGTTGGTTGCCAGCTCGGAAAAAATCGCCAAAGAGCTTGGCTGGAAGCCGGAGTTTGGCTTGAAGGATATTATATCTAGTGCGTGGGACTGGCATAAGAAGCGTTGAATTCAGTCGTACTTCACATACGTCAAACATTTAATCTGATTTTGTCAATAGTGTTTAATGGTCGCAGATGCAATGATTGATGCGCGGTTGTTCAGGCCAGACCAGCTTCGTCCGTTCTTCAATAATTTGAGCTTGTACAGGGATGGAAGGGTGCTGTTATCTTTCGGGGACACGTTTTCTTTGCAGCTGGAAAAGCCCAAGGTGGACAAAGGTTATCCTGGCGACCAGCAGTATTCAATTGTTGGCGCCAAGTATGCATCTCCAATTCAGTTAAGTGACGGTTTTGTGGCATATGCCATCACGCACCTGTTTGATAGTCATGAAGTGAATATTGCCGCGTATGGCAACCGGTCTGCTGATGATTTGTTTCCAATGGAGAATAAAGAGGTGGGAGCGTTCGTGTCGCGCCTGAATAGGTATCATGCGAAGAGTGGAATGGCGCGTCCATCCAATGGTTCCCTTATTAAGACCGCAAGCGTGTGGCGTATTAACCAGCTCATGGGTTACGCGGGCTTGATTGATAGTTATCGTGATAAGGCGCTTGAGATAGAATTATCTTCGCCAGCAGCCAGCGCTTCATTGTTGCTCGAAAAGCCAGGCGTGCCAAGTGGCATTCTGTCAGGCGATTTGCCCTATCGTGTTGTGGGAGTTTCTCCGGCAGAGAACATGTACGGGCACATGAGAAATGTCTTTTCACAGCCGCCAGTGCGCATAAGCATACGCAACGAAATGTCCAACAGCGCGTGGAATGAGTGTTCCATGAAGCTTGAAGATTGTGTTCGCATGTTTGCGAGGCATTACGAGCAGAACTGAGCAGTCGTACCAAATTCTTTTAAATCATTGTAATTGCGGTGGAAATGAGTGAAGACCGATGACGGTGTTGATAGATGCTACATTATTCAGGATTGACCAGCTCCATCCATTTATGAATAAGCTGGGCACATATCGTGACGAAAAGCTGCTGCTGTCTTTTGACGATAATCTGTGGCTGGAGCTGCGTAAGCCCGCACAGCCGCTGAGCGAGGACTACTCAGGTGACAAGCCGTATTTCGTGTCGCAGGTTGGCATTGCAGAAGATATTCCTCCTGATGCGTATGCGTTTCAGCTTGCCCGTTTGTTCGAGGGTCGTGATGTGAGGGTGAAGGTTGAGACAGGTGCTGAATCAGGATTTGATCCGGTAGAGCCCATAAGTATTACTGAACTTATGTTTCGTCTGAATGGCTTTTATGATGGGCACAAGCGTCCATACCATGGAAAGAAAGAATTGCTGAACACCGTGCGTCTTTGGCGCTTGCAGCAGTTTATGGCGCTTTCAAACTGGATTGACAGTTATCGCGACCCTTCGCTTGAAGTCAGTCTGTTGTCAACGTCTGTAGAAGCGCGCCTGAAACTTGAAAAGCCAACCGTGCCTGCCTGCTTGTACCCAGGCGACCATAATTATCATGTGACTGGCGTTGCGACTGACGCTGAGAACATTTTTGCAGGAATAGCGAAACTCTTTACTGCTCCTCCGGTCAATGTGTACGTTAGCAATACCCGGACCCAGGCACAGGTAAGTCAGTATGAGCCGACTCTGTTGGAGAAGTTTGTGCTGCAATGTGGAAAATATATTGATGATTCAAAAAGGAGATAGTTATTTGAGAAGGCTGCTCTTGTATTTCTCCGGAAAATAGGGTTGTGCTCTGACAATTTTTGGCGTGAGTCCTCTTTGTGCAAGCGCTTGCCGTAATTGTTCTTCATCCATTTTCACATCATATCCAAGGCAGATAACATCTGGTTTTTCCTGTTCAACCACTTTCAGCTTGTCTCCTTCATTGCCAAGCACTGCCTTGTCCACCAGTGGCTGTGCTGATACGTGCCAGTGCCGTTCTGCCTCTTTAAAGCGCGGTAGTCTGCCCTTGTCCTTTAACACGCTTGAGTCCCGAGCAACCACGACAATGAGGTAAGCTCCATACTGTTTTGCCTGCCTGAAGTAGTCTATATGTCCTGGATGCAATATGTCAAAGGTTCCCATACAGAGCACTTTGTCCATACAGTCGTACTTCCAATACGTTATACATATATCTTTCCGTCGCTTAATAGTCTTTATGAGGAAAGAACAGTGATGGATGAGCATTGGTTGACGCGTGGCGCAACTCCCAATGCAACACGGGCCCTGTGCTGAGCGCCAAGCTAAACGCCTTGGCCCCTCCCGTTTTTTCCAAAGGAGATCAAAGTGGTAAGATTCAAACAAGACACAATTGACGGAAAAGTGGAAGATGATGGTGAGAAAGTAACCATCTCTAAGGCTGAGTACGAGAAGCTGCTTGAGCAGGCTTCTTATTCTAAGGCTGAGTACGAGAAGCTGGTTAAGCAGGCTTCTGATGAGCACGAGAAGCTGGTTAAGCAGGCTTCTTATGATAGTCTTACTGGTCTTCTCAATAAAGGGCGCTTTGAGCAGCTGCTGAAGCACGATCTTACTGTTGCCCGCAGGCAAGTGAAGAATGGCGGAAGTCCTGATAACCTGGTTGTCATGTATTTTGACTTGAACGGGTTGAAGTATGTTAATGATACTTATGGTCACGAGTCAGGTGATGGTTTGCTGCAAAATGCTGCTGACCTGATTTATCATTTCCTTAAAAGAGAGTCTGATACTGTTGCCCGTATTGGCGGCGATGAGTTTGCAGCCATCTTGCCTCAGACTGATCTGAAGAATGCACGCTCTATTGCAATGGTGTTGCAGGAGGGTGCTAAGCATCTTGGTGTCTCGGTTGCTGTCGGCATGGCCAGCTACCGGCTTAGTGTAAGGGATCCAATCAAGAGTGATAAGACTGATGAATATGAGCGTCTATTAGATGATGTCATTCACGAATTAAAGGACAAGGCTGACACGGAAATGTATGATAACAAGAGCAGCATAAAGCAGAAGTTGGATGTCGCGCATTTCTATGACCAGCAGTATGGCAAGCAAAATGTTGAGAAGCGTGATTTGAACGCAGTCTACGCTGCTTGATTATTGAGCAAAATGGATTCAACTGAAAAGAAAATGCTGGATGCAGTAACTTTGAGTACAATCGTCATCGCTCTCAGTTCATTTGGGCTGCTTTCTCTTGAAATGATTAATACGTTTGACTGGTTTTTGTTTCCAATTTGGGCTAAGAGAATTATTGTATCCGTAGTTTCCCTTCTTGCTCTGTACTACACTATGATTGCAGTAGTAAGATATCACATTAAGAAATAAAAAGAATTATTTAGCTTTCTTCTGGAATTCAGTATACCCGCATCCGCCGCAGTATACTCTGTCTTCGTGCTGTGCCATGAAGAATCCCTGCCCGCACTTTGGGCAGCTTTTGTTCTTTCTCTCAAGCTTGCCGCCTTTCATTTCGTATAATTTCCATGCTCCTTTCGTTGGCGGTCCTTTCTTTGCTGGTGCTTTCTTTTCTGCCATGGTAATCACTTAGCTGGTGGTGCAGCAGGAGCTGCTCCCGGTGCTGCCTTCTTTTCTTTCTTCTTCGGCTCTATTTTGTCCAGTTGTTCCTTGCTTTTGTACGCGACTGCTTCAAAGGATGCTTTGCCGCCGCCGAATTTGGTGTAAATGTGCCGTATGACTATTACTTCTTGCTGTGCGCCTAGTTTTTTGACCAGTTCTTCCTTCAGCTGTTGGTTGCTTGGCGTTGCGCCGGTGAAGGTTATCTCTCCGGTAAGCTCTTCCCGCAGTAATAATGGATTTTCTTTCTTGTTTTTGATTGCTACTTCCATTAGGTCACCTTGATGGCGTATTCTCCGTCCATTTCTGCGCCGACTTTGTGGGCGATGTCGCTTTGCTTGTTGTCAAGGACGAATATTCTTCCTTTCCAGTTGGTTACTGACTGGGTGGTCTTGCATTGCGGGCATTCTTCTCCATCGAAGAAGTACTTGCATCTTTTGCATGCTTTTTTCTTGCTCATTTTTCTTTCTCCTTTTTCTTTTCTTCTTTGACTTCTGGCTTTGCTACTCCTTCTTCAGCAGCTATCCATTCGAGTTTGCCAAGCCCTGGTTGTCTCATGGTCAAACCGATTTTTGGATTGGTAACGTCTTTGAATGATACTGCGATGACTCGTGCCCTGCAGCTGTCTCCCACGCGCAATGGTCTTTTGGTGTCTCTGCCGCTTAGTGTCTTGTCTTTTGCAAAGCTGACGAAGTCGTCCATTGTTTGCGAGATGTGTATCATTCCGTCAATTGGTCCGAGTGTGATGAATGCGCCGAAGTCTGCGATGTCTTTTATTTTGCCTGGCAGGACTTCCTGCAGTTCTGGCTGTAACACGAGTAATTCAAAAGTTGTATCGTAATAGCTTGCGCCGTCTCCTGGGATGATGACGCCTTCTCCGATGTCCTTGACATGTGCCACGTCTATGACGACACCAAGGGTCGGGTCTATTAATCCATCATATTTCTGTTTGATTGCTTTCAAGACTGCTTCATTTACATCGAATGTGAAGAACCGTGGTGGTACTCGTATGTGGTCGTTGACTTCTACGCGATAAAACATTTTTTGGTCTCCATCAATAACGCAGGCAGTAGAACCCCCGTTATCTCATCTGTAGAAGGCAAACCAGAAGGGGGTTTATAAAGGTTTCGAGAAGTGCTACTTCTCGAAGCCCAGCTGAAGCTTTGCTTCAGCGCGGTTATGCTTTGACGACTGCAAGCTTCTTCTCTCCTCTGATGATGACAACATCATTTCCTTTCTTCTTGAGTTTCTGCTTGAGCGCTTTGTCCATCGTAGCAATGATGTGATTTTCATCCGCTTTCTCAAGTAATAGTGTATCTGTATGTCCTCCGTCTGTTGGCAAAATCATCACGTGCTTTGTCATTAGAATTACTTTTGCCAGTTTTGCTGCAAGCCCTTCTTTCTTGCCGCGCGCGATAATGACGTCAAGCTCTTCCATAGTTCTATCCAGAATGGCAATCTCAAAGTTGGTTTCGAGTATGCGCGTGAGTTCTGCATGTATGTCTATCTTGTGCTTTGCGCATTCTACCAAAAAATTGGTGTCAACGAGTACTGTTTTCATGTCGGACTGCGAGGTTCGTGATAAATGACAGAATGAGGCTGTATGCCATGATTGCGAATGCAGTTGATAGGATGGTATTCAATCCTTCGATTGGGTATGCGAGCAGTGCAAACAGGACAACTGCTGTTGCACTGCCTTTCGGTGCGTTGAGTGTCATGTAAACCATCTCATGTATGCCTTGTTTCATGCTTATCAGCGCCGCAATAAATCTGAGCGCAATATATGCTGCGAACAGTATTCCGGATGTGATGAAGAATGCTATGCTGTATGGTATGTCGACAAGCAGTCCGGCGAGTATGAACGCAAGAATAGTGAGCGCGTTTCCCAGCCTGCCGTCCAGTAGCGTGATTTTCTGTTTGGCATACACGTTTCCGAGAAACAGGCCGAGCGCTCCTGCAGCCAAAACGCCTGAGCCGCCAAGGCGTTCAGCGAGCACGTACGACAACAATCCTGCAAGAATGAGCACGAGCGGCGAATATGTTTTTTCATGGGAGTGTTGTATGAGTTTGAACAGGATAACTCCTGCGAAGATGCCAGTGCCGATTCCAATGACGATGTTCAGCGCAAATGGCAGTGTCGCGCCGAGCTGTATTAAGCTGAGTGCGATGAAAGGCAGCACGACAGCGAGCGGAGTGCTTATCATGCTTTCAAGTCTTGGCAGTCCGTGTTCTGCAGACGTTCCGATAAGCAATGCTGCCATCAGGAGGCTGTTTAGCCATGATTCTCCAAGGAGGTATTTTGCTGCAGCCGTGAAGAAGACAAGCATGAATAGTGCATTGGCAAATGCGAGTCTGGCCGCGTTGCGGTGACTGGTGTCAAGTTCCCGGAAGCGCAGTCGTGCAGCGCTGTCAAATGCAACCATTGTAAGCCCGAGAATTGCCAGGCTGTGCAGGAACACTTCAGGAAACTGTATGAGCGGAATTTGTTTGTAGCTGATTCTTGCGGCAACAATTCCGATGATGAGCAGGAGCAGGCCATCAGGAATCCGAAGCTTTCGTGCAGTCCAGGAGGCAAGCAGGCCAAGGAGCAGCAAAAAGGCAATAGTTGTCGTTATTGCGAGTGCGTCTTGCATGATGAAGAAAGCAGCTGGATTCTATATAAACTTTCGTCACCACTAAGCTTTTTAAACAAAGCAGCGTTTGTGCGGCTATGCGCTACCAGCCAATCCTGCAGAGTGTTCTCAAGGAAATTGTACCTTCTCCTGATGAGCGCGCAAAACTGTTGGGCAAAGTGAATGAGTTTATTGACACCTTGAACAAGGAATTAAAGCGTGTTCGTGTGCAGGCAAAGGCAGTGCTGGGCGGCAGTTATGCCAAGGACACCTGGCTCTCTGGTGATTATGACGTTGACGTGTTTGTGAGGTTCGGTCTTAAGCATAAAGAGCAGAATTTGTCTGATTTGCTTGAAAGGGCGCTGAAAAAGTGGCGGCATGAAAGAATTCATGGCAGCCGTGATTATTTTTGGGTGCGGGATGGCATCAAGTATGAGATTATCCCGGTCTTGGACATCAGAAAATCAGAGCAGGCGGAAAACATTACTGATTTCTCGCCGTGGCATGTTGCCTGGGTGAACAAGAACGGCAAGAATTTGAAAAATGACATCCGTTTGGTCAAGAAGTTCTGCAAAGGAGCGTCATGCTATGGCGCTGAAAGCTACATCCGTGGCTTTTCCGGTCATGTGGTTGACATCCTGACTATTTATTACAAAGGCTTTATCCCATTGCTGAAGGCAGCCACACAATGGAAGCCCAAAGTGGTGCTTGACTATTACAAAGTGTACAAGGGAAAGGCATTGATGATGCTGAACAAGAGCAAGATTGAGGGTCCGCTTGTTCTTATAGACCCTGTGCAGCCTGAGCGGAATTCTGCCGCTGCGCTGACAGTGGAGAACCTCGAGAAATTTGTCGCTGCAGCCAAAAAATTCCTGAAGAAGCCAGGCAAAGAATCCTTTGCCGAGAAGCTTGTCGATTTTGATGCGCTGAAAAAGAAGGGACATCTGATAAAAGTGTCTGTCAGGACGCTTGCTGACAAGGAGGACGTTGCCGGCACGAAGTTCGTGCGCGCGTTTGAGCACGTGCGCGATGAGTTGCAGGAGTTTGGTGTAAAAGATTCCGGTTGGTTGTGGGACCGTCATGAAAAGGGCGCATGGTGGTTCGTGCTCGTAAAAAAACAGCTGCCTGCAGTGATGGACTGGAAAGGTCCGCCGCTGAAAATCAAGGAGGCGGTTGGAAATTTCAGGCAAAAGTATAAAAGGACATTTGTTAAGCAAGGAAGAATCTGGGCTAAAGTGAAGCGTGATGAGCGCATGCCCGAACAAATCTTGAAAAGAGTCGTGAAGGGTGATTTTGTGAAATCTCGAGTGAAGAGTGTCAAGTTATGAATACTTTGTTGTGGGCTGCATTGTTGAGCATGATGCCTATTGTTGAAATGCAGGGCGGTATTCCTGTTGCGTTGGCTGGTGGTTATTCGCCTTTGGTGGCGTTTACTGTGTGTTTGATAGCGAATATTGCCGTGTATCCGATCCTTTACTTTTTCCTTGAGGTTGTTCATAAGAGGTTGTTGCACGTTAATCATACGTATCAGTCTTTGTTTGACAAGTTTATGGAACGGACAAGGCGTAAAACGCAGAAGTTGGCTGATAAGTATGGGGCTTTTGGTTTGGTGGTGCTTGTTGCGCTTCCAGGTCCTGGTACTGGGGTGTATACCGCAACTCTCGCTTCTTGGTTTTTCGGCATGAAGCCTGCGAAGACTTTTCTCGCTATTTGTGTCGGGATGTTTATTGCTGCTTTGATTATTCTGGGTGCTAGCTTGGGGATTATGAATGGTTGGAAGTTCTTTGCCGGTTGATGTATATGAACTATAGTTCTCATTACCAATATTATTTTTAATTCAGGTCTGTCTGCACGTTTTATGCACGTATTTGACAAAATCATTCCTTTTCTGTCCGAGCGACTGCAGCGCCATGGCTCTGCTATTTTGTTCGGCTCTCATGAGCGTATTCCGTTGAAAAAGGAATCGTTTGCCTCAATTCAGCCAACTGTCGGTCCGTCTATGATATTTGTTGACGGCGGAAATGGCGAGGTCGTCAAAGGCCCGAACGTCAGCGTGCAGTTTGTTCGCTTGTACGCAACACAGTATGATGATAATGTGCGTGTTTCCCGCACGCTGCGCGAAATGTTTGTCGTGGTGCTTGCGTATCAGAAAGGGCTTGACCTTGGTTTTGAGGCGACTTTGTTTGACAGGGAAGGCGCTGAGCTGGAGAAGTTCTCTTTTGACGCCTTTGACCCCGCATTGTGCTGGGCTGGCAGGCGTGCTGACCCTGCAACAGTGGCTAATCATATTCGCAAGCTGTTTGAAATAAGGTTATGTGAGGAGCTATGTAATAATCTGAGCGCGGGCGACATAGTGGTTCGTGATGGTGATTTGGAAGCGCAGGACGAGCTCATGAAGCAGGCAATGCTTTCTTTGCGTACCATTGGGCAAAGAAAGGGTGTTGTTGTGCTCGGCTTGTCAAAGACCTCTACCTTGTGCACTGATTCCGGCAACAGCGCCTTGGTCGCTCTCCGCGCAATCGCTCCTGTAGGTGCATGGTCGTATTATGCTGGTGGTAGTATTTCTTTCGTAAAACTGCATCCGGGCTCTGAATATGTATTCAGGTGCGATATTTTTCCGCATGACAGGGAGTTTTTGCCTCGCGCCTGGTCTGCCTTGGCAGCGAACAGCGCTGATCCTGCTTTCCTTGGCTATCCGTACGGTTTGATTGATGCTGACAAGTTCGCGCAAGTGCCAAAGGATGAGACTGAGCAGTTGCGCGCCCGTTTTGCGGTGCAATCAAGAGAAGTGTTCCGCAGCATTGAAGCGGCGCTGGACGCCCACGATATACTGAACTCCTTTTAAGTAATAACATAACTTTTTATGTATTTCGTGCTCAAATCGCCTTATAACATAATAAAAAGGAGGATGATAATATGGATGGAAGGACCGGACATTGGGCTTTCTTGATTGGTATTGTATTGGCAATTATTGCTGGTTTTGTGCCGCAGCTGCAGACCCCTACGGTGACGTGGGTATTGGTCTTGTTGGGTTTGATTGTAGGATTGCTGAACATCACCGCCAAGGAGACTCAGGAATTCCTGATTGCGGCTGTCGGTTTGGTGATTGCTGCTGACGCGGCTGCTGACATCATCGCGCTTGGCTTGACCATGTCAGTGATACTGGGCAACATTGTGACATTTGTGTTCCCGGCAGCATTGTTGGTTGCGTTGAAGGCAATCTGGGAGCTGGCAAGCGGATAAATTTTTATATAACTTCTTTTTTTTTAATTTTAAAATAATGAGTGAGCTGAAGACAGTGAACTACGACAGACGGCATCTTGAATCATTGAAGCAACGACGCGAACATCATCCGTTTCCGTTTCTGAGGTTATTTATTCTATTGGCAGCGCTGGTGTTCGTATTGTTTGCCGTATTGCGTTAGTGGGCAATTCGGGCCAGCATTCCCGTCTTTCTTGTCCGTCTGAACGCCCAGAAGAAGTATGGCCAGGCGAGAACGAAATAGATGGCAGTAATGAGCAATGCATGGATTAGCATAGAGCCCGTTATTGGCGCGCCTGTAGCAAATGCCCTGGCTCCCTGAAAGACATAAGTGAATGGCATGAATTCTGTTATCCATCTGATGTAGGGCGGGAAGATTTGCGGGCTGAAGAATGGCGCTGAGAAGAATATGAATACCTGGAGCAGGCTCCAGCTGAGGAATCCGTATTCTCGTCCCATCACCATGACAGAGCCGGCTATGATGACTGCCAATGCGATTGAACCGAGCAGCGCAATGCCTGCCATCGCAACTATAACGGAAATATTTGCAAGCAATGGCGCGCCGAAAGCGCTCGCTATCAGCATTAGAATTGTTCCGATGCAGACTGCAGTGGTGGTGCTCATGCACAGTTTTGCAATCATGTATTCAAATTCTGAAACGCCTGAGATGAGCACGTGCTTGATGCTTAAGCTCCACAGGTCTTCCATGATGAGGATGTTTGCCTGTTGCTGGGCAAGCTGGCAGAAGCTCCAGAAGAGGTGCACGATGAGCACGATAAGTCCTGCTTCTACCGCGTATTGCCTGCTGTGCAGCGCGAACATTCCCCAGATGAGTATGGTGGTCACCGGGAAAAAGGTTATTTCGAGGAGGCGCCATTTTACTCTTCTGATTACTCTGGCGTCGTTCCTGAAAACTGCTAATATGTTACTCAGTTTCATTGTTCTCCCAGGACTTTGATGAAGTAGTCCTCCAGTGTTGGTTTTTTCATTGCGATGTCCTTGATTTTGTATCCTGCGTCATGGATGCCTGCAAGCAGGTCGCTCAGTGCGTCTTCGCTGCTGAGCGTTGCCCTTATTTTGTTCTCTTTGACTGATAGGTTATGTTGTTTGACAAATGATGCGCTTGGTTTTTTGTCCAGGTGCAGGATGACATCGTAGCTGCCAAAATGCTTGAGTTTGACTGATTTGACGTCTCCGATGTCCACAATCTGTCCCTTGTAGATGAATGCTATTCTGTTGCAGAGCTGCTCTACTTCATGCATGTAATGGCTTGTAAGCAGGATTGTCATGCCTTCTTCCTTGTTCAGCCGCTGAATCTCTTTTCTCATTTGCCTTGCTACATCTGGGTCAAGCCCGAGTGTTGGCTCGTCCATGAGCAGCAGTTTTGGCTTGTTGAGAAGCGCTTTTGCGAACGCCACCCTTAATCTTTCTCCGGTGCTGAACCATGAGAATTTTCTGTCCATGAGGTGCTCTATCTTGAGCAGTTGAACGAGTTCTTGTATGCGTTCTTTCGGGTTTGGAATGTTGTAAACTTCGGAATAGAATGCAAGTATGTCGTTTGGCGTGAGCGCCCAGTGGAATTCGCTGCCGCCTGCTACCACGTTTATCTTGTTCAGGATTTCAGGGCTTGGTTTCTCTCCCAGAATGCTTACGCTTCCTTCGTCTGGAAGCAATAAATTGAGCATTATGTTGATGAGTGTAGTCTTTCCCGCGCCGTTTGGTCCGAGAAGTCCGAAAATCTCTCCTGGTTTTACTTCTAGGTTGATGTTCCGGAGTGCCTCGATGTCTCCTTTCTTGCTTTTGAACGTTTTGCTGATATTGCTGACTACTATAGGGTTCATCTGCAAAGGGAATGATGGATGTTTTAAATGCTTATCGCAGTATTTTTTTGACGCTTAGAATCGTCTGCTCCAGCCGATTGTTGCCTGGAAGTCGTTCTCTTCACGGTCACGCGTGAATTTGCAGTATTTCATGACGCCTCCGCTTACTCTTATTGCTCGCTGAAGCCATGGCGGGCATGTTGGCGTCGGTGGCGGTTCTGGTGTAAATCCTGGGAAACCATCCTCAGTCGATTTTGGTGTTGCTGTCGGTTTTGGGGTAATCTGTGGGAAGTAATACTCTGGTGTAGGCGTTGCAGTTGGTGTTGTTTCTGTTGTGAATCTTGGTAAATCCAGTGTTGGCATGGGTGTTGGTTCTACGCAGGGAGTTATCGGAAGATGTACGCATCTGCCAAGGCAATAGTCTCTTGTGCACGTGTCATAATCGTTGCATTCCGCATCAGTCTGGCATCCTTGCATTGGCGCCATTCCTACTGAGGGTGTTTGCATGATGAACCAGATTCCGCCAGCAGCAACAATCAGAATGATGATAAGGACAAGAATTCCAATCTCTGCCTCTTTTTGCATGGTTCTGCGATAAAGTGTGTATTTAAAAAAGTTGTGATTAGACCAGCGGCACGAACATATAGCCGCCGAGTTTTTCGTAGCAAAGGTCTTTCCCTTTCTTGCGCACCCGAATCAATTCCTGCCCGTATGCTGGTCCGACCGGCATAAGTAATATTCCGCCGTCCTTTAATTGCTTTAACAGCACTTCAGGAATCTTCTCTGCAGCAGCTGTGACGATTATTCTGTCATATGGCGCTGCTTTTGCATATCCTTTCTTGCCGTCTGCGTGAATTACTGTTACGTTCTTTGCGCCAATTTTCTTCAGATTCTTTTTTGCAAATTCCGCTACTTTTTTGATTCTTTCAATACTGTAGACTTTCTTTGCAAGCTTACTCATCAGCGCAGCATTATACCCGCTTCCTGCCCCGATTTCCAGTACTTTACTGTCCTTCCGAACTTCAAGGGCATCTAACATCAGCACAACTGCGCTTGGCTGTGAGATGGTTTGCTTTGCCATTATTGGCAGGGCGCTGTCTTCATACGCTTCCTCTTTGTATTCCGGAAGCACAAACTCCTCGCGTGGTATCTGTTTGAATGCCGCAATTATTTCTTTGCCGACATTCATCCGTTCAAACTTCTTCACCAGCTTTTCCTTCATATTCCCTGAACAATGAATCATAATATTTAAATACGTTCTTACAGATTTTTCCATTAAAAGAGGTATGTTGATGAAGCAGGATAAATCAAAGTCTTTTGTTTTGTGGTTTAATGAGATTGGTATTGAGGACATCCCTTTGGTTGGTGGCAAGAATGCTTCCCTGGGTGAGATGTATCAGAATCTGACTAAGAAGGGTGTTAAAGTTCCGAATGGCTTTGCAATTACGGCATATGCCTACCGCTATATTCTTGAGAAGTCTGGCGCCATGGCTGCTTTAAGGTCTGCATTGCGTGGCGTGAACGTGAAAAATATCCGCTCTTTGGCAGAAGCTGGCAGGAAAGCCCGTGATGTCATCATGCATTGTGATTTTCCGCCTGAATTGCAGGTCGCGATAACTGATGCGTATCTGAAATTGTCAAAGGAATATCGTGACAGAGAGACTGACGTGGCCGTGCGTTCATCAGCAACTGCTGAGGACCTGCCTGAAGCGAGTTTTGCGGGCCAGCAGGAGACTTTTCTTAATGTTCGTGGCGTGCATGAGCTTATGGATGCGTGCAAGCGCTGTTTTGCCTCCTTGTTCACCAATCGTGCGATTGCGTACCGTGCCGGGCACAAGTTTGACCATTTCAAGGTCTACCTTTCTATTGGCGTGCAGAAGATGGTGCGGTCTGACCTTGCCTGTGCTGGAGTCATATTCACGCTTGATACAGAGACTGGCTTTCCGAATGTGGTCTTCATCACTGGCAGCTATGGTCTTGGTGAGAGCGTGGTGCAGGGCGCTGTTAATCCTGACGAATTCTATGTCTTCAAGCCAACATTAAAGCAGGGCTATAAGCCGATAATCGACAAGCGTATGGGTGAGAAAGCAACCAAGATTATCTACACGGATGAAGGCACGCGTCCCATCAAGAAAGTCGACACTCCATCAGAGGACCGCAAAAAGTTCTGCCTGACCGATGCTGAGGTGCTTACTTTGGCTGAGTGGGCGATGGATGTTGAGGACCATTACAGCCAGAAGAAGGGCAAGTGGACTCCTATGGATTTGGAGTGGGCAAAGGATGGCCAGACCGGGCATTTGTTCATCGTCCAAGCGCGCCCTGAGACCGTGCAATCACAGAAAAACCGCAACATTATCGAAGAATACAATCTCTTGCAAAAGGGCAAAGTGCTTGCCATAGGCAAGAGTGTTGGCAACAAGATTGCGCAGGGCAAAGCTCACGTTATCAAGGATGCTAAGGATATTGCCAAATTTAGCCCGGGTGAAGTTTTAGTGACAGAAATGACTGACCCTGACTGGGTGCCGATTATGCGCATCGCTTCTGCTATTGTGACCAATCGTGGTGGCAGGACTTCTCATGCTGCAATTGTGAGCCGTGAGCTTGGCTTGCCGTGCATTGTTGGCACAAATAACGCAACTCAGGTTGTCAAGACAGGGCAGAAAGTGACTGTAAGTTGCGCCGAGGGCGAGCATGGGTATGTCTATGAAGGCATTTTGAAGTTCAAGGTTGACCGGATTGATATTAAGGAAGTGCCGATGCCAAGGACAAAGGTTATGATGAACATCGGCAACCCCGATGAGGCGTTTGAGCTGAGCTTCTTGCCTAATGATGGTGTTGGCTTGGCGCGCGAGGAGTTTATTGTGAATGAGTATATCAAGATTCATCCGATGGCGTTTGTTGAGTTTGACAAGGTGACTGACGATGAGACAAGAGAACAGATTGAGGAAATCACCACCGGCTACAAGGACAAGACGCAGTTTTTCGTTGACAAGCTTGCCATGGGCGCCGGCATGCTGGCTGCCGCTTTCTATCCACGAGATGTGATTTTGCGCTTCAGCGATTTCAAGACCAACGAGTACGTTAACTTAATTGGCGGGAAATACTTTGAGCCGAAAGAAGAAAATCCCATGCTTGGCTGGCGTGGCGCGTCGCGCTACTACAAACCTGGCTACAAGGATGGGTTTGCGCTGGAATGCAAGGCAATCAAGAAGGTTCGCGAGGAATTCGGCTTGAAAAACCTGAAAGTGATGATTCCGATGTGCAGGACTCCTGAAGAGGGCAAGAAAGTTATTCAGGTCATGAAGGAGAATGGCTTGCCGCAGGGCAAGGATGGTCTTGAGGTTTATGTCATGTGCGAGATTCCAAGCAACGTCGTGCTTGCTGACGAGTTCTGCGATATTTTTGACGGTTTCAGCATTGGCAGCAATGACCTCACGCAGATGACTTTGGGCGTTGACCGTGATTCTGAGCTGGTGGCAGATATTTATGACGAGCGGAATGAGGCTGTCAAGCGGATGATGGCTCATGTAATTGCAATAGCGAAAGGGCGGAAGCGTAAGATTGGTATTTGTGGCGATGCGCCGTCAACCTATCCTGAGATTGCTGAATTCTTGGTCGATTGCGGCATTGACAGCATCAGTTTGAGCCCTGATGCGATTGTCAAGACCCGGATAATTATCTCAAACCACGAGAAGAAACGGCGCAAATGACCGAATTGGACAAATTGTTTGAGGAAGAGGAAAAGATTGAGCAGGCTGTTCGCGAGATTTCTCAGGGCGTGCTTGACTTGAGCGATTATTCGCTTGCAAAGAGCGCCATTGAGCTTGCCGAAATGGAGATTGTTGGCAAAAGAATTCGCAATGCCTGCGATAAAATCAACGAAGAAGTTCATATCGCGCGCAAAAAGCTCGGCGCATTGTTGACGCACACGACAACGGTTACGTTCAAGAAGAGCGCCAGGCAGCTGCATGAGATGGAGAATGAGCTTTCCTTGATTCATGGCGATTTGGAAGCGATTGGAAGGATTGCAGAAGACTTCTATGGGGCGAAAGACCGCGAGGCAGCATTCCAGAATCTGAACAAGCATTATTCTGAGATGGTTGAGCACGCTACTTCTCTTATGATTGAAGAGGCAAATCTTAAGCAGCTTCTTTAGACTTGTATGTAGTAACAAATATTTATAAGGCAGCGAGCTGATTTATTTTCTATATGTCAGCGATGAATCCAGCTCTCACAGGTGGCTATTGACATGGCATCTCGAGGGCGTCCGGTTAAGTCCGAAATCCGTCAGAACATTATCGAAATTCTAAGCGTGATTGGCTCCGCATATGGTTATTTGATTCACAAATACTATGCCGAGCTTTTTCCTTCATGCACCAGAGAAAACATTTACTATAATCTGCGCAAGGGCGTGAAGCTCGGCGAGTTTGAGCTTGCAGAGGTCAAGCAGGAGAAAGGGGACTATAGCTGGGGCACGGTTGTCGAGAAGAAATATTACAAGCTTGGCCCGAATGCTGTTCCCAGAAATAATCCAAGAGTGAAGGAATTCTTTGATAAGCTGAAGCCGAAGAAATAGTTGAGCGTTAAATATATTCTAAAACTTCCCTTATTCTTTTTATTTTCCGGCAGATTTTCCATTTCGCGTGATTTTTTTCATAGTCTGATGTTATGAGAAGTGCGTCTATACCGTTTTTTCTTGCTGGCCGATAGTCCCAGTCATACTTGTCTCCGACCATGAGCGCCAGTCTCTTGGGAATTTTTCTTCGTTTGAGTATTTTGGCAATCATTTCGCCTTTTGATTCATGATATGCCCTGGTTGCGTGAATTTCGTCAAAAAGTTGGTGTAAATCGAAATGTTTTACTTTCTTTTTGAGGACTGCATCGGCTTCCTCTGGCGGGTGTGGGTGCGTTGAAAGAATAATGAGAATAATTCCTCTCGCGCGCAATCTCTTGAGTGTTGGCAGTGTTGTTGGCGTCAATACAAGATGCTTGTTGGGATTTTTGGCTGTTTCTGCAGCGGTATAGACCCACCAGGGCGCTTTGGTGTATTTTGTGAGTTTAGGGTACCAAAGCGTGCCATCTCCGTCAAAGAATACTATTTTTTTCATAGTGACCTCCTGAAATATTTAGAATAAAACTACTTTTCTTCAATACTTTGTAGAATTAGCAAATCCTGCGTCGTTAACTTCCCGCCCTTTTTCAGCTTTTCCTGCACTGCCTGTTGTAATTCTGACAATTTGTTCCTTTTCTGCTGCTCTGTCATCGCTTTTTTTTCCTTTATCTCCTCACCGACTTTTGCCTTGAGCTCTGCATATTCTTTGAGCTTCTCTACAAGCGGTTTTTCTTTCTCTCCAAGTTCTTTTTTCTTGGCTTCTATCTGCTTGTTGAACTCGGCTTCCTGCTTTTTCAGCTCGTCTACCTTCTTGCTTAAAGTAACCAGTTTTTCGTGCTTTTCCTGTGATTCTTTTGCTTTTTGCTGTATGATTTTGTGCAGTTCATCCGCGCGTGCTTTCATGTCATCGATTTCCTTGCTCAACCCGCGCGTGTCTTCGCGAAAACCAGTCAATTTTTCCGCTTCCTTGCGCTTTTTCTCAAGTTCGCGGATGGTTTTCATTATTTTCTTTTCTTGTTCAAAGCTGGGAGATTCTGTTTCTATTTTGTATTGTAATCGTTCAATCTGGTTTTTGAGTGAGCCGGCGCTTTCTGTGATGCCTTTCTTGTGTTCTATTTCTTTTTTCTCGCCATAGAGTTTCTTGAACGTCTCTATCTTCTCTTTGATGGTAGAAGTGAGTTTGTCTCTTTCCTCTTTTGCCTTCTTGACTTCAGAAGTCAGCGCGTTGCGCGCATCGCGTAATGGCTTTATTTCTCTGATGTTGCCAGAAATCTGTTTGCCAGTGTTTTTCCGCTGTTCAAACAACTGTTCTTTTTGGTCGTCTAACTCGTTAAGTGTGCTTCGCAGTTCCTTGATGTCTTTTTGGAGCGCATCAATCTGGCTTTTTATCTGCTGTGTCTCTTGCGGTGTCAACATTCAGGTTCCTCTGGCTAATTAAGTTAAACATAAAAAAATTTAGCCGAAGAGTGCGCTGAGTCCTGCAGCTGCTGCTTCTTCTGATTTCTTCTCATCTTCAACAGCCTTTTTCTTGTCTTCCTTCTTCTCGCCTGCTGGTGCTCCTGCTGCAGGTGCTGCTGCAACTGCTACTGGTGCTGCTGCTTTTTTCATGGCTTCATCTATGTTGACGCCCTGAAGGCTTGCAACAAGTGCCTTGACGCGCGCGTCGTCTGCTTTGACGCCTGCCGCTTCAAGCACTTTCTTGACGTTTGCTTCTTCCACTTTCTGCCCTGCCTTGTGGAGCAGTAAGGCGGCGTATATGTATTCCATCTTTGTACCTCCAAGTAATGTTATTGAGTTTGAATATTTCCTTCTGTTGCCACTGCCTGTGCTTGGCGTTGCGCTTTTGCCAGGATTTCTTCAACCAGTTCTGGCGCGAGCACGCCGCCTTCTATGCCAACAGCTTTCGCTTCTCTGAATGCCTTTGCCAGCAATGGCTCGATGGTGTCTTTGGTGATGAACGTTATGTCAACAGCGAGGTTGAACGCTCCACCAACAGCGCCCATCAGGTCCTGCATGAATTTTGTTTCGTCAATGTCAAGGACTGATCTGCCGTAAATGATGCCTTTTTCGTACGCGCAGACAAGGTCCAGTCCGATTTCCATTGGCTCGATGCCCAGTCGCTGCAGCATGCTTGCCAGTTTGGCTTCGATAGGTTGTCCTTCCCTGACAACAGTTGCGTCTTGCTTGACCGCTACCTTTCCGCCTTCAACTCCTGCCTTGATGCCGAGTTGTGCGAATTCTGAGATGACTGGACCTGGCGTGAATGGTGTTGGTCCTGCCGGAATAGTGATGTCTCTTGGCGCTATTTGTCCTGCTTTTGCTGCTGCAGGCGTCTTGCTTTTCTTGATTATCTTGTAGAGCGCAAACGGGTTTTCCTTGGTGAACATGAGTGCCGGCATGCCTGTGACTTTTGCAAGCAGTTGTTCTCCATTCGGCAGCTTGAGGTCGGTGAGTCCGTGCTGGATGAGTGTTTTCCTGGTCATGACCAGTTCTACTTTGCCGCGCAGCTGTTTTTTCATCTGCAATAGGCTGCTTGCCGGCAAATTCTCCATATTCAGCAGTCCGATGATTGGGTATTGTTTGCCAAATTGGACTATTTTCTTGACAACTTCTTTCTTTTCCGGTGATGCTTTGGAGGTCTTGGCCATTTATTTTGCCTCCTCCTTTGCTTTCTTCTTTTTAGGCGCTTTTTCCGGCGCAGGCGCTTCTACTTTTGGCGCCTCAATTCCTTTTTCTGTTATCTTGACCGGTGCGCTCATGGTGAATTTGAGAAGTACTGATCTTATGTTGAATGCTTCCTGCGGGAGTTTTCCCAGCACGTTGGTGTAGATTGCCATCATATTATCTGCTATCTGCTCGTCTGCCTGGTCTTCTGTGCCGACCATTGCCTTGATGCTGGGCTGGATTTTTGCGCTGACTTTGATGGTCTTGCGCAGGTTGTCAGAGAGCGCTTTCAAATTTGCATTTGGCGGCACGACGCATCCTGCTTTGGGGTTCGGCATCTTTCCGCGTGGTCCAAGCACTCTACCGAATGTCTTTGCAACGTCCGGCATGATGTTTGCCTGTGCGATGAAGTAGTCGTATGTTCGTGCCAGTTTCTTGACGTCTTTCTTGTTGGTTGCGAACTGAGCGAATTTTTCGTGGAGAATGACAAAATCGCAGCTTGCTTTCGCCTGTTCTGCCAGTTCTGGTCCGACAAGGGCTGCTACCTTTGTCTTTCTGCCAAAGTCGTGTGGCAGCTTTACCCAGAGTTCTACTTGCTCTTCTGGTTTCTTGAGGTCCAAATGCCTCAGGTTGATGATGAAGTCATATTTCTGTTTGAACTGCCTTTTAGGAAGAGCTTTCAGTGCTTGTATCGCGTCAATAAAGTGTTTTTTGTCCACTATGAATCCCTCCCACCGAAGTGGTTAAGTTGTTGGGATAATATTCAGCGGCTATAGGTAGATTATAAAGGTTTCTGTTCGTCTATGTGTCGGTCTAATTGTCGGTGTTTGTAAAATGCGTATGCTGATGATACGATTCCTAGTATGCCGGCAAATATTGCTTCCTTTGCGTCTTTGACTGTTCCATGAGCTATTGCCGTTATACCTAGTACACCACCTGCAACCGACAGAGCTTTTGGCAGAATTCGGTATATTCTAGGCTCAGCTGCTTTTAGATAGGAGTACCTTAAATCGTTTGTTCTGGTTTCAAGGTCGTCCATTTCTTTCCACCCATGCTTACTTATATTCTCTAGAACATAAATCTATCGTCCAAACCGTCTTTCCCTGTTCTTGTACTCTTCAATACAGGCAACGACGTCTTCTTTTTGTATTTCCGGCCAGAATTTCTCAATGAATATCAGTTCGCTGTAGATGCCCTGCCAGGTAAGGAAGTTGGATGTTCTGTTGTCTCCTCCGGTGCGTATGATGAGCTCTGGGTCAGAGTTCAGCCAGAGGTGTTGCGCTATGACTTCTTCGTTTATTTTTTTGGGGTCAATCTTCCCTTTTTTTGCTTCTTCAGCTATTTTCTGCACTGCGTCGATTATTTCTTCTCTTCCACCGTATGCCATGGCGAAGTTGACTCTTCGTGGAGAATTGTTCTTGGTCGCTTCCATGATTTTGTTCTGGAGTTCTTGGACGTCTTTTGGCAACATCCAGTTTCTGCCGATGAAGCTGATGCGCGTGCCCTTCTGCCGGAATTCTTCAAGCCTGTTTTGCAGCCAGTCTTCTGCTTCTTTCCTGAAGACATTCATGATGTAATCAAATTCGTGTTTTGGTCTGTTGAAGTTTTGGATGGAGAGGACGTATGCGGTGATTTCCTCGATGCCCAGATCGAAGCACCAGTCCATGAATTTTCTGAATGTTTCTGCGCCCCATTCGTGTCCTTTCCATGGCTTGAGCATGAGCCGTTTGGCAAATCGTCTGTTGCCGTCAAGTATTATGCCGATATGGCGTGGAACATGCATGGTGTTCATTTTTTTATCACTCCTTTATATTGCTTTTTACTTGTTCAAACAGGTGTACGAATTGCTCATTACTCAGCTTCAATCCTGCTTCGAGCACTAAATTAGCCAGTCTTTTGGCGCTTTCATCTGGTCTTTCTTCCAGTGCAAAAGTGAGTGCCTGCTGCAGCGTGTGGTCGCAGAGGTATCCTTCATTCATTCCGAGTACGACCTTCTTGTTTTTTTGACGTATTGTTTGTTCTTGAAGGTTCACAGTAATATTTTCTTTCACAAGTACGTTCTCTTGTTTTGTAAATCCGTGATTCTGCAGCTCCTGTTCAACA